>BNJS01001252.1_pt1 | contig 127385 bp, 222 predicted proteins | sample 8540461 | NCBI WGS metagenome assembly BNJS01 (sample SAMD00202454, study PRJDB9452) | human saliva metagenome | isolation source: human saliva | place: Japan
ATTAAACGGCTTGGATAACATCGGTTTGACGTTACAACATGAAGATGCGATCAGTGAATACGATATTCCGAGCATTTTTACGTTAATCTGTTTTTTTACTCGGACAGCAAATATTTCTAACCATTCGGCGGACGCTTTTGTCCGCCTTTCTTTTCTTTAAATTAATTATCTCGTTAATATTTAACCTTTCCTAAAAATTCTTTTTGACTGGTTTCAAATCTGGAAGGGTAAATGTTTCACGATACTTAAGTGTTGGGAAAGTACGAGCATCATCATCAGCAAGTAACATATGCTCTATAATCATTTTTATTTCCCTCTTGTTTATATCTATTTATATCCCCTACATGTTGATTGCTATCCTCTCACTTTTAGCTGGATATAAATCACTTCTATAAGTCAAAAGATGAACTAATTCAAATGCTGGTCCTGCATGCCCCTCGCCACATGTAACATCCTTAACCATGAAAAACAAAAGCATGATAACCGTTATTATCTATTTCAGGTACATACATTACTCGTTTGGCTTTTTCTTTATTAGGTAATTTTTCATAATCAGTCTCCCAAAGACAATATTTTTCTTTCATATAACGAGCGGCAGTATTAAATGCTTGTATTTTTTCTTTTCAATAATCTGTATTTCAGTATCATTATCCTTTATTTTAGGTTCTACTTCTGAGCTAGGTAACATTTTTACATTTGTATCAGCCTTTGATACATCTATAAAATCACTTGCCATAACATCACTTGAAGAAATAAAAATTACGAAATAAAAATTTTTCTACACATAATGACCTCAATAATAAATGGTTATTTTTCTTTTTAAGAAAAATCTGTTATCAATATTATAGTAAATTTTTAGTGGCTCTAGTTCAGCCCCAATTTAAGGATAAAAGCATTTGATGTATTTGATGAGAAAAATCCCAGCGTTCTTGCGTTAAAATGATAAAAGTGCGGTGATTTTTTCACCGTACTTTTGATTTAATATAACGTTTTAATGATTCCATCTATCGACTGAAAAACATTTTTCTGTTTTTCGACTTGCATCTCTTTTAATTGTTCTTGAGTAATGGCTGTAACAAATACTTGTGAACCGCTTTGTTGTAATCGTTCTGCCAACAATGCTCGCTTATATTGATCCAATTCCGATGCAAAAATCATCGATTAAAAATACAATGGCGTTGCTTTTTCTTTCATTAAATGCTCGCCTTGAGCCAGTCTTAATGCGCACATTAAAAGTTTAAGTTGTCCACGAGAAAGCACATCTTCCACAGGCAACCCTTGTGCTTTGAAACGAAAAATCAGCTTTTTGAGGTCCAGAAAATGTGTAATTTAAGGCACGATCTCGTTCAAAAATTTTGCTCAAGAACATCAGCGTAATCCGTATTTTTCCCATCCTTGATGAAAGCTGACATTAATTTCTAATTCAGGTAGGAAAAGTTGGCAAGTTTGCTCGATTTCAGGGCGTAGTGCTTCTGCATATTCGTCACGCCATTGACTCACTTTGATGAGCGAGTTTGGCAAGCTCGACATCCCAAACTTTAATAGCGGAGTAGGGGCTGATTTTGTGCAAGGGCGGCATTTCTTTGTTTGAGTAATCGATTAAGATTGCTCCAGGCAGCATAAAAAAACTTGTTTGATGGTGAAAAAGTCCCCAATCCAAAAATGCTCGCCGATAACTTGGCCCACCATTCAGTAAGGTTAAGCCCTCAGGGGTGATTAATTGCATTGGCAAAAGATGAGCAAGATCGGAAATTTTATTGCCATCTTCACCGTTAATTTTTACTAACGTGTTGCCTTGACGAAGTTTTTGTAATCCCCACAGACCATTGATGTTGGCTTTCTTGGATTTGTCCAAATAGGGTAAAGTGAGGTTCGTCGTAAGAAATGATGCGATTTGTTACCGCACTTTTGAATGAGCGTCCGTGACCAAGATAAAAAAATGGCTTCTAATAGGCTTTGTTTTCCCGCTGCCATTGTTGCCGACCAAAAAGTTAAAGCCGGGATCAAAAATTCAGATCGACGGCTGTTAAGTTACGAAATTTTTCGACCAGTAAACGCGAAATCGCCATATTATAAACGCATTGGCATAATTACGTATTCGCTACTGCTGTCTTCGCAGTTTTCGATTAAGCAACTCGAAGAGGCATCAGTTAGGCGCATGCGAACTTGATTGCATTTAAGCGCATTTAGTACATCAAGAATATAGGGTGACATTAAAGCCGACTTCTAATTCTTCGCCATTGTAATTGACATCCACGATTTCTTCCGCTTCTTCATGTTCGGTGTTGGAGGCGGTAATTTTTAGTTGGTTTTCGCTTAAGTTTAAAACGCACGCTACGCACTCGCTCATTCGATAAAATTGATGCGCGAACAAAGGCTTGTTTAAGAATTTCCCAGCTGCCTTCGACAATTTTTTTGTTGCATTACGAGGCAACACTCGGCGATAGTCAGGAAACGACCATCAATTAATTTTGATGTAAATACAATGTTTTTTTAGATGAATACGTAAATTGTTAGTACCGATTTGTAAACGTGCTGGTTCATCGCTTGTTTCTAATAAACGAACAAGTTCTAACACGCCTTTTACGCGGTAAAATCACAGAATGATTTTTGTAATTCTTGTTCAAGTGAGATAGTACACACCGCAAGTCTATGTCCATCTGTTGCCACAGTACGCAATAAATTGCCTTCTGTTTCAAATTTCATACCATTTAAGAAATAGCGGGCATCTTGGTTTGCCATAGAAAATTGAGTGGCTTCAATTAAACGGCGCAAGGTATTTTGTGGTAGCTCAAAATCTACTTCAGACTGCCAATCCGTGAGGTTTGGATATTCTTCTGCAGGTTGGGTTGTCAGTGTAAAACGGCTACGCCCAGACTGCACTAATGCACGGTCTTCTTCAAAAGAAACCGTGATTTCTGAATCATCAGATAAAGTGCGGCAAATATCTAAGAATTTTTTTGCTGGAATCGTAAAGGTGCCATTTTCAGAAGACGATGAAAGCTGAGTTTGACTCGATAATTCGACTTCCAAATCTGTGCCTGTGATAGTCAATCGATTGTCTTCAATTTGCAACAACACATTGTTTAATACAGGAATGTTTGGACGACTACTCAATACGCCACATACTTGTTGCAACGGTTTTAATAAATTTTCTCTTGAAATACTAAATTGCATTGCGTTCTCCTTTTATGCGGACAAAGTGCGGATTAAATTCGCCCAATCTTCTTGAATGCTATTGTCTTGCTCGCGGAATTTTGGTACTTCGCGGCAAGCGTTTAATACGGTCGTGTGATCACGGTCAAATGCGCGACCGATTTCAGGCAAACTGCGGTTTTGTTAATTCTTTTTGCTAATGCCATTGCAATTTGGCGTGGACGAGTGACTGAACGCGCACGGCTTTTTGATTTTAAATCTGAAACCTTAATTCGATAATATTCAGCCACCACTTTTTGAATATTTTCAATGGTAACCAAGCGTTCTTGTAGAGCCAAAATATCTTTTTAAGGTATCACGCACGAAATCAATATCAATGTCGCCACCTTTGAAGTCTTGCATTGCTTTTTACTCGATTTAATGCCCCTTCGAGTTCACGCACGTTGGTACGTAAGCGTTGAGCAATGAAGAACGCGACTTCTTCTGGCAAGTTCATATTATGTTCTTCCGCCTTTTTCAATAAAATCGCTACACGCGTTTCAAGATCAGGCGGCTCTATGGCTGTTGTTAATCCCCAGCCAAAAACGTGATTTTTAAACGTTCTTCAATTTTTCAATTTCTTTAGGATAACGATCTGATGTTAAGATAATTTGGCGACCAGTTTTCAAATAAGTTATTGAATATATGGAAGAATTCTTCTTGAGTTTTTTCTTTTCTGCGAAAAATTGAATGTCATCCACCAAAAAGCGCATCGAGAGAACGATAAAATTTTTGAACTGATCCATTTTATTATCACGCACTGCTTTTTACCATATGTTGCATAAAGTTATTTGCGTGAATATAAAGCACACGCGCATTCGGTTTTATTGGCTAAAATGCCGTTGCCAATCGCGTGTAACAAGTGAGTTTTACCTAACCCTGTACCACCATATAAAAAGAAAAGGATTGGCCGAAGGTTCGCCTGGTGCTTGAGCAAGTTTTTGACCGACTGCACGTGCGAGTTGGTTCGATTTACCTTCAACAAAGTTATCAAATAAGTGTTTAGTATTTAGATGGGATTCAAATTTTACTGAAGCACTAGATTCAGCTTGAAAATCTAACGCACTTTCTGTTTTAGGATTGCCACTTGGTGCACTTTCTACTACTTTAGGTGCAGGTTTGACCCCTTCTTTTAACGAAATGCGAAGTTCAGGATTTTGTGCAAGTGTTTGACAAATTTGCTGGATTTGTGCGAGATAATGAGTTTCCACCCAACCTTTCACAAAACATATTAGAAGCATATAAAACAATGTGGTTATCCGCCACCACATCAGCCTGTAAAGGACGAAGCCAAGTGCTAAGATCGCTGGCTGAAACTTGATCTTGAAGTTGTAACAGGCAACTTTGCCAAAGATTTGAGAGATTCACAAAAGGATCCTTGTTGTTTTTGTAATAGAGAAAAGTGCGGTAAAAATTGGCGGAGATTTTACACAAATGCGTGGAAAGATCTTCTAAAAATCCAAGTTTGGTTTTTCACTTAACCAGATTATAGAACAGAAAAGATGCGCCAGTAAGGTATAGATATAGCATGTCTAGTCCATCTGGCGCACTTTAATTTAGAATTTCATTTCTAATGTTAAGGTATAGTTTCGTCCTGGTGCTGCGTAGCGAGTGTAGTTACCAACATTTTGATGTTGATTGACTGCTCCTAGTGCACTTTGGCGTACAGCTTCCCCAAGTGACATAACGATAGTTGAATAAATTATATATCCCTAATCGAAGCATAATATTTTTATTCATCATGTAATAACCCGATATATCTAAGGTATGCCATGCCCGAGTAAGTTTTTGTTGATTTTACATCCCTTGAATTGCTACCCAATGCACGTTGTCCCTAGCAATTCACTTTGAGATTTTGCTTTTGATTGGGTAAAGATAGCATTTACCCCCCAAGTATTACTTGGATGATCATAGCCTAAACCAAAGATATAACGGTTGGGTTGAATAGCGTCAAATAAATAACTGCTTACGGAGGCTAAACCAGCATTGATTTTTTTGATCTTTAACTTTTTACTCGGTTATAAGCAAATATTGCATACCAACCGTAGGGAATACGTTTCCATAAACCATTAAAATCTAATTGCGCAGTTATATTTATGCCAACTAATTTTGCATTTTGTGCATTATGATATCCATAATTGCCCTTTCCAACTCCATTTTTATTAAGTTCTTCAGCAAAGGCGATAAGATTTCGATAAGCATTACTAAAATGACTGATCTCAATATTACCAAAGTCCCCTTTTAGAGCGATACCAAACTCTTGGTTACGAGATGTTTTCAGGCTTAAATTTACCTACATAAACATCGGTATTATTGCCACCATACCGCCATCCATACATTTCAGCAAAACTAGGATTTCTAAATCCAGTAGAAAGGCGATAAGAAAGATCAAGCCATTCGGTTGGTTTTATGACAATACCAGTATTCCAAGAGAAATTTTTAAATTTACCAACACTAATAGTTGATTCATTAGCTTTTGTACGAGATACGTCATAGCGAATACCTAAACCTAAATCAACGTATTTCCCTAATGCCATATTATTGCGTGCTGCGAAATAATAATTTTTCCCTTTAATTAACCGCACTTTACAGTCTCTGTAATTAGAGGAGTTACCTTGATAATCACAAAAATCTTGTCCTGCAAAAATATGCATTTGGTTTCGGGTATAAGTAAGGTTGTGAGGGTAAACCATTTCTTCTTGTTTCACCAGCTTGCTCTGAAATACTATTTGCCGTAGCGATAACACGTCGAGTTAAATAATCTTTGTGCTGAAGCGTTGAAGTAAAGTCATCAAAACCAAGATTGAAGACAATTTGGTGAGTAAGCCAATTTTGTTGAATTTTTCTCTAAATCCAATTGCAACATGTTATGTTTTTCTTTATAAACATTTCTATCAGAATGATAGTATGAATAAGGTTTATCAAGTGTTGGGCGGCAATTCTTACTTGGATTAGGATAAAGACTGCAATGCGTATGTTGCATATAACTGTCAAGTATGATGTTTTGTTGATTAGCACTTAACACTGCTTTTGTCAATGATTCCAGCTTTTGTTCTTATTTTTCGTAAATATATTCAATACCTACACGCTGTTTTCTATGGTGTTCATCGAAATAAAAGCCCACTTGCATATTTAACGCCTCGGCCATCATCAATATGTTGATATGCACCATAATCTTGCATTGGATAAAAAGAACGACTGCTTAAATCCCTTCCTTCTGTTGGTCTTAAATAAGCTGGAAATGTCATATCTCGGGTATCAAATTTTTGTTGTGAATTCAAAAAAATACCACCAATATAGTGTTGTTCAGAAAAATGATAACCTCCTCTTAAAAACCAAGACTGGCTTTCCATATTTCATTGGATTAGGTTTGATACGGTTAGCCCCTCGTATAATCTGGAAACACTTACAGTTTCTCTTTGGGAGGATAAAGTCGCAGGTGGTTTGGCTGAGGTTTTGCAATTGTCATAACCATTTGGACACTCATTTTTCCATCACAAAGTACCCTGAAGATGTATCCGTTTTGGCAATTAATCGATCATAACTTTGTACGCCTTTTAATGCGTCTGGATGGATTTGTGTTTCTACCGAATTTCGTTGAGTGTAAATGGCGATCCCCTTCAAAACCCCCTTGTTTTTCCAGCTGCAGCTAAAGAATGGGTAAAGCCTTTATTTTTGCTTGAATAAGCATTTTTAGTTTGAATTTCCCATGATTTGTCTCCTTCTAAGATATCGGCTGCTGATTTGCTTTGAAATGTTACAGAACCAGCTAGTGCTCCATTACCATACTCAGAAGAACTGCCCCCTTTGCTTATTTTCGACAGCTTTTACATTTTCATATTCAATTTCATTAATTGCACCAGTGCCAGAATATCCTGAACGAGCAACTAAAGGGCTTTTGTACTACATAAGATTGCGTTTGAGGTAAACCATCTACTAATAAAAGCAACTCTATTTCTGTCCATACCACGAATAGAATACCCAGAGCTTGCACCGCGACCTTGTTCTACAACTGAAATGCCTGGATCATAGCGTGTTAGATCACGAATGTTTAATACTTGTTCTCGGCTAATACTTTCGCTAGTTTTGATAATTTTTCCGAGGCCTGTTACTTCATTATCTTTACGATCTCTTACTTTTTCTGCAGTGACTGATATAGTTTCCAATTCAGTGTCTTTCGTACTTTTTAGTTTCTGCTTTTTGCATAGTGTGAAATTAAAATGCAAGAGAGCATGCTTAAGCAAAAAAATATGATTTTTTTAGTCATTTTCAGTTCCTCTCTATTTTGTTTTTCGATTTGATGTTTTAGCACCAAAGACAACTGCCGCTCTTGCATTTTCTGAATTGGATGATGGGGCTGCGATTGAGGAATTTTTCAGAATTTGTAGTTGCAGTATTTTTCCGTTATAGGTGAAGTATCCTCCTAATTCAGAAGCATGAGGTCCATAAAATGCACCATTAACATCAGTTGTAATATTAATTGGGGCATTTTGAGTTTGACTGTTTTTACCATCTATTACTAAATCTTTTTGCAGTTGCTGTACCAGTGAAGGCATTACCACTATTTTTAAAGGTAGCATCAATGTTAAAAACGGTATTTTGCGTGTCTGCACGTTTTAACTCACCTTTTAATGTTTTATTGTCAAAATTAACATCAAAATCAGAAACACCACTTTTATCTCGTTGTTTATCCCCTGTGGTGGAGTAAGATGTCGTACCATCACTAATATAACCAAACCAACTACCATGATATTTTTGCACTTCCTTGTTTAGGTATTTCGGCATTGGCAGTACGATGGCCTAACAAAAATTGGTGGTATTGTTTTTGTTTGATCTGTGTTGTTCTTATCTTTGGTAGGTTTATCCTCATAATACATACCAAATTTTACATAGTTTAGATTATTGCAACATGCTTCCACTTTATAGCTTTTTATTTCCAATATCCTGATGTTTACTCGTTACGAAGTCACCTGTATTTTTCAGGTAAAAGTGGAATAGGATAATTATCAATTAAAAAGGTAATCAGCTTCACTCAAAACTTGGTATATCTTTCGTGATAAAGTTGGTGGCATCAGTTGTTTTAGTAGAGAAAGTAGTTAGTTTGCCATCAATTAAGGTTTCTTTTGGATAATTTTGGGTTTTCATGGCGTTTCTTTGGCACTCAATACTCCCAAAAACTCGTTTATCATCAGCTAAGAATTTTACCCCCTAATTCTTCACCGTTAGGCCCATAAAAACCACCTTCTAAGACTCCCTCACGGGTAAAGGGATGTTTTTTTCAGAATCTTTTTGGGTAGGATTTACTTTACCTCTGAATCTATTACTATAAATATCGGCATTAATATCATAGAGCTTTTTCCTTTTTATATTCTTGAATATTATTTTTGCTTTGGGTATAAAAACAGTTCACCTGTCAGTTTTTTTAGTCCCAAAATCTGCATTAAATTCACTCACAAGCCCTTTTTTCTCCCCTCATTATTTTCAACTTCTAAAGCCATATCGCTAGTCGTTGCACTACGTCTAGAATAAGCTTGACGCCGCCAGAATTTCTTAACAATTCATAATTCTTGCCTTTTTGAGTCGCAGTAATAAAATCCCAAGTCCCTTTATATTTAGCTACTCCATTTACAGGCAATGTAGAGGCAACTTGATTGCCAAAGTAATACGCATATCCATAGTAACCTGAATAAAACTTGTTATTTGGTAAATCTCTTAGACTCCACGATGGAATATAATAAAGACCCGAATATACATATCGCTGCCCATGATGATTTTCTGTTGTATTTGTTGCCAAAGGTTCCTCAATTGAGCCAATTGGGGCATCCCCGTTTGTATTGTTATTTTCAATATCCTTTGCTATTGAGGAAAGCTCTGTTAAAACAACATAATCATTCAATAAGCTTGGTTCTTTGCTTGCTTTAAAATGCATATTTTTGCGCAACTAACTTCATTCCTCCTCCTAAAGAAGGAATGAACAACTGATCTAAATTAGATTTTGTTCTTGAATTTGAAGTGTCGTCTTGATAATTCGGTTTAGAAGAGGATGCATTAGATACGTTATCTCACATCAAAAGAGCCACCTCCCCCTGCGCTACAAGCACTTAATAAAAAGGAAAGTCCACCAGTGATAAGAGAAACAGATTTCATAGAATTATACCCTTGTATTCAAATAATAATTATTCGCATTATCGATCTTTTTCTGTAATAATGTCAACTCAGAGTTTCTTAAGATTAAGAATATGGATAAAATATGAAAAATTGTATAAAAGCAGGTTTCCTTCCTATCATTAATGGGCTTATCATTAACGAATGTAGCTTTGGGCAGAAGTTGCACGTCCTAAAAATGATACATTGACAAACACGATTCAAAGTGCGGAATTAAAAACTTCATCTTTTTCTTCTATGCCCCAAGAGTTTCAAATAGGCATATTATTTCTCTATCCAAAACCAATTAGCAGAACCATCCAAGACTTGTTTTTGCGTGGGTTAATTCTTGCTTTATATCAAAATAACACTCAGGCAGTTCAACTGTTATTACCACTATATAAACAATTTCCTCAGCAAGATAATTTCTTACTAACTTGGGCAGAGGCTATTGAAAGCTCGTGAACAAGGTGATTTAACTCAATCTATTGCTTATTATCGTGAATTATTCGCTCGAGACGCATCTTTACTACCTTTGCGCTATCAATTAGCTCAAGCCCTATTTTTAACTATGAAAAATGAATCTGCCAAAATTCAATTTGAAAAATTACGTACAGAGGTAGATGATGAAAAATTTTTAGGTGTTATTGATCAGTATCTTTTTAACACTAAATCAGCGGAATCAATGGATATGGCAAGTAGGATTAAATTTTTTTAAATGACGATAATTTGAATAATGCTCCAAAAAAGTGGCACAAAAATTGGTAATTGGACCGCTTGGAAAAAAAGAAAAGTGGGCAGGGTGTAGGGTATTCTTTATCGGTAGAAAAATGGCCATGGGCAGATCATTTTTTAGTAAAACTATGTTTAATGGGAATGGAAAATATTATTGGGATAATAAAAAAATACAATGAGGCTACTTTGCGTATAGGTGGTGGTTTAGGCTATCAAACTGCCTCAGTTGAAGTCTCGTTGATTCCCTTTTTAAAGAAAAAAACGCTGGTATGCAGGCGGTAGCTCTGGAACGAATACAATGAAGCAATATGCGGATAAATTAGGTATTCGTTTAGAAATGGTAGATTGGCTAAGTAAAAACTTGGCAAATTTCTACCGCACTTGAGTATGGAAAATCTCGTTATAAAATCCGAAAACATTTAGATGGTAATTATTATTTCGTTTCATCAACATTATTTTATTTACCTAAAAGCACCCAATTTTGGTTTGTTGGAATGGATTTTCATCGAGAAAATACACAAGCATTAGATAATGCTTATCAACAAAAAGACATTGAGACTTGGTTGGGAGGGCAGGATTGGTCTCATGGTATTTCATCTCGTTTTACTTTTTAGTTATGCTAATCGAGCGTACAGAGAGAAAGATTTTATTGGTATACAGCAAAAATCGTGAATACACAACCACAATTACTATGGCATCGAAATATACATTTTATGGGGCTAACACCCAAATTATCGTGGGATTATCAAAAATCCACTAGTAATCATGCTTTTTTTATCGTTATGATAAAAAAATAGAATTTATCTCGAAATTGGAAAAAAACATTTTTAGGTTGAACAGTTGTAAACTAACTATTGAGTTATCTCTAACATTGTCAATGTGCATACACTATATTTTTTTAATATTAGTTTTGAAGTTTTTTAAAAAAATTTCCGTTTCTTATTTGACGAACGCGTATTTTTATGATTAAAAATTGCGCTCTATTTTTATTAACTCATAATCTGGATTTAGGTAGATTACAATGAAACGTACATTTCAACCTTCTGTATTAAAACGTAGTCGTACTCACGGTTTCCGTGCTCGTATGGCAACTAAAAATGGCCGTCAAGTTTTTAGCGCGTCGTCGTGCTAAAGGTCGTAAAAGTTTATCTGCATAATCACCGTTCTTAGTGGTTAAGCTGAACTTTTCAAGGGAGTTACGTTTGTTAACTCCCGTTCAATTCAAAAATGTCTTCGAACAACCGTTCAGAGCTAGCACTCCAGAAATAACCATCCTTGCCAGAAAAAATAATCTTGAGCATCCTCGCTTAGGTTTGACTGTCGCTAAAAAACATTTAAAACGAGCTCATGATCGTAATCGTATTAAACGCTTAGTACGAGAAAGTTTTCGTTTATCGCAACATCGTTTACCAGCATGTGATTTTTGTTTTTGTTGCAAAAGGTGGTATTGGTAAGCTTGATAATAGCTCTTTTGTGCAAATCTTAGAAAAATTATGGCAACGACACATTCGTTTGGTGCAAAAATCTTAATTGGATTTATTCGTTTCTATCAAGTTGTTATTAGTCCTCTTATCGGACCGCGTTGTCGGTTTGTGCCCACTTGTTCTTGCTATGGCATTGAAGCGTTAAAAACACATGGATTGTTAAAAGGTAGTTGGCTTTACTCTAAAACGTGTATTAAAAATGTCACCCCTTGAACGCTGGTGGATTCGATCCTGTTCCACCCTAAAATCAATAATAACGATGAGAAAAAATAATGGACTCAAGACGTAGCCTATTAGTGTTAGCGCTAATTTTTTATTTCTTTTCCTTGTTTTATCAGCAATGGCAGTTGGATAAAAATCCACAGGTGCCAACTGAGCAAACAACTTCAATGACTGCCAATTCTGATGTTCCGGCAAGTTCTCCTTCTTCTAATTCACAAGTTGTAGCAGATTCTCAAACTCATGGCCGTATTATTACCCTTGAAAACGATGTATTCCGTTTGAAAGTTGATACTTTAGGCGGTGATGTAATTAGCTCTGAATTATTAAAAATATGATGCTGAATTGGATTCAAAAACACCGTTTGAGTTATTAAAAGACACCAAAGAACATGTGTATATTGCACAAAGTGGTTTAATTGGTAAAAACGGTATCGATACTCGTTCTGGTCGTGCGCAATATCAAATTGAAGGTGATAATTTTAAATTAGCAGATGGTCAAGAGTCTCTTTCTAGTTCCTCTTCTTTTTGAAAAAGATGGTGTGACTTATCAAAAATCTTCGTATTAAAAACGTGGTAGCTATGATTTAGGGCGTAGATTACAAAGATTAATAACCAAAGTGGTCAAGCTATTGAAGTGGAACCTTATGGTCAATTAAAACATTCTATTGTTGAAAGCTCTGGTAATGTCGCAATGCCAACTTATACTGGTGGCGCATATTCTTCTTCAGAAACTAACTATAAAAAATATAGTTTTGGTGATATGAAGGATAATAATCTTTCTATTGATACTAAAGCTGGTTGGGTTGCAGTATTACAACATTATTTTCGTATCGGCTTGGATTCCTAATCAAGATGTAAATAATCAACTTTACACAATTACAGATACTAAAAATAATGTTGCTTCAATCGGTTATCGTGGCCCAGTTGTCACTATTCCTGCTGGTGGTCAAGAGACGATTACAAGTTCATTATGGACTGGCCCTAAACTTCAAAAATCAGATGGCTACCGTAGCAAAATCACTTAGATTTAACGGTTGATTACGGTTGGGCTTGGTTTATTGCTAAACCGTTATTCTGGTTATTAACCTTTATTCAAGGGATTGTGTCTAATGGGGTTTAGCGATTATCTGTGTAACAATCGTGGTGAAAGCAATTTTGTATCCACTTACGAAAGCACAATATACTTCAATGGCTAAAATGCGTATGTTGCAAACTCTAAAATGCAAGAAATGCGTGAACGTTTTCGGTGATGATCGCCAACGTATGAGCCAAGAAATGATGAAACTTTTATAAAGAAGAAAAAGTAAATCCACTTGGTGGTTGTTTGCCAATTCTTCTTCAAATGCCAATCTTCATCGCATTGTATTGGACATTTATGGAAGCAGTTGAATTACGTCATGCTCCGTTCTTTTGGTTGGATTCAAGATTTATCAGCACAAGATCCTTTATTATATTTTCCCTATTTTAATGGGTATCTCAATGTTCTTGTTGCAAAAATGTCGCCAACGCCAGTGGCTGATCCAATCGGCAAAAAGTGATGAACTTTATGCCATTAGTCTTTATGTTCTTCTTCTTATGGTTCCCTGCTGGTTTAGTGTTGTACTGGTTAGTTTCTAACTTAATTACAATTGCACAACAGCAATTAATTTATCGAGGGTTAGAGAAAAAAAGGGTTACATTCCCGTAAGAAATAGTCTAATTGAATAAAAAGAAAGGCACGAATAGTGCCTTTCTTTATTATTTATCAATCTTAATATATTCCGCATTTTGTAGATAGCGTTTCTTTTGTAGTAGAAACAGGATAGGCATATCCCTCTAAATTAAAAGAGTGCGTTAGATTTTAATAGGTTTTTATGAAAAGAAACAATCGTTGCTCAAGCTACGTGCCAGGGCGTGGTGGTATTGGGATTTTAAGAGTCTCTGGGCCTTTAGCAACAGAAGTTGCACAAGCGGTGTTGGGAAAATGTCCTAAGCCAAGAATGGCTGATTATCTCCCTTTTAAGGATGCTGATGGCACTGTTTTAGATCAAGGGATCGCCCTTTACTCAAATCACCAAATTCATTTTACTGGTGAGGATGTATTGGAACTGCAAAGGTCACGGTGGGCAGGTTGTATTAGATTTATTACTCAAACGTATTTTACAAATTGATGGGAATCCGTTTGGCGAGACCAGGTGAGTTTTTCTGAACAAGCTTTTTGAATGATAAATTGATCTTGCTCAAGCGGAAGCGATTGCGGATTTAATTGATGCAACATCAGAACAAGCAGCACGCTCAGCATTAAAATCTTTTGCAAGGTGAATTTTCAAAGAAAGTAAATGAATTAGTTGATTCTGTTATTTACTTACGCACCTATGTAGAAGCGAGCATTGATTTTCCTGATGAAGAAATTGATTTCTTGGCGGATGGAAAAAATTTGAGCGAAACTTACGCGGTATTATTAATCAGTTGGAAGATGTTCGCTCTGAAGCCAAACAAGGTTCTATTTTACGTGAAGGTATGAAAGTAGTGATTGCTGGTCGTCCGAATGCGGGTAAATCGAGTTTGCTTAATGCGCTGCTGGTCGCGAAGCGGCTATCGTAACTGGATATTGCGGGTACAACGCGCGATGTATTGCGTGAGCATATTCATATCGACGGCATGCCATTGCATATTATTGATACTGCGGGTCTTCGAGATGCAACCGATGAAGTCGAGCGCATTGGCATTTCGCGCATGGACGGAGATTGAACAAGCTCGATCGTATTATTTTTGATGTTAGATAGTAGCGATCCTGAAAGTGCAGATTTAAGCAAGTGCGGTCAGAATTTTTAGCAAAATTACCTCACAACGTTGCCTGTCACTATTGTTCTGAAAACAAAATCGATTTAAATGGCGAACAAGCAAGTGAAAGCGAAGAGAGAGGTTATCAAATAATTAGTCTTTCCGCTCAAACGCATGATGGTATACAACTTTTACGTGAGCATTTTGAAACAAGCTAATGGGTTTCAAACTGGCATGGAAGGGGGCTTTTTAGCTCGTCGTCGTCATTTAGATGCACTTGAGAAAGGCTGCAGAGCATTTGCAAATCGGTTTGCTTCAACTTACAGAATTTCATGCAGGAGAACTTTTTAGCGGAAGAATTACGCTTTAGTACAAACTTACTTGAGTGAAATTACAGGTGAATTCACATCAGATGACTTGCTAGGTAATATTTTTAGTTCTTTTCTGTATTGGAAAATAGCAAAGAGTAAAGAGCAGCTCATTTTCTTGGGCAAAAGAATTTAAATCAAAAAGCGGAGATTTTTTGTGGCATAGTGCTGATTGGAATTGGTATTAGCTTGCTTTATGAGCACGGTGTTTTTCACTTTTTAAGATGCTAATTTTCTACGTTTAGATTATAATCGAGGAAAAATTTTTATGTTTATAATAAGGGTTATAGAATGTTAATTGAAAAATGCACAATTTATCAAATTCAAAAGGTAGCTAAGTTTATTTTTGGGTTTGATTACTTTATCGTTTTTAGTCGGCGGTATGTCTGGCTATCTTTTTAGTTCAAATGATACTTATGCTGCAAAAAGTTAATGGTGAAGTGATTTCGCAACAAGATTTTTAAATCGCTACAACCAAGAATTTTGAGGCTCGTGCACAACGCTGAAGGCGAAGCATTTATGGCTCAGTCAGATTCTCCTGAATTTGTTACCGCACTTCGTCAAAGCACCATCAATCGAATGATTGATCAAGAATTGCTTCTGTCAATATGCAGAAAGAGTAAAATTAGGCGTCAGTGATGAAATGATTAAACAGAGCAATCGTGACAGATCCTAATTTTCAAGTTAATGGCAGATTTGATAACGGTGTTTATCAACAAAGTATTACAACAAAAATCGTTTAACTTCAGATGGTTATGCAGACTATTTTGCGTGGCGCATTAACCCTTGAACAAATGCAAAGTGGTGATTGCTAACAGTGAGTTTTATCGTGCCTGCTCAAAGCAAAAATACCGCAGAAGTTTTCTTTCAAAAGCGTTCAGCTCGTTTAGCAACATTATCTCTTTGCTGATGAAATGGGCAAAGCAAGCGGTATCTGATGATGAAATTAAAGCTTATTATGAAGCTAATCAAAAATCTTTTGTTCAGCCCAGAACAAGTGAAGGTTCAATACTATTGATCTCTCAGGTGGCCAAATCGAAAAAGGTATCGAAGTTAAAGATGTAGAAATTGCCAATATTATCAAGATAATGAGCTCAATTTATGACTCAGCGTTTAACATATATTCAATTTGCAAATGAGCAAGACGCTAGGGCTACTTACGATGAATTACAAAAAGGCAGATTTCGCTGATGTAGCTAAAGCTAAATCTTTTAGATAAAGTTTCTGGTGAGAATGGTGGTGATTTAGGTTGGATAGATGCAGAATGAATTACCAAAAAGCCTTTTGAAGATGCTGCAGCTGCATTGCAGGTAGGTCAATATAGCCAACCAATCAATGTGGATGGCAATTACCATTGTTTTAGTGCAAGAGCGTAAAGCTCAAACTTTAGATGAAGTGAAAGCACAGGTTGCAGATTTAGTTCGTAACCTTATTAGAAAATCGCTATTATGCAATTGAAAAGCAGAGTGCGTGATAAAGGCTCGAGATAGCAAATCCTTGAATACTGCGGCACAAGTCAGCAGGTGTTAAAAGTTCAAAGAAGCGGTTATTTTTTCTCGTCAAAATGTACACTGCAGAATTAAATTTTCCTAATGTAGTTTCTGCCGTTTTTGAGATCTGATATTGCCAATGGTGGCGCTAATTCAGAACCTTTGAATGTCGGCGATTATCACGCTATTGTAGTGCGTGTGTTAGATCACAAACCTGAAGGTGTAGAGAACATTGGAAGATGCGAAAAGGCGGATATTGAAATGTTCTTAAAAGGCCTGAAGGCTGAAAATGTTCTTAATGAAAAAGCACAACAAACGGTGAAAGCATTAAGCGAAAAATGCTGAATCGAAAGTGGATGGAATTAATTTCTCAACTGGAGCAAACTTTTTACTTAGGTGAAAATAAAGATCCAATTTTAACAAATGGCGTATTTTCAATTGCTAAACCAGCATCAGGTAAAGATGGTTTACCAAGTTGCTCGCAATGAGAAAGGCGATGTAGTTATTATTGCTTTAAATAAAGTAGAAGACGGCGTGCTTAACGATAAAGAATTAAGCTCAATTTAGTGCTCAATTAGTACGTACAAAGTCAGGCTGAAGTTCAAGCGCAATTAATGCAAGGATTGCGTGAGGCAAAATTGAAGTGAAATGATCTCTTTCATCAATCAGGATGATGAAGCACAGCAATAACTCGAGTTAAATTCGCAATCTCAGATAATTTTTGATAAAAAGTGCGGTAAATTCACCGCACTTTTTATAGGAGCAAACAATGGCAGAAGAAACAATTTTTCAGCAAAATCATCCGTAAAGAAATTCCTGCAAAATATCGTCTATCAAGATGAATTAGTCACAGCGTTTCGTGATATTTCACCACAAGCTAAACACATATTTTGATCATTCCAAATAAAGTCATCCCACAGTAGAATGATGTAGATGAGCAAGATGAAGTGAGCGCCAGGTCGATTATTTAGCGTAGCGGCTAAGCTCGCTAAAGAAGAAGTGTATGCGGAAGACGAGTTATCGCCTAATCTGTGATTGTAATAAACACTGGTGGGTAGAAGTATTTCCATTTACATATGCATTTTAGTCGGTGGTGAACCTTTAGGTAGAATGTTAGCAAATAATGAAAATATTTTTCTAATTTTGGCGAGCCTTGTAGCTCAGCTGCTGTTCAAGTTCAGTAGAAAACTTAACTTATTCAACGAAGCCGATTTTGAAATATCACATCTAATCTTTCACCTTTAATTCAGAAGTTGGAGCATGAGTCAAAAATCAGCGCTTATAAAAATAAAAAGCCAGCAACTTTTAGAATACAGTTACTACTTGCATTGAGTACGATCATTTAGGGGTAACCCAAACTTGGGAAAATCAGCAAGAAAGCTATTCCGCTCAATTGTTGCTAAAACCACAAGAAGAGAAATCGATCAGATTTAATTAAACCTACTGTAGAAAGTAAAAAAATTATCGCCTTTATTTGAAAATAATTTATGAGCACGTTGTTAATTGATTTAAAAAGGAAAAAGAGTTGGAACAAGAGAAGTTGAGTTACTTTCTCATCCTCTTGTTGCAGGATTGATTTTATTTACTCGAAATTTTGAAGACAGAGAACAAATTCAAGAATTAGATTCGTTCTGTTCGTCAACGAGTGAAAAAGCCTTTATTGATTACAGTGATCAAGAAGGTGGACGAGTTCAACGTTTCCGTGATGGATTCACAATGTTGCCTTCAATGCAGGCTTTTTCAAGAAACATTGTCAGCAACTGGAACAAGTGAACTTTGCTAAAAGCACAGGGTTGGCAAATGCGGCAGAAATGATTGCCTTGGATATTGACTTGAGTTTTTGCGCCGGTGTTGGATTTTGGGGGCATGAATGTCGAGCGATTGGTGATCGCAGTTTTTCATCTGATGTAAAAAGTGCGGTAAATTTAGCAACTGCTTTTATTGATGGTATGCATCAAGCAGGTATGGCCTCTACAGGTAAAACTATTTCCCCGGGTCATGGCTGGCCATGTATTGAGCCGATTCTCATTTAGAAAACCCCTTGCTGATGATCGCGCAAAAGACGAAATGAGTTGCGATCTCCAACCTTTCCAACAGTTGATTTCACAAAATAAACTCGATGCCATTATGCCTGCGCATGTCATTTTAGTGAACAAATGTGATAGTCAACCAGCAAGCTGGTTCAGAATATTGGTTGAAAGAAATCTTACGAAAAACAACTAAATTTCCAAGGTGCAATTTTTCCGATGATCTCGGTATGAAAGGCGCTGCGTGTAATGACGATTTTGTAGAGCAGCAGCAAAAAGCGCTCAATGCAGGTTGCGATCTTTTGTTACTGTGCAGTGATCGAAGGTGAAATCATTCAAGTATGATAATCTCAAAAACTTACTGAAAAATGAACTGCATTTATGACTCGTCAAGCTCGCTTAAAAAGATTTATTTAAAGCGCAGTGATCAGGTGGGAATGACTTGGTTTTTGAGATCAACGTTGGAGAGTGAATCACTCGAAATCTTGCAGATATTCGAAAGCCGTTGGCTAGATATTCAGGTACAAGAAATGATTGATTGTCGATACTATCAACAAAATGAATGTCGTTCTTGTCAATGGCTTTGAAATACCTTATAGTCAACAGCCGACTGAAAAACAACATCATTTAAAGCAGCAACAGCTGATTTCTATTAGTGCGATGGAGCTCAATGGTTGGCTCCTTTTCAATCTGATGAACAAGGCTTTCGCAATAAAGCTAAAAATGGTTGTTAGTGGTGATGTTGAACGCGATACTCGGCATTTTTAAAAATCCTGACGATCCACAAAGTGCGATTGATTTGTGTGATTGCCCCTTTATCCAACTCATTTTTCATTGATTTTTCCTGTTCTGAAGGATTTTATTGGCCGTGCTAGGTTTAGTACCTTATAACATTGCTAAAACAAAAAGGCGAGCTCAAATATATTCTGCTGACAGAAAGTATTGCGACAGGGAAAAATTAATGTTGCGTTTTTGTATTACGCACAGAAAATAAATTGCCATTAATTCGTCGAGAATTACCCAAAATTATTGGAAAAATTACCGCACTTAGAAGTGGTTAGCATTAATTTTACAACCACAGCATGCAGCTATCTTAGAAGGTGAACAAGAAAATTTTTCTGACAGAACAACAATTTTTGCCTAGAGAATTTTCAACAGGTATTCCACTCTTTATTCGCCCACAAGGTTTCTCAAACCAATCCTAAAGTGGCAGGGATTATATACTACAGCTCAGCAATGGGTGAGCGAATTACCAATTTATAAAGTCTGGGATTTATTTTTGTGGTGTGGGAGGATTTGGCTTACATTGCGCGAAAGCTTTACAGGAAAAATGGGGAAAAGTATTGAGTTAGACTGGAATTGAAATTTCTCATCAAGCTATTTTTGCTGCGAGTCATTCCGCTAAAATATTGGGTTTAGAACATGTAAATTTCAATCACTGATACGCGGCAAGTGTGATGAAAAATCAGGATGAGAATAAGCCAGATCTTGTGATTGTAAATCCACCACGTCGTGGAATTGGAAAGGAATTAAGTGAATTTCTTAACGAAATTCAACTGCACTTTATCTTGTATTCCAGCTGCAATGCCGTAACAATGGGTAAAGATTTACAGCATCTCACTTGTTATAAACCATTGAAAATTCAACTTTTTGATATGTTTCCTGCAAAACATCTCATTATGAGTATTAGTTTTACTAGAAAGAAAAAGATTAATTAAAAGGTGAGATAGAGCTAGGGAATTTGAAAGAAAGGGGTGGTGGAACTAAGCAGAATTGGTCTTAACAACAAAGTGGCTACTGCACGCATCCTGCGATTTCTACCTAGCCCACCTATAGATTAGAAAATGCATCTCGTGTTCTAGCTTTTTGCGGCATAAAACTCATGCAACAAGGTTATAAACCTTTAAAAGCTCACTATATCAGGAGATCAATCTGTCTTCCACTATATTCGTAAGAAGTTGAGTAATGATAGAATCTTTTATATTAATGTGTCAATTAATGTTTTAGAATATTACTTCTAATTAAACAAAAAACCATCCAAATTGATTTTGGATGGTTTCACTATTAGAATGATTTATGATGAAAAATTATCTTGCGCCATATACAACAATGGTTTTTCCATGGGCGTGAATAAGATTCTGATCCTCTAACATCTTAATAATACGTCCTACAGTTTCTCGTGAACAACCAACCATTTGCCCTCATTTCTGAGCGTGCGTAATTTTGATTTGCATTCCATCAGGGATGTGTCATTGCTTTCAGGCTGTTTAGCTAAGTTCATTGAGCGTTTGAGCAATACGGCCTGCCACATCTAAGAATGCTAAATTACTCGACTTGGCGTGAAGTATTTTGCAAACGTCACCGCCAATTGTGCGGTTAAAAACATTAAGATTTCTAGGGTTTGCTTGAATTAATTGACGATATTTTTATAGGAAATTTCAGCAATTTTCACATGTTGTTTTTGTTTCTACCCATAGCTGAGATGGGCATTTGCACCTTCATCAAATAGTCTCGCTTTCACCAAAGAATTGTCCAGCACCCCAGATAAGTGAGGATCATTTCTCTTTCCTTCATCATCTTTTTCAGAGCACCATTACAGTAGCCTTAATGACATAATAAAGTGTAGTTTGCATCCCTTCACCTGCATGAATTAAGTATGTTTGCGGGATATTTGCTATAAGTGGCAGTGCAGTAAGAAACCAGATCTAAAACTAGGATCTCGGGTGCGTTGATTCTTCCTTCCTGTAGGTGGAGCTGACGACTTCATCAATTTCAGTTAATTCATTTGACATTCAGTGCTCCTTACATTCCTGTTTCAAAAATTCCGTTTTATGATGTCAATGGATTCATGACAATTCAGACCATACAATCACCCATAATTCCATTCTGAATTTGGAGTCAGTAAAGTTGTTTTGGTTGAGTGAAAGTTCTTACTACCGTAGTCTGGTTTCCTTCGCGTAAAATTACGCTTTCTACGATATTATCTAATGTTTCTCTTCTAGTTCTTGCCAAGGAATAATCCATATATTTACCGAGTAAAGTCAATTAGGCAAAAAGTAGGCTCGATAAAACGCCATTTATGTTGATTCGAAGACGAAAACTGGTATTCAGACTGGAAATTAGTACGAACATAGCGCATAAATTGTCCTTCAATAGTACGGCTAAATGCAGAGCAATTGTGCGTTCATCCATTAAAGCCACTGCCCTTTCACGCAATTTTCGCATTTGTAAATGTTGACAAACTGCATTTCAAGACGTTAAAAATTGTGCGACTCGAACTTGTAATTGCGCATCTTCAAACATTAATGCACTGGCCCGTTAAATTCGAGTTAAGCCAGATTTTTACGGGCAAAATCTAAAATCGTTTTGCAAAACATATCATGAATACGATTCATTGTTTGGGTTTGCGTTACGCATAGAAGCCGTAATACCGGTATTTTCTGATGATATGCTCGATTAGCTTCAAACATTTTTGTTTACTTAGACAGTAACGACTATAACGCAGCTTCAGATACCCCAACTTTTGCTAGACGAGCCGTTGTCATACGCTCCATGCTCACGTTCGGAATGGAAGCTATATACGTATCACAATGACAGGCACTTAGTTGACGACGTTCTTTTTACCATTCTTTTTCAATTTTTGGTGTTTTCAATTTTGAGCAATCTCTTCACGCCTAGATACAAAGATAATTGTTCTTCACCATAAAATTGTTGTTTACCTGAATGATCGACGCCTTCACCACGTTCGGTTTGTTGAAAAATCTTCTACAATATTAAATTCAAGCATGACTACTGGCACGAAAACAAGTTGAGCAATGCGATCATAAACGACTCAATTTTGAATGGCTCATTTCACGGTTCCACATTGATACCATTAATGGCCCTTGATAATCAGAGTCAATTAATCCCCCAAGTTTCCCAGCACAATGCCGTGTTTGTATAGCGAGACCAGAGCGAGCAAAATCCACTGCCGCTGCTAGAATTTTGGATCTGCAATATAAATTGATAAGCCCGTCAGGATCGTAATTTGGTTTCACCGGGTTTGAAATTTCAAAAGCTTTCATCGATCAGCAGCGTAAATCAAGACCTGCCCGAACCTTCAGTTGCGTAAGTTGGCGGGAAATTTCACTTTCCAATGACGAGAATCTAAAATTTTACGTCAAATTTTTCATGTAATACTCCGTTTTGAAATTCATTTTTAGAGTAAAAGTCGGCAGTTTGGAATTATAAGGGTTTTTGATAAGCGTTTCGATAATTTCATTGCCTCATCAGCTGCAAGTTCACTTTTAGTTTTTAGCGATAATTTTTGTAGAGCCATTTTTCCAGAAAAGCTGCAAGGCATTCATCTGGTCGTTAAAAACTTGTCCATAGATACTCATTGGCACAAATCCTTATCAAAGATTTTTGCGTTCAAGTTTATCTTTTGCATAATCATCAACATTACGGGTTTCCCTGGCCGCAGATCCAACAGTAAAAGGACGATGTGTTTTACGTCGCATCCCTACATCTGAGAGATAATATCTGGATTTTTCAATTAACTTGATAGATATTTCATCTCCCAGATTTTTGATTTTTGGTCAGCAAACTCAGCTTCTCTGTAATCAGCGACAGCCGCACAGCCAATAAAAATTTGATCACCCACACTTTCAAGAGAAACTTGCCACATATCTTGTGCTGAGATGACATTAATTCGATTTACATTTTTGGGCGTTGTTAAATTTACTGGCCCTAAATTGCGCGTGACGTTCGTCCCCACGTTCGGCAAATCGCTTCCAGCAATCGCAAATCCCATTTTTCCTGAACTATGGTTAGAAATATAACGAACAGGATCGATTGCCTCGCGCGTTGAGCTGCTGTAATGCGACATTTAATCCTTGAATCTTGTTTTGGGAGAAAAAGTCAGAAAGTGCGTAAAAATTTCTTCTGGTTCACATCCTTTTCCCCATATCGCATAGCTTGAGACTCATACTTCGGGCCATAAGCAATCCACGCGTTTGCATTTGCTGAGTAATGATGGCGTACATCGCTGATTCATTCTGGGAAGAAAAATTGGTGCATCAGTCGAAGACAAATTTTTGAAATGTCATTCAGAAGCACAGTAAGACGGGCAATAAAAGGTCGCACTAGCTGGCGCAATAACATCGCATCAGCCCATTTTGGCAAAGCTCAATATGCCCCATTGCCAGCTCTAGCTGTGGATCGAAGTAAAGATTGTGCGACAGCATTGCCAGAAACTGGCTTGAAGCGTTAAAGGTGTAACAAATTCTGCCGCAGCTAGGGTTAATACTACACGAACTTCGAGCTGCTTTTGTAGTACAACGAATCAACTCTATTGTTTTTACAGCGCAATTCCGCCAGTTATGCCCAACTACAATGTCTTTCCGTTTAATTTCATGTTTCAACCTTTGTTAGTGCTTTAGCCACAATTCTGTTATTTTACTTTAATTTACTTGAATGCCCAATGCTATTTTGCAGATACATATCGCAGACTTTACATAAGTTACTCGTAAAACGAGAAAAGAGCGGTCAAAATTTTTCTATTTTTATGCGTTTAATACTTTTTATGGAAAATAATGATGATTTAATGCCACAGAAAAATTGCTCAAATTTGCGTAGAAACGCTCGCTGAGTACTATGAATTGCTGGCGATCTTTTTACGAACTGGCATAAAAGGCTGCCCAGTCATTCAGCTTTCGAAAAATGTGCTTATCACATTTGGTTCTTGCATGCATTGTTACTTTCTGCAGATGAGCCTTCTGTTCGGAAAGGCTTAGGCATTACGCATTTATTCAGCTGCAGCAATTACAGGAAATGCCAAGCGTTAGCTAAAGCAAGAGATGTTAAGTACGCCATTATTAATGATCCTGAAACGAGTGAAACTTTCTTTTTACTCACTGAGTTGCAACATGAGGAAGAGAAGTGTTTATGGTTTTATTTTGGATAATCAGCATCGTCTGATTAGGCGGTTATGATTACAATTAATGTGTCTACGGTTTTATCCTCGAAATAATTAAAGAGGGCACTTTACTAGTAATGCGGCTGCCTGAATTTTGGCGCATAATCATCCTTCGGGTATAGCGGAGCCGAGTTATTCGGATCAACTGATTACTAAAAGGTTTCAGGAGTCTGCAGAAACTAATGGAAAGTCAGGTGGCAATCATGGTTGACAAAACAGGTTGCTATTCTTTTGCAGAGAGACTAGTATAAATTTTATAATGTCCATTTGTTTTTACCGATTACATTCAGGAAAATCGCATTTGCACTTGAGAGTAAAACAAAAGCCAGTATAATTTGCGACCTTTAATCCAATAAAGTAAGCGGGTCGGATTAAGCGCGACCTGACGAGGAGTAGCAAGCTGGTTTTAACGCTTTAAAGACAATCGAACCGTAAGCTCGAGCTTATATTTAATTAGTGGGATTGTATGTCTAGGTTTGTCAAGTAACAGGCAAGCGTCAGCTATGGGTAATAACTGCTCCACATCATTAAAGTGCGACACGTCGTCGTTTTCTTCCAAACCTTCACACTCACCGTTTCTGGGTTTGAAAGTGAAAACCGTTTTCGTAACCTCTACGTTTAACTGCGAAAAGGTATGCGTATTATTGATAAAAGGCATTGATACAGTATTGGCTGAAAGTCGTGCTCGGTGGCGAAAAATCTAAGGAGCTAAAAATAGGCAGCTAAAAAGGCGTCACGTAGAAAATCCGTTTTAGTTTCTACTGCGAGACCGGTCGCTTCTACACAACTGAGTAAAAACAAACGTAATATACCCTGAAAAAAGGAAATCAAAAAGATTTGATCCAGTAATTTGCTATAAACACGTTATCCATAAAAGCAAAAATCAAATAATTTTGCTTATTTAGAGCCCGAACATTATTTCAGGGTGTATCCTGAGCGCAAGGAACAAATCATGCCAGAACTTCCGAAGTCGAAAACTGCACTACGATAGTATTAGCCCTTATCTTAAGAAATTTTACGATTGAGAAAGTTGTCGTACGTCAAACCTAAAGTGCGCTGAAGGCATGTATCGAAAGTTGATGCTATGTAAAATTGTCGATCTCACTCATCGAGCAAAATATTTGATTATTCACACCGGAAAAAGGCTATATCATCGGGCATCTAGGCATGTCTGGTTTTCGGTGCGCATTGTGCCACAGGATAGCGTAATAGATAAACGCGATCATGTGATATTGTGATGAATAATGGCAAATTACTTTACGTTATAGTGATCCTCGTCGTTGATTGCATGGTTGTGGACGGAGAATTTGAGATGACTCATGCTTTTCTTACAGCTCAGGGCCTGAACCCGCTTTCTGATGAGATTTAGTGATACGGAATGTGTCAAAAATCTCAGTCAAAAATCAACCGCACTTAAATGCCTGCTCGGTGGATAACGCTTTTATGTGGTAGTATGGGCGTTGAGATGTTATGCGAGATGAGAAGTTGTTTATTTGTGGTATTCATCCCTTAAAACTCGCTAAAGATTTGACCCGCAATCAATGTGTTTCCCTAGTGAACTACGATTCTAAAGATGTATTGGCAAACAGCCATTATTCAAGGAGGAACCACACTTAAAGATTTCTCCAGCCAGATGGGCGCGGGTTATCTGCTGAGAATTGTGGTATATGGCAGCCAAGATAGCGCTTGCTCCAAAGTACGGTTACAAAATTGAGAGGATTTAGTGATAGGGCAGCGTAATAGTGTTTCACGCACGAAATGTCAGAAAATGAGCTAGGGTGAATAAGCTGTTCGATGGAAAATACGAGTGAGAAATAGCGGTCAGAAACGACCGCTTTCTTTTAATTTGCTGGAAATTCTTCAGTGACACTTAGAGGAAGTTTGTAAATTTTTGCCTAATCGTAGAATGGTGACGAGAACTTTTGAATTAGGTGTATTTGCGATAATTTGCATCATTTCTCAAGGCTGAGAATGCCTTCTTGATTATTTAATTTCAAAATGACATCACACAATTGAATACCTGCTTTGGCTGCAAGGGCTATTTGGGCTTACACCAGTAGTGATCTCTATGCCTTCTTCACTACTTGAACTAATGTCGCACCTTTTGCACACCATGTCCTCGGATAGCTTACGTCCACTCCTCGTATAATTTTTGTAAAACATCATTTGCACCTATCATTTCGAATCGCATAAATTTGGTCAGCTCAGCGATTTCATTTGGCGGTTTCACCAATGCATGGCGATGCTGGTTCAACCAATTCCCTGCAGAATTAATTAGTGCGCCACCTGAGGTTGCCGCGGTTAATTGGAGCGCCGGTTTGGATGAGGTTTCTGTCTGCCAACAGAATCACCCTACCGCACATTTACGTCCTACGAGCGTTTTCTAATAATGCGCTTGAGACACGCTGTCCTAAGTTACTAGGGATTACCGAGTTACTGATACCACATCACCAACGTAGGCTTGGCGAGTTTGGATTTTTGTGGAATGGTTGAAAGATTATTTGCTGAGGTACTGCAGCGGGATCAGTGAGATTGTCTGAACCAACAAGACTAGTCTCAAAAATATTTCCATTTTGTAGCGCTTTCTACTGCTTTGATCTCTCTGCATTTTAGGATGGCGTGTTTTATTCTGATCAGAATATAGCCATCTTTACTCATAATCACGCGAACCCTAAGTTATTCACACTTGCTGGCTGATCATGACCTCATTAATGCTGGCGGAAGAAAAAGAGCGGTTATAAACATTCACTGCTGCACATGGGTAGTGACCTGCCGCATCGAACGATACAATATCGTCTGAAGTAAAAGATATTGCTGTATTTCAGTCTTGGGACCGCAAAACAAAATCCACGCCCGCAGCAGCCAAGCAAAGTGCGGGATGGAAAAGTTTTTAAGCATTTGATTTCCTTTTCGGGTGTGTAAGTTCGTTTATACTCTGCATCCACCGATTTGTTCTAATTCATTTAAGTTGCCATAATGGTGCCATCAGCAGAGTTTAGTTAAATTCAGTGATTGGCATAGACCACGAGCATTGTCGCTCCCGTCGGGCTGGGCGCAACGCCAAATAATCAACTCATCGAGCTAATTTCGCATCAGGTCGGCTACCCGCTTCATTTGCTCAGGTTCTACCCAAAGGTGTATGTTATCTGCTCCGTCCCAGTTCTAGCATTAATTCTTTTGGTAAATTTTTCTTTTTGGAAGAATAATTTGTTCGCGAAATCAGGAAAGCCTGCTAAATCTCGTGTTTCGCTAAAGGAGACTAACCAAACTAGGAGAATGCGTTAAAGTTTATCGAGTCGAGATGAGATGCGATGGCTTGCCAGATCTAAAATGACTCGCACAGGCTGGGCTGAAGATCTTCTTTTTATATTGTGTTTAAGATTTTCCGGAAATTCGTCCCAGCGTACATTAAAGGCTTGGATCATCTGCAATTACTGCTCTATGAAGTAGATAAAAGTGCGGATGATTTTGACTCGCATTTTGCTTGCGTCCGAACGAGGCATCAAGGGCCAGTGCGTCCATTTACACTTTTTCTCCACTTGCCATTGCGGTTCGTCCATCTAAACTCACTTACAGCGAGTTTGAGGTTGAGACAAAGGCATACCTATGTACTGCATTCGTTTTACAAAAGCCTTTGTTTATCCGCTGATCGTCCAATAAAGTCCACCCGCACTTTGATACCGGCATCAGACCAACATTTTCAAACCTTTCACACGACTTGAGGATTCGGATCTTGCATAGCAGCATGCCCTTTCACTACGCCAGCCTCGATTAATCCTAATGCAAGGTGGGGTGCGTACCACTAATGAGAGCAGGGCTCTAAGGTGACGTAAGCTATTGTACTCCTTTGGCATTTTCGCTTAGCTTGAGGCTAAGGCAACGCGTTCTGGCGTGAGGTTGCCCGCTTTACAAATGAAAAGCCTTCACAATTTCATCATGCAATACGCATCCCACCGATGGATTTGGTGCTTGGTGAGTATATTGTCCTTTGGCGGCTAAATCCAAGGCGCGTTGCTTAAATTTTGCTGATCTTGTGCGAAAATTCGCTCATGGATAAATCCTTTAAATCTCAGTCTGCGCTGCCAGATTGATCAATATCGTCAAAACTCCGATAGACCGATTTCAAAAGGCGAAAGATATAAGCCACTTTATCGAGTTTTTAACTCTCATTTCATCGCTTGAGTTTTTCCAACGTTTACGCGGTACTTCACGTTCACCGTCGCGCGTAATTGAAAAGAATTGTATGTGGTTAATTTAGCTTGTTCAACATCATCCCGCGCGTGGGCGTTTTCTAAAGAGCGTGCTGAATACCACTGTCATGGTATCTTTCAGTGGAACGGTTCTCCCGAGTGCCGTCGGTTTTAATAATAATTTTTGGGTACGAATTAATTCGGCTGTTTCAAAAGGTGGTAAAAGCGCTCATGACGATGACCGCACTCACGGCGACGGCGAACTTGATAGCCATCGATGCGAAGCGGCTGTCATTACGCTTGGTCTCTTCTGTAAAACAAAATGGACAGCACGCATGACTAATTCTCCGTAAAAGGGCGATTATCTTGGCAAAAATCAGTTACTCGGCGATTGGCTTTATGCCGCTGCTTGTCTACTTTTGTACGCAGATAATATTAAAGCCAAATACTCTTTGTTTGTTTTAATAATTTTTGATCTCCAGTTTGTTTCAAATCTTGAGGTTTGCGCCAATACGCGTGATCGGCAATATGGATCTGCTGAGGCGCCGGTTGCACTATCTTCGCGGTTCACTGAGTTTTGTAGATATATTGTCAAGATCTACCCGCGCTTTTCATCGTCCACAATAAAATCATTAATATTTCTTATGTTGGTACCCAGTGCTACATTTCTATTTGGTTTTGTAAATAATCTCTTTTACGTCAGTTTCTAATTGAGCGAGGCAGTTTCACGCTCAATAGGCGGTGAATTCGATAACCAGTGATCTCGCGTAATTAATTTTGGTGGCACAGCATTTTCTTGTGTGACGGCATTTAGATCAAATAATAAATCAAGGACGGATTCTAATGGCGATCTTTGTGTTCACGCAAAATGCCCACCCGAGATCACCTGCATGAATCATCGCCGTCAAAATAAAGGCTCCATATGTAACCACCGGAGCGAGATTTCTTGAGTTTTCATGTTTGCCAGTCTACGGAAGGTTAAATCAGCGGGAGCATGTTTGACTTCGCTTAAGATCTGCTATTTTCTTTTTAAATTCTGAAACATTGTTATCCTCGAGATATGCCAGCATAAAGCTTTTCGAAATTCGGCTCGAGGTAACACGCCTTGCCCTTTAACTTCTGCTTGTCTAAATAATCTATAAAGATTTTGTTCATCAAGATAGATTAAGTCATTATTGGAGTGCGTAATTATCTAAGCCACTTAAGGTAGAAGTACTGTCAGCCAATACGATCATTTTCATCACGGAAATAGACGCCGAGTTGTTTTTCAAAGAAAAATTTTCACAGGGTTTTCAACAAAGCTGACTAAACGATCCAGTTCAATTTCTTCGATTTTTCTGGGTTTTCTGATCATAGTGACCTGAATTCTGAATTGTTTCAGAACTCGTGTCAAGTGCGCTGTGGCAGCCATTTTGTCGCAAAAGAGCGGGTAAATTTCTCGTTATATTTGAAATTATCTGGGCTAAAGCAGTCATTGGAGTGTTCAATGACCGTAAGGTGTCGCTTGCGCTTGATTATATAATCCACGGTTGGCCACCTAATACTAGAAGGTTCTTTCGGTTGATTATCTAGTAATGGGACATCCACATAGCTGATATAGCTTAATAATCACGTGCTGCCAATAGGGGCTTCTAGGAACAAATAGTCGATCATCATCACGGCGAACACGGTCGCCTTTTTGATGGAAATGATACTGCATTAAATCAAAAACTGTTTGGTGTTTGTGTTCTAGAGGTAATCCGCATCATTCGTTCCAAGTAAACAAAGCGCTTTGAATGGCGACTGAACCGCATTTGGTAATAAGGTGCAGAAGTTTACTTTCCTGCAAGGAATTTGAGGGGCTATTTGGTGCATCTTCTAATTTTCATTGTGATGACATCAGCAATCACTCTGCTTGTAATTCTTCAGCTAAAATGGAGCACTTTTGGGATGCTCAGCTAATTTCATTAATTTTCTCTTGAATATAGAAAATCGTGTCACTTGTGTCTTCATTTGCACGAAGAAATCTGAGTAAAGTGCGGTCAAAATTTCTTGCCATTTTTCGATGGAATACGCTTGTTGCAGCGTTTCATGCAGCGCGGAAGTGCGGTGGAAAAAGTGAGATAAATTTCCAGCAACTAGTTCCCCTTTCAAGCCATAACTGCTGTTTAAGCGAACTATCTTGCCAAAATGCCGTGTTCTTCACGCATCTGCATAGCCTAAACATCATTCGTTCTAATCCAGCTTGCCAAGATGTGAAATTGATGCCATCGCCAGTGCAGGCCAGAAAGCGAATCCCTGAATCCGCCACCATTCTCACTATACTGCAAATCAGCAGAGAAATATTGAAATCGTTTCTCGCATCGCGAGGAATATCCAACAACGCTAAGACATCCTCTGCACTAAAATTGCTTTCTTTTTAGGCGTAATAAAGTTAAGTAACTTGACAGTACCAACACATCGCTTTCTGAAGTTTATTATCCGAAAGTGAAAAATGGAATTTGTGGGGCATCTCCATTTTTGCCGAAAACTGCCTGATATAAGGTGTGTATTGGTTATATCTGCCACCATAACAACCACATCTTTTGGCGTAAAGGTTTGGGATCCTGATTGAATAAATCAGTAAATAATCATTTGCAAACTTCCACTTCCGCATGAGCACTGTGGCAGAATGTAGGGTTAAAGTGCGAGTCATGCGATATTGTGCGGTTTTATTTTCTAAATGTAGAATTTGAGACTGCAATTGTCCAAGTAAACTATTCGATTTCAATTTCTTGATAAGCATTGACAGGATAAGTTGGAATATGTCCTTCATCTCGCACCAAAGGTGTAAAGAAAAATCTCCCTCTGTTTTCCCCAAAGCCGCCAGTAATGGATTTGCCTACTTGCAGATTTCTTTTTGATAAGTGACATCAAACTGAGCGTTTCTAGTTGAGAAAGTTGATTCTCGGAAAAGAGCGGTTGATTTTCATCTTTGTTTATTGAATTGATAACGCTTGCGAGAACGCAAATAATCAAAGGCGTAAATCGCTAATATCTCCCCAATACTCTTGGCATGGATTATTAAAAATAAATGAATATCCACTTCAGAGGGACATGGACTTGCAAAATATTGAGATAAGCAGTCAGAGCGCTGGAATACCAAAAATAAATATGCGTAGAAAGGTAATTTTTCGGTGCTTTTTATCGGCAAGCCAAGGCTAAGAAATTGATTATGCAAAGCCGCTCGATGTGTGGCATCACCAACCTCTGATTTAACATCGAGTGACCAATCGCCATAACTCACCTTGCCATTTTGTGTACCTTAGTTTGCTCGAAATAAGTTGCGTTTAGGTTAGGCTGTTGTTTTTGTATTTGAGCGGTGATTTGTTCATCTTCGCCTTTTCCCAAAGCAAAAATCCATTCTGGTCGATAAACTAAATATTGGTCAAATAAATCAGCGAATTTTGCTGCTGAGTTGATAAAGTTTGTATTGTTCAGAATGTGGCGAGGGACGCTAAATAATTGCGTAAAGGTGAAAAACTTTTCTTTCTCGAGAAAAGAGTCGGGATTAAGCGCATTAAACGCCACATCATTGAATCTTTTATCAAAAGGGTTTTCCAGTGCCGTTGCAGGTAAGTTCTGGGCATAAAGCTGCCATATAAAACTTGCTGGCATAGGAAATTTTAGGTTCGCTGAAATACCTGTTTCTTTCGCTAATTCAATTTGCAGCCATTGAGCCATGCCGAGGCTTTGCACCAAGATAATATCTTGCTGAAAAAGGGTCTTCAGGCGGTAACAGATTTGAATAAGGAAGAAAGAATTTTCTTTTTGTTTTTCGAGGTTGATTGGAATAATAAACAATGAACACAATGGCGACCTTTTGATGATTTAATCTAGAAAAAGACAATGTTATTCTACTTAGTTTTATCGAAATTTCACCCATAGGATAGCGTACAATGACGCGTTCGTTTTCACATTGAACGCGAAAAGTTAAGCCATTTTGTTGTATCAAATTGTTCCTGAGCTAATCCTAAAAATTGGCGTTGAGCTTGATTCTCCACCAACTCTGTATTGCCTGAAAATCTTGATAAAGTTTTCACCGCACTTTTTCGCTGTTCTTGCCGTCCATTGATTGAAAAACAAGAAATAAAAACGCTAAATAAAGCCAAAGAAAATAATAGGGTAGTGAGGCGACATCCCTTTATTCATCTGGAACATTAAAATCACTCCAACTTTTTCCGCTACTGCCACTGACTATATTGTTGCACTAAAGGTTGTACAACCGAGTTTGTCCATAGAGCTAAAATACCCCTATCTAAAGGTTAAATTCCCATTGGTAGTCACTGCGCCACTGATCCTTCCTTTGCCCGTTAGTTTTTAAATCTCCTCTGCAATTAATACAGCGACAGACAGTGCCATTAATTTCAACTTTCCGTTTGTGAATCTGAAAACCAATAAAGTTTAGGTGTTTTTATTCGCGTTTAAAATTCTGGGTGGGAGGAAAAGTGCGCTCGAAAATCTGTGAGTTTTTCTGTGTGAATAAAATCTTTCAATGCACCTTGATTATCGCCTTTTGCGGGCGATTTTTAAATAAAACTCATTCTTTCACACCCAAAGAAAATACTGAATTGCATCGCTGGCACCATCAAGCGTGATGCTGATTTGCTTTACACTTTCATTATTATTTAACGGTAAATCAAGGCAGGCGGTTTGTCTGTTCTCCTCTGTCATTTTTGCAGTTGTAATGTTCTTTCCACATAGTGTTTTCGTTGATTTTGTTGTGCACGAGCTTAAAGTGACTGTCATCAACAATAAAATTACGGTTAATAAACCTGAAATAAAAATCAGAATAGTCAGCGTAATAATGCCTTTTTGTGTTCTCATTGTTTTTGATTCAGAGACAGCGACACAAGGAGGTTTCATAACTGATGTTTCGGGGTTTGTTTTAAATTTCCTTTTAGCTTGATTTCTAATCCTTTGCCTTCAATTAACCAATTAAATTGTAGGGTAGTGACTTCGCTATTCATTGTTGTCTAATAAATCCGTCCAGCCGCCTCCAGGTTGCAAGCCGATTGTTGAAAAAGCTCGTTTACAAGTTTCTGCTGTGCAATTAGTAGGAATAACACTTTGATAAGTCAGTTTTGGTTTTTATCATTTTGTTACTCACTTTATAACCGAATAATTCTTCATACTGTTTTTAGATGTATTTTTCCCATTTTTCATACAGGTTTTTAGGCGAATCTTTGCCAATACAGCCCATTTTTATTTAAATCATAAAAAAGAACAACGCAGCTATTAGGTGAGACGTTATCTTCTTGGCTAATGAAAAATGGCGGTGCCTTGTTCATCTAATTCAAATAAAAAGATACATTGCTTTCTGTATCCTTTTGTATTTAATGCTCTAAATCCCAATCGCCGAAGATCTTTACCGATTAGCTGTAATGTTCGTTGTAATTCTGATTGTAGTTTTTAAATGCAATAACATATGTTGGTTTTTGCCTTTGTGTTGCACATAAAAATATGCGAAATGCTTAGCAATAATAAAGACGATAACGCCAGAGAAATCATCAGTGCTAATAGGGTTTGCCCTTTTAATAATATTTTTCATGATTGATTACATGCACTAGTCGCTTGATTGGTTTTCAAACGGAATACTACCAACATTGAAAAAATGAAAATAATGTACGTTCATTTTTCCGCTTGTAGAATAAAGCAACGAGTAACACTGGTATTACGGCCCCATAAAACCTCGTGATTTCTTTGGGATAAAGATAATGGCTTTGAATCATCGTAGGAAAATAAGGATAGTAAAAATGAGCATGACCTCTTTCGGGCAGTTTGTTGGGTTTAAACAATCTCAAAGTTTGATCGTTTTTACTTGTGCCGTTAAGCACCATTGTTGTGTCGCAAGATTACGATTGATAAGTAAAACCACTTCGATGAATTTTCTGCACGAGCCTGAATTTGTCGTAGAAATAAATACAGGCGATGTTGCTCTTTAGCTAAAATCGTTTTAGGGTGAGTCCGTTTTGCCATAATGGCACGGAAAAACTCAGCGCAATGCTGATATTGGCTAATCAATCAATAATTCCACTAATGTCATACCTTTCTGCATAAAACGCTCAATTTTCTACCCGCACTTTAATGGCAAATAATTAATGGAAAAATCACTTCATACTATTTTTGCGATCTGTATCGCAAACTTTTCCTCAAAAACCTATAAAAAACCATTGTTTTTATAATTTTCCAACTGGTTATTTTGACAAATATCGCTATAATGGCTGCGGAATTTTTTCTGTTCTTTAAAATCTGGTGGAAATATGAATCAATGTTAAATATACGCAATTCGTGCGGCACGAAAAAGCGGGCAATGTGATTGCTCAAAAATTATGAACGCCGTGATGCTATCGAAAAGCACACAAAAGAGTAATGAGTTATGTGACAAACGTTGATAAAAGCGGCTGAAGCAGAAATCATTGAAAGTATTCGTAAATCTTATCCTGAGCCATACCATCATTGGCGAGAGAAACAGGTGCGCTTGAAGGCAAAAGATAGCGATGTACAATGGGTGATTGATCCACTAGATGGTACCCGTAATTTTATGACGGGCCTTCCTCATTTTGACCGTGTCTATCGCAATTCGTGTAAAAATCGTACTGAAGTCGGGGTTGTTTACGATCAATCGCAATGAATTATTTACCGCTGTGCGTGGTGAAGGTGCAAAATTAAACGAAGTACGTTTTGCGTGTAGATAGTAAACGCTGAAATTCAAGGTTCAATTTTAGCGACCGGTTTCCCATTCAAACAGCCAAAATTAATGCCAACTCAATTTGCAATGATGAGATAGCCTTAATTGAAGATGCTGCGGATTTCCGTCAGCACTGGTTCTGCCGCATTGGATTTACTGCATGTAGCGTCAAATCGTATTGATGGCTATTTTGAAATGGGCTTAAAAGCATGGGATTGTGCAGCGGGCGATTTAATCGTGCGTGAGCAGGTGGTTTTGAGTCTGATGATTTTGATGCAGGTAACGGCTGCACTTACGCAGTGGCAATATCATCGCCGCACCATCACGCGTAATAAAAGAAATGTTAAATAAAATCCGCCTTGTTTGGGTGCTGGATTTAATCGTTAGTATTTTATAGACTAGTAGCACCTATTGAGGTGCTATTTTTGAATTTCTATTAATGAAAATACTTGATTAGCGACTTTTACCTGCGTATCAATGAGCGACGACATTATCTTTAGGACTTGGCTTTTTCCTTCTTTGCTCGCAACAACTGGCGCATTTTTCTTGCGTTAGTGCCTCAATTTGGGTTACTCAAAAATTCGACTTTAATTAATGCCGCTTGGCCCACTTAGTTATATTTTACCCTTGCGACGACGTTCTCAATTGGTTTTGCTTGCTTATTCTTTTTGCGGTGGATGACTTCACTCTTGAATATGTAGCAGCATTCTAATTCCCAATTACCTACATTTTTTAAAGTGGCTGCCACTTGGGGCGGACATGAAGGTTCAATGTTGTTTTGGTTATTTTCATTGAGTTTATGGCTTGCTGCTTTTGCTTTTTTTAATCAGAAAAATGACCGCACTTTTTCCGCTCAATCTTTATCTTTATTAGGGATTGATTTGCTTTTGGTTTTGCGGTGTTTATTTTATTTTATTCAATCCATTTGGACGTATTTTTCCCAGCACCAGCAGAAGGGCGCGATCTCAATCCAATGTTGCAAGATGTGGGATTAATTTTCCATCCGCCGTTGTTATATGTTGGTTATGTGGGCTTTTGCGGTGAATTTTGCCATGAGTTTGAGTGCGTTGATTTATAACCAATCTGCTGACAAATTGCACGCTCAATGCGTGGCTGGGTGTTGTTTTCTTGGTTGTTTTTAACCATTGGCATTGTGCTCGGTGCGTGGTGGGCATATTACGAACTCGGCTGGGGCGGTTGGTGGTTCTGGGACCCTGTAGAAAATGCGTCTTTAATGCCTTGGTTGCTTGGTTTGGCATTATTACGAGTTTAATGGCGACGGAAAAAAACAAGGCGTATTTAGTTGATTGGACAACGCTTTTTCTCTGCTTGCTTTTGCCTTTAGCATATTAGGCACGTTTATTGTTCGTTCTGGCGCCTCACTTCTGTGCACGCTTTTTGCATTGGATAACACGCGCGGTTATGTGTTGTTATTAATTTTCTTTGTTTTGACAGTGTTAGCCTTTGGATTATTTGCTTTACGAGCGGGCAGTTCATCAGAAAGTGCGGTGAAATTTCAGTTCGTTTCTAAATCAGGGTGGCATTTATTACTGAATATTTTTGCTGACGATTGCGACGGTTTCCACCTTTTTAGGCACCTTTTCCCGATGTTATTCAAGCGATGAATTGGGGCTCAATTTCGGTGGGAAGTCCTTATTTTAATAGTATTTTCTTCCCAATTATTACAGTGCTTTTTAATTCTAATGGTGATTTCCTCACCATTCGTTGGGTGCAATTTGAACGCACATTATTGATACGTTGCGTATGGTTGTTGATTCCGTCTTTAATTCTTGCCGGCTTGATGATTTGGCAACAGCTACGCAATAATTCTGCATTAAATTTTCCACGCTTTCGCCTTTGTGTTATTAACTCTTGCGATTTGGCTTTTTATTCGTCACTTTATGGCAAAAATTGGCGACAAATTCGCTTTGTCTCAATTTGGCATGATTTTAGCGCATTGTGGCGTGGCGATTGTGACTATTGGTGCGGTGATGAGTGGTTATTTTGGCAGTGAAATTGGTGTGCGTTTAGCACCGCAACAAAGTCAAAAATTAGGGCAATATGAATTTCATTATCGTCAATTTTCTAATGAAATCGGGACAAACTTTTACGGCGAAGTCGCCTTTTTGATGTAACTGAAAATGGCAAAGCCTTATGCAGAAATTATCCCAGAGCGCCGTTATTACGATGTGCGAACAATGACAATGAGCGAAGTGGGGCTTGATGGCGGTTTTTGGGGCGATTTATATATTGTGATGGGCGATTCTCTCGGCAAAGGGGAATTTACTTTCCGCTTACATTATAAACCACTGATTCGTTGGCTTTGGGCTGGCGGTATTTTAATGGCGTTTGGCGCACTTTTAGCGTTTTTCGGATTACGCAGAAAACAGGAAAAATAATGAACAAAAAAACTTATCTTTTGCACCGCTCTTTGTGCTTTTTAGGCGTGTGTGTATTATTAATTGCTGGGGTTAAATCAAGATCCGAAAAATTGCGTCGGCTTTTAATTGATAAACCTGTTCCAGAGTTTTATCAGGCTAATTTACATGAGCCATCACAAATCGTAAGCCCGAAAGATTTTCCTAAACAGCCATTTTTATTAAATGTGTGGGGCAGTTGGTGTGGTTATTGCAAGGAAGAACATCCTCTGTTAATTGAGATTGCAAAAACGTTGCCTATTGTGGGCGTGGATTATCGCGACAATCCTCAAAATGGCATTGAAATGCTTAAGCGAATGGGCAATCCTTTCGTCTTCACCATTGATGATAGCCAGGGTGAATTGGGATTAAAAATTAGGGCGTGGATGGCGCTGCCAGAAACTTATCTTGTGGATGAAAATGGTGTGATTCGTTATCGTCATTCTGGTTTACTGGATAAAGAAACTTGGCAAACAGTATTTCTGCCAAAAAATTGAAAGCGATTGAAGAACAAATGAAAAGCATATTAGTATATTTTTACTCGTGGTTTTATTCAGGTTCAAAAACAGCCTTTTTGCAACCGCACTTTTTATTTCGCATTTTCCTTATTCGCCCAAGCGGAAATGGTGGATACCTATCAATTCCAAAAATCAAGATGATCGTACTCGCGCCGTAGAGTTGGCAAAATCTTTACGCTGCCCACAATGTCAAAACCAAAATTTGGTGGAATCTAATTCTCCAATTGCTTATGACTTGCGTCTTGAAAGTGTACAAAATGGTGGATGAGGGCAAAAACCAATCAGCAAATTATCGATCAAATGACGGCTAGATTTGGTGATTTTGTGAATTACAAACCGCCATTCAAATGGAATACAGCGTTTGTTATGGTTGTTGCCAGTCGCTCTTTTTAATTTTTAGCTGCCGCATTGCTTTATTTCTCAAATAGAAAAATCTGCTCTATCTTCAGTCGAGCAGGGAAGTGCGTTGAAAAAGAACAGAGATATTTTTTCTGTTAATGCTGAGTCTCATTCGGATCCTAAGCAAATGAACAAAAGACAGATTTCTTTCGGGAAAAGTAATCACAAACTTTCTCTTGTGATTTTCTTTTTATTAATTGCTATTCCAACCGCTTATTATTTTTCCCTTGATCGTTTTAGTCGTGTTCAACAAGGCGAGCAATCGATGATTGAGCAACATAATCAAAATGTTGAAATGAATGATGAACACAAAAATGAAAATGTGATTGAGAAGATCCAAAATAAAACTGCGTACTGATCCAAATAATGCGGAAACTTGGCTTCAACTTGGGAGGCCTATGTGCAGAATAATGAATTTGATAGTGCGCTTGTGGCTTATTCTAATGCGGAAAAAAATATCAGGCAGTAAACCTAATATTTTAGAGCTTGGCAGCCACCGCACTTTATTATCAAGCAGGTCAGCAAAGTGACCCCAAAAAAGTAGAACAACTTTTGAATGAAGCGTTGGCAAAAGATAAAAATGAAGTATCGTAGCCTTTCTTTGTTAGCGACGATTGCCTTAGAAAATCGTCAATATCCACAAGCCAGTGCATATTTACAGCAATTATTAGATTCTGGTAATGCGGCAGTGGATCGTCGTTCAGTGATTCAACGAATGAAGATGTTGGATTTTTTACAACGTGGTGAAAAAGGGCAAAATCCGTGAGCCAATATTCTGAAAATATTATTATTGGTGCAGGGGCTGCAGGATTATTTTGTGCCGCACAGTTGGCTAAATTAGGTAAGTCGGTGACAGTTTTTCGACAACGGCAAAAAATCGGACGTAAGATTTTTGATGTCAGGGCGGCGGGTTTTGTAATTTCACCAATTTAGAGGTTACGCCTGCTCATTACCTTTCACAAAATCCTCATTTCGTCAAATCTGCCCTTGCTCGTTATACCAACTGGGATTTTATTTCTTTAGTGGCGGAGCAGGGGATTGCTTATCACGAAAAGGAATTAGGACAATTATTTTGCGATGAGGGCGCAGAACAAATCGTTGAAATGCTGAAATCTGAATGCGATAAATATGGTGCTAAGATTTTATTGCGTAGCGAAGTTTCTCAAGTTGAACGGATTCAAAATGATGAAAAAGTGCGGTTTTGTTTTACAGGTAAATTCAACCCAATGGCAATGTAAAAAAATTTGATTGTCGCGACAGGGTGGGCTTTCTATGCCAGGGCTTGGCGCAACGCCATTTCTGGCTATCAAATCGCAGAACAATTTGGCATTCCTGTTATTCCTCCACGCGCGAGTTTGGTGCCTTTTACGTATCGAGAAACAGATAAATTTTTAACCGCACTTTCAGGCATTAGCTTACAGTCACGATCACAGCGCAGTGCGGAAAATCGTTTCACAACCAGCTTTTATTTACTCATCGTGGTATTTCAGGCCCTGCGGTGTTGCAAATTTCCAATTATTGGCAACCCACTGAGTCTGTAGAAATCGATTTATTACCGAACCACAATGTGGAAGAGGAAATTAATCAAGCTAAACAACATTCACCAAAACAAATGTTGAAAACCATCTTGGTTCGATTACTTCCGAAAAATTGGTCGAGCTTTGGATTGAGCAAGGCCTTGTGCAAGATGAAGTTATCGCTAACATCAGTAAAGTGCGGGTAAAAAATCTGGTGGATTTTATTCATCACTGGGAATTTACCCCAAATGGCACGGAAGGCTATCGAACGGCTGAAGTGACAATGGGCGGTGTGGATACTAAAGTAATTTCTTCTAAAACAATGGAAAGCAACCAAGTAAGCGGTTTATATTTTATTGGTGAAGTATTAGATGTGACGGGCTGGCTAGGTGGCTATAATTTCCAATGGGCGTGGAGCTCAGCTTATGCTTGTTCACAAGGAATTAGTGAAAAGTAGAAGGGATGTTGAAAATACGTTAGAATTCTTTTAATTAAATCATAAAATAAGGAGTAAAATATCAAAAATCCTCCCATTACATGCAGACACAGTAGGCTCTTATTTACGTTCACAAGCATTAAAAAGAAAGCTCGTTTAAAATTTTGCATAAGGTGAAATCTCTCGTGAAACAATTAACTGAGATTGAAGATCAAGAAATTACAAAAGTTAGTCCAAGCATTAGTTAGATGCAGGTATTCAAATCATCTATTTATTGAGCATTTTAAGAAATTGAATGCTATTGTTGGTGATCGTAGCATAGTTAAATACACCATCCCTAGTCCCAATCAATTAATGTATCCTATTCAGTGGGATACGGGCATTTATGCTACACGAAGAAATCGCTAAAGAGGTTTGGGGCGAAGATTAATTTGATTTTATGGGTAGATAATAAATGGCTCCTTATGGAGCCATTTTTAACGCTGAATTAAGTAACGCAATTTTGTTCCATCTTGCTCTACACTTAGCAGTGTATAGCCATGATTTTTAGTATCAATAGGAATGTTGTTGATAGATTGTGCGCAATCGCTTAATAGTTCTAAAATTTCACCTTTTTGTAATTGCGGCATGGTTTCTAACATTACAATAGCGGGGTAAGGGCAGGGTTCGCTCTAACGTATCTAATGTATAATCGGGTGAAATGTCTTTTGGATCTTTATCTAATTTTTGAACAATAGTAAATGCCATGATTATGCTCCTTTTGGTTAATTACAGCCACAGCCAGTTTGTGCGGTTATTTGAGTTTTGCTTTGGCTAAGAAACGACGTTCCCACCAGACTACGGCAATTAAACATAAAATTAATAAACCGTAATTCACAAGTAAGCCACCTACGGGCCCGAAAGATTTTTAGTAAATTAAGTTTTTCGTAATCAAGTGCTAAAACAGGGCGATATCATCCCAAAACATAGGCGAGATAAGTTGAACCGACTACGTTACCTAAGCCAACCCACATAAAGTGTACTTGACCTTCCATTGAGCGATACATCCAACCTGTTTCACAACCACCAGCGAGTACAATACCAAAGCCGAATAATAAACCGCCAATAATCGCATTGGGGCCAGCCCATAATCTTTAGGCGAGACGCCAAGTTGAATGTAGCTAAATACACCAATGGTGCCCACTAATATTCCAAAAATAATCGCTTTTGCCATATAAGCACGCCCAGTTACCCATAAGTCACGGAAAGCTGAGGTAAAACAAATTTGAGCTCGTTCAATTAATAACCCGAAAGCCAAACCACAAAAGCATAGCAAAACCAAGCTTTAATAGATTGAGTCATTACATAAAGTGAAGCAATAAGATAAGCAAAAATACAATCATACCAATCCAGAAACGGCGTTGTGCTTGTTTTAGGATCTGTTTCTTTTATTTTTCGCTGCGCCTTTTTCAGTTCTAATTTAACGCGAAATATTGGTAGTAATGTGACTTTTCACACCCAGCATAAGTACCTATTGCTGTTGCGATAGTGAAGAACCAAGCGTGTACCGAAAATTGTGGGATACCTGTAAAAAGTGAAGCTAAATTACATCCCATTGCTAAACGTGCACCAAATCCTGCTAATGCACCGCCAATTAAAGCCTGAACAATCCGACGTTTATGTGGTTGGTTGCGCCATTTTACATTATTTGCCCAAAGTGCTGCAGAAATACAACCTGCAAACATACCTAAGATCATGACACCATCAACACGTGAGAAGATGTTACCTTGCATTCCTATGATTTTTGTAGTAACTCCATTCAGATACATCAACGCCTAATGCTTGTAATGCATGTCCTCCCCACCGAGTAAATTCCCCTGTAACAGCCCAATAAGTGCCTGTTACCCCAAAGTAATAAGCGGAAAGCAAACCCTGCTGCAGTCACTGCGACAATCGGATTCCAGTATTTAATTAAAGTAATCTTTGTTTAAATTGTAGCCAAATCTCTTTCATAAGATAACCTAAATTTATTGAAAAGAAAAGATTTGCAAGAAAGGTATAAATAATGAATGCAGTGAAAAAGAAGTGCCCATTTTTCCTATACACAAAACTTGCGATATAAGACAAATGAAATTTGTCAGGTAAAAATAATAACATTATTTTTAACAATAAAGGCAAAACCTTTATAGCTTTGCCTTTATAGATATCATATTTTTCGATTAAAGAATATCTAATAATTCTACTTCAAATACGAGTGTTGAGAATGGCGGAATTGATGCGCCAGCGCCACGTTCACCATAAGCAAGTTCGTGTGGAATAGTGAGTTTCCATTTAGAACCGACCGGCATCATTTGTAATGCTTCAACCCAACCACGAATTACACCGTTTACAGGGAATTCAGCTGGCGTGCCACGAGCAACAGAGCTGTCGAATACGGTGCCATCTGGTAATGTACCAGTGTAGTGTACACGCACTTTATCTGTTGCAGCTGGTTTTGCGCCATTGCCTTCAGTCATGATTTCGTATTGCAAACCGCTGTCGGTTACGTTTACGCCTGCTTTTTTCGCATTTTCTTCTAAGAATTTTTTGCCTTCTTCTTCAATGGCTTTAAATTGCGCTTGTTGTGCTTCAGCGGCTTGTTGTTGAAGTGCTTGAACAGAATGCATTAACTCATTGATGTCTAATGCTGGTTGATTATGATTTAATGCGTCAAAAATACCTTTTGCCACAGCTTCAACAGTGATTTCCATTTGGCTATCGGCTAATTGTTGGCCAATTTGCAAACCAATACCGTAGCTACCTTTTTCAGAAACGCTTTCTAATTTTACTTGTTCAAAATTCATTTGATGTTTTCCTTTCGTTAAAAATTATTTTTATATGCCAAGATTTCGCCCATGCGAACAGGTTCGTTGACGCTTAAATGATCAGCTAAAACGGACTTGATTTGCTTGGAATAAATTAATCACTGTCGAACCAAGTTGGAACCAACCCATTTCTTGACCTTTCAATAATTTGACCGCACTTTTCGCCTTCATAAGTCCAAGTTTTCACTTCGTTGTGGCGTGGTGGATTAATTACGCCCGCCCAAGTGGTGCCAATACTTGCAGTGATGGTTGCGCCGACTAAAATTTGTACCATTGTGCCAAATTCAGTATCAAATACACAAATCACACGTTCATTACGCGCAAATAAATTTGGTACATGTTGGGCTAAAAATGGATTCTAGAGAACAAATCACCCGGCACATAAATCATTTTGCGTAGCGTACCATCGCACGGCATATGCACTCGGTGATAATCACGAGGAGAAAAGATAAGTGGTAGCAAATTCACCATTTTTAAAGGTTTCCACTAATTCTTTATCTTCTGCCAGTAAGTCTTCTAGGCTGAAAAATGCCCTTTTAGCTTGCAATAAAAGATTATCGTCAATATGACCGCACTCGCTAATGCGACCGTCTGCTGGTAAACAAAAGTGCGGTAGGATTTTGATTAATTGGACGCGCGTTTTCTTTTAACGGGACGAATAAAAATTCATTAAAACTTGCGTAATCAGAAAAATTGTTCTTTTTGCGCAATACTCATATCAATGTTGTATTTTTTTCATCAAAAGCTTTTAATTACAACATGGGTTAGCACACCCCATTTTTGTTTAGCAAAACCAGCCTGCAATTTGAGTTAAATAAATTTGCGGCATGACATATTGAAATGCCACTTTTAAGCGTTGCCAATAAGAATTTGAAGTCATCATTATCTTTCCTTGTTAAAAAAAGAGCGTGATTATAGCAATTTTTGTTATAGTTCCAACCTTTAGTTACTGGATACTTCCTTTATTGAGTTATCCAATAAAAATGTGATTTCTTTGACTATCTTCGCAACAACAGGTAATATTCACGCCCCTATGCAAAAAGGTAAAACTACCCCAACCGTTGATCCGGTAAAAAGATGCTCAAAGACGGCTTGATTATGTTGGCTATTATGCTGCTAATCAGCTTGAGCGTTTGAGGAATCAGTGGTAAACGTGCTCAGCGATGCACAGGTAACATTATCGTTTTATATTGATCCACAAAAATTAGTGGTGATGAAAGGTAAAGTGCAAGTTGATGTTGAATTAGAATGTCAGCGTTGTAACGAACTTACAAACAAACATTGGAATGTGAGTTTACTTTATAGTCCAGTAGCTACTGGGATCAAGCTGATGTATTGCCGGAAATTTATGAGCCAATCGAGTTCAATGAGTTTGGCGAAATAGATTTAATTGGCACGGTGGAAGATGAGCTAATTTTTAGCTTTGCCGCTTGTACCAATGCATTCATCTGAACACTGTGAAGTGTCCGCGCAGGAACAGGTTTTTGGCGAATTGCCCTGACGAATTGGCAAAAACCGAACCTGTTCGCTGTATTAGCTAATTTAAAGCAAAAAGTAAATTAAATTTAGGAGTATGGCCAATGGCTGTTCAACAAAAATAAAAATCTCGTTCACGTCGTGACATGCGTCGTTCACACGATGCGTTAACTACTGCTGCAGTATCAGTGGATAAAGCAAGCGGTGAAACCTCACTTTACGCCACCACGTAACTGCAGACGGTTACTACCGTGGTCGTAAAGTGATCAATAGGTACTTTTTACTTATAGGTATTCACTTGACTCGTCTCAACCTTGGCGTTAGATGTGATGGGCGGGGACATTGGTCCCCGTATTACTATCCCCGCCTCTATTTTTAGCGTTGGAAAAATGATCCTGAGCTTTCTTTAATCCTCTTTGGCGATAGTCAACAAATTTCTCCTCTCTCAATCACTGTTCTCAATCACTTTTAGAACGAATACAAAGTTCAACATTGCTCAAGTGTTATCGAAAATAATCAAGGCATATCTTATGCATTGCGTCATAGTAAAGGTACATCAATGCGTTTAGCATTGGAATCTGTACAACGTGGCGAAGCGCAAGGTTGTGTCAGTGCGGGCAATACAGCGGCATTAATGGGATTATCGAAGATTTTATTACAGCCTTTACAAGGCATTGCACGCCCTGCATTGATTTCTTTGATTCCGACCATTGATGGTGAAAAATCAGTGATGTTGGATCTTGGTGCAAATATTGAGTGTAGTGCGGAAAATCTTTATCAATTTGCTATAATGGGCGCGATTTTTGCTGAAGCTCGACTTAATTTGGTGTATCCCGCGAATTGGATTATTGAATATAGGTATTGAAGAAATTAAAGACCATCAATCTATTCGTGATGCCGCTAATTTACTGCAAAAATCAACCGCACTTAATTATGTCGGATTTATCGAAGGTGATGTTTTACTGAATGGGAAAGCCGATGTCATTGTGAGTGATGGTTTTGCAGGCAATATAGCGTTGAAAAACCTTTAGAAGGGGCGGTGAGAAATTTGTTATCTCTGTTTAAAGATAAAGCGAATTCACGTTTTATAAAGCCCATTCTTGTTTGGCTTTTTCGCTTTGTATTTAAACAACGCTATAAAATGCTTGAAACGAATTAACCTCTGATGAATATAATGGCGCATCACTTATTGGCTTAAAAGCTGTGGTGGTAAAAAGTCACGGTAGCGCAAATGTGAATGCTTTTGCACATGCTATTGCTGATGCTGCTTTCCAAGCTCGCCAGCAACTTCCAGAAAAAAATATTGGCTGGGCTTGCTCGTTATTAATGACTTAATTTTTATTTATTATGAATAGCAGAATTTTATCTACTGGTAGTTATTTACTAGCTACATCCGCACAAATGCGGAATTGGAAAAATGGTTGATACATCAGATGAATGGATTGTCACTCGTTCCGGTATTCGTGAACGTCGTATCGCAGCGGCAGATGAAACTGTTGCAACAATGGGTTTTGAAGCGGCAAAAAAATGCGATCGAAGCTGCTCAAATTAATCCTCAAGATATTGAACTGATTATTGTTGCAACTACAAGTAACTCACACGCTTATCCAAGTGCGGCTTGCCAAGTGCAAGGTTTATTAAATATTGATGATGCGATTTCTTTTGATTTGGCTGCAGCTTGTACTGGTTTTGTCTATGCCTTGAGCGTGGCAGATCAATTTATTCGTGCAGGTAAAGTGAAAAAAGCCTTAGTGATAGGCTCAGATCTCAATTCTCGTAAATTAGATGAAACTGATCGTAGCACTGTTGTGCTATTTGGTGATGGTGCGGGAGCGGTCATTCTTGAAGCGAGTGAGCAAGAAGGGATTATTTCTACTCATTTACACGCTTCAGCAGATAAAAAAATAATGCCCTTTGTTTTAGCTCAGCCTGAACGTGGTGTAGAAAAAAATCTGGCTATATCGAAATGCAAGGTAACGAAACGTTCAAATTGGCAGTTCGTGAACTTTCAAATGTGGTGGAAGAAACACTTTTAGCAAATAATTTAGATAAAAAGATTTAGATTGGCTTGTTCCACACCAAGCAAATTTACGTATTATTACAGCGACAGCTAAAAAATTAGAAATGGATATGTCGCAAGTGGTGGTAACGTTAGATAAATACGCTAACAACAGTGCAGCAACTGTGCCTGTCGCTTTAGATGAGGCTGTTCGAGATGGCCGTATTCAACGTGGGCAGTTACTATTATTAGAAGCCTTTGGCGGTGGTTGGACTTGGGGTTCAGCATTAGTGAGATTTTAGTTGATTTGATATAATTATTGATGATTTTAAAGTGCGGTAAAAATTGACCGCACTTTTTGTGTTAAATGTCAGGGGGTCGCCTGACGGCGACTTACTTTTTCTTTGCTTTGCCAAAGAAAAAGTAAGCAAAAAGAAACAAGCCCCTGCTTTGCCTTGTTTCTGAAAAATAGAATTTGTTTCACGAGATTTGCTGAACTCGCTGCGCTCAAACAGACGCAAATTTCCTACAAATTTCTATTTTCAGGCGGCAAAGAAGGGAACCCGATTTGTTCTTTTCTTCGATTTAAAGTGCGGTGAAAAATTCAAAAATGTTTTTTCACTCTAAAATGAACTCAAAAATAAACTGCACTTTTTAAATAATGCTCCGATTAAATTTTGGGACTCCCATATAAATCGCCTTTTGTGACTTTCAATTTTTAGGCAATTTGCGTCTGTTTGAGCGCAGCGAGTTCAGCAAAATTGCCGTAAAGAAAATTGAAACAAAGCGAAAGATCAGCGATTTAATTAGGGGAGTGTCTTTTGCTTACTTTGCTTTGCACGAGCAAAGAAAAGTAGGTCGCCGTCAGGCGAAATCCTGACTTTTCAATTACCGAAAAATATTTTTTTAATTAAAAACATAGGATAACAACATAATGAAAAATTCTCAATGGTCTTCCCAGGCCAAGGCTCCCAAACTGTCGGTATGCTTGCTGATCTCTGCAACTGAATATCCAATCGTTACTGAAACATTTAAACAAGCATCTGATGCGCTTGGTTATGATTTATGGAATCTTGTTCAACAAGGCCCTGCTGAAGAACTTAATAAAAACTTGGCAAACTCAGCCCGCACTTTTTGGCAGCGTCAGTAGCTATTTATCGCGTATGGCAAGAAAAATTTCAATTAAAACCAGAAGTAATGGCAGGCCATAGCTTTAGGTGAGTATTCTGCGTTAGTTTGTGCTGGCGTGTTGGATTTCCAAGATGCGATTAAATTAGTGAATTGCGCGGAAAATTAATGCAACAAGCTGTGCCTGAAGGCACTGGCGCAATGTATGCGATCATTGGTTTAGATAATGAAGACATTATTAATGCTTGTAAACAAGCAGAGGAAGGCGAAGTTGTATCTGCGGTGAACTTTAACTCACCAGGCTAAGTCGTTATCGCTGGCGCGAAAGCTGCAGTTGAGCGCGCGGCTGCATTATGTAAAGAAGCAGGGCGCAAAACGTGCATTGCCATTAGCGGTGAGCGTACCTTCTCACTGTGCATTAATGAAACCAGCAGCAGAGCAATTAGCGGTAACACTTGAGAATATTCAAATTAATACACCAACAACATCGGTATTAAATAACGTTGATGTGAAAGCGGAAACTGAAGGTGCAGAAATTCGTACCGCACTTATTCGTCAGTTATATAGCCCAGTTCGTTGGACTGAAACAGTTGAAAAATGGCGCAAGATGGCGTTCAAGCACTTGTTGAAGTGGGACCTGGTAAAAGTATTAAATGGTTTAACCAAACGCATTGTGGGTGATTTACAAGCAATATCTGTAAATGATGTTGCATCATTCAATGCCGTAGAAGAATTTTTAGCGTAAAAAGGAAGAAAAAAATGCAAGGTAAAATTGCTTTTAGTGACAGGAGCTACTCGTGGTATCGGTCGTGCGATTGCAGAAGAACTTTGAGTCTCAAAAAGGTGCATTTGTAATTGGTACTGCAACATCTGGAAAAAGGTGCAGAAGCAATTTCTGCATATTTAGGAGATAAAGGTAAAGGTTTAGTTTTAAACGTAACGGATAAAGAATCTATCGAAACTTTACTTGAGCAAATTAAAAATGATTTTTGGCGATATTGATATTCTCGTGAATAACGCAGGTATTACTCGCGATAATTTATTGATGCGCATGAAAGATGATGAGTGGTTTGATATTATGCAAACCAACTTAACTTCGGTGTATCATCTTTCTAAAGCCATGTTACGTTCAATGATGAAAAAAACGTTTTGGTCGTATCATCAATATTGGCTCAGTGGTTGGTTCAATGGGTAATCCAGGGACAAAGCTAACTATTGTGCAGCAAAAGCGGGTGTGATTGGTTTTTCTAAATCTTTAGCGAAAGAAGTGGCTGCACGTGGTATTACTGTAAATGTGGTTGCACCTGGTTTTTATTGCAACGGATATGACAGAAGTGCTTACTGATGAACAAAAAAAGCGGGTATTTTTATCTAATGTTCCAGCAGGTCGTTTAGGCGAAGCCAAAGATATTGCTAAAGCCGTGGCTTTTCTTTAGCTTCTGATGATGCAGGTTATATTACAGGTACAACGTTGCACGTCAAATGGTGGTTTATACTTAATGCTGAAAAATCACATTTTACTTTGATTTAGACTTGAGGGGATGTTCCAAACACATAAAATCATAGCCAAAGATTTTTAGATAATGCTAGAAATCCCACTGCAGTGTAGCTTGGTTACGCCTTGAGCGTATGCAAAGGTACGTAACTATTTTTTTAATGTGTGTATTCAGATTGCCCGTTTTGTGGTGCGACCAGCCTATAAAAATAGTTGCAAGTTGATAAAAAAATACATACACTAACCGCTCTTTTATGAGTTAAAACCAACAAAATAGGAAAAACAAATGAGTATTGAAGAACGCGTGAAAAAAATCATCGTTGAACAATTAGGTGTTAAAGAAGAAGATGTTAAATCTGAAGCTTCTTTCGTTGAAGATTTAGGTGCGGACTCTTTAGACACAGTTGAATTAGTAATGGCTTTTAGAAGAAGAATTCGATATCGAAATTCCAGATGAAGAAGCTGAAAAAATCACAACTGTTCAATCTGCGATTGACTACGTGCAAAACAATCAATAATTTCAAGTTGGGCGACTTTTTAAGTCGCCTAATTTTTTTCAAAAATTTCTTTCTAACATCACCGCACTTTTCTCTTATTCCTGCATTGTAAAAATTGATCTGAATTACCTTTTCATTAAATTCTTGCTCTAAAATTTAAAAAAATATCTAGTTTTTATGCCCTCAAAAAGGGTATTATTTTTACAGTTTTTTTATTTTTGAGGTACTTATGCTTTATTTAGAATTCTTATTCTTATTATTAATGCTTTATATGGGAAGCCGTTACGGCGGTATCGGATTTAGGTGTTGTTTCTGGTATCGGTCTTGCTATCGAAGTTTTCGTATTCCGTATGCCAGTGGGGAAAGCACCGATTGATGTAATGCTCATCATTCTTGCGGTGGTGACTTGTGCATCCGTACTTGAAGCTGCAGGCGGTTTGAAATTTATGTTACAAATTGCCGAACGTATTCTCCGTAAAAATCCAAAAAACGTGTAACTTTTACTAGGCCCATTAGTCGTGTATTTATTAACGTTTATGCTTGGTACTGGCCATTCTGTTTACACAATTATGCCAATCATCGGTGATGTTGCATTGAAAAACAAAATCCGTCCAGAACGTCCCAATGGCAGCGTCTTCGGTGGCATCTCAATTAGCGATTACATCTAGTCCACTCTCTGCCGCTGTTGTCTTCTATTTAGGTAAAATTACAGCAATGCCTGGTTTTGAGCATATTAGTTTGTTAGATATTATTTGTGTGACGGTTCCTGCAACCTTTAGCGGGTACGATAGCGCTTTCTTTATATAGTATGCGTCGTGGTAAAAGAGTTAGAACAGGATCCTGAATATCAACGTCGTTTACAAGATCCCGTATGGAGCGAACGAATTTTAAATACCACAAGCACAACATTGAATGAAGCCCTTCCACAAGGCGCTAAAAAATCAGTTTATTTGTTCTTATTAGCATTGGTGGTGATTGTTGCGATTGCGATGATTCCTGAAATTCGTACTATCGGTAGCGGAAAAGCGATTTCCATGTCGCTAATCATCCAAATGATGATGCTTTGCTTTGGCGGTGTGATTTTACTCGCAACGAAAACAAATCCTCAAATTGTGCCAAATGGCGTAGTATTTAAGTCTGGTATGGTGGCAGCCATTGCGATTTATGGTATTGCTTGGATGAGCGATACTTACTTCCAATACGCAATGCCAGAATTTAAAGCCGCGATTACTGATATGGTTCAAACTTATCCTTGACATTCGCATTGGCATTATTTGCAGTTTCTGTCGTAATTAACAGCCAAGCAGCAACAGCTGTAATGTTATTGCCTGTTGGTATTGGTTTAGGTATTCCAGCACCAATCTTGGTTGGTTTAATGCCAGCAACTTATGCCTATTTCTTTCATTCCAAATTATCCATCAGACATTGCAACAGTAAACTTTGACGTAACGGGTACAACGAAAATTGGTAAATATTATTTTTAACCACAGTTTCATGGTGCCAGGTTTAATTGGGGTTGTTGTTGCTTGTTTGAGTTGGTGTTTCTGTGGCGGAATTAGTGATTCGCTAATTTACACACAAACTAAATCCTTTTAATATAAAAAGCACCTTTGAAATGGTGCTTTTATTTTATGACAACCTACATCGCCTACGGCAAATATAAATCAACCTTTTTCTTTTGGAATCCTTACCCGATGAACTGATTCCAGAAAATCTATATCAAATTGAAACGGATAGCTCGTGTTTTTTTCAGCGTCATCAGTGTCGTCGGCTTGCTCACTTATTACTTTTTCCAACTTCTAAAAATATCAGGAAAATCCACCGCACTTTTTATCTCAAATTTCATCGTACTGAAAGTGGCAGACCTTATTTTTCTAGATGAGCGAATAGATTTTAATATTAGCCATTCTGGTGATTGGGTGGCGGTAATATTAGATATTAGAAATGAAGAAAAAGTGCGGTGGGAATTGATATTGAATTTCCTAAAAATAAGAAATTTTTACGGCGTTGATGGAACATATTGCACCAAAAAGAAGAAATTGATTGGTTTCATCATCAGCAGGATTCTTTGAAAGGCTTTTTATCGTTGTTGGTGTTTGCGAGAGGCTGTATTGAAATCTCAAGGATTTGGGATCGTAAAATTATCCAATGTTCGTCATTTTCCCTGAACAACAAAAATTTTTTTCAGATTATTGTCCGCAGGGCAGTTATGGTTTACTGATGAACTCCCTGTTTATTTAGCTGCTTTTTGTCAATCATCAAGAAAAAAATTACCGCACTTTTATGAGTGGAGTGGGGAACGATTACAACTTAAAAAATACTACAAGAATTCAGCTTTTTATCATGTGAACTAGAGGGACTATTATTATATTTAAAAACCTCACCAAACGATAGATTTTGGATTAGGGTGGGGATATTCTTTAGGCGGAGAGGGTATGAAAAGATGGGAAGAGTAAAAAGTATAACTCTCGTGATGTCTTATTTTATTTTTACAATAACATCTATTTATTCATGTAGTGATAAGGGAAGTTAGTTACATATAGGTCACAAGCTGGAGAAAGATTACTAAATTTTTATATAAAGAAAAATTTATCTAGGGATATATTGAATGTAGATAATTTTAGGTTTTATGAAATTAATATAACTTTATCTGGAGAAAAAGATAAATATGAGAGTTTTATTATTAAGCATGGTTATCTCAAAAATGGATAATTTAACTTTTTGTAAAGATGGTAATTCAATAAAAGTATTGTATTTGAATAAAAAAATACCTTGATTAAGGTATTCATATGATGATCATTATTGCAAAGAGACAGTAGATGGAGAAATAAGTCCCAAACAAGTATTGTGAAATATAACATAATCCAGAATAACTAAAGATTTTAACTATAAGCAATTAGCACTATTGATATAAAATGCTAGGAATAGATTTAACTACGGCTTACTTATTAAAAGGAAAAGGAGCTATCTTTACTGTAGGGGAAATACAGCAGTTGGGGCGAATTAATTCTTATGTCACCGATCAATCTGTATTCAATGGTGCAATCTGCTACTGTTATTGGTTACGGTATGGGGAAAGCTATTAAAAAGTACGGTTAGGTAAGAAGATTAACCTGGATCGCACGTGGGCTAAATATAACTCTCAGCCTTAAAAATGATAAGATTCCTTATGTTGATGTATATAGAAGAAATATTGTTCCTAGTATATCTGGTTCAACAACGAGTGAGATGAGGTAATAGAGTTTTCAGAATTACTATACAAAAACCTAATGAGGAAAAATAATGAAAAAGATTATTTATATTCTTATTTTTCTCTCTAGTATCTGGAGTCGTTTTTATGTTTTGTTATGTAGCTGCAAGGTTACTCTATAACATAAATAATAGTATTAGTTTCTATTGTATTGATATATTGTAAAAGTATGAATAAAAAGGAGGGTGGGTTTTATTATCCTCATATCATCAATAAATTTTTGTAATAACGCATCTTCGTTATAGAGATTACTAAGGTGACGCTAGGTATTAATATGACTAGCTTAGATATTAAGCCATTAATAAGAAGATAAGATATTGATTACGGTTTTTGGCAAAGTACTCCAGATAGCGCGCGTCTTCTGACGCGTGCTTGTATCGAGTTAAAAATAAAACAAACTGAAGTTGTTCATGAAAAATAGTGAAGATTTGAATCAAAAATTGATAGTTTTGGGCACGCGTCAGGAGACGCGCGCCATCGTGGGGCTTTTTGATTATAAAACCGGAGATAAGATTAAACCCGCAGATCCAAATAGAAGAATAGAACCATAATTTATATAGGTAAAATGATGAAAAAAACTCAGAAGATATATTGAAATATATAGTAATGTTACCGATGAGCTTCTTGTTAGAATAGAAGTTAAAATTGATAAAGATCAAATTAAGAAATATATTACATGTGATTTAGATGATCCTAATGTTCTAGAGTTTACTCATTAAATAATAAAAGAGCTGGAATGTTTTGGGATAATTAATTGTGACAATGGCAGTATAAGTTTTTATTACCTCAGAGGAGGAATTCTGACAAAGATTTGAATAGAGTTAAGGATTTATTTTATGTTAGGTATTTTGAAGATGAGAATGCCGATTCAGATAGCGCATCGTCCTCTGACGCGTGCTTATATCTAACTAAAAATAAACAAAATGAAGTTATTCATGAAAATAGTAAAAATCTGAATTAAATGAAATTGATGTTTTGGGCATGAGTTAGGACATTCGCACCATTGTAGTGGGATTCAGTAATTATTGAATATCTTAATCTGAAAACTAGAAAAATGAGATAAAAATAAATAATTGGGGAAAAAATGAGTACTTGCATAATGAATAAAAATTCTTCAAATTATTATTTTTAATACTGATATGCTGCTAGTATTTTCATTAGGGTTTAATAATATTTTCAGTTTGTTATAAATAGAGGCTCTATTTCTTTTAGATGAGATAATGGAGTTAATAGTTTTGCTTTAAATTGTTTCATTAGGTTTCCTATGATATTATCAATATTTATTTCAAATAAAATTAGAAATAGTATTTGAAGGAGTTTTGAAAGCATGTTCTGAAAATATCAAGCTCTTAGTTTTCAGATTTCAGAAAGCTTTGCAGTTATTTGAAAGGCATATAATTTTAAACCTCTGATATAAAAGTGCGGTCAATTTTCAAAGAGTTTTTAAAACTTCTCAAAAATTGACCGCACTTTTTGTATTTTCAATTATGCTTGTGTTAAGTAAACCTTTATAACTTTACATCCAATTTAGCGTAAGCACACGCGACTTTTTCTACGGAAATATCACAAGAGAGCAAGCCACCTAAGCTGCGATGAGAATTAACATCGCTTTTTTTCTGAAAATGTGCGTATTGCTATTGAAAGGCAATCTTAATTTAAAAATCTGTTAAAGCTGTAACTGCTATGATAGCAAACAGTAAAAGCTATCTAACGCTAACGGAAAAATCTCCGCGCCTAAGGGGATAACTTGAAAAGTGAGGCGAAATTAATGGTTATCTCCTCTTGCATTTTTCATAGACGCGCCCCATTTATTTAGCTAAACTCTTAACAATTTTTTTGACAAATGGAGAATGAAATGTCACAGAACGGTTCAGATCGCGATCCTTGGAGTAAACCAGGGCAAAGCAACGACCAACAGCCGGGAAATTCATCCAATAATAATGGATGGAATAACAATCAAAATCGTGGGAAATCAAGAACAATCTCCGCCAGATATTGAGGAGATTTTTTTAATAATCTTCTCAGAAAAATTAGGTGGTGGAAATAAAAAGAGCGGTCAAAACAATGGAAGTTCTCAAAACAGTACGCCATTTAATTTTGGAAAAGTGGTTCCACTTGCCGTTGCTATTGGTGCGATTATTTGGGGCGTAAGTGGTTTCTACACCATTAAAGAGGCTGAGCGTGGTGTGGTGCTTCGTTTTTGGTGAATTACATTCTATTGTTCAACCAGGTTTGAACTGGAAACCAACATTTGTAGATAAAGTATTGCCAGTGAATGTCGAGCAAGTTAAAAGAACTTCGTACGCAAGGTTCAATGCTGACTAAAGATGAAAATATGGTTCGTGTAGAAATGACCGTGCAATATCGCGTACAAGATCCTGCTAAATATCGTTTTAGCGTGACGAATGCGGATGACAGTTTAGGTCAAGCTACTGATAGTGCATTGCGTTATGTGATCGGCCATATGTCAATGAATGATATTTTTAACAACAGGTCGTGCGGTTGTTCGTGAAGATACGTGGAAAGGCGTTAAATGACATTATCAAATCCTATGATATGGGACTTGAGGTGATTGATGTGAACTTCCAATCTGCGCGCCCACCTGAAGAAGTAAAAGATGCGTTTGATGATGCGATTAAAGCGCAGGAAGATGAACAACGTTTCATTCGTGAAGCGGAAGCCTATGCCCGTGAGAAAGAGCCGATTGCGCGTGGTGATGCACAACGTATTATTGAAGAAGCGACAGCTTATAAAGATCGTATCGTGTTAGATGCACGAGGCGAAGTGGAACGTTTACAACGTTTGTTGCCTGAATTTAAAAGCTGCACCAGATTTACTGCGTGAGCGTTTATATATTCAAACCATGGAAAAAGTCATGGCAAATACGCCAAAAGTGATGCTTGATGGCAATAATGGTAACAATTTAACCGTGTTACCCGTTAGAACAAATCATGGGTAAAAAGTATCAGCTAAAGCGCCAGCCGTAACAGAAAGAGCGGTAGAATCTGCGCCTGTTTTATCACAGCCAGAGCGTATTAATCATTCTTCAAGCCAACTACCAAGCACTGTTGAGCCGATTCGCCAAGGGAGATTTAACTAATGCGTAAATTTTTATTACCAGCTATTTTTGTCATTGCGGCAGTGGTGTATTCGAGTGTCGTGGTAGTGACGGAAGGTACTCGCGGTATTATGTTGCGATTCAACAAAGTACAACGTGATGCAGATAACAAAGTGGTTGTCTATGAACCAGGCTTGCATTTTAAAGTGCCTTTGATTGATAGCATTAAAGTTTTAGATGCGCGTATTCGTACTTTAGATGGTTCGGCAACACGTTTTGTTACTGTTGAGAAAAAAGACTTGCTAGTAGATTCTTATGTGAAATGGAAAATTAGTGATTTTGGTCGATTCTACACATCTACTGGTGGTGGCGATTATACCCAAGCTTCAAGCTTGTTAAGCCGTAAAGTAAATGACCGTTTGCGTTCTGAAATTGGTACAAGAACCATTAAAGATATCGTTTCTGGTACGCGTGGTGAATTAATGGAAGGGGCAAAAAGCTTTTAAATTCAGGGCAAGATAGTACGGCAGAATTGGGTATTGAAGTAATTGATGTGCGTGTAAAACAAATTAATTTACCGGACGAAGTATCTTCTTCAATTTATCAACGTATGCGTGCGGAACGCGATGCAGTCGCGCGCGAACACCGTTCTCAAGGTAAAGAAAAAGCAGCATTTATCCAAGCAGATGTAGATCGTAAAGTGACGTTAATTCTTGCTAATGCAAATAAAACTGCACAAGAATTACGAGGCTCAGGCGATGCAGCGGCGGCAAAAATTATATTCAGATGCTTTTTGCTCAAGAGCCCACAATTCTTTACTTTTGTACGTAGCTTAAAAGCCTATGAAGCGAGTTTTGCAAGCTCTGACAATATGATGATTTTAAAACCAGATAGTGATTTCTTTCGCTTTATGCAGACACCGAAGAAATAGATTTTAAATTGATAAAAACACCTTCCTCGTGAAGGTGTTTTTTTATAGCCATCGTCTTACTTTTTTTGTTTGTAACGACGATATTCATCGCCAAATTTACTTTTCCAAATAGGCTTCTTCTCGGGCTATTTGACAGTGATTCATAACTAGTATAAAGACAATCACGCCTAACCAAGCCAAACTATTACCCAACCAAAGAGCCCACGCAATTAACATTAACAGCAAACTTAAATACATTGGATTACGGCTAAATCGAAATATGCCTGTAGAAACTAATTGTGTTGTATGTTTAAAGTCATGAGGATTGATGGTCGTTTTGCGGATAAAAATTGAAGACACTGCCCCCAGCAATCAAAAAAATGAAAGAGTAATGACAAAAGGCAATAACTGCAAAATGGACAGAATAACTAGCAACTTTTGGCAAAAAAATACATTGCAGTGCCAATTAATAAACAGAGTAGTGGTGGTGGAATAAATAACATCGCTAAATCTCATTAATAAAAAAAATGCCGCCTAGTGATAGACGGCATGTAAAGTGCGGTCAAAATTTATTTTAATTTTGCTTTTAATCGCTTCTGCTACAAGTTCAGCTTCAGGCCCTAAAAATGACTTGTAATCCATCATTTCCTAATTTTACATTACCTTTTGAACCAAGCGCTTTAAGTTGATCTTCGTTAATATTGTGATGGTCAACTAAAGTTAAGCGTAAACGAGTGATACAAGCATCCACAGTTTTGAAGTTTTCTGAACCACCTAAAGCCGCGATAAATTTTCACCGCTCTTTCTTCGCGAGATTGGTTGCTTTGTGTTGGGGCGCAGCTGTTTCTGCTTTATCTTCACGTCCCTAGCGTTTTTGAGATTAAAGGCATTAATTGCAAAAACGGAACACAAAATAATAGATAGCAAAGAATACAATACCTTGTACAAGTAACATATACCAGCTAACGGCAAGTGGGTTGCGGCTAGAAAGTACCATATCCACTAAACCAGCACTAAAGCCGAATCCTGCAATCCAGTGCATTGTGGCTGCAATGAATACAGAGATACCTGTTAATAATGCATGCAATACATAAAAGTACAGGCGCAACGAACATGAATGAGAATTCAAGCGGTTCAGTGATCCCTGTAAAGAAAGAGGCTAATGCACCTGCAAGCATAATTGAGGCCACTTGTACTTTTTGATTTGGTTTTGCACAGTGATAAATTGCAAGAGCAGCACCCGGTAAACCAAACATCATCACTGGGAAGAAACCAGCTTGATACATACCCGTTACCCCCACAGTTGCAGTGCCTTCGGCAATGGATTTAGCACCGCCCTAAGAAGTTTGGAATATCGTTGATACCCGCTACGTCAAACCAGAATACAGAGTTCAAGGCATGGTGTAAGCCAACAGGAATTAATAAGCGGTTGAAGAAACCGTAGATCCCCGCACCGACTGCACCTAAATCTTTGATGGATTCACCAAATGAAACGAGCGCGTTAAAAATATGCGGCCAAATATAGAGTAAGGCAAATGATACGGCGATCATCACGAAAGAAACCAAAATTGGGACGAGGCGTTTTCCGCTAAAGAACGAAAGTGCCTTTTGGTAATTCAACTTGATAGAAACGGTTGTAAAGTTCAGCTGAAATGACACCAATTAAAAATCCCGATAAATTGGTTATTGATTTTTTTGAATGCTGCAGGCACTTCACTAATATCAATGTGTTGTAATTGTGCTACACCAGCAGGGGAAAGTAGGGTGGTTACTACGTAGAAACCAACAAGGCCTGAAAGTGCGGCGGAACCGTGTTTGTCTTTTGCAAGCCCAAACGCGACGCCCACAGCGAAGAGTAAGCCCATGTTATCAATAATTGCTGCACCAGATTTAATTAATAATGCCGCTAATTGACTGTTTGCACCCCAACCATCTGGGTCGATCCAATAGCCAATACCCATTAATAATGCCGCAGCAGGTAAGGCTGCTACAGGCACCATTAAGGCTTGACCGATTTTTTGTGCGTAACTAAGTACACTCATATAATCTCCTTAATTTTTTTATATTTTTGATGAAATCAAAAAGGCTTGAGCCCATTCTTTGCCCTCAAGCCTTATACATTATTCTATGCCAAATTATTCAACGGTCAATTTTTTACCATCGTAGCTAATGGCTTTAACGCTGGTTAACGCTTTACCACCGTCAGTTTCACCACCGATGAGCAATACTTTATTGTTGTAAGACACAGAGAAACCATAGCCAATATTCATTGGTAATTCACCAACGATACTCCATTTACCATTATTTAAAGTATAAACTTCGTTATGCCATGTTTTGGTTAAACCTTTATGCGCATGAAGTTTGCCTTCTTTGAATTGTTTAATTGAACCAGGGAAGTTTGCTCCACCCGTGACTAAATAATGGCCATGGCTATAGCCTGCGAGTGCACCGGCTAAACCATCTTGTGATTTACCTTTTGGCGCAGGTAAGTCAGGTAAGTTTTTCCATTGCACACCTTTAGCAGTGAATTTACCTTGATGAGTTTCTGCGGTACGAAGTCCCAGGTTTAACTTCACCATTAACAACCACTAAGTCATTACCTTGGATGGTGAATGCCGCACCAGCACGACCAGAGAATGGAATACGACCTTCATTGCGCCATTTATTGGTTGATGGTTCATAGCTCAATAATTCTGTTGTGAAGAAATAATCTTCTGGACGTTGATCGAAATAAGCTGCTGCGATTTCATCTTTTTTTCGCTTTATCTTCACCTGCTGCCACGGTGTCTTGGAAGAAACCATTAAATATAGAGAGGTTAGAACCACCTAAAATATAAACTTTATCACCGTGAGATGCGCTGCTTGAACCGACTAAGCCACGCGGAGAGCGAGTAGGAAGTTTCACCCAAGTATTATCAGCTGGGTTGTAGCTGTAAGCATCATTAACAAGTTGAAGTTCGCCCTTTTTCATTTTTTTGCAAACCACCGAATACATAAAGTTTTCCATCTACGGCTGCTGCAACAGGTTGATTACGTTCACCACCAGGAATGCTGCAATTTCTTTCCATTGTGCAGCAGGATCTTTTTAAGTCTAAAGAATAGAATTTATTGCCACCAGAACCTAAGCCTACATATACGGTATCGCCGATGAGTGCGCCCAGTTCCGCTTTTGATGCCTACTGGTAAATCTGGATAGGCTTGTGCATTAGCTGAAAATGCAACAGTTGCAAAAAGTGCGGCGCATAATGCTGTTTTTGTCAATTTCATAATAAACCCTCATTTATTAAGTTATGTTTATGGTTTGCTATTCATAAAACCGCATTGAATAGGATTTATTTTTATAAAAAGTGCGGTTATAAAAGCCTTGCTTTTTTTAACCGCACTTTAGTGTTAAGACATCAATAGATTTGGTACAAAAAGTAATGATTTGTGGGAAAAATCGTAATTAATACTAATGTTAAGAATATCGGTATTAAGAACGGCAATACACCTTTAGTCACAGTGGATACTGACATATTACCCACACGCGCCACCACAAAGAGAGCCATACCCATTGGCGGTGTTAAGATACCGATCATCATATTCAAAGTCGTCATTACACCGAAGAATACTAAAGTCGATATTAAATTGCATTGCGATTGGAATTAACATTGGTAACACTAAGAATTGCAATGCTAATGCATCAATGAACATACCCAAGAAGAGCAAGAGCGCATTGATCATGACTAATACCATAAGTGGAGAATCAGCTACGGCAACGAACACATCTGCAATACGCATTGCAACTTGTTCACGCGCGATCATATCTCCGAAGAAGGTCACAGTCATAATCATTAATGCAACCACACCAGTAATTGCCATCGCTTCAATGCAGCTATTAAAGAGCATTTTCATGGTTAATTCTTTATAAACGAATTTACCAATGATGACGGAGTACGTTGCAGCAACAACGGCAGATTCTGTTGGGCTAAATAAGCCAGAGAAGATACCACCGATGATGAGTAATGGGGTTAAAATTGCCCAGAATGCTTTTTGAATGATGTGCAAAGTTCTTCTCGAGTTGCTTTTTGGTGTTCTTGGATAACCACGTTTTTTTAGATACGTAGTAGTTCATGATCATCAAAGGCAATCGTTACAAGTATGCCTGGTACAAAACCTGCAACGAAGAGTTTCGCAATGGATTCGTTGGCGATTACACCGTAAATAATCATGGCGATACTAGGTGGAACTAATGGACCGATGATACAAGATGCTGCAGTGATACCACCACAGATGTCATCATCATAACCTAGCATCGCGCATAGCCTTGATTTCTAACTGACCTAAGCCACCCGCATCAGCAAGTGCAGAACCTGACATCCCCTGAGAACAATAAACTTGCGCCAATATTTACATGACCCATACCACCAGTGTAGTGACCGAGTAAGGCTTTTGCGAAGTTAAAGATACGTTCTGTGATACCGCCAGTATTCATTAAAATACCCGTTAGGATATAGAACGGCACAGCAAGTAATGAGAAACTATCTAAACTCATGGTCAGCTTTTTCAGCTGCTGCGTTTACTACGTTCCATCTGGTCATAGAGAAATAGAGTAATGTGGTGATGAATAATGACCAACCTACCGGCACACCAAGGAACATAATAACTAGCCAGAATATTAGGGCAACGTATACAGAGTTAGAACCAAATTTCACATATTCTGTAATGCGTAATACTTTGTACCACTCAGGGAACGTAAATAAAATGCCTAATAAAATGACCGCACTTACAATGAAGAATGTCGCCGGTAAATAGCTTTTTATCTTCTTTTAAAATTGTCTGCTTGTGCTTGGAAGAAGCGCACTAACATTAGGATAGAAATGATCGGCAGAGAAGCATAAATCCATTTCTCTGAAATTCCGCCTAACGCATCAATAGGGAAATCAGCACCAAGGAATGTTTTAATACCAAAATGGATAAAGAAAATAATGCCAAGGAAAATCACCAACTGCACAAAAGAGTTTGTTACTTTTTTGACAGAAGCAGGCATTAAATTGGTTAAAAAGTCGATGTAAACGTGTTCTTGTTTGCGGATAGCAACACTAATACCGAGCATACCTACATATACAAACAATAATTTAGCGAGTTCTTCACTCCAAATTAATGGCGATTGGAAAGCTTGGCGGAATAGGATTTGAGCAACAAGAATACCGAAGATGACAAGGAATAGCGCGCCGCCAATCCATTCTTCAAGTTTGTTAAAAAAATTTCATACTTCACTCCGAGAGATTGTGGAGAACGAAAATGAGTGCGCCAACCAAATTGCTGGCGCACGTGATAGAGATTATTTAAGAGCTTGGATTTCTTTTTAATGCTTTTTTTCACCTTTTCTCACCAGTTTGTTTTTACAAACTCAGCATAGAATGGTTTCATCGCATCTTTGAATGGAGTTAAATCTGGGTGAGTCACTTTAACACCTTGTTTTTTTCAAAGAATGTCACTAAATCTTTTCGCCATCTACGAATAATTTAGTGTGGTATTTTGCTGCATTTTTCAGCGGCGTCTTTGACTACTTTTTGAAGATCTTCTGGTAATTCTTTATAAGTTTCGTTACTCACTAAATAAAGTTGGTCATTCAAAATGTGGTTAGTCATCGCTAAGAATTTTTGCACTTCATAGAATTTTTTTGCGCTTGTACTGTTGCTAATGGGTTTTCTTGACCATCTACAGAGTTAGTTTGAAGTGCAAGATATACTTCAGAGAATGCCATAGGTGTTGGAGATGCGCCTACATATTTTGCGTACGCTAAGTTAGTTGCAGCATTTGGGTACACGAAGTTTTAAGCCTTTCATATCAGCAATGCTATTGATCGCTCTATTTGAAGTTGTTTGGCGAGTACCGTTGTAAGCTTGTGATAATAGGTTAAGCCTAATTCTTTATTCATTTTTGAACTAAATCTTTACCAAATGTGGTTTCTTTTTAATGCTTTTTTTGTGCAACGTTGTAGTCGGTGATGACATATGGTAACGCAAACACTGCTGCTTCAGGATAGAATAATTGGAAACGAGCTGATTCAGCAAAAGTGAAGTCAAGAGAACCGTCTTTTTAATTGTTTTAACATTGCACGGTCATCACCAAGTTGTGAACTTGGATAAAGTGAAACTTCAATTTTACCATGTGATTTTTTTCTTTTACTTCTTTTGCAAACATTTCAGCTGCTTTTGTACTCATTAGATGAAGTACCCGCATTCATACCAAATTTTAAGTCATAATCTGCAGGCAAAAACGGCTGAAGAAACGCCTAATGTGATAGCAGTTGCAAGGAAAAGTTTAGTAAATTTCATAATGTTCGCTCCTGTGTGAACCTATGTTGATATAAGCCATGATTGGCTTGGATTGAAAGTGAATGCTTGATGTTTTAGGCATCAAAAACTACTCGGGCGCTATTCTAAAAGTAAAAAATACTTTTTGAACTGCTCTTTGAAGTTTTATTTCAAAATTGAGAGGTAGATCACATTTACAAAAATACTTCAAAAACTTTTTAAAAATGGAGTTATGTTTTTTTATATAATGCTGAGCACTGACGAAAATGCAGGGCTCAGTTATATTTTTTTGAGGATGATTGAGTCTAAATAATGCTAAAGCCTAGATGGCTTGTAATAAAGCATTTGAGCATTATCGGCCCTCAATATATTTAGGAGTGATATTATGTCGAAATTATCTCATCAAGATGTGCTTTCTCAAATTCAATATGGTCTCATTGCTTCTTGCCAACCAGTTGATGATGGTCCAATGGATAAACCAGAAATTGTTTCTGCTATGGCCCAAGCTTCTGTTGCTGGTGGCGCATCAGGGTTTACGTATTGAAGGTGTAGATAACCTTAAAGCGACACGTCCTTTTGTAAACATTCCAATTATCGGTATTGTAAAACGCGACTTACCAGATAGTCCGATTCGTATTACGCCATTTCTGCAAGATATTGAAGATCTTGCCAATGCTGGGGCAGATATTATTGCGGTAGATGGCACTAGCCGTCCTCGTCCCAGCTGATATTGAAAGTGCGGTGAAAAAAATCCATGAAATGGGCTGCTTGGCTATGGCAGATTGCTCTAATTTAGAAGAAGGCTTACATTGTCAAAAAAACTCGGTTTTGATATTGTGGGCAGCACAATGTCTGGTTATACAGGTGGTCCAGTTCCTGAAGAACCTGATTATCAATTAGTGAAAGATTTAAAAAGCGGCAGGTTGTTTTGTGATGGCAGAAGGTCGCTATAACACGCCTGAATTGGCAAAAGTGGCGATTGAAATTGGCGCAGATTGCGTAACCGTTGGTTCAGCCTTAACTCGCCTTGAGCATATCGTGAGTTGGTTTGCTAATTCTGTGAAATCTGCAAGATAGTCGTAAGACGTGTGAGAAAATACTTCATACTATAAGGATAAGTTATGCGTTGTTTAGCTCTAGACATTGGCGGTACAAAAATCGCGGCGGCTATCGTAAAAATGGCGAAGTTGAACAACGCCAACAAATTCATACGCCGCGTGAAAATGTGGTAGAAGGAATGCATCAAGCATTAGAACAACTTCTTACTCATTATGTGGGGCAATTTGATTATGTGGCGGTGGCTTCAACTGGTATTATAAATGACGGTGTTTTTAACCGCACTTAATCCTAAAAAAATTTAGGTGGTTTGAATCAATTTCCACTAAAAAGAAAGTATTGCTAAACACACGGATAAAACCAATTGGCTTATTAAATGATGCGCAAGCCGCGACTTATGCGGAATATCAACTCAAGATTCAGAAAGAGTATCAAACTTTGTTTTTATTACAGTTTCTACTGGCGTGGGTGGCGGTGTCATATTAAACCAACAATTACAAACTGGTCCAAAGGGAATCGCAGGACATATCGGGCATACATTAGCGGATCCTAATGGTCCAATGTGCGGTTGTGGTCGTCGTGGTTGTGTAGAAGCCGTTGCTGCAGGGCGTGCAATTGAAGCGGTGTCTTCCCAATGGGACGCTCCTTGTGAGCCAAGAGAAGTTTTTGAACGTTTTAGAAAAAATGATGAAAAAGCTACCGCACTTATAGAACGTTCAGCCCAAGCCATTGCCAATTTAGTGGCGGATTTAGTGATTGGATTGGATGTGCAAAAAGTTGTTGTAGGTGGTAGTGTCGGGTTGGCTGAAGGTTATTTACCATTAGTCAAACGTTTCTTACAGGATATGCCTGCTGTATATAGCTGTGACATTGAATCTGCTAAATTTGGTCAAGATGCAGGATTAGTCGGCGCAGCTTATTGGGTGAAAGATGTTCTGCTTGATAAACCAAAAGGAACAATTTATGGCTAAATCCGGAAATGTGTTAAACACTCATTAGTTCGCTTTACCATAGTCTAACCAAATCAGAGAAAAATTGCTGATACGATTTTTGCGTTCGCCTGATTTGGTCTCTCAATGCCCCCTTTCAGAAATCGCTAAACATTTGAAGTTGGAGAAGCTACGCTCGTCCGTTTTTTTGTCGAACCATTGGTTTTTAAAGGTTTTCAGCGATTTTTAAATTAGAACTTTCCATTGAGCTTGCTACGAAAGATAACAATGATGAAACTGTGCTCGAAACAGAAATTATGCCGAGTGATGATTCTTTAACGATTGCACAAAAGTTGCAAGCGGCAGTTTCTAATGTAATGGAAGAAACGGTTAATTTATTAGATTTGAAACAGCTTGAACAAGTGGTTAAAGCCATTAAAAAGCACGTCGTATCTTTTTTTATTCGGCGTGGGATCATCTGGCGTGACAGCTGAAGATGCGAAAAAAATAAATTGATGCGTATCGGTTTCCAAGTGGATGCAACAGGCAATAATCATTTTATGTATATGCAGGCGGCATTACTTACGTCTTCTGATGTGGCAATTGGTTTAAGTCATTCAGGCTATTCCGCCGAAACAGCGCACACACTCAAAAATAGCTAAACAAAATGGCGCAACGACAGTGGCATTAACTCACAGTTTGCGTTCACCCCGTTACAGAATATGCTGATTATGTTTTTGGTAAATGGTAATAAACAAGGGAAGCTACAAGGTGACTCCATTGGTACCAAAATTGCACAGCTTTTTGTATTAGATTTAATTTATGCTTTGTTAGTGCAGGGCGAAGAAGAACTTGCAGCTCAAACCAAGCAAAAACCCTCAATGTGATTCTTGAACAACGTATAAAATAGGAGAAAACTTATGCGTGATTTAAAAGGTATTTTCAGTGCATTATTAGTGTCATTTAATGAAGATGGCACAATTAATGAAAAAAAGGTTTACGTCAAATTATCCGCCATAATATCGACAAAGATGAAAGTTGATGGTTTATATGTGGGTGGTTCAACAGGCGAAAAACTTTATGCTTTCAACTGAAGAGAAAAAAAGAAATCTTCCGTATTGCAAAAGATGAAGCAAAAAGATCAAATCGCGTTAATTGCTCAAGTGGGTAGCGTAAACTTGAAAAGAAGCGGTTGAATTAGGTAAATATGCAACAGAATTAGGCTACGATAGCTTATCTGCAGTTACTCCGTTCTACTATAAATTTAGTTTCCTGAAATCAAACATTATTACGACACCATTATTGCAGAAACGGGCAATAATATGATCGTGTATTCTATTCCGTTCTTAACTGGCGTGAATATGGGAATTGAACAATTTGGTGAACTTTACAAAAACCCTGAAAGTATTAGGGTAAAATTCACAGCAGGTGACTTTCTATTTATTAGAACGTTTGAAAAAAAGCTTATCCAAACCACTTAATTTGGGCTGGTTTCGATGAAATGATGTTACCTGCGGCTGCACTTGGTGTGGATGGTGCAATCGGTTCAACTTTCAACGTAAACGGCGTTCGTGCTCGTCAAAATTTTTGAATTAACCAAAGCGGGTAAATTAGCCGAAGCGTTAGAAATTCAACACGTAACCAACGATTTAATCGAAGGCATTTTTAGCGAACGGTTTATATTTAACCATCAAAGAATTGCTTAAATTAGAAGGTGTTGATGCGGGTTATTGCCGTGAGCCAATGACAGCAAAAGCAACAGATGCTCAGCTTGCTAAAAGCAAAAAGAGTTGAAAGCGAAATTTTTTTATAATTAATGGAATATCGTGAGAACCTAGGGGAGTGATTTCCCTAGGTTACTCATAATTTATCCCCTCTTGGGGTAGCAATTCTCGTTTCCTGCTTCTCAGTTTTTCTATTTCGTAGTGGGGAACCATTATGTTTAACCGTTGGTTTGTTTATCCACGGTATTGAAAATAAAGGAAGTATAGTATGCGTCTTATCCTCTACACAACGAACAACAGGTGAGTCGTTGGGCTGCACGCCATATTGTTGATCGTATCAATCATTTTAATCCTACGGCTGAACGTCCTTTTCGTTCTCGGTTTACCAACTGGTGGCACGCCATTAAAAAAACTTACCAAGAATTAATCGCACTTTGTAAAGCGGGAGAGGTGAGCTTTAAGCATGTAGTAACATTCAATATGGACGAATATGTGGGGTTACCAGAGGAACATCCTGAAAGTTATCATAGTTTTATGTATAACAATTTTTCAATCATATCGATATTCAGCCAGAAAAATATCAATATTCTTAACGGCAATACGGATGATCATGATGCGGAATGCCGCCGTTATGAAGAAAAATTAAATCTTACGGAAAAATTAATTTATTTATGGGTGGAGTAGGCAATGATGGGCATATTGCCTTTTAATGAACCAGCGTCATCATTAAGCTCTCGTACTCGTATTAAAAACGTTAACTCAAGACACGCTGATCGCAAATTCACGTTTCTTTGATAATGATGTAAATAAAGTGCCCAAAATATGCTTTAACTATTGGCGTAGGCACATTATTAGATGCAGAAGAAGTGATGATCCTGCAACAGGCCATCATAAGGCGCTTGCAGTTCAAGCTGCCGTAGAAGGTGGTGTGAACCATATGTGGACAGTGAGTGCACTTCAGCTACATCGCCATTTTGTGTTAGTTTGTGATGAACCTGCACAACAAGAATTGAAAGTAAAAACTGTTAAATATTTTTACTGAATTAGAACAACGCGCCATTCATAGCGTGTTATAAGCATCCTACCGCTCAAAAGAGCGGTAATTTTTCTGATTATTTTATTTAAGGACAAAAATGAGATATGCATTAACGAATTGTGTGATTTACACAAAATATGATGTTTTACGTGATTTTTGCTGTAATTATTAACGGTGAAATTATTGAAGCGGTAGTTCCACAAGCTGAATTAGAAACAGGTATCAAAACCATTGATTTACAAGGTAATAATTTAACGGCTGGTTTTATTGATCTTCAATTAAATGGCTGTGGTGGCGTGATGTTTAACGACCAAACTAGCGTTGAAACCTTTGGAAATTATGCAGGAAACTAACTTGAAATCAGGTTGTACAAGTTTCCTTCCTACTTTTATCACGGCACCAGATGAAAACATAAAAAGTGCGGTGAAAAATTATGCGTGAATATTTAAACAAGCATAAAAAAACCAAGCACTTGGTTTACATATTGAAGGGACCGTTTATCAGTGTTGAGAAAAAAGGGGTACACCGTCCCTGAATATATTCGTGAAATTACGCCTGAAAATGAAAGGATTTCTCTGTGAAAATGGTGATGTCATTACAAAAATTACCATTGCCGCAGAAAACCCAACCATTAACTATACGCCTGATTTTTGTGAAAGCGGGCATTATTGTCTCTGTAGGCCATTCTAATGCGACTTATGAAGTCGCTAAAGCCGCATTCCACAAAGGCGCAACTTTTGCGACTCACTTGCATAATGCAATGTCGCCAATTAGTTCTGGACGTGCAATGGGCGTAGTAGGTGCGGTACTAGATTCTGATGTTTACACTGGTATTATCGTGGATGGTGCATATCAATTACGGTAATGTTCGCATTGATAAAAAAATCAAAGGTGACAAACTTTGTATTGTGACTGACTCTCTTGCTGCAGCAGGTGCGCCACCTGAATTGGAAACATTCACCTTTCGTAGGTAAAAACCATTTATATCCGAGATGGCCGCTGTTTTGATGCGAACGGTACGATCGCTGGCGCATCAATTACCATGATCGAATCTATTAAGAATGCAGTTGAGTTTGTAGAAATTCCACTTGCTGAAGCAATTCGAATGAGTAACCTTTATCCTGCACGAGCAATTGGTGTGGATGATCGTTTAGGTTCGGTAGAAAAAGGAAAAAAATCGCAAATTTAGCCGTGTTTACGTCAGATTATAAAGTGACAGCAACCGTGCTCAATGGTGAATGGAAACCTAATTGATTTAAAGTGCGGTAAATTTTTCCTGATCTTTTATAGCCCAACCAATCGGTTGGGTTATTTTTGCTTTTACTACTTTAATAAGAATAATTTTCATCTATAATATAAAAACCAAGTTAATTACTAGGAGATAGATATGGCAAAAGATGAAGTAGGGCATAATTTTCTTGCACGTTTAGGTAAAACTCGTTTGCGTCCAGGCGGTAAAAAAGCGACAGATTGGTTAATTGCCAATGGCGATTTTAGCCAAGATAAAAAAGTGTTAGAGGTTGCCTGTAATATGGGAACGACAGCAATTGGATTGGCGAAACAATTTGGTTGCCATATTGAAGGTGTTGATTTAGACGAACATGCGTTAGAAAAAGCACAAGTAAATATCGAAGCAAATGGCTTTGCAAGAAAAAATTCATGTGCAGCGAGCAAATGCGATGAAGTTGCCTTTTCGAGGATGAAAGTTTTGATATTGTCATCAATGAAGCGATGCTCACAATGTTACCCGTGGAAGCTAAGAAAAAAGCCATTGCAGAATATTTTCGAGTGTTAAAACCCAATGGTTTATTGCTTACTCACGATGTTATGCTGGTGGGGAATGATCATCAAACGATTCTAGAAAATATGCGCAAAGCGATTAACGTGACGGTCACGCCATTAACGAAAGATGGCTGGAAAGGAATATTCCAAGAAAGTGGCTTTAGAAATGTTGATACTTTCTCTGGTGAGATGACCTTACTTTCACCAAAAGGAATGATTTATGATGAGGGCATTCTTGGGACGTTAAAAATCATCCGTAATGCTATGAAAGCGGAAAATCGTGAGCAATTTAAAAGAATGTTTAAAACCTTTAATGATCCTGAACATAAATTACATTTTATTGCTGTATGTAGCCAAAAATAATATAAAAACGAACCGCTCTTTTTATGTGCGGTTCGCTTTTTTTACGATAATTTTTCAATAGGGTTGTTTTAGATTTATTTTTGAATAATCCCTTGCACCAAAAATCGCAGTACCAATACGCACCATAGTAGAACCGCATTTTATTGCGCTCGGCATATCATCCGTCATTCCCATAGAAAGCGTATCAATTTGTTGATTGGGTAAGGCTTGTTTAAGTTGTTCAAATAGATCGACATTTTTTTCTAAATGCATTTTTCTTGTTCCGCGATTTTATCGGTCGGCGCGGGTATTGCCATTAAGCCACGTAAGCGTAAGTGCGGTAAATTTTCGATGTGTTTTGCCAGTGTTAGCATTTCCTCTGGTCGAATACCTGATTTACTTTCTTCATCGCTGATATTAATCTGAATCAAGATATTTAACGGTGCTTTGTTAATTGGTCGTTGTTCATTTAAACGATCTGCAATTTTTGCTCGATCAAGCGTTTGCATCCAATCAAAAATGTTCTGCAACGAGACGGGTTTTTATTCGATTGTAATGGACCGATAAAATGCCATTCAAGGTTAATACCTTGCGATTCAAAAATATTGGATCTTTTCTACACCTTCTTGCACATAATTTTCCCCAAAGGCTATTTGTCCAGCTTGATAAGCCGAAAGTATAGCGGAGATAGGTTTGGTCTTAGATACGGCAAGTAATTTTACGGTATTTTGATTGCGTGTTGCTTCTTCGCAAGCCGTTTCAATTTTTTGATGAATTAGGTTGAGATTATGCTGGATATCCATAGGTTCTCCTTTTATAAAAAGTGCGGTTAGTTTACACGAAATTTATTTACTGAGAAAAATTTCTGAAAAATTTCTACTTTCTGTTTGACAAGCTCAGGAAATTTCGGTATTTCTTTACGCATTCATTTTTCAAGATAAAACACAATGAAAAAAATAACCGCACTTTATCCGTAATCATTAGCACGATTACCACCATTATGATGACCATTACTATGATTAATGGCGCGGGTTAGTGCACAAAAACAGGATACAGAAAACCCGCGATTCAACTGAATAGCGGGTTTTTTATAAATTTAAAAACACAATATCTCTAGGAGAACCAATCATGCGCGTACTTAAATTTGGCGGCACTTCGCTTGCAAATCCGGAACGTTTTTTTCCCAAGCAGCGAAATTGATCGAGCAAGCTCATTTAGAAGAGCAGGCAGCAGGTGTTTTATCAGCGCCAGCCAAAAATAACTAATCATCTCGTCGCCCTTTCTGAAAAAGCTGCATTAAATCAACCAACCGATACGCATTTTCAACGAAGCAATCGAAATTTTCTATAACATCATCAATGGCTTACATGCCGAAAATAATCAATTCGACTTAAATGGCACCAAGGCGCTTATTGATGCTGAATTTGCTCAAATCAAAGGATTATTAGAAGAAATTCGTCAGGCAGGAAAAGTAGAAGATGCAGTTAAAGCGACGATTGATTGCCGTGGTGAAAAACTTTCTATCGCAATGATGAAAGCTTGGTTTTGAAGCGCGTGGCTATAGCGTACATATTGTGGATCCGGTCAAACAATTATTGGCAAAAGGCGGTTATCTTGAATCTTCTGTTGAAATTGAAGAATCAACAAAACGTGTTGATGCAGCAAGTATCGCAAAAGATAAAGTGGTGCTTATGGCAGGCTTTTACTGCGGGTAACGAAAAAAAGGTGAGTTGGTGCTGCTCGGTCGTAATGGGCTCAGATTATTCTGCAGCCTGTTTAGCCGCTTGTTTAGGCGCAAGCGTATGCGAAATTTGGACCGATGTGGATGGCGTTTATACTTGCGATCCGCGTTTAGTGCCTGATGCACGTTTATTACCAACTCTTTCTTATCGTGAAGCGATGGAGCTTTCTTATTTCGGTGCGAAAGTGATTCATCCTCGTACGATTGGCCCATTGTTGCCACAAAAATATTCCTTGTGTCATTAAAAATACAGGAAATCCTTCTGCACCGGGTTCGATTATTGATGGCAATGTGAAATCAGAAGGTTTACAAGTCAAAAGGTATCACTAACTTAGATAACTTGGCGATGTTTAATGTATCAGGCCCTGGTATGCAAGGCATGGTAGGCATGGCATCTCGCGTATTTTCAGCTATGTCAGGGCGCAGGCATTTCAGTCATCTTAATTACCCAGTCTTCATCTGAATACAGTATTAGCTTCTGCGTGCCAGTGAAATCTGCAGAAGTAGCGAAAAACCGTACTAGAAACTGAGTTTGCTAATGAATTAAATGAACATCAATTAGAACCAATTGAAGTGATTAAAGATTTATCCATTATTTCTGTTGTGGGTGATGGAATGAAGCAAGCGAAAGGCATTGCTGCTCGTTTCTTCTCTGCGTTAGCACAGGCAAATATTAGTATTGTGGCGATTGCACAGGGTTCTAGTGAACGTTCAATTTCTGCGGTTGTGCCGCAAAAATAAAAGCGATTGAAGCGGTGAAAGCTACCCATCAGGCGCTTTTCAATAATAAAAAGTCGTGATATGTTTTTTAGTGGGCGTTGGTGGAGTAGGCGGAGAATTAATTGAGCAGGTAAAGCGTCAAAAGGAGTATCTAGCAAAAGAAGAATGTTGAAATTCGAGTTTGCGCTATTGCGAACTCCAACCGCATGTTGCTCGATGAAAATGGATTATGTTTAGACGATTGGAAAAACTGATTTAGAAAATGCGACTCAGCCATCAGATTTTTGATGTATTGCTTTCTTTCATTAAATTACATCATGTGGTGAATCCAGTATTTGTAGATTGTACCTCAGCCGAATCTGTAGCAGGGGCTTTATGCTCGTGCGTTAAAAGAAGGTTTCCATGTGGTTACGCCAAATAAAAAGCGAATACACGAGAATTAGCTTATTACAATGAGTTACGCCAAAACGCTCAAGCAAGCCAACATAAATTTTTGTATGAAACGAATGTAGGCGCTGGTTTGCCAGTAATTGAAAAATCTTCAAAACTTACTTGCTGCGGGTGATGAACTTGAATATTTTTGAAGGCATTTTATCTGGCTCACTTTCCTTTATTTTTGGTAAATTGGAGGAAGGACTTTCTCTTCAGAAGTCACCGCACTTGCACGTGAAAAAAAGGGTTTACTGAGCCAGATCCTCGAGATGACCTTTCTGGACAAGATGTAGCACGCAAATTATTAATTCTTGCTCGTGAAGCTGGGAATTGAGCTTGAACTTTCAGATGTTGAAGTTGAAGGTGTATTGCCGAAAGGCTCTCTGAAGGAAAAATCTGCAGATGAATTTATGGCAATGTTGTCACAGCTTGATGAAGAGTTTAAAGCTCGTGTTTCTACCGCTAAAGCTGAAGGCAAAGTATTGCGTTATGTTGGAAAAATTTGCGAAGGTAAAATGTAAAGTATCTATTGTTGCAGTCGATCAGAATAACCCACTTTATAAAGTGAAAGACGGTGAAAAATGCTTTGGCATTTTATACTCGTTATTACCAACCTATCCCACTTTTATTACGTGGTTATGGTAGCAGGCAATGCAGTGACTGCGGCAGGTATCTTTGCAGATATTTTTAAGAACATTACAACATTAATAAGGATTCCCAATGTTAAGAATTTACGCCCCTGCATCTAGCGCGAATATTAGCGTAGGTTTTGATACTTTAGGTGCTGCGATCTCTCCTATTGATGGTTCATTGTTAGGGTGATGTGGTTCAAATAGAATCTATTTCAAGTGGTTTTTGAGTTAGAAAGTGCGGGCTATTTTGTTCGTAAAATTACCGAAAGAACCACAAAAAAATATTGTTTACCAAGCTTATGTGCTATTTAGCGAGCAATTAAAATTACGCGGAGGAAATCTGAAGCCCTTTGCGTTTAACGCTCGAAAAAAATATGCCTATTGGATCTGGTTTAGGCTCTAGTGCTTGTTCTATTGTTGCTGCATTAGTGGCATTAAATCAGTTTCATGATAGCCCTTTTTCGAAAAATGGAGTTGCTTGAAATGATGGGAGAATTGGAAGGACGTATTTCTGGTTCAATCCATTATGATAATGTTGCACCTTGCTATCTTGGCGGTGTGCAATTTATGGTGCAATCGCTCGGCAATATTTGTCAAAAAGCTTCCATTTTTTTGATAATTGGTATTGGGTGTTAGCGTATCCAGGAATTGAAGTTTCTACTGCTGAAGCTCGTGCAATTTTACCGAAAAGCTATACTCGACAAGACGTGATTGCTCATGGTCGTCATTTGGGGTGGCTTTGTACATGCTTGCCATACCCATCAGGAAAACCTTGCCGCGATTATGATGAAAGATGTCATTGCCGAGCCTTATCGTGAATCTCTGCTACCTAATTTTTGCTGAAGTAAAACAAGCTACGCGAGATTTAGGTGCACTTGCCACTGGTATTTCAGGCTCAGGGCTCAACAATTTTCTCATTGCCCCTGATTTACAAAACTGCAATTAAACTTTCAACTTATTTAGAGAATCATTATTTACAAAATAATGAAGGTTTTGTGCATGTATGTAAGGTCGATAACGAAGGCGCAAGAGAAATTAAATAAGTATAATTTAAATAGATAAAATTAAATTAAAAACGGATTAAATATGAATTTATATAATATCAAACATCCCGAAGAACAAGTCACTTTTTTTCTCAGGCTGTTCGTCAAGGTCTTGGACGGGATCAAGGTTTATTCTTTCCCTGAAGTTATTCCTCAACTTAATAACATTGATGAATTACTTGAATTACCTCTTGTTGAGCGTAGTCAAAAATCTTAGGTGCATTAATTGGTGAAGAATTACCGAAAGCAACGTTAGATGAGATGGTGAGAAATGCGTTTACTTTTCACAGCACCGTTAGAAAAAAAGTGGAAGATAATATTTATGCACTTGAATTATTTCATGGTCCCACATTAGCATTTAAAGACTTTGGTGGGCGTTTTATGGCTCAGGCACTTGCGGCGGTACGTGGTGATGGAAAAATCACTATTTTAACGGCAACGTCTGGCGATACTGGAGCTGCTGTAGCACATGCGTTTTATGGATTAGAAAATATTAATGTAGTTATCCTTTATCCAAAAGGTAAAATCAGCCCATTACAAGAAAAGCTATTCTGTACTTTAGGGTGGGAATATTCGTACAGTTGCGATTAACGGTGATTTTCGATGCGTGTCAGGCTTTTGGTTAAGCAAGCCTTTGATGATGCTGAATTGCGCCAAGCTATCGGACTTAACTCTGCAAATTCTATTAATATCAGCCGCTTTATTAGCTCAAGTTTGTTATTACTTTTGAGGCTGTAGCACAATTGCCAAAAAGAAAAAAACGTGATAATGTTGTGGTTTCTGTGCCAAGTGGTAATTTTGGTAACTTAACTGCAGGGGATTAATTGCAAAAACCTTAGGCTTTGCCGATAAAAACGCTTTGTTGCCTCAACAAACGCAAATGATACTGTGCCACGTTATTTGAAATCAGGGTAATTGGGATCCTAAAACGACAGTTGCAACCCTTTCTAATGCAATGGATGTAAGTCGCCCAAATAATTGGCCGAGAGTGGAAGAACTGTTTAAAACGAAATGGTTGGGAATTTAACTGATTTAGGCTCGGGAATGCTAAGTGATAGCGAAAACAGAAGATACCTTAAAAAGCGATGCAGGCAAAAGGTTATTTATGTGAACCTCACGGTGCTGATAGCTTATCAGGTGCTGAAAGATCAACTTAAAGCGGGTGAAACAGGAATCTTCCTTTGTACAGCACATCCTGCAGAAATTTAAAGAACCTGTAGAACGTATTCTTGGTATTCAGCTTTCATTACCTGAAGCATCTGGATAAAACATAATCAGCTACCATTGCTTTCTGATGAAATGGATAATGATTTTTGCTACAACTACGGGGTTTACTTATGGGAAGTAATAAAAAGTGCGGTAAATTTTTATTGATTTTGAGATAGCGCTTGATATTTAAGCGCTATTTTATTTTGCAAAATGAGGGGAAGTATAATGATAGTGGGCCTTTATATTAATGCGGCAGCAATTGTTAGTGGCGCATTAATCGGTGCAAATGATTAGTGGAAAATTACCAGAACGATTACGAGTTAATTTAACATTAATTTTTGGTTTGTGTTCAATGTGTATGGGAATGCTTTCTAAAAAGTAGAAAGTATGCCAGCAAATGAGCTCTATCTATACTCGATTGGAACACCATTGGTGAAAACTCATCTTGCTTTTGAAAATGGTATTAATAAATTGGCATAGCTAGTGCTAAAAGTCTAGTAGAACGGGTGTTCCTTCCGGCTCAAAGGGATTAGTCATGATGAATTTTTTAGAGGAAAAATTTGTGGCTCTTGTGATTCTTGCTACTTTTAGTGGAACTGGGAATCTTTGGTGCAATGAATGAAGGCATGACATGTGAGATCTAAGCATCTTAATCTGTAAAATCTTTCTTGGACTTTTCACTGTAAATAGATTTTGCAATAACATTAGGTTATGCAGTGACAACAATTTTTATCCCACAAACCTTATTACAATCTATTTTGGCATATTCAGCAGTATTTATTATCCCTTTTGTCACACCTGAAATGCGTGCTGATTTTTGGCGCTGTAGGTGGAGTGTTGACGGTTGCTACAGGTTTTCGAATTTGCAATATTCAAATGTTCCACGTGCAAATATGCTACCGAGCACTAGCAATGCTGATTTCTCATCTTTAGCAAAGTGATAGAGAAGAAAAATAGCTATAAATTTATTTATAGCCATTTTTATTTCTATTTTTGAGTTGATTTTATTTCAGATATTTCTCTCATAATTTACACAAATAATTTGTGCGGCATTATAAAGTGTGGCATCAGGCATTAGCTGCAAAATGTCTGTGCTTTTAGGGGCTGCACGTACGCCTTCGCCCCAAAATTCATCGTAGAAGCCAGTACGGACTTGGGTTAGCAGGGATAGTTTTGGCAATTTAATATTTTATATTGTCGAACGGAACGTGCATAACGTTTAGTTTCTGGATAAAACAAATAAACCTTTATCTCAAGTTTTATCACTGCATCAAAAATGGACAATTTGAGGTTCTCTATTATCAACCCAAATTGAACTAGTATCAATATAGTAATTTTATATCTCTCTCATCTAGACGAACACAGCCATTTCTAATTTCTGTTGGATGTTGAGTTTCTATATCTTGTTGTATTGATTTTGTTTTTAGATGAATAGAACAAGCACCCAAGCAAACCCAAATGATAATATTAAAATCAGTTTTTCTATTATTCACCCTTATTTTAGCTGATATTCATTCTAGAATTTTAAGTGTACCTAGTAACCTCTAGGATTGTTTTAATATGCTCTAACGACTCTTTGGTTGGCGGTAATACATCTTCAAGCTCATAATCTAACCCAAGGGTTTTCTCCATTTATGGGCACCTAATCGATGATAAGGAAGAAGTTCAACTTTTTCAATATTGGTTGCATACCTTTTCCAATAAACTGACCTAATAAATGCACATCGTGATCGCTATCAGGTATAACCAGGAACCACAACATAACGAATCCATGTACGTTGATGACGTTTTTGCAAATATTTTGCAAATTCAAGAGTACGTTTATTTGGTACCCCAACAAGATTTTGATGAACTTGATCATTAGCTCTTTTAAAATCAAGTAAAACAAGATCTGTTACATCTAATAATTCATCAATAATATGATCATAATGACGTACAAAAACCATTTGTATCTACAAAGCAAGTATAATCCCTTCTGCTTTACAAGCACGGAACCAATCACTGCACAAACTCTGCTTGTAGCACAGCCTCACCGCCAGATGCCGTAACACCACCATCCAGTAGCATTCATAAAATGGCGATAAGTCACGACTTCTTTCATTAAATCTTCGACACTGATTTCTTTTACCACCTTCAAGATCCCAAGTATCACGATTGTGGCAATATTTACAGCGCATCAAGCAGCCTTGCATAAATAAAATAAAACGAATACCTGGCCCATCTACAGTGCCACAGGATTCAAAAAGAGTGAATTCGTCCAAGAACTGCATACATAAATTTCCTAAAATTAGATATAGCTAAATTTTACCAAAGATTTAGTCTATAAAAATGAGCCTGATTTGAAATCAGGCTCATAATTAAAATATATTTATCAAAGTGCGGTCATTATTCGCTGACTTTTTGAAAGGTTTGCACCACTGGCGCTTGTTCACAATACTCGACCAATACAGGTACAATTGAGGTAAAAGTGTGCGTTGCAAAATGTTGTTCTAAATCGGCTTTGTCTTTTTCCATTGCTCAATAAAAACATAATGATTAGCCTGTTTCGCTATTTTTGTTGTAATTCGACAGATACGCATCCTGTTTCTTGACGAGTATGCTTAATTAATTCTTGGCATTGGGTTAGAAAATCATTAATTTTTGTCCGCTTTTACTGAAAAATTGGGCAATAACTGTTAGCATAATTTGCTCTCCTATATATAAAAATAAACCACTCACAAAAACTAGTCTGTGAGTGGTTTATATTAAACATAATTTATTTATTTAGAAAAGACTCAGTAAATGTGCGAGAGTTACGACGTCTTGTTGCTTTGCTCTTTTAGTTAAAAGTTGAAAACGTACTGCATATCAGATGCACGGATAGTCAATGCGGATATTTATCCGTTTCCATTGCATCTATGCAACATTTCACGGTTTAACACGTTCACATTTGATGTTGACCACCTTCAACTGTTGCTTCGTGGTGGAGTAACCATCCATTAACAGCAAGGTTGCGACGTTGTGCTTCTGCATCTTTACCTAACGCATTTGGTACGATTGAAGGGTATAAGAAATACCATCTTTCGCATAAGCAAATGGAAGTTTAGCTACGAAGTTAATGATGCTACCGCACCCTTTTTGGTCACGACCGTGCATTGGGTTGCACCTGGTCCGAATGGTGCACATGACGACTGACCATCTGAGAGTGTTACCAGTTTTCTTACTATAAACCACGTTAGAAGTAATAGTTAATACAGATTGTGTAGGGCACTGCATTGCGGTAAGTTTTAAGTTTTGAATTTTCTTCCTGAAACGTTCAACTAAGTCACAAGCGATGTCATCAACACGGTTATCGTTGTTACCATATTGTGGATATTCACCTTGATTTCAAAGTCGATTGCTACGTTAGTTGTCAACTTAATTGCCATCTTTATCTTTGATGTCGCTACGAACTGGTTTTAACTTTTCGCTATATTTAATTGCTGAAAGTGAGTCTGCTGCAACAGAAAAGACCTGCGATACCACAAGCCATGAGTACGGTATACATCACGATCATGTATGCCATTAATGCTGCTTCGTATGAATATTTATCGTGCATATAATGGATTACGTTTACAAGGTAGTCACATATTGTTTTGCCAACCAATCCATAAAGCTGTCCATACAGAGTCATTACTGTATCTACATCTTCATCAGTATTGGTGCAGTTTTTCGGACCTACTTGCATACCTAATTTTTCATCGATACCGCCGCCGTTGATTGCGTATAACAGTGTTTTCGCTAAGTTTGCGCGCACCGAAAGAGATTGTACTTTGTTTACCCAACCATTGGTGATACACAACATGTACGATTGCGTAGCCATCATTGTTGAAGTCTGGACGCATTAAATCATCGTTTCGTATTGAACTGATGAGGTATCAATCGATACTTTCTTCGCACAGAAACGTTTGAAGTTTTCAGGTAATTGACTGGACCAAAAGGATGATTAAGTTTGGTTCTGGAAGTACCCATGTTGTAAAGTGTGTAAAATACGGGAATGTATTTTTGGTTACTAATGTACGACCGTCTAACCCCTACCGCGATGGTTTCTGTTGCCCGCATTGGGTCGCTCCTGAGAATGAATTGATCGTATTCAGGTGTACGTGAGAAACGGAACCATACGAGGTTTCATGACTAAGTGGTCAACAATTCTTCGCTTCGGTTTCAGTAATTTTACCTGCTTTGTAAATCACGTTCGATATAGATATCGATAAAGGTTGCGAGTACGACCGAATGACATTTGCCGCACCATTTTGGTGATTTGATTGCAGCAAGATAATAAAGTACATCCATTGAATGGCTTCTTGAGCATTAGTTGCTGGGTTAGAAATATCATAACCATAGCTTGCAGCCATTTGTTTTCAAATTGGCCTACTAATGCAGTGTTGTTCTGCGATTTCTTCCACGTAAACGAATTGTTGCTTCAAGATTTACGCCATCCTCTAAATCTTTTGTAAAAGAAGAGAATTGCGATAGTATCTTTCATCAAAGAAACTACACCATAAAGCGCTACGATGGTAGTCACCGATGATACGGCCGCGACCATAAGCATCTGAAGACCAGTTAGCACACAGATTTTGCGGTAAACGTAAAATGTCACGTATAAACACATCAGATACACCTTAGTTATAGGTGTTTTACGGTATTCAGTGAAGATCACTTTAGGATCCAAGTTCGACCATATAAGTTTTTGCATGACCCCTTCCACCATTTTGATACCACCGAAATGGCATAATGGCGCTTTAAAGGCTCATCAGTTTGAAGACCAACGATTTTCTAAATCTTTGTTAATGTAACCTGGTGCGTAGTAATTGTTGAGCGTATGCTCGTCAAATCTAATGGCGCATGTGTGCGGTTTTCAACTTTGATTCCTCCATTTACGGTCTCCCCAAAGTTTTGTTGTCGCTTCAGTTGACCTGCTAAGAAAAAGTATCATCTTCATAGTAAGTTGTGCTGGATAAAGTCACGTGCATTGACATTTTCTTGCCAATCACCAGCAGTAAAACCAGCCCACGTTTAATGCGCTTCATTCAGTTCCTGACATAGTCATTCATTAGTTAATTAATAAGTAAATAAATCTTTCAATGTGTTTTGGTTAAAATAAACGCTTTGTGAATACGACTGAAGTGCCCCGCCGACAATATTTCCCAACGTTACGAATTAAAATTTTCACAATGAAATATATGCAAATCTAAATCTGTGCTTTCATCGGATCAACGCTCGATTTGTTGCCCAAAAATTCAGGAGTACTAAAATGTGCGGTAATAATTCCCATCGGAATCATAAACATATTAGCCACACAGATGTTCAAATCCTGACGCAACAAACAAACCAATCTGTTAATCATAATAAAAGCTTTGTCTGTAACAGTCTTACCAGAATAAGATCCAAAGTCGCCACACACACCTATAATGTCGCAGCTCACTGCCGTTAAATGCTTCCGACCGTGTGATGAATTTTGTGTGGGGTTCAAAGAATTGTTACCACTCACTGGCCATTTGCTGCCATGGTTTGCCCCAAACCAAATCACTGCAGCAATAAATAAACTGCCCACAAAAGTTGCCTAAATATACTACAATCCAATTTCGGATCATTTTGCGTTGTGGTTTATCTTACCTCCAACACGGGCAACTAAGGTTAAAGTAGAAGAGGAATAATTCAGATCCTAATATCACCACCATAATCACCTAATGAGAATACTAACCCACCCACTATTTGGTCAGCTGGAAATTGCTCCGGCCTGCAGCTTGTGTCGTGTAAAAATACAAAGCTAAAGCAATACAAGCTCCAGCACTAATACCAGACATAAACGATAAAAATGGACGTTTATTTGCTTTTATAAGTGCTGTACTTTCTGCATAATCCGTTGCTTCAAACTAGGTGTGGAGCGCAACAGAAGACAGTTTTGAATTTCTGATGCCATAATCAAACCCCAAATAATAAAAAGTTGATGAGTATTCTAATACTTCTAATATGTACATCAAATACTTCTACCACCGAGACATTTTACTCTTTTAATTTTCATTTCAAAGAAATGCTACGATTTATTCTAACAAAATTTGATATTTTTGCAAGATTTTCTTTCAGATAAAATAACTATAACTCTTTAAATAGTTTTTAGGTAAAAATAACCGCACTTTTTATCAAAAAGAGCAAAGTGCGGTTGGTTTTCTCGTTATTCTAGTCAACACATTAAACACGTGGGTACAAAATAATGAGGGTATAAAATAGTCTCATTCCTCGTCACTGCAGTAAAACTTCGCGTAATCCCATACCGCAAGCCAACACTCACCCGCTGGCCCAAGAGCCGATAATTGGATACATTCCATCAAAACTTGTAATTCAAATTTTGTTGATTAAAACATAACCTGAATTACCATAAAACGTAGAGTGTTCGCTATTTCGCTGCCAAATTCTACACCATTGTTTTCTCATAATAGAAGACATTGTACCCTTCGACCTAACAATGGTTTTCTCTCCCACATTGATAAATCTTTGGTAGTTCGAAAGGATAAAATAAGCAGGCAATAAATTCGGATGATTAGGATAACGTGCGCCCAAAGTTTTTGCCATTAGTGCTTTACTGTAACTAACATTTTCACGCAGGTTCAATAAATCGTGTTTTCGAGCGGTCGTACATGACGAGCAAACTCAGCGTGGCTTTAGCCATTCCGGATACAATTTTAAATAACATTTCCAATAGGCTGATCATTTTAAATCTACAAATTTTTCTGTTCCTTCTACAGCACTCAAATATCTTCCACCGCTAATTGATGAATATTCCAACAGCCGCAGTTTATAAAGCATCAATAAATAATCCACATTGCCCCTAATCTTCACAGCCAGCATCTTGCATGGCACCCAAATGGAAATCTGTTTGCCACTTTGTTGTTTCATTGAAATGTTTAGTAATTCTTCATGAATCCAGTTAGACTGATCACGATGTTTTCACCTCGATTTGCTCCAACCACTGCCATTGAACAACAGCAGCCTCGAACAAAGATGTTGGCGTATCGGCGTTATATTCAAACATTTTTGAGGTTGTCGCCATCATAGCCAAAATCAAAGCGTCCATATAAATCAAGGATCTTGATTACGCTGAGAGGTTTCAATAAGCTGTTTTGCAACTCCGTAAAACGATAATTTTCATAATCGCCTTTTAATTTCATCCGCTCGCAAAATCTAAAACACATTGAATGCAATTCATTAGTGGTATCCTCAACGCGATCAATTTCGCTAAGGTAAATTCATAGGGCGACATTATCAGACCACAATGAGATCCACTCACTGGAGAGGCAAATTATAGTAATCAAATCCAACATTATGTAGTTGTTGCACCATATCTGGTCGAGTAAGGAAACCCTGATTTACGTTTCATTTAGCTCACTACGATTAGTGACTTATTTGGGCTACTAAAACCACCACGAGATACAGGTTGTCTATTCATGCTTCCTGCATTTCCTTTCACGACATTGGTTTTCCAACGGAACGATTCGCTTTGCGGTTGCACAACTTGCCCTGTTGGTGTGGTGACAGCTCGATTTCCTCGGATGATAGCTTGGGCCAAAGGAAACCTACTAATTGCACGAGCCGACCATATGCCTAACGCCACCGGCAAATCACAGCCCCTAAAGAAGGATCGGTACTTTCAGCTTTTTGCAGTCGATTCAGCAGTGTTCTCGCTTTTGATTAGCTTGCAGCATCATTTTCAAGCTGGATACCGCACTTTCTGCATTACCATTATCACGAATATTTAAAACGAGCCCCTGCTGCTGGTGTGGTTTCAGTTTTCTGAGTGCTCTCAGTATTTTTATCTGCCTCACAAAGCTCAATTTTTCAATCCAGCTAAACAATCGTCTAAGAACTGGATACACATCACGTTGTACTTGTTCTTCTGAACAGCCCTCTAATAAGCGTACAATAGATCAAAACTAACTAAAATCTGATTTTCTTTTCATTGTTCTCAATTTTTATCGAATGGTTTTCACGCCTAGCCATTGCTCAAAGCCTGTTTATTAAAGTAATTTCTTCACGGGTCCACTACTCTATCTAAATCTGGTGTGGATATTTATTGCTATTAGCCGACTAAACGAGAACTGAAAATACTGGCATGAGGATAGTCCATTAATAAGCAATAATGCTGAAATAACCATCTCATCCCAACAATTTCAAGTTTGCATTAGCTTCATGATGATTAGGGGTTGAATCAACATTATACACGTGCAACATATCCACTATCAGTTTGAGCATTTTGGCGCATATCAGGTGCACCACGTAGCGTTTCACCGTCATCTTCAAAACATTACAGCAAAATGCTCCAAATACCGTAGAATGCGCGTCCCCACTTGCTTTGGCGTTCCTAAAAGAGTTCATCCTCTAAAGTTAAATGCAACGTAATCTTTCCTAATCCAAATTGTGTAATCCAATGGCAGCTATTATGTGCTTGAGAAACAAAGAAAGCTCTCACTGAGGCTCTCGTATTTTGCATCGTCGTTGGTGGAAGTTTATCCCAAGGAAAAATAATGGCAGGAGGTCAACGTTTCACTGTTCTGCCTTAAATTCACCTGACTTGATCTCGCATAATAAAGCCTATCCTGTACGATAGACCAAGGCTGGATAGTTATTATGCTTATGCTGGTCGTGGATTTGCAATGATAAAAGTTGGCCCATCTAGCCCTGCTTCCTCATACACCTCTTTACTGTATTACCTATGAAGTGTCTCAATACATCAACCCCATCCCCAGGCAATGACCGGGGTCGTCATTTTCTAAGCACTAACCAAAATTTTATCGTCTTGAAAATCGCTGCCCAGTATCTATTTTTGGGTTTGGTAGCCATCCTCGATATTCCTAAAAGAGTTGCAACCGTTTCTGGTGTTGCCATTTTGCTGGCTAATCATTTTCAGCTTCGCCTAAATCTCGAGGGCGCTCTTAGCATTCTATATCATGCATCATCTTTTTACAATAAGCCAAAGAAGCCACTTTGTGCTGTACTTTTGAATTTCAGTCGCCCAAGTGTAGCCAGTTCAGTAAAGCGTAGGGTGAGATTGAGTCTCTCTAAAAACTCCCTACACCGCACTTTATAGCACAAGTGCGGTGAGATTACAGTAAATTCCAGCGTGAGTACGCTTGACGACCTATCTTCGCTTTTAAAGCAGGGAATGCCGCTGGAGTAGCCCGCGCGTTCTAATGCTTCTTCGATACGGATTAATTGGTTGCTATACTGTAATGCGGTCAGAGTCGCTCCGCCGACCAGTTTTGATTTGACCTGCTGCTGTGCAACCGCTAAATCAGCGATAGCGTCGCATCTTCGGTTTCACCTAGAACGGTGAGAGATAACCGCTGATGTAACCTGCATCTTCGCCATTTTGATTGCTGCTAAAGTTTTCAGTTAAAAGACCGATTTGGTTGAATTTGATTAAGATAGAGTTGCGATACAGCTCTTTCGATACCTTCTTTTTAAGATTTTTGGTGTTGAATTGCGAATAAGTCGTCGCCCACTAATTGAACGCGATGGTCCTTACTTTAGTTTGGCTGCTCGACACCTTCCCAGTCAAGATTCATCTTGAAGCCATCTTCTGATAGACACGATTGGGTATTGTTTGGTTAATTCTTCAAGATGAGTGAGTGAACTCTTGAGAAGTGAATGAACGGCCTTGCACTTTTCATTTTCATTGCCCAGTTTCTTTGTATGGCGAAACTGAGAAGATGCATGATCCATCGCCTAAAGTGACGTCTTTACCTAAATACATCGCCTGTCTTTTCTACTGCTTCTTTTGATACGTACTACAAAGCGTCTGCGTTGGATGCTGGGTTTGGGTGCCGAAACCACCCTTCGTCACCAGCAGCAGTGCTCATGCCTTCCAGCTCTAATACTTTCTGCAAGGTTGCCGGATGCTTGCTTCAGCACCGATACGAAGTGCTTCCGTAATGTTTTCGCACCACTGAGCTGAATCGCAGATTCTTGGATATCAGCGTTGTTATCTGCGTGCTCACCACCGTTGACGATGTTCAATCGTTCGGTAATGGCATGATGAAAGCGCCTGGCGTGCCGTTACGAGTTTCGTGTCGGCGTAATAGATGGTGAAACCTTTAGACGCGCTGCCGCTGCTTTTGCGTTGCTAAAAGATGCCGCTAAGATTGCGTTTGCACCAAAAGTGGGTTTGTTTTCAGTTCCGTCTCGATGATCGCGTGAGGTCTGATTTCAGCTTGGTTAGACGCATCTTTGCAATAATTGGCTTCGCAATTCTGGGCCCATGTTCCTGCTGCTACAGCTTTTAATACGCCTTTACCCTAGAAACGAGATTTGTCACCATCGCGTCCAATTCTATGACTCGCGAAGACCAGTTGATGCGGATAGACGGCCAGCTAAACTCAACAAACCACCTGCATAGTGGACACTTCAGCTTCTAGCGGTTGGATTACCGCGTGGTCAATGATTTCGCGACCAATCCAGCTCTAACGAGTTTTGCCATTTTATTTTCCTCAATTAAGTTAATTAAAACAGGTTGAGCGGCCTAAAACAGGCGATATAATAAAGCTATTTTGAGAGTTTTGTCTTGTATGATAGCGTATGCGCTGATCTTTATCTATTTTACAAAATAAAGAGCGTTATGAAAAATTTGTCGTTTTTCTCACCGCTCTTTTAGTCCCAATTAATCAATTACTTCACAGATTGTTGTGCCAGTCGTAGGCTGCTTTTTACAAAGCCTGCAAACAACGGACGAGCCATCACGAGGGTGTAGAGTAAAATTCTGGATGGAATTGGCAGAGCGACGAAACTCAAGGATGATTTGGAGTGCTTCGATAATTTCTACCAATTTTGTATCTGCAGATAAGCCCGTTACTCAGCCCTGCTTTTTCCAATTTGCTTGGAAAGCAAGGTATTGTTCGCTTCATAGCGAGTGACGATGACGCTCTTCAATGATTGTCTTTGCCATAAAGCTCGCGGGCGCAGCTGCCTGACACCAAATGACATTGTTGTGCGCCTCGGCTTGCGTTGTTCCGCCAAGATCAGATTCATCAGTACGTACCTTCCAGTATTACCATCTGCATCTTGCCATTCCGTAATTAATGCAACCACGGGTTGTTCTGGCAATCTTTATCAAAGCTCAGATGAATTTGCTTTGGATTAAACCCGCTTCATTACGTGCATATTCAATCAGCCACGATCTGCATACCTAAGCAAATGCCCAAAGTAAAGGAATTTTGTTTTCACGTGCATGTTGTGCGGTGCGAATCTTTACCTTCCACCACGATAACCAGAATCCACCAGGAACAAAATGCCATCAATGCCTTTTAATACTTCAACACCTTTGGTTTCAACATCTTGGGAATCAATATATTTAATGTTAACGTTAAACTGATTGCGTTAAGCTGCATGTTTTCAATGCTTCATTTTACGGATTTATAGGCATCTGGTAACTCCAGTATATTTACCCACCATACCAATAGTCACTTCACCCACTGGATTAGCTTGTTTGTAAAGCACTTGTCCCATTCAGACAGAATCCGCTTCTGGGGCAGGATTAAACGAAACGTTCACAGACAAAATCATCTAAACCTTGAGATTTTAATAATGCTGGGAGTTTGATAAATCGAATTTACATCTTTTAATGAAATTACTGTCGTTCTGGGACGTTACAGAATAAAGCAATTTTTGCGCGTTCATTTTTGGCGGAAATCATACGATCTGAACGACAAATCAACACATCAGGTTGAATGCCAATGAAAGTAATTCTTTTCACCGAATGTTGGGTTGGCTTTAGTTTTTACTTCACCCACAGTTGGAATATCAAAGGCACTAGAGTTAAGTGCATAAATAACGTGTGTTTCACGACCAGCATCTGACAGCTAATTGACGTAATGCTTCTAGAATGGGAGTGATTCAATATCCCCAACGGTGCCGCCCACTTCAACAATCACAACATCATGACCTTGAGCGCCAGCTATGCGCGATCTTTAATTTCATTGGTATATGTGGAATCACTTGAATTGTTGCACCAAGATAATCCTCACGACGCTCTTTACGTAATACTTCAGAATAATTTTTACCGTGGTGAAGTTACGTTTAGTCATTTTCGTAGCGGATAAAACGCTCATAGTGACCTAAATTGGTCTTGTTTGTACGCCATCTTGGTAACGAAAACTTCCCATGTTGGGTTGGGCTCATCGTACCTGGATCCACATTAATGTATGGATCTAATTTCACCAATGGTTACGTTTGACCACGCAGACTTCTAAAATTGCCTTGGCAATGATGCTGCCGCAATGCCTTGGCACCTAACGATGAAACCACACCGCCAGTGACGAAAATATAATTTGTAGCCATAGGGAACCTAATCTGTATTGGGATATAAATGATTATAGCTAATCATCTTACAGACAAAAATCAACCAAAAGTGTGGTCAAAAATCCGAAGATAACCTAGCTATCAAAGACAGGACAGTGGTTACCTGATTTAGAAAATTATCTCAATGAAAACCCAGAGAGAGAGAAAAGCCATCAAAAGATGGTTTCAAATTATTTCTAAGTGGAGAACGGGATATCGTCATCGAATCCATCCATTGGTGGCTCAGCCTGTGGTGCAGCTTGTTGTGGCGCTGGACGAGATGATTGATAACTACCACCATTGTTAGTTTGACGAGCTTGGTAAGAGGGTTGTGGTGCAGCTCCCATATCACTAGGGTAACCACCTGCGTTTTGATTGCGCGCACCAAGCATTTGCATTACATCACCTTGAATTTCTGTGGTGTAGCGATCTTGACCATTTTGATCTTGCCATTTTACGCGTTTTAGACGACCTTCCACATATACTTGAGCCTTTGCGTAAATATTCACCGCAAATCTCCGCTTGACGACGATAGAATACAATGCGGTGCCATTCCGTTACTTCACGGCGCTCGCCAGATTGCGGTCGTTCAGCTTTCACTAGTCGCTACGCTAATATTTGCTGCAGCATCGCCATTTGTGGTACGAATTTCAGGATCATTGCCTGGATGACCCACAATAATGACTGTAACTCCAGCCATACCTCATTTTATCTATCAGAGTGCGGTTATTTTGCCTGAAATTTTTCAAAGATCTATATGTTTAACTGGATATTTGCACAGATATTAAAATGTGCGATAATGATCGCAGAATTTAAAGCTTATTTTCATTCTTTTGGGTTATTTTATGGAAAATATCGATATTCGCGGGGCTCGAACCCATAACCTGAAAAATATTAATCTGACGCTATTCCACGCAATAAACTTGTGTCGTGATTACACAGGCTTTCAGGTTCGGAAAATCCTCTTTAGCGTTTGATACGCTTTATGCGGAAAGGGCAGCGCCGCTATGTTGAATCCCTTTCTGCTTATGCGCGTCGAGTTTTTATCTTTAATGGAAAAAGCCTGATGTGGATTCTATTGAGGGACTTTCTCCTGCGATTTTCGATTGAACAAAAATCTACCTCACTCAATCCACGTTCTACGGTGGGAACAGTACGCAGGGTATGATTATTCTACGTTTATTGTTTGCCCAGTGAGGTGAACCACGTGTCCTGATCATGATGTTCCATTAACGGCGCAAACGATTGGTCAAATGGTGGACAAAGGTATTAAGTTTGCCAGAAGACAGCAAAGATGATGTTACTTGCGCCCGGTTGTCTAAAATCGAAAAAGGTGAACATGTTAAGATTTTAGACAGTATTGCTGCACAAGGTTATATTCGTGCTGCGCGTATTGATGGCGAAATTGCGAGTTTATCGATTCCACCAAAATTAGAGTTAGAGACATACTATTGAAGTGGTGGTGGATCCTTTAAAGTGCGGCCAGATCTAGCTTAGCACGTTTGGCTGGTCTTTTTGAAACCGCATTAGAGCTTTCGGGTGGCACCCGCGATTGTAGCGAATATGGATAATCCGAAAGCGGAGGAATTAGTCGGCAAATTTTGCTTGTCCGCATTGCGTTATTGTAATGCCAGAATTAGAACCTCGTTTATTTTTCCTTTAATGTAATCTGCCGTGCTTGCCCTGCCTTGATGATGGTTTGGGTATGCAACACGTAATATTTTGATGAAAGATCAGTGTGGTGCAAATCAACTATTTCCTTGCTGGTGTTGCGGTGAAGGTTGGGATCGCCGTAATTTCTCTGTTATCAAATGCTCACCTCATTGGCAAAACATTATAATTTTTGATGTTGAAGCGCCCTATGAATCTTTGCCAAAGAAAATTCAACACATCATTATGCATGGCTCAGGCAAAGAAATTGAATTCCAATATATGAATAATGATCGTGAGTGATGGTTATTCCGCAAGCATCCTTTTTGAAAGTATTTTGAATAATGTAGCTCGTCGATATAAAGAAACCGGAATCAATGTCGGTGCAGGAAAAGATTGGCGAAAAATATTGGCAATCGACCTTGTGCAGACCAGCCGTGATCTCGTTTGCGACCAGAAGCGCGTAATGTGTATATCGGAAAAACGAAATTTACCGATGATCGCGGAAAAAGTATTGGTGAAACGCTCGAATTTTCACCGCACTTTCTCTCCCAGTGGTCAAAAAGCGCAAATTGCGGAGTTAGCTTAAAAGAAATCCGCGAGAGCGTTTTGCAGTTCTTAGTCAATGTTGGCTTTGGATTATCTTTCTCTTTTCTCGTTCTGCTGAAACGCTCTCAGGCGGTGAAGCGCAACGTATTCGCCTTAACACTAGCCAAAGTGGTGCTGACTTGTTGGTATGATGATGTACGTAGTAGATGAGCCTTCTGATTGGCTTGCACCAACGTGATAATGAGACGTTGCTTAACACGTTAATTCATCTACGTAATCTTGGTAATATACGGTAATTGTCGTACTCGAACACGATGAAGACGCGATTCGTGCGGCGGCGGACTCATATTATTGATGTGGACCTGGTGCTGGCGTACGCCCAATGTGCGGACAGAGTTATTGTGCGCAAGGAAACGCCGATAGAAATTATGCTGAAATCGAGTTCCATCACAGGAAGAATTCTTATCAGGCGCAGATAAAAGTCAGAATTCTACGCACCGCACTTGATAGATGGCTCCAAGCTTGAGGGGCATCAGGTAATAACTTATGTGAATTTAGATATTTCCCGTTGTGGTTTGTTTCGCCCTTGCGTTACCGGTGTATCGAGGCTCAGGAAAGGTCGACACTCGTGTAATGACACTTTATTTCCGCGCGCAAAAATGCATTAAATCGAGCAGAAAAAGACCGGATTACGCGCACCTTATCCACGGTCTATCGAGGGATTAGAGCATTTCGATAAGAGTTATTGATATTAACCAAAGCCCGGTGGGCGCACGCCGTTCAAAGTCCAGCCACTATATACAGGCTTATTTACCCGCGATTCGGCGTGAACTTTTGCACGAGCGCGAGAGGCGCGTGCGCGTGGTTATAATCCGGGACGTTTTAGCGCTTTAACGTACGGGGTGGACGCTGCTGAGGCTTGTCAGGGCGTGGTGTACTCAAAGTTGAAATGCACTTTTGCCGATGTTTATGTCCCTTGCGACCAATGTATAAGGTAAGCGCTATAACCGCGAAACCTTAGAAATTCGTTACAAAAGGCAAAACGAGTTCATCAAGTTTTGGATATGACGGTGGAAAGAGGCTCGCGAGTTTTTGATGTATTCAATGATTGCAAGAAAATTACAGTACCTTGATGGATGTTGGGATTATCCTATATTCGAGTTAAGGCAATCTTCCACAACACTTTCAGGCGGTGAAGCGCAGCGCGTTGAAAGCTAGCGACTGAGCTTTCTGCAAACGTGATACAGGCGAGCCTTGTATATTCTAGATGAGCCGACGACTGGTTTGCATTTTGCTGACGTTAAAGCAATTGGCGGAAGTGTTGCACCGATTACGCGACCAAGGATACTATCGTCGTCGTGAGACACAATCTTGATGTGCAGTAAAACGGCAGACTGGATTGTCGATCGCGCCCTGCAGGAGGAAGCGGTGGCGGACAAATTATTGCTACTGGCACGCGCCTGAAGATGTCGCTAAAGTGACGGGGTCTCGATACTCCGGCCAGATTCCTTAAACCAGTTTTGGAAAAACGTTAAGAAAATAACCGCGCTGATCTGACTTTGTGCGGTTGTCTGATATATTTCTGGCGAAAATTTATCTTTTTGATTCTTATTGCGTTTGTTTGATGTGACCATGGGTTGACTGGTGATGTAGCACGTTTTACAAATAAGAAAGATAAGCTGAAATGCCACAACGAACTTAGAAATAACCATTTCCTATACTAGTACATTGCGACTGTCTGGATTTGATAGATGGGGATACCTAAGAAACCCAGCGGCACCCAATGCAATCGCTTTTACGTTAGAGATACCAGTCGATGCTAGCTTCAACCCAGAGACCAATCATCGCGGCAATAAATGCTTGGCGGTAACGTAAATTTACGCCAAACACTATCGGTTCTGTGATTTCTAATATTTTCCAGAAATACCTGAAAAGTCAGCTAATCCACGAATTTTTGGCATCTGTGCTAAGGCTACACCTAAACAAGCTGCGCCCTGTGCAGTATTTGACATTGCTGCAGTCGGAAGATGAATGTTTCCTCCAGTTTGTGTGATTTCGGCAAAGCAATTGAGTTTCTACTGCGATAAAGGTTTGATGCATACCCGTAATGACAGTTTGATTTGCGTATAAAGTGCCGAAAATCAGCTCCACCGAAAACCTAATGTATCCTTCTCGCCAGAGCTAATCCGGCTGAAATAAAGAGAGCCTGCCTCTCGACCAAATGGACCAATTACACGTAAATGCAAGAAACGCAATAAAAAGTGAAAACATTGGGGTGATTAAGTTATCTAAATAAGATGGTATAAATTTACGGAAATTCTTTTTCTAATGTTGCTAATACCCAAGCCGAGATAATTGTTGGAATAACTGTTCCTTGATACTAACTCAATTTCAAGACCAGATCCCATTCCAGTATTTAATATTTCCTTCCATCAATGTTTTGCATAATTCCAGCCATCAGATAATGAAGGATGGACTAAAAGCATACCTAATGCTGCGCCTAAGAAGGATTTCCACCAAATTTACGTGTTGCTGAAAAACCAAAGTAATACAGTGTAAGAATACAAACGAGTGCATTTGCAATTGTATTGATGAAATCAACTAAATCAGATATTTCAGGATACTTTGTGACAACAGAATGAGTTATCCCAAAAAGAAACCGATAGAGGTTAGCATTGAATAAAGTCCCATTAATAGACCTCCAGCAACGATAGCTGGAATAATTGGGACAAAAAAATATCAGCTAAACCTTTTTACTATCCGTTGTAGTAAATTCTGTTGGCCTAAGGCAGCTTCTGCAACTTCAACTTTACTCACATCACCAATACCAAGTTGTTTTGATTAAGTTGTTCATGAACTTTATTGACCGTACCTGAGCCAAAAATAATTTGGTACGACCGCCACGAGAATTGTGCCTTTTTACCCTTCAATTGCTTCGATACCTTCTTTATCCACTTTGCTTTCATCGTTTTAATACGATACGTAAACGTGTTGCAGTGAGCTGCTGTAACAATGTTATTTTTACCACCAGTTTTCAATCACTTGTTCAGCTATTTTCAGGAAGTTCATAGATTTTTCTCCTCATTTACAATAGAAATGGCGCGATTTTAGCCGAAAAGGATTAAAACAGGCTGAGAGTGAAATGATCCTATAAAGGGGAATTTTATTGTTATAAAGGAACAAAGCTGATAGTAAGTAATCATATAATGTAATTAATAATTATCTCGCTTTTTATTAATCCATTTAATCCTAACAAAGCCTAAAGCAGCCAAATAGGAACGTAGGTGAAGTAGTCCTTATCGTCATTGGAATATTTAAAATAAATACTGCAATTAAAAATAATAAGACTGGTTCGATATAGCTTAATACGGCAAAAATGCTAACAGGAATTTGCTGGCTAGATTTTAAATTTGCAGAAAGTGAAACTGCACTGACAATTCCTAGTGCTGTTAATAAGTACCAGTAGTGAAAATTATGAAGAATCAAAGACAAACTATCGCTTTGGTAAGATAAATAAATGACAGAAGGAATGGATATTAAGATTACATCAAGGGTAATGCCTTGCAAGGCAGGAATTTTCATAGCTTTTCTACTTAAATAATAGAGGATATACTGCACAAACCCAAAGGCTTGTCATGAAAAACTTTGTGTATGCCAGGTTCATGGAATACACCACAAGCGACAAAGTAATAAAGCAATTTTTGAGTGGATGATAATTGTTCCTTAAGCCAAATTCTTCCAAATAGAGCCATCACAAGCGGAAAAAGGAAAGTATCCCATAGCTAATATTACACCTTCATTTATTAAGCGGTGCCCACTAAAGAGCCAAAATTGGCTTCCAGCATCAAGTGTACCGGTAAGAAAAGTATCCAACGTTCCAGTTACTAGCCAGTATGTTGGTCATTAAATGTAAAAATTGATTTACAACCAATTGTTGGAAATAAAATCAATAATAGACCAAATATCATTGTTACCATTCGCCACGCGAAAAACGTCAGTTCACTTAATGGTTGTAACCATAAGCTGAATAAATAAAGGACAGCAAATAAAAGTTGAGAAAAGATGCAAAACAATATGCCTTGAGTCATTAATTTCATTGAAAACTCCATCATTGAAGATGAAATTATTATAGGTTATTATAGAAATAAAAATTCTCAATTTATGAGGTTTTGTGATAAATTTTATCCATTTAGTCAGATTTGTGAGAAAAAATTTTTATGAATTCCTTGATAAATTGAATCGAGATATTCTAAATGCATTACAACAAGATGCAACAATACCTTTAAAAGAATTGGCTGTAAATGTTAATAGTTCTGTTGCAACCTGCCAACGACGATTCAATTTTTAATAGAAAAAGGCGTGATAACTAAACAAAGTGAGCTATTGTTTCTCCTAAAGCTGTGGGACGGACAATTAGTGTATTTGTGATGGTGGAAATGAACAATCAACATTCTTATTATCAAGAGCAGTTTGAGCGTAAAATGAGACAAGAATCAGATGTTGTCAGTTGTTATAGAAATTTCTGGAGATTATGATTTTATGTTGCTATTACATGTTAAAAGATATGGAGAGGTTATCATGCCGTTTACTCGTCGTGTTTTAACAGGGGAGTATCATGTGCGTACTTTCAAAAGTTTGTTGTAATGAGATTTTACAAAAGGCGGATAGTGGTATTGTGTTATAAAAGTGCGGTGAAAAATCACCGCACTTTTGCAGTTCTAATGCTAAGGCTTTGTCGTTTGTTTTTAAACAAAAATAGCCGATGATGGCAGAAATAGTTGATCTAATAAAATACCTAATCTTGATAGAGTATTTATAGTTTCACCTGCGTCAGCCTCAAATGCAAGGCTTGCGAGAAACATTGACATTGTAAAGCCAATTCCACACAAAAGCGCAACGGCAAAAATTTGTTTAAAAATTAACACCGTTAGGTAATTTGGCTAAACCTAATTTTACGGAGATATAGCTAAAGCTAAAAACACCTACTGGCTTGCCTATAATTAAGCCAAGTGCAATAGCTAATAATAACGGGAAGAGAGCATTGTGAAATCGAGGTCCTTCAAAGCTTACTCCAGCATTAGCAAAAAGCAAATAGAGGCAGAATAATAAATGACGACCAAGGTGCGAGGATATGTTCAAAAATCATGTGGTGGTTTTTCACCATTTTTCCCATTCAATGGGATACAAAAGCCAATAATTACGCCTGCTAATGTTGCATGAACGCCTGATTTTTAAAACGGAAGCCCATAAAATTGCCCCAACAACCATGTAGGCACATAGTGCAGAAACTTTGAATCGGTTTAATAAAACTAATGCAATAATAGTGATAGCTGAAAAGAAGAGTGCTTGCACGCTTAATCCATGTGAAAGAGATAGAGGCTATGACAACGATGGCACCTAAGTCGTCTATAATAGCGAGCGCTGCAAGAAAATTTTAATTGAGAGTGGAACTTGTTTACTAGCAATGCCATAATGCCAAGAGCAAAGGCTATGTCTGTTGCCATAGGAATCGCCCAACCATTTCACTAAACTAGGATCTTGTTTAGCAATGAACCAATATACGATAGCAGGAATAATCATTCCTCCTATTGCGGCTATAGCAGGGAAAATAGCTTGTGATAGCTGAAAGTGAGCCTTCAAATAATTCTTTTTGACTTCCATACCGACCAATATAAAAATACAGCCATAAAGCCATCATTGATCCAATGAATTAATGTTTTTATCGATTGCAAAATGGCCAATTTGTATGCTTACAGGTAAATTTAAAGAAAGTTATTATATTGTTCACTTAATGGTGAATTGGCCAATAACATTGCAGCTACAGCAGATAAAAGTAATAAAAATTCCACCGGCAGATTCTAATTTTAAAAATCGCTGGATAAGTTGTAACACATAATCCTTCAAAAATCAATAACAAAAATTAACAAAGGGCGCATACTAGCATATTTTTATATGAAATGGGGAACGAGAAAAGATTTTGCCAGCATTTTGTATGAATTGCTGATAACATGGATATATTGTGATGAGATATCTCATTTTCGTATTATTAAATAGAGATTTTATGTGCATTGTAATAAATTATTGATAGAATGCACGCCTTTTTATTTTAGGGTTAGAAATTATGTTTTTCACGTAAAGATATTATTGTTTTGGGGATGATGATCTTCGCTTTATTTTTAGGAGCTGGGAATATTATTTTTCCACCAATGGAAGGTTTTACTGCCAGGGTACAATTGGGCTAGCGCCTCTTTTTGGGATTTGTATTAACTGGTGTTTTATGCCTTTTATTACATTGGTTATTGTTTCTATTTTAGGGCAGGGTGAAGAATTAACGAAAGATTTACCTAAATGGGTAGGGACTGCTTTTCTTGTTATTTTATATTTAACAATTGGTTCTACCTTTGCCATGCCGCGAATTACAAATGTTGCTTATGAAATGGCGTGGTTACCTTTAGGATTGATGGAGGATAATTTCAACAGTTAGATTTGTTTTTCTCTTGTTTTTCTAACTTAATCGCGATGGGATTTATGATTCGTCCAAACACGATTATTTCAAGTGTAGGTAAATTTATGACGCCTGCATTATTGGTGTATTAGTTGTGGTAGCGGTGACAGTTTTTATTTCTCCATTATCTGAGATTCAGGCTCCCACAAAAGCTTATGAGTCAGGTCAGGCTTTATTCATCGGTTTAACAAGTGGTTATCAAACTATGGATGTGCTTGCTGCCATTGCATTTGGAGGAATGTCTCACTTGCCGCAAAATGTGGTTCATACAAAAGATATTGTAGAGATATACCATTTTCAGCAGGGTTTTTGTTTCAGTCATTTTTGCTTGCTGGATTAGCACTTTTCACTCTTTTTACCTTGGTGCAACAAGTGCCTCGGTTGCTGAAGGTGTAACAAATGGTGGACAAGTTTTCTCACGTTATGTGGGGGCATTGTTTGGTTCAGCAGGTACTTGGATTATGGCGGGAATTATCGTACTAGCAAGTTTAACTACTCTTGTTGGTGCAACAGTGCTGCAGCTGATTATTTTGCGAAAATTTTTCAGTGCGTTTTTTTCTTATCCGTTTTGGGTAGCAATTTTTACTGCAATGACAATCACTGTTTCTCAATATCGAAACCTTTGGTTTACTTCGTATTACGAGTTCCAGCCCTATTATTGATCTATCCTACTAGCGATTGTATTAGTGTTTTTGCAATTTTACGTGATAAATTACCATCAATCAAAATTGACTTACTATAGTTCTTTAATTGTCACGCTATGCTTTGGCTTATGTGATAGTTTAAATAATGTACAAATGTTACCTGAAAGCATTAACATATTATTGAAAGATTTTTCCTCTTTCATCAGAGAGGAATGGCATGGTTAGTGCCAGCATTCGTGATGCTTGTGAGTGAGCATTTTTATAGGAAGAGTTGTTACTAACATTAAAAATAAAGTTGCGGCATTTTTGTAGCCGCATATCTTTATAATCTAGTTTTCTCCGCCAAATTCACCTAATAAATTTTCGGTGAGTTTGGCATAAAAATCTCGATCATCAGTACAAAATCTGCATCGAAACGCTGTGCAAAATCTTCTTTCAGAATATCATCATTTTTCGCGTACACTATCTGCAAATTTTTAAACGTTTGAGGGTGCAATCCTCGTTAAAAACGAAAGTTAAGGTATCTTCCATTCTAAAAGGCTAATTGCTTACTACTTTTTGCCATCTTGCAGAAGTGCGAGAATTTCTTCATTTTCTAATAGTTTGTTTTTACAACGGATAACGCTGTCTTCCTGACTGCCACGAGCTCGGCTTCTTCTAATGCAAGTAACCAATGCGCAAGCTATCTTGAACGATCAATTCGTTAAAATCGTGCTGGGTTCATTAGCAAAGGCTAAAGGCACGACAGGAAGCGAACCTAAGGTTTACGCAGTAATGCGAGCGCATCTTCCGCGCGTTTACTCGATGCAGCATCAACATGAACAAGATTATTTTCCGTATCAATCCACAGTGCCGTATGCTGATTTTTACTAAACGCACGAGGTAATAAATTCATCACAACATCATCTTTTTAATGTTTGTTTTTCTACCTTTTTAAGTTTGCGATTTTCTCTTTTGTTCAAGGCTTTTCAATACGTTCATCAAGTTCACGTTTGACCACATTTGCCGGCAAAGATTTTTCTTCTTTTTTGGCGATTAATAGAATTTGTTTTCCAACAGAAAAATAGAGTAAATCAGAACCTCGTAATGGGAGCTGACCAGCCAAATTTACTTTGATCTTGAGCACCGCAAGGGATGGAATTGACAATCTTCCAGTTGAGTTTGTAGCTGTGCAAGATCCCAATCTAGCGGTTTGGATTAGTCTATAAGTCATTAAATTTTTGAACCACATCGTAACACTTCCTTCAATATAGGGTAGAATGTGCAGCATTATAGCCCATAAAAAGTAGGAAAAACGATGCAACACAAATTGATTGCCTTTATTGGCGGCGGCAATATGGCACGAGCTATTATTCTTGCTTGTTGAAACAAGGTTATCCTGCCGAGCAAATTGTGTGAATGATCCGAATGAGGAAAAAGAGCACTTTTTGTCCAATCTTGGCGTCAACTTCAGAAAATAATGTGGAAAGGTGTAATCAAAGCGGAGTTGTATTGCTGCGGTAAAACCTCAAATGATGGCTGAAGTTTGTTCTGCCACTAAGTGCGGTGGATTTTCCGATAAATTATTAATTTCCATTGCTGCGGGCATTTCAACTGAACGCTTGAACGCATTAATTCCAGTATAAAATCGATAGTGCGCGTCATGCCAGAAATACGCCCGCATTGGTGGGGGAAGGCATGGCGGGTTATTTGCACCGAAAAATACGAGTGAAAATTACCGCACTTTTTGCACAAGATTTATTGGGGCTGTGGGAAGAACAGTTTGGGTGGATGATGAAACTCAAATGCACGCAGTAACTGCCGCTTCAGGAAGATGACCCTGCCTATTTCTTTTTGATGCTGGAAACGATGCAGCAAGCCTTAATCAAAAATGAATATTGATGAGAAAAACTGCTCGTGAATTAGTGCAGCAATCCATACTTGGTGCAGCAAAAATGGTGACAGAAAAGTCACAAATTGCGCTTTCAACTTTGCGTGAAAATGTCACCTCGAAGGTGGCACCACTGCGGCGGCGTTAGCGGTATTTGACGCACAACATTTTTAATCAAACAATAGAGCAAGCCATGCAAGCTTGTTTTGTCTCGTTCACAAGAAATGGAAACTTTATTCTGATGCAAGTTCGTCCTTTTTATTGGCTCGCACTGGAGCTTTCTAGGTTACTACTGCGCTTATGGCGTATTTTGCCGTTCTTCCAGCATGGTTGAAATCACAACAATATGGCGAAGAAATGATTGGTCTAGTGATCAGGGTGCTTATATTTTTTCCGATTTGCGGGCGGATTATTTTTCATCACTGATTAAAAAGCCAATCATATTAATTAGTTCCTTACGTCTATTGGCGTTAGCGTCAGCCATTATTATGGCTGCAATGAGTTTAGTTGCGCATAATTTTTGGTTGTTGTTTGTATGCTATTGGTTTATATGCCTCTGTGAATTCAGCAGGAATGCCGATTGGAGATTCGTTGGCATCCACTTGGCAACGACAAATAAAGCTTGGATTACGGGAAAGTACGCTTTAATTGGCTCTGCTGCCTTTATTCTTGGCGTAGTGGTGTTTCGGTGGCATGATTGGCTGGGTGGGTGAGCAAAAATATCGTGTGGATTTTAACCGCACTTTTATCCTTCTATACTATCATTCAGCTTTTTAAAACCAACCCATTCCCCAAAGATGAAATACCTGAAAGGCGGCGCTCAAAATAATATTGGTTTTATTGCGTTACTGAAAAATCCTATTACATTTGCGAGTCATGATTGCAGTGGGGCTGATTCAAAGGCTCTCATGCGACTTAGTATGTTTATAGCACGATTTATTGGACAAGCATTGGGATCTCCGTTTCTCAAACTAGCTTACTTTGGGGCATTGGCGTATTAGCGGAAATTGTATTATTTTTCTTTTCTCGTCGCTTATTTCAAAATATTTCTATCAGTGTGCTGCTTTATATTTCTGCGCTTGCGTGCATCGGACGCTGGGCTGTAATGGGATATATTGAAGATTTTTGGTTGATATTCTTATGCAACTTATGCATAGTTTGACTTATGCCGTTTGCCATTATGCGATTGTTCGCTATATCACCACGCAACCGCAAAGTCATATTGCGAAGTTGCAAGGTTTGTATAATGGCTTATCGAGATGGGGTGCTAATTGCCATTTTCACTGCGATTGCTGGCACGGTTATCCAACGTCGCCGGCGATGACATTTTGATTTATAGTATCATTGCGGCTAGCAGCATGTGATTCCACGCAAAGTTAAATGCCTTTTTGATTGTTCAGCATAAATAGGATGCATCGCTTTCCTTGTAGAAAAGTAATATGAAAAATCTTGCGCTCATTGATTTGTTTCTTAACGAATATTGGATTGAAAAAGGGCTTTCAGAAAAATACCGTTCAATCTTATCGTTTGGATTTAACGCACTTTGTGATTGGTTGGATAAAAACGACTTGTCTTTTGAAACTTTAGATGCTGTTGATTTGCAAGGTTTTCTGGGTGAACGTTTGGAAAGGTTACAAAGCCACGAGCACCGCGCAGATGTTAGAGTGCAATGCGTAAACTTTTTCCAATATTTATATCGGGGAAAAAATACCGAGTGGATGATCAAGTGCGGTGCTAAGTTCGCCTAAATTACCCAGTCGCTTGCCAAAATATTTAACTGAGCAACAAGTGTCAGATTTACTCAATACGCCATGATGTGGACGTGCCTTTGGGTTGCGTGATAAAGCAATGTTAGAGTTGCTTTATGCAACGGGACTTCGTGTAACAGAGTTAGTTTTCGCTTACGATTGAAAACATGAGCGTGCAACAAGGCGTGGTGCGAGTGATTGGTAAAGGGAACAAGAGACGTATTGTGCCAATGGGGAAGAAGCTGCCTATTGGGTTCATCAATTTTATGACTTTATGGTCGCCCTGTTCTCTTAAATGGGCAGAGTTCTGATGTTGTGTTTCCAAGTCAGCGCGCACACAAATGACTCGTCAAACTTTCTGGCATCGTGTAAAACATTATGCCATTCTCGCGGATATTGATGCTGATGCACTTTCCCCTCATGTTCTTCGCCATGCTTTTTGCCACTCATTTAGTGAATCACGGTGCGGATTTACGCGTGGTGCAAATGTTGCTAAGGGCATCAGATTTATCTACAACACAGATTTATACTCATGTGGCAAGAGAGATTGAAACGATTGCATGAAAGATTTCATCCTAGAGGGTAATGAAAAACGCGTAGTAATGAAATAAACTTTTTAAATTATTCCTTTATCTGAATATTTCATATTAATCTTCAGGTAAAGCATTTAGAACTGCTTTCACTAAAGTTGCTAGTGGAATAGCAAAAATACGCTCCCAGAACCCCCACAATCCACCGAAAATTAATACTGAAATAATGATCGCTAATGGATGATAGTTTACTGCCTCAGAGAATAAATAAGGAACGTAAAATTGCCATCTAAAGTTGACTTATGGCAAAAAGCAATGATGATATACCAAAATGTTGGGCTTACACAAATTGGAATAATGCGACTAAGGCAACAGGAATGGTGACAAGCACAGCTCGATATAGGCACTAACACTGAAAGCCCTACAGCAAATGCCAAGAGAAGTGGATAATTCAAGCCCAAAAATAAGAAAAATAATATAAGTAATTAAAGTTACAATCAAAATTTCTAATAATTTACCATGAATATAATTAGAAATTTGTTGTTGCATTCTATCAAACCTTGAAAGCTAAATGACGATTTCTTGGCGAAATCGGCTCCTCCTGTAAAAAGGTTCTTTTTATCCTTTTATATGAAGAACATCATTAGTGGTACTAAAGCATAAATACCGGGAGAAACTAAGTTCATAATTGATGTTAAAGACAGTTTTCACCACCGATTCACCAAAACCAAGAATTTTTCTCGTACAGGTTAAAAATGGAATCTACCATAGAATAATCAATGAGTTCTGGATAATGCTCTAGTAGATTAAGTAACTCATTCATTGAGTTTTATTAAACATCGCTGGTAAATCGCTTAATAAGAAATACTTTGATTCCAAAGCATTGGTACAAGAATTAAAAAGAATATGGTAGCGATACTGATAAAAGCTACCAAAGACAAGAATAGTGGCCATGATCCTTGGAAAGCGTAAACGTAAGTTTAAGAAACAATTGGCATTTCGAGTAAATAAGCTAATACGATAGCAATAAGCAGCGGTGCGATTAGATTTCAAAAAATAAATAGAGAGCTAAAACAATAAAATAGCAAGTAACCCCATTGTTTGAGGATCGCTTAATCGGCGTATATACCAATTTCTCAACATTTTCTAACATAGTACTTCTCAATGAATATTTTGGGTCATTATAAGTGAAATTATTTGTTGTTTATAGTTGGCACTTGACTAATCTTTTAAATTCTTTAACATTTCTACCTAAATTTTGTTATTAAAAACAAAATTTGTGTCGTCATTTTAGTTATGACTGAGTTTTTGTATAGCAAGTGCGGTTATTTTTCTTAATTTCGGAGCAAAAATATGTCAGGTATTTTACTCAAAGCCCTGCAAATCGTCGTCGTTATGGCGTAGCTATTTTTGTAGGCATCATCGCAGGGAATTATTTCTGCATTTGTAAAATGGGGAGCTGAGCATCCATTTCCACCACGCAGCCCAATTGATTTCTTTGCAGCAGCTTGTAAAGTGGATGTGACAGGTTTAAGTCAAGACCAGATTCTTTCTGTATGCTCACGTGCATTTCTAAATCCACCACATGTTTTTACGTGATTACATTGGTATTGACCCGACTCAAGCTGCATTTACATTTGCGGATCATGCATTTAACTGGATTGGTGTCACGCATATTATTTTTCTCTTTAGTATTTGCTATTGGTTATTGTATAGTTGCAGAACGCTTTCCCTAAAATTAAATTTTGGCAGGGGTATCGGAGCTGGTATTATTGCCAATATTTGTGTTCACTATATTACTTTCCCTGCATTAGGTTTTAACACCGCCAGTTGCAGAGTGGCCATTATATGAACATATTTCAGAATTAGTGGGACATATTTTTCTGGTTCTGGACTATTGAAGTGATTCGTCGTGATTTACGTAATCGGATTACAAATGAACCGGATGCTGAGATTCCATTAGGTCAGGTACGTTAATTTCTCTGGCTAATACGAAGATAACTGTATATTAGGAAACTAAAGTGCAGTTATTTTTCATTTTAAATAGAATATGAATAATATATTTAGTATTTTTGTGTAATCACAAGATAAAATTTTAAGCGTTGAAAGTTTTTAATATTGGTGGGTCGTGAAGGATTCAACCTCGACCAACGGATTAAAAGTCCGCTGCTCTACCGACTGAGCTAACGACCCAATTAGATGATTTTAGTAAATTTTAAAATCTTTGGATTGAGTGTTTAAATGGTGCCCGAAGCCAGACTTGAACTGGCACGCCTCGAAAGGCGAGGGATTTTAAATCCCTTGTGTCTACCGATTCCACCACTCGGGCATATAGACAACTAACATTTTGCGTATTATGGAGGCGTGTCCCGGAGTCGAACCGAGCTACATGGTTGCAATCAGTGCATAACCGCTTTGCTAACACGCCACGAATTGGAGCGAAACGAGGGCTCGAACTCGCGACCCCCGACCTTGCGAGGTCGTGCTCTACCAACTGAGCTATTCCGCATTCGCTGTTAGTGGTGCGCATTTGCGGAAATTTAAAAAGCTGTCAATCATAGAGTAAAAATTTTTAACCGTTTTAAAAAGATTCACTTTGTTTAAATAATTCTCTACAAAATGATGTATAAATGGAAATTTATGCATTATATAATTTTCCTTTTTATCACTTTTCCCCTTTATGCCAAAATGTTCAGTATATTTTATAGCATGAAAGTGCGGTGAATTTTTATTGTTTTTAGAGGATGTTGTGATACAACAATATGCAATTGATACCTTATTAGCTAAAGCTGGTAATCGAAGTGATAAGCGAACTGGTTCAGTTTCTGCGCCAATTTTCTTTCTACGGCTTATGGGCATCATGGAATTGGTGAGTACAGGGTTTGACTATACGCGGACTAAAAACCCAACTCGTACAGTATTAGAAGAAACGATAGCTAAATTAGAAAAATGGAGATCGTGGTTTTGCTTTTCTTCTGGTATGGCTGCAATTCAGAGTTTTGATGACGCTTTTCACACTGGCCCAGATGAATGGATCGTTTCTAGCGATGTGTATGGTGGTACTTATCGACTATTAGATTTCTCTTATAAAAATAACAATAGTGTAAAAGCCTGTTTATGTCAATACAGCATCTACTTAGAAATTGAGGAGCAATTAATCCCAAATACGAAAGCGATTTTTATTGAAACTCCATCAAATCCTTTAATGGAAGAATGTGATGTGGTTGAAATTGCAAAACTTGCGAAAAACATAACTTGATGTTGATCGTGGACAATACGTTTTTAACGCCAGTGCTTTCTCGCCCATTAGATTTAGGCGCAGATGTGGTGATTCACAGCGGGACTAAATATATTGCTCAGCCATAATGATGCACTTGTTGGTTTGATTGTTGCGAAAAGGGCAGAACTTTGTGATCGCGTTGCTTATATTCAAAAATGGGTGCAGGTGCGGTGCTTTCTACCTTTTGATTCTTGGCTGAGCTATTCGTGGTATGAAACCCTTTCTTTGCGCATGAAACGTCATCAAGAAAATGCACAAGCTATTGCGGAATTTTTAAAAGCTCAACCACAAGTGGAATCAGTGCTTTATCCAAATAAAGGGATGTTATCTTTCCGTTTGCAAGATGAAGCTTGGGTTAATACATTCTTAAAATCCATCAAATTGATTACTTTTGCAGAAAGTCTAGGCGGCACAGAAAGTTTTATTACGTATCCAGCAACTCAAACTCATATGGATATTCAGAATCTGAGCGTGTAGCCCGTGGAATTACGAATACCTTGCTGCGTTTTTCAGTCGGTATTGAAGATGTAGAAGATATTAAGGATGATTTATTACAGGCATTTCTAATTTGAAATAATGAGGATGAAGTGAGATTTCTTGCTATTTAGTTTTTGACAATTAAAACAATAAGTTTACATTTGTTAAAACAGTAGTTTATTCTTCATTCACTAGTAAATCAAAAAGTGTTCTTGTTTTGAACATTATTCATAAAATAAGGAAATAAAAATGAGCGAAGTATTACATATTAATGATGCTGATTTTTGAAAGTATCGTTGTGAAATTCAGATATCCCTGTATTATTAGATTTTTGGGCACCGTAATTGTGGTCCTTGTAAAATGATTGCTCCTGTTTTAGATGAGCTTGCTCCTGAATTTGCAGGTAAAGTAAAAATTGTAAAAATGAATGTGGATGATAACCAAACAACGCTAGCACAATTTGGTGTTCGTAGTATCCCAACATTATTATTGATCAAAAATGGTCAAGTTGTTGCTACTCAAGTTGAGGGCATTACCAAAAACACAATTGGCAAATTTTTATTAATCAACACATTTAATTTTTATGTTCTATAAAAGCCCTACAGTTACAAATTGTATGGCTTTTTATATCACCTATCATTTTAATTTGAGTGGTTCTTTTGTTTTAGTTATTTTTATGATGACTGGTTGGGCGTTCCGTTTTCCAGTTTGAAGATCATTATGAGGAAATAAGAAATATCACAAACGAAAAAAAGTCTAAGACATCAAGATATTTATTTTTATGTAAGATTTTTAATGTTTGTTCCACTTCATAAATCCAATCCAACTCATGCTGCGTGAAACCCGCTTGAATACGAGCATCGGTATTAATGACACCTTTAAAAATTACAATACGGTATTTGTGTAACAGCTCAGTAAAAGCATTTCATCGCATCCAAACCACGTTTTTAGAAAGTGCGTGATACCAATGATTGCCGATATACACATGGCCAATTTCATCACGCAAAATTATATCCAAAATGTTCACTGCAGCAAAATCTTTTACGTTGTGCGATTTTTCTCTTGCAGAACAGGTGTTGCATCGAGGCCTCTTGCTTCTAATACACGAGGAACTAACGCCATTCGTTCCCAAATATCGTGAGCGGTGGCTTGCGCCATTTCCCATAATCCAGCATGGGCTTCAAAATCACCATATTGATAACCCAATGTTTTTCAAATGTTCATTGACTAAGGAAAAAGTGCGTGCTTTCTTCACGAGCGACACGCAACCAATCTTTCACAAAAGCCAAACCTTCGCCCTAGTTCTTCTTGTGCATTACGCCCGAATCGCCAAGCCGCATCTAAGCCTAAATTAATCGCATTAAACTCAATATGTGCGATAGCGTGCAATGTGGCTGCATAGCCTTCTTCTGTGGCAAAAGAACGTTTTGGCACATCTTTTCAGTGCAACTAAGAGTGGTTTTTTTCAGGAAAAGCGGCAATATTATCTTGCGGCACGACTTCAGGGAAAATCTTCTAATTTTAATCAACTGAATTTGTGGCAGAAGATTATCGTAGAGATCATTAACTAAACGACATTTTTCTTGTGGATTTGCTGTTTTTAGTGCGGTTTCAACTTGTTGCCAAAATTGTGTAATAAGTGCGGTCATTTTTCTCTCTTATTCGTTAAAACGGATCAAAGCCTTCTTGTTGTGTTGTTGCGATTAATTGACCATCTTGCGAGAAAAATTTGTCCGCGTGCTAAGCCTCGCCCTCCAAAACGCATTATTGCTTTCAATTGCGTGCAAATGCCAGTGATTTAAATCAAACGGACGATGGAACCAAATACTATGATCAATGGTTTGCCACTTTCATTCCCTTTTTGTAAAAAGCCTTTTTCGTGCGGATGAAGTGCGGTCAAAATACAGTGAAAATCGGAAAAATAAGCCAATAAACATTGCTGAATTTTTTTATATCAAGCGGCGTTTCACCATTGGTTTTAAACCAAGAATATTGCTCAGCTGGCAATTTTGTCCCATTAAATGGGTTATTCAAATATTTGGTACGTACCTCAAATGGACGCTCTGCTGCAAATTTTTTTCATTGAGTGGTTCTGGCAAGGTTTGAGCCACTTTTTTGTAGCATCACATTTTTCATCTGTAAAGTCTTCAGGTGTGCCAACATTTGGCATCGTATTTTTGATGCTCAAAACCTTTTTCCGGCACTTGGAAAGACGCGGTTACATGACAAATGGTATTTTTATGTTGAATGGCTTTTACGCGTAATGCAGAAAAAGTTACGCCCTTCACGCAAAGGTTTCCCACATCGTAAATAATCGGATATTGGCTGTCTCCCTGGGAGCAAGAAAATAGGCATGACAAGAATGTAAAATGCGATCTTCAGGCGCGACCTGCATTGCCGCTGATAATGCTTGAGCCACAACTTGCCCACCAAATACTTGGCGAAAAACCCTAAATCTTGGCTTTCACCACGAAAGATTAAATCATCAATTTTTCAAGTTTAAGAAGATGAATGAGGTTATTGAGAATATCTGACATATTGCTTTCCTTGAAGATACGATAAAAGTGCGGTTATTTTAGCGGAGATTTTTGAGGGAATGCCAAAGTTGGTAAACAAAAAGCACGCATTAAAAAAATGCGTGCTATTGCTAGAGAGTTAAATCAAAGGTGTTTAACTCTTCTCTTCACTTCTTCCTGTTTTCCCGCATTAAATGGGCGGGCATCAGGGCTGCCTAGATAGCCACATACGCGACGAGTGACAGACACTTTTGTGCTATCGTGATTGCCACATTTGGGCAAACAAAACCTTTACTGGTACATTCAAATTCGCCGGTGAAACCACATTCATAACATTCGTCAATCGGTGTGTTTGTGCCGTAGTAGGGTACGCGATCGTAGCTATAATCCCACACATCTTCCAATGCTTTTTAAGTTGTGTTGAATATTTGGATATTCACCGTAGCAAATAAAACCGCCGCTGGCGAGTGGGGGATATGCCATTTTCGAAAATCTAGTTTGTCGTAAGGATTCACTTTCTTTTTCTACATCTAAGTGGTAACTATTCGTGTAGTAGCCTTTATCCGTGACGCCTTCAATCACACCAAATTTTTTGGTGTCTAGACGGCAGAAGCGGTCGCATAAGTTTTCGCTTGGCGTGGAGTAAAGGCTGAAGGCATAGCCTGTTTCTTTTTGCCAGCGTTTAACTGCCTCGCTAAGGTGGCGAACAATCGCAATGCCTTTTTCACGTAATTGTTCATCATCAAAAAAATATGTCCCTTTGTTATAGAGCGCATTAATGGTTTCGTGAATACCGATATAGCCGAGCGAAATAGAGGCGCGTCCATTTTTGAAAAATTTGTGCCATTTTCATCCGCTTTTTAACCGCACTCCGCATGCGCCTTCCATATAAAGAATAGGGAGCAACGCGAGCTTTGGTATTTTCAAGGCGGGCAATACGCGTCATTAATGCTTTTTTTCGCAATAGCCAAACGTTCATCTAAAGTGCGGTAGAAATCTTCTTCGTTTTTAGACTCCAACGCGATACGCGGTAAATTTAAACTCACCACACCCAAGATTATTACGCCCATCGTGAATTTCATGGCCGTTTTCTTCGTATGCACCTAAAAAGCTACGGCATCCCATCGGGGCTTTAAAAGAGCCCGTGACTTTGACAACTTGATCGTAATTGAGAATATCTGGATACATACGTTTTTGATGCACATTCCAATGCGAGTTGTTTGATATCGTAATTTCGGATCGCCTTGAGTTTGGTTCAAGCCTTTTTGATGGTGAAAACAAGTTTTGGAAATACTGGCGTTTTATGATTTTTTCCGAGTCCACGAATACGATTTTTCAAAATAGCTTGCTGAATTAAAGCGGGATTGCCAGCTTGTACCTAAACCAAAACCAAAGGTCACAAATGGTGTTTGTCCATTCGAAGTATGCAGTGTATTAACTTCATATTCTAAAGATTGGAAGGCATCGAAACATTCTTTTTTCAATCAATGCTTTTGCGTAACCTTCAACATCAGGCACGTTCCATTCTTGGGCATGTTTGAGGTGTTTTTCGTAACTGATTTGTACATAAGGGGAAAGCACTTCATCGATACGGTTAATGGTTGTGCCGCCGTAAATATGGCTGGCGACTTGAGCGATAATTTGTGCTGTCACTGCTGTTGCGGTGCCGATAGATTTTGGGGGTTCGATTTCTGCATTACCCATTTTGAAAACCACGAGAAAGCATCCCTTCTAAATCCACTAACATACAGTTAAACATTGGGAAAGAACGGCGTAATCTAAATCGTGATAATGAATTTCACCTTTTTCGTGAGCCTCTACCACATCGCGTGGAAGAATATGGTGCTTTGGCATAATGTTTTTGCCACAATTCCAGCAAGCAAATCACGTTGCGTTGGAATCACTTTTGCGTCTTTATTGGCGTTTTCATTAAGTAATTCTACGTTGCTTTGTTCAATCAAACCTTCAATTTCTTTTTGTTAGCTGACTACGTTTTTCGCGGGCTAAATCACGATCATGACGATATTCGATATACGCACGAGCAACCTCAGGGATAACGACTTGCCATCAATTTATCTTCAACGATTTTTGAATCTGATTAATATCAATCTCGCCTTGATGATGGGTGAAAATTTCATTTCCTACTTCTTGCCCAATTTGGTGGCAATAAAATTCATCGGAAATATTGACCGCACTTGCGGCTTTTTAATGGCATTGATGATACGTTGAATCTCAAATTCCGCACGAGAACCATCGCGCTTGATGACCCCAAAGTTACTCATAATATAGCTCCAATATATAGTGTTTTGAAATGCGGATGCACTATATATAGATCTAAAAGATAATCAACACACAATATGTAGTGTTTTTAGGCCTTTTATCGTAAGAGAATTTTGTTAAAGATTGATTTTTATTAGAAAAAAATATCAAAATTAAGTTGTTGAGAACTTTTTTCTCAAATATTTTTGATTTTTGTGAGCAGGATCAAAGTTTTGATTGAGAGAATAGATTACTGAATGACTTCGTAACAATTTAAAATGATTTGTTTAAATTTTTCGCTGAGTTAATGACCAATCCTACAAGATCAACGCGCCAAGGCAAGTCAGATTCGGAAAAAGGCATCAACTGAGATCGGCGTGAGTTTGTAAATTAAGCGGGGTGTTTGTTATGATGGCCAAATCTAAATCTGAATAGGGTTTTTGTCGTGCCTTTAACACGTGAACCAAATGCCCAAACAGAATGTTCGGGCACATAGCGTTAGTAAAATTGCTTTGATAATCTCAAGCTCTTGACTAGAAATGATAAGCATCTAATTTCTCTTGTAGAGCCTTTTGTAAAAATTTGGCTTCTTGTAAAAATTCAGGTATGCCAGAAACAACTTGAATTGCTGTTTCTTCATCGTAAGTGTGGCTAGTACGGCTTCGCATATCTCGAAATTTTTCGCCAATGTGTCCAATCTCTCATTAATAGATTTTTCATTTCTAATCGGATGATATTTTTGAAAAGTCATTTCATCAAATTCATCAGGGTTAGCGGAGGTTTTTCTAAATAACGTTTTAAGGATTTTATAGCTAATTTCATAGCGTAAATTCAAAGCGTTGAACCAAGCCATCGCGAATTTGAATATCAGAAATATCTTCTTGATAACGAGTTAGACCCTCTTCTAACCGTAAAATAGCCTTTTTTAAAGGCGTGAGATCGAAAATCAACCATTGCGGATCCTTATGGAGTAATTGGTAAAAAAACGGCCGAAAAAAATCGACCGCTCTTTTAGATCAAAATATGAAATTAAGCGGCCACCATTACCATCGCTGGGCGAATGACTCGACCATTTAAGGTGTAGCCTTTTTTTGCAATACGACGCTAATTTGATTGGTTTCAAAGCCTTCAGCAGGGTTGCATTGAAATGGCTTGATGTAAAGTCAGGATTAAATGCTTCACCGACAACTCCCACAGCTTCTACACCAAAACGACCAACGGTTGAAACTAATTCTTTTAAGGTCAGTTCTACGCCGTCAAATAAAGGCTTTTACGCTTTCATCTTCTTTGTTGCTGGAGTGGCAAGGGCACGCTCTAGGGTTATCGATAGTATTCAAAATGTCTTTTGAGAATTTTTCCAATGCGAATTTATGTGCTTTTTCAACGTCTTGTTCAGTACGACGACGAAGGTTTTCAATTTCAGCACGAGAGCGAGTAAAATATCCTGTTCTTTGTTTGCCAGCTTCTTCTATTTGAGTTTTTAGCTGCTCTTCAAGCTCTTGCACTCGGGCAATTGCTTCTTCTAAAGGATCAAGTTCTTGAGAAGGCTCTGTTTGTTGTGCTTTCTTCCACAACAGACTTCTTCTTGCTTTTCTACTTCTGGGGTTTTCAACTTTTTGTTCTTGTTCTGACATTTTTTTCTCCGTAAATACAAAATTCGCCATAGTCGTTAACTATAGTCTAACAAAAACTATATAATGACGAAAATGTTAAATTCAAGTGCGGTTTATTTTTATGAATAATTTATATCGTTCCTTTAAAAACCATTGGGCTTGTAGGAAAACCTAGAAATGACATTAACCTACAAATGCACAAAAAAATTTGTTTCACTGGTTAACGGAACGTGGTTATCAAGTAATGATGGAAAGAGATGTTGCTGAAAAACTAGGGCTTCCTGCAGAAAATCTTGCAACACTTGATGAAATTGGTTGCCAAGCACAGTTGGTTATCGTGATTGGTGGTGATGGCAATATGTTGGGGCGTGCTCGCGTATTAGCAAAATATGATATTCCATTGATTGGTATCAACCGTGGTAATTTGGGATTTTTAACAGATATTGACCCGAAAAAAATGCTTATGCTCAACTTGAAGCTTGTTTAGAGCGTGGTGAATTCTTCGTGGAAGAACGTTTTTTATTGGAAGCAAAAATTGAGCGTGCAGGTGAGATTGTATCGACAGGTAATGCAGTGAATGAGGCGGTTATTCACCCTGCGAAAAATTGCGCATATGATCGATTTTTCATGTATATATCAATGATAAGTTTGCATTTTTCACAACGTTCTGATGGATTAATTGTTTCTACTCCAACAGGCTCTACGGCTTATTCTCTTTCCGCTGGTGGTCCGATTTTGACACCGAATCTTAATGCGATTGCGTTAGTGCCTATGTTTCCACATACATTAACTTCTCGTCCTCTTGTTATTGATGGTGATAGCAAAATATCGATTCGTTTTTGCTGAACATAATACATCTCAATTGGAAGTAGGCTGTGATAGTCAAATAGCCTTACCTTTTTACGCCTGATGACGTGGTTCATATTCAAAAAAAGTGAGCATAAACTCCGATTGCTTCATCTAAAAATTATAATTATTACAATGTATTAAGTACCAAATTAGGTTGGTTGAAATCATTTTGATTTTTATAAAAAAAGCCTAGTGGAAATGTATCAGTAAAATACTGTGAAAAATCCTTTACTGTAAATTAAATCAGTTGTAATATGATTGATATACAGTTAAAGGATTTTGCTATGCTTACTCAACTTACTATCAATAATTTTTGCGATTGTTCGCCAGCTTGATATCGAATTGGCGAAAGGAATGTCTGTTATTACTGGGGAAACTGGGGCTGGTAAATCTATCGCCATTGATGCTTTAGGTTTATGTTTCGGACAAAGAGTAGAAACCTCAATGGTACGCGAAGGGCAAGAACGTGCAGAAATTTGTGCAACTTTTCCAACTAGAATCGCAGAATCCTGCTTATCAATGGTTGAATGAGCAAAATTACAAGATCCAGATAATCCAACTGAATGTATTTTTGCGTCGAGTGATTAATGCAGACGGACGTTCTAAAGCTTTTATTAATAGTACTCCTGTATCCGCGTCTCAATTAAAAGAAATTGGTCAATATCTTGTTCATATTAATGGGCAGCATGCTTCTCAATCATTGCTAAAAAATGACTATCAGCTTCAGTTAGTTGATAATTTTGCCGCACATCCTGAATTACTTGTGAAAATGCGTGAAGATTATCAAGCATGGAAAAATCTTCAAAATCAAGTAAAAACCTTTCAACAGAAAAGTGGCAGAAAATGAAGCGCGTAAACAACTTTTACAGTATCAAGTGGATGAGTTAGATGAATTTAATCTTCGACCAAATGAATATTTGGAATTAGAAGATGAACAACGTCGTTTATCTAGCAGCGAACAGCTAACTCAACTTTCTCAATCAGCCCTACAAATTTTAAGTGAAAATGATACGGTAAATATCGATAGCTTGCTTTATCGTGCGACACAATATATTGATGAATTAGCTGAACTTGATCCGCAATATGCTGAAGTGCAAAGTATGTTGAATGATGCGTTGATTCAAGTGCAAGAAGCAACCAGTGAAGTGCGAAATTTATCGAGTAATATCGAGCAAGATCCTCAACTTTTACAGGAAATCGAACAGAGAATTAGTCAGGCTTTACAACTTGCTCGTAAACACCAAGTTAAGCCCTGAAGATCTTGTGGAACATCACAAAAAAATTAAAAGCAGAATTAACCGCACTTTTAGATTTTTTTCTGAAAGTGAAGAGATGTTGATTGAGCAAGAAAAAAACTCGCATTTGAACAAATGCAAGCAACAGCTAAAGCATTAACTGCAAGTCGTCAGCAATCTGCAGCTCGCTTAGCGCAGAATGTCACGCAGTCGATAAAACAACTTGCAATGGAAAACGCTGAATTTTTATGTTGAGTTGAATACAGATTTAGATAAAGTAGGATCAAACGGTGCGGATAATGTGATTTTTACTTTGCGTAGTAATTTAGGTCAACAACCTCAACCGTTAGCTAAAATTGCCTCTGGTGGTGAGCTTTCTCGTATTTCTTTTAGCCATTCAAGTTTTAACTTCTGATCAATCGGCTATTCAACGTTAATTTTTCGATGAAGTGGATGTGGGTATTAGCGGAAAAACAGCTAGTGTTGTCGGAAAACTTTTTACGTCAATTAAGTGAACGTTGCCAAGTATTATGCGTAACTCACTTGCCACAGGTTGCTTGTCATGGCCACCATCAGTTCAATGTAGAAAAAAATTTACTGTGGATAATAAAACTGAAACACAAATGACCGCACTTTCACAAGCTGAACGTGTACCAGCCTTGGCAAGACTCTTGGGCGGAAGTGAAATTACAGAATTAGCCTTAGCCAATGCTCAGGAAATGTTAGATTTAGTTCATTAAAAATGGGATTTAATTGCTATTTTTTATGAACTAAATAGCTTATCCCAAAATGTTTGAATAAATGACCGCTCTTTGACAAATTCAGTTTCATCCACAACGGAGGATTTACCTATCAAATTTAAATGGTGAATAGCATTGCGTAAATCAACATAACATTGTTTTAATATGTCGCAGTCTGTTTGACTAATAATTTGAGCCTCAGCCATATCATCAAAAAAATGCGAACATTGTCTGACCATTTTTGTCAGTTGTGGGTTTTGTGGGGCATTGGCAAGCATTAAATATTGAGCGATAAATTCAATATCAGTGATACCACCTCGATCTGTTTTAAGATTAAATTCACCATCTTTTGAATGGGACAAATGTGTGAACATTTTTCTCGCATCTCCACAACATCTCGTTTTAATTGCTCAATATCTCGTGATGCAGAAAGTACTTGTTGGCGGATATGCTCAAATTTAACTTTAAGAGATGATTCACCAAATACAGGGCGAGCACGCACAAGGCTTGTTTTCCCATGTCCAAAGCTTCATTTCAATTGATAATGGGCAAATGCAGAAAGAGGTAGCCAATTAAGCCAGCATCGCCAGACGGGCGTAGGCGCATATCTGCCTCATAAAGTACGCCAGCGGAAGTATTTATGCTGAAAATACTTACAATCTTTTGTGCCAAACGCAGGTAAAATTGATTGCTATCAATCACTTTTTTGCCACCTGTTGTTTTGACTTTCACAGCATCGTACAAAAATACCAGGTCTAAATCGGATTTATAACCGAGTTCAATACCCCCAGTTTTCCATAACCAATCACTAAAAATCCTTTTTCATTATTTTTGTAAATGTTCAGGCACGCCAAATCTAGGGAAACTTGTTTCCAAGCTAGATTCACAACGACTTCAATAATCGCTTCGGCAAGATAGGTTAAATGATCGCTCACCTTTCATCACTGGTAATGCTCCCCAAAGATATCTGCCGCAGCCACTTTTAATAGGGTTGCTTGTTTAAATTGACGTAAAAGCATCAATAAGCTGTTCTTCATCATCAGGTGGTAAACGAAGTAAATATTGGTGTAACTCTGCAGGATATTGGGTAAATGGCAACGGATGGCGTAGCGCTCTCTGTATTAAGCAATTCATCTAATAAGATAGGGTGGCGAGCCAGTTGTTCTGAAATAAGTTGAGACTGCGCACAAAGTTCAATAACTTGCTGAAGTGCACGAGGATTTTTCCAACAATAATTCTAAATAAGTCAGTGCGACTCGAAATTTTTTCAATAATGTTCAGTATTCGGGGGAGCAAAGTGCGGTAATTTTCTTGTTCAAAAATGAGTGCAAGTACTATTGGCATTAAATGGCTCAAAACATCACGCCCACGTGAACCAATCACTCTGTGATTTAGGCTGTCTTTGAATTGAGCAAGCTTTTTCTAAAACGTCATCAATATTATTTTCTGATACACCACTCTCTAATAATGTCTGTTCAATATCCTCAAAATCTGATTCTAAAAAATCTTGCCATTGGCTATCAGTTTGTGAAGGCTCATCTTGTTCATCACCGATTAATTGAGTAAATACAGCCCGCACTTTTCTTGTTTTTGTTGCAAAAGTGCGGTAAAATCGTCCCAATTTTTCTATTGGATAATGTTTTTCAATGGTTTGATTATTTTTCATTTAAACAGGTGAATGTTTTACATGCCTCGACTAAACGAATTTGATCTATTTCATCGGTTGGTAGTGTTTGAGTTTGTTGATCGTTAATAGCTTGTAGAATGTTTTCTACGCGGCGTAAAAAAATATAACTTTCACGTAAATCGTGGAATTGTTGCTCGGTAATTAATCTAGTTTGGTAATTTCAGGCAAGATCTTTAAGAGTGAATGTTGTTGCAGATTGATTTCTCGCCTCCTCGAATGAGTTGAAAACACTTGCACGATAAATTCGACTTCACGAATCCTCGCACCCTAGTTTAATATTATCTTTCAAACCTCGACGGCGCACTTCTCGCTCAATTTTGCCTTTCATTTCGCGTAAAGATTGGATCACACTAAAAGTCAATATAGCGACGATACACAAAGGGGCGTAACATTTTTCAAATTTTGAAACGTTGGGATCCTTTGTTTGTGCGCCCAATATTCGCCCTTTAATCATCGCATAGCGTTCCCAATCTCGACCTTGATCTTGATAATATTGTTCCATTGCCGCAAAGCTGAGAACAAGCGCACCGCTGTCACCAAATGGGCGCAAGCGCATATCGGTTCGATACACAAAACCATCAGAGGTAAATTCATCTAAAGGCAGAAATAAGGCGTTGTCCTAAACGCGTAAAAATTTTCCATTATCCACCGAACGTCGAGCATTCGTATTCTCAATGGACGTTTCCCCTTGTGATGGATAAGTGAAAATTAAATCAATATCCGAGGAAAAATTGAGTTCAAAGCCGCCTAGTTTCCCCATTCCTAGAATATAAAGCTGTTGCTGGATTGCCTTGTTCATCCATTGGTGTGCCCATTTCCGTACAGGCTTGATGATAAAGCCAATCGCGAGCAGCGATAATTAAACTTTCTGCAAGTTGTGAAAGCTGATACAAAAATTTCTTCTACAGTGGCAAGATTCAAACTTTGACAAAAACTTAATTTTGCCATTTCAATGTTACGGAATTGGCGTAATGTTTGATAGAGTGCGGTTTCGTCTATGTACATTGGTTAACTCTCTATTCAAACGTTCAGTATAGGCAGAGCAATCTGCAAAACAGGGCGACTTTATCCCACCATTGTTTCACTAAGTGCGGGTATTTTTGCAAGACTTTTTCCACAAAGTCAGACATTGCCATAGCATAGCCTAATTGGTAAACAGGCAGTTCAGGATGGTTTAATTTTTGAATAGCGTCGTGAATTTTTTCTGGGGAAAGTTCTGGAAAAGATTGGCACAGGATTGTGCCAAGAGATTGTAATTTTTGTTCAATGAGGGGCAGAAAAGTGCGGTCATTTTTTCTAACCTTTTTGATAGGAATCTAAGTGACGTAATACGGTTTCTTTCGCTTGTTGAGGTTGCAAACTATCCAGCCATTGTATTGGCGTTTTCCAACCGCGTAGCCAAGTGAGCTGGCGTTTTGCAAGTTGGCGCGTTGCGCAAATACCACGGAAAATCATTTCTTCGTGATCATAATCGCCTTGTAAATATTCCCACATTTGACGATAGCCCACGCAGCGAATCGACGGTAGATTAATATTTAAATCACCACGCGCATAAAGTTTTTCCACTTCTGCTTGAAAGCCCTAGTTCAATCATTTTTATGAAAGCGTTGTTCAATGCGGTCATGCAAAATATGACGATCTTGCGGAGCAATTGCAAATTGCACAAAATCATAAGGCAAAGGCTTCGCCTTTTTCTTCCGTCAGCTCTGTGAGTGATTTTTCCCGTGATATAAAAACCTCTAAAGCACGATTGATTCGTTGAGAATCACTCGGATTAATTCGGGCGGCAGAAATGGGATCGATTTTTGGCGAGTTCTGCATGTAATGCTGCCCAACCTTGTTGGTCTGCTTTTTGTTCGATCTCGGCGCGAATATTTTCATCAGCAGAAGGTAATGGCGAAAGTCCTTCAATTAAGGCTTTGTAATACAACATCGTGCCGCCCACTAGTAACGGAATTTTACCTTGTGCGGTAATATCCGCCATTTCGCGTAGTGCATCATCGCGGAAATTCATTGCGGAATAGCTTTCTGATGGATCTAAAATATCAATCAAACGGTGAGGCGCAAGGGCAAGTTCTTCTTTTGATGGTTTCGCTGTGCCAATATCCATTCCCTTATAAATAAGAGCCGAATCCACACTAATCACTTCGACTGGAAGTTAGCTTCGTAGTTGAATAGCTAAATCTGTTTTACCTGAGGCTGTTGGGCCCATTAAAAATTGCGGTTGGTTTCATGAAGAATCTAAATTTCGTCTAATAAAGGCTGCCAATTAACAGGTTTTTGAGCAACTGGGTAAATGCCGTGCGATTTGCTTTGCGTGAGTAAACGTTCTGTCTCGCTCAATAAATTGAGTGCGTCCGCTAAAGCGTTAAAGGTTTTTACATTCTAATTGTGCGCAAAGTGCGGTTAAAAATGGTGATGAATTTTTCATCTCTAGTCAGCATTGCCATCACGCATTTTTGTAGATTTTGTGTGCGTAATATACTTGGCACTTTATTTAATGTTAAGCGTAATTGTGCTTGATTTTCGATAAATTCAAAAGCCAATTTTTGAAAGTCATCTGAATATTGTTGCCATGTTTGAAATTGTGATTCAGTTAAGCGAAACACGATTGGGAATCAATAAAAGGCTGTTGTTCAACGTGTATTTGTTGTAAAGCCAATTGCCATTGCAAAGCGTTGTAATTTTTCCAATAAGCAAAAAAGAAATCTTGGTTCTGTTGTAATAACAACGCGCGATTTTGAATAAGTGAAAGGGCGCGTAGATGTGATGAGCACTCAATTATTTCAGTTGAGATGATTTTAGCTGTATCTGAAAATATTTTGTTGTGCTGTATTCGATATATCCTTTTGTTCTGTAGGCGGTAATGTACGTAACAATTCACCATATAAACGTTGCTCAGTTTTACTCGGTGCATCAGAACGGTAATCTCGATAACCAGTACTTACATGATTTGCAACACTGCTGTGTTAGAAAAAGTGCGCTTGATTTTGCTGTGGTTTTTTTCATGATATTGTGGCGCAAAGATATTTTGCCCCGCAGCTGCACGATTAGGACGAATGCTGTAATTCGCTTGGGGTTCACGCACCGTATTTTCTTCGTGATTTTCTACCGCACTTTGCTCTGTGTGCCAATTAAGCTGTTCTTGATTGTTTAGCGCATGGCTGATGCCTTCGTAAATAAAATCATGAATGAGGCGTTGTTGGTGAAAGCGCACTTCATGTTTGGTTGGATGAACATTGACATCCACATCATGCGGGTTTAAGTCAATAAACAACACAAATGCAGGATAAGCATCGGTTGGTAAATATTGTGCATAGGCTTGTCGAATAGCATGGCTGATCACTTTTATCTCTCACCATTCGACCATTAATATAGCAATAACTTAAATCATTTTGAGTTCGGCTAAAATTTGGTGTAGCTACCCAGCCTGATAAATGTAAATCATCGTATTTTCAATCAATTCGTGAGGCATTTTTGACAAAAATCATTCACAAATAGCGGCGACACGTTTTAGTTGCTGATTAAGCGTTTCAGCAGGACGATATTGACGGATAATTTTTCCCATTATGAGACAAATGTAAATGCCGTATTGAATTTTGTTAAAAGCAATGCGGCGAATGACTTCATCAATATGAGCAAATTCTGTTTTATCTGTGCGCAAAAATTTTTCGGCGAGCTGGCGTATGAAAAAAGATTGGCAACTTCAACTGTTGTGCCGATAGGATGTGATGCGGGTTTTGATTGTGGTTTCCATATCACGACCTTGTGCATAAACTTGCCACGCTCAGTTTGCGCTTCGGTGCGAGAGGTGAGCGTCAAGCGCGATACCGAGCTGATACTCGCCAATGCTTCGCTACGAAACCCCAAACTTAAAAATGGCTTCTGAGATCGTCAAGGTCGGCTATTTTACTCGTAGCATGTCGGGCTAACGCCAGGCTTAATTCTTCTTTTTGGAATGCCACAGCCGTTGTCACGAATGCGGATTAAATTTGCCCCACCATTTTCGATATCGATTTGGATTTTATTTTCACCTGCATCAAGGCTATTTTTCCACTAATTCTTTCTCACAGACGCAGGGCGTTCTACCACTTCACCAGCAGCAATTTGGTTCGCAAGTTGTGGGGAAAAATTTTAATTGGCATTTATTTTTCTCTTAATTTAATTTTTGTCCGCTCAGAGCTTTACCATCTTTTTAATTTTTGGATTCAGCTTTTAAAATTTGGTTGACTGAAATATTGTATTCTCGCGATACAGCATAGATTGTCTGATCTTTTTGAATGACATGGTAAAAGGAATTTCTTTTTTCTCATCCGATTTTTTAGTGGATGAGGTTTCCTCTTTTGTTTGTTTGAGGATTTATTTTTATCCGTTTTATTTTCTGATTTTTCTATGGATTGTTGGTTTTTCAGTCGTTTTCTCAGTCTTTTTCACCGACTTTCTTTATTTTTTGTGAGTTTATTTTGTCATCTTGTGGTTTCTGAGTTTTTCCATTATCTGGAATTTTTACGGTTTCACCAATCCAAAGCGCTTGTCGTTTTAGTTTATTTAACCTCATAATATCTGATACTTTAACATCATATTTATTCGCAAGGCTTCCTAAACTTTCCCCATTTTTGACTGTGTGCAAGGCCACTATCTTTACTGCGTTCTCATTGGTATTTTTTTATCGGAAGTGCGGTCATTTTTCAGTATTTTTTTGTATCCCTTTTTGCTATTCTGAACAATATCATCACTAATGAAAGATTTTGGCTTTTCCGCCACGGAAAACTACTAATCCCTCATAAATCATATAGGCGATACGACGGCGATAAGCAGGAGAGTTAAGTTTTTGTTCTTCATCAGAATTTGATAGAAAACCTGTCTCTACTAAAACGGAAGGAATATCAGGTGAACGTAAAACACCAAGGCTTGCGTGTTGAGGAACACTGCGGCTTAAGGTCGTTACTTTAGAAAAATGACTTAAAATATAGTTTGCCAAGCTCATAACCGGTACGTTGGCTATATGACCAAATGTAAATCAAGCACAGTTTGGTCAAGATATTTATCGTTATTGTGTGAAAGCACTTTTTCCTGCGCCACCGAGCAGTTCAGAGCGTTTTTCATCGTCTTCTAACCATTGACCCATTTTCATCATTAGCTCGACGGTTTGATAACACCCACACTGAGCGCCGCGGCGCTCAGGGTGATTCAGATGAATCCGCATGAATGGAAATGAGATAATTCGCTTTAAATTTACGTGCGATTTCTGAACGTTCAGGCACGGAAATATAGTAATCGCCGCTGCGCATAATACGCCACGAAAATTTGGGTCTTTATCGAGCAAGGCTTTTAACTCTTTTGCAATCGAAAGGGTGACATTTTTCATAAATGCCTAAGTTTCGGCTGATTGCACCAGGATCTTTTTCCTCCATGACCTGGGTCAATCGCAATCGTAATTGGGGCTGCAAAAAGGGAGAAGCTAAACGTTGAGAAAAAGAAAAATAAAATTTTAGTTTTTCATAAATAAATTAATTAGAAAATTCGCTTATAATATTTTTCACCTAAGTTTGTTTGTGCGATTAATTCAATATTTCGTGCATCATCGTAATAATCAATATTTACTAAAATATCCGCTTCTGGCAATATGCCTTGGCCTTTTTCAGACCATTCAATTAAGCAGATGCTATCTGTATTAAAATAATCTCTAATGCCCATAAATTCAGAGTTCTTCAGGATCTGCTAGACGATATAAATCAAAAATGATAAATCATTTTGCCTGCAATATTGTATTCTTCAACCAGCGTATAAGTTGGGCTTTTTACATTACCCTGATGGCCGATACCTTGCAGCATTCCGCGTGTTAGCGTTGTTTTTTCCTGCCCCAAGATCACCGTTAAGATAAACCATAATTGCTTTTTCTGTATGTAATTTTAAAAGAATTTCCGCAAATTTTTGCCGAAGCGGAGCATAGAAAATTCATCAGGGATATATTGAGTTAAGCTTTCCATAACGGGTCATGAATGAAGAAAATGTGGGCTGATTCTACCGCACTTTTGAGGTTCATAAAAGTGCGGGTGAAATTTCTAGGGATTTAATTTTGTCATTTCATGGTCATCGAATTGCTTGATCAAATCTGCTAGTGGTTGAGTGTTAGGTAGACCAAATCCGATGCGATTTCAAACAACGGCACAATGACAAACTCACGGTTATGCATATCATAATGGGGAATCGTTAAGCGCTCGTTTTTGAATGATTTCGTTGCCGTAAAGCAAAAATATCCAAATCTAACGTACGCTCACCCCAGCGACGTAAACGTACTCGACCTTGTTCATTTTCAATGCGTTGCAATTCATCTAATAGTGCTAGCGGGCTAAGCTCGGTTTCAATTTCTTTGCAACCGCATTCACATAATCAGGGTTGATCTTGTGGCCCGAGCGGTTTGCTTTTTATACAAAAGAGCTCGTCGTTACCAAATGCGTGTTTCGTAACTGACTTATCGCTTTAAGCGCAGAATGTAATTGTTCTACTGGTGTATTCAAATTGCTACCAAGGGCAATATATGTAGTAATCATCTTTTCCCTTATTCTGCTGAGCGCGTTGTTTTACGACGGCGTGGACGGTAGTATTTTTCTTTGGTTTGGGATGTAGCGTTGTTGCTCATGTACTAACTGTTCACGCTGTTCACCATTGCTGAATTGATATTCGTGCCACCATTTGGCTAATTCAATCGTTTCGCCACCTTCAATTTCTGCACGCATAGCCAGTAAATCAAAGCCAGCACGGAATTTTGGATGTTCCATGGTACGCATTGGTGCTGATCCAGTACGTTTTAATAATTGTAGTTGTAAGAACCAAATATCACGAATGACCGTAGTATGACGACGTGGTGCAGCCAAAGCACGGCAGAATAAGTCTAAAACTTCATTGCCCGCCAAAGCATAAGCATCATGATTATTTAAACCGCCTTCATTTTTCAAGATTTCCACTTTTTCGCGTAATGGATACCAGAAAAATGCTGCAAAATAAGAATGCAGGATTAATACGAAGTTTATCCGCAAACACGTTCATCTGTGGAAGTAAGTGCGGTGACGATCATGCGTTCATGCAAAACTATCTTCTTTTCTCTGTAAAATATGGAGCTTAATGCGGGAAAAGTTGTTCAAATGAAACCATATTAGCGTAATAAACGATGGGTTTTTACCCCTTGTCCCGCCTGTAATAATTTTAAACTTTCGTCAAATAAGCGGGCTGGCGGAATATTTTTAATAAAGGCGCAAGTTCACGAATTGGCTGCTCGCTCGGTTTTTCGAGGAACATATCAAGTTTTGCCATGAAACGAATTGAGCGTAGCATGCGCACAGGATCTTCTTGATAACGAGTAACTGGATCACCAATTAAGCGTAGTTTTCCCGCTTTTGAGATCCTGAATACCATCAAAATAATCACGTAAGGTATTGTTTTGTGGATTGTAATACAGCGCATTGACCGTAAAGTCTCGGCGTTCTGCATCTTGTTCAATCGAGACCGTAAACATTATCGCAGTAACATGCCCTTCATTACTCTGTTTTGCTTGATTTTCATTGAGCATCACTGTGATTGGCACGGAATGTGGCGACTTCAATAATATCTCGACCAAACATAATATGTGCTAATCGAAACGGCGACCTACTAAACGACATTGGCGTTGGAAAAATATTTTGGATTTGCTCAGGGCGGGCGTTTGTTGCAACATCAAAATCTTTTGGTTTTTTGCCGAGCAATAAATCGCGGATACATCCACCGACGATATAAGCTTCGAAACCTTGACGTTGCGGTTTCTCCACTACAGTGAGTGCATTATGTCTAAAAGTCACGCGGTGAAATATCAAATTGAGCCGCTTTAATCATATTTTTTATCGTAGCGGTGTGTTTGTTCTGATTTTGCCCGCGCTTTTGGCATTTGAGTATTAGAACGCTCAACTCTCGTTTAGAATGAGCACTTGTTTTGTAACCCTCTTTTGATTTTTGTCTTCTTGCCAAACAAATTTTTGATATAAGTAAGAATAATTTACTCCGTAGTTGGAAATAAATGGTTTCAGCTCTTTTTTCTGTAAAGAAAAGAGCGGGAGATTTTTCCGCATTTTAAATATAAAAAAAGTGCGGCTAATTTTTAACCGCACTTTTGTATTTTTCAATAGAATGAATTAACCAGCGACTTGTTTTTCGCAGATTTCAGCTAAAGTTTTTGCAATCAATGCAAAGATCTGCTGTTGGGCGTGCTTCTAAACGGCGAATGCCAATTTCTTCACCACAACAATCGCAGTAACCAAAATCATCGGTATCAAGTTTTCAAGGTTGCTTCAATCATTAGTTTTACGTTCGCGATCTCGATTACGTAATTCTGAGACTGAATTCCTCTTCCTGAGTTGCTCGGTCTGCGGGATCGGGAAATTGGTTACTTCATCCCTGCATATGTGCAACGGTGAGAAGCTTCTTCCACGATTTGCTCGTGCTAGCATTAAGAATTTTTCTGAAATGAAGAATTTGATCTTCACTCATATATTCTTCATCTTTTTCATTTGATAAGGCTTTTACGCTCACAAATCTAGCAAGCTTAACGATGCTTTTGACATCTCTCACTCCTAATACATGAGAATTTAAGCGTGAACTTCACGACTTCCTGTCTTGTTATTTTTAGTTTGTTCCTGACAGTAATTTTAGGAACCCAATTTTTGAGGGCGCTATAAATATCAGAAGTTGTAGCAAGTAAATTTTTCCTGAAACATTTATTTTTCTGCGATATAGATCGCAGAAAAACGCCAGCAACCTTTTGCACATAGAGATAAATCTATTTTTAGGCTTAGAACGATAAGCCTAAAATTGCGATAAAAATGAAATTAAACTTAATAACTTTGGTTATCTTATTGATTGTTGCTGGATTTAACGTTGTTATTTCTACCGCAGTCATTGCTATTGCCTTGGCAAGTTGCTTTTCGTTATTGCGCTTACTTTGATTTTTCTTTTATGCGTAGAAATTTCTTAGTTTTTCTTGCTTTTTGTTGTTTCTCTCGGTTATACATCATTCCGCATTCAGCTTGTTACAACAGGCTCAAAGCGTTACCGCTCAAAAACAAGCGGTGACTTTTGAGATTCAAGAAATTTTGCACCAACAGGATTATCAAACTCTCATTGCTACAGCAACATTGGCGGATAACTTACGAGAGCAACGAATTTTTAAATTGGAAAGCGAAAGAGGTGACTCAATTATCGGAAATTTGGCAAGCGGAAATTTCCTTACGGCCACTTTCTGCGCGATTAAATTTTGGTGGATTTGATCGGCAACAATGGTATTTTTCAAAGGGGATTACGGCTGTCGGAACCGTAAAAAGTGCGGTAAAATTGCTGATTTTTCATCATTGCGAGCAGAAAAATTGCAACAAGTAAAAGAAGCAAACGGAAGGGTTATCACTGCAAGGTTTATTAATTGCATTAGCTTTTGGTGAGCAGGGCTTGGTTAGATAAAACTACTTGGTCAATTTACCAACAAAACCAATACCGCACATCTTATTGCTATTTCTGGCTTACATATTGGGTTGTCTATGGAGTTGGATTTTACTTGGCGCGTGTTGTGCAAGTATTTTTCCCCACCCGTTTTATTCATCCTTATTTTCCTTTTAGTTTTTGGTGTTTTTATTTGCTTTTAATTTTATGCGTATTTGGCTGGTTTTAGCGTGCCAACTTTCCGTGCGATTTCAGCACTTGTTTTCGTTTTCTTCGTTCAAAATAATGAGGCGACATTATTCGCCTCTTCAGCTTTTTACGCTGGTTGTCGGATTTCTTTGCTTTTATGCGATCCATTAATGCCGCTTTCGGTCAGTTTTTGGCTTTCTTGTGGAGCCGTTGCTTGTTTGATCCTATGGTATCGTTATGTGCCTTTTTCTCTTTTTCAATGGAAAAATCGATCCTTTTTCACCAAAAGTGCGGTGGATTTTAAGTTTATTTCATTTGCAATTTAGGGTTATTGCTCTTTTTACGCCTTTTGCAGCTCTTTATTTAATGGCTTATCGTTGAGTGGATTTTTAGCCAATCTTATTGCCGTACCACTTTATAGTCCTCGTACTTGATTTTATTTGTTGTTTTTACTAATAGAGCTTGTTTTTCTTGGCAACTTGCAAAACAAACTAGCGGAAGGAATCACTGGTTAATTTCTGTTTTTCAAGGAAATTGGTTTAATGTTTCATTTAATTTTAGCGTTGGTTTTTAAACCGCACTTTGTGCAGGAATTTTTATGCTAATTATTTGGAGTGTTTACTCGAGAACCCGAGATTTCATCATCAACCAAACAAATAAAAACGAGCAAGATTTTTTACATTAAATCTCAGTAAAACCTTTGCTAAAAATGATCGAATCAACGCCTAGTGATGTTCTTTCGGCATTATGTCGCTGTGTTTTATGATTTTGTTGTTCAAGCAACTAAGTAAGCTCAATTTGGCAGGTAGATACTTTAGATGTGGGCAGGGGCTTAGCTACTTTTAATTGTAAAAATGGTAAAGGATTCTCTATGATACAGGCCTGCATGGCAAGGGGGAAATATGGCTGAATTAGAAATTTTGCCTTATTTGCAAAGAGAAGGGATTACTTTGGAAAGTTGATTTTTGAGCCACGATGATAACGATCATGCAGGTGGGTGTGCTTCGACAATTTTAAAGGCGTATCCCAATGTGGAATTTATTACCCCTTTCCACGATTAT
>BNJS01003769.1_pt1 | contig 127349 bp, 161 predicted proteins | sample 8540461 | NCBI WGS metagenome assembly BNJS01 (sample SAMD00202454, study PRJDB9452) | human saliva metagenome | isolation source: human saliva | place: Japan
TTTATTTTTATAATAAATTCCATCCTCAAATTCATTTGCTATTTGAGGATTTTTTTGTATATTTATTAATATCGATTGTTTTTTTCGCTTTTTAAAAGAAAAAAAGAGCTCCAGTCTTAAAGTTTCTTTAACTTTTTCTTAAAGAAAACTGATATAAGGTATCTTTAAGCGATGTTCTGTATAGTTATACTATCACTAAGAAAGGAGTGCCGGTATGAACTATATAGTAATTCCAGCTTATCAACCTGATAATAAACTTATCAAACTCATCGAAAAAATACACGAAAAGAGTGATTTTTATATCCTAGTTATCGACGACGGTAGTTCATCAAAGTGTAAAGATATCTTTGATAAAGCAGAACAATATGCTACGGTGCTCCGTCACCAAGTGAATCATGGTAAAGGCCAAGCGCTTAAAACGGCCTTTGCTTATATCCAACAACAAAATAGCTATGGAACGGTTGTAACGGCTGATGCAGATGGGCAGCATAAGATTTGGGATATTTTCCGTACAGCTAACAAAGCTTCTGAAAATCCTAATAAGCTAATCTTGGGTGTGCGGGCCTTCACTGGTAAAGTCCCCCTCCGTAGTCGTTTCGGAAATAGCTTAACAAAAGCACTTTTTAAGATTCAAACTGGGGTAGAAGTAACAGATACACAAACAGGACTTCGTGCTTTTACAACAAATCTCATTCCTTTTATGTTGAAAATAGAGGGAAATCGTTACGAATATGAAATGAACATGCTTCTTGAAGCAAGTAAAGAATATCAAATTTTAGAAGTTCCTATTGAGACAGTTTATATCAATGATAATGAGGGTTCACACTTCCGTCCAATCAGAGATGGATTAATGATTTATAAAAATATTTTTAAATTTGCCTTGTCATCTCTCAGTAGTTTTGTTGTAGACTACCTTGTTTACGCTATTGCAATCTTGTTTTTACCAACAGCGCCAACAAGTTTCCGAATTTTCCTAGCTAACGGACTAGCTCGTGTGACAAGCTCCATTTTTAACTACTCTACAAATAAAAAACTAGTCTTTAAAAACGACGATAGCCTTGTAAAAACAGGAATGGGATACTTTGGTCTAGCAATCGGACTCTTTGTCTTAGACACGCTACTGATTCGTCTCTTCTTTACAGTCTTTGGTATCAACCTTCTGATTGCCAAAATTATCGTCGGCATCCTTCTCTTCACTGTCTCTTGGACAGTGCAAAGAAATTGATCTTTAAGGAAGGACATCAACTGTATTATGAAATTTATAAAGAAACCATATGCTTATGCCTCGGTTCTCGGTTTACTCTTGACTGGATCCTTTAGTTACTCAATGTTGAAAACTTTTGTACTCGCTGAGACTATTTCGACAGTAGCAACAACTAATACAAGTTCCAACACAGCCCAAGCTAGCCAAGCAGCTAAGACAGCAACAATAACTAACTCAAGTTATAAGGACGATAATATCTCTATCAATTTGACTGAAACGACGGTTAATCATACCCAAGTTTATGTTGCAGATGTTACAGTAAGTTCATCAGAATATCTAAAAACAGCATTTGCTCAAAACTCATTTGGAACAAACGTAACAGCTAAAACATCTGTCACTGCTGCAGATAATGATGCAATTTTAGCAGTCAATGGTGACTATTACGGTGCCAATTCTTCAGGTTATGTTATCCGTAATGGCGTTGTCTATCGCGATACTGTCCGTGAAAATTCCAATAATGGTGATTTAGCCATTTATAAAGATGGTTCTTTCAAGATTATTTACGAGGATCAGATTTCAGCTGACCAACTAGTCAAAGACGGAATTGTTAATCTCTTAGCTTTTGGTCCAGCCTTAGTCGAAAATGGTGAAATAGTAGTAGGAATAAACCAAGAAGTCGGACAAGCTATGGCTTCGAATCCACGTACAGCTATTGGTATTATCGACGAAAACCACTACATTATTGTAGTTTCTGACGGACGTACTTCTGAAAGTGAAGGTCTCTCTTTGTACCAGCTAGCTGAGGTTATGAAATCCTATGGTGCAAAAACTGCCTACAATCTTGATGGCGGGTGATCCTCTACACTTTACTTCAACGGTCAGGTTATCAATAAACCAACGACTGGAGGAAACAAAATTTCAGAAAGGGCGGTGAGTGATATTGTCTACATCGGTTACTAATCTTGGTAAAAAACGTTTTAAGAAAACAGTCATCTCTTATACACTAATTACAATTTTCTTCTTTGCTTTTTCTAGAATTTATGAAGCATTTAGTTTTGGAGAGACATCAGTTTACATGCATTACTTGTTCACCGTACCTCTTGTCGGTGGGATAATACTAGTAATCTTGCTCAAAGCTCTTCCTCAATTTTCTCGTATTAGTTTTAATCTATGGAATTCGGCAGTAGCAATTATTACGGCAGGTACACTTTTCCGCGGGATTGTCAATCTATCTGGTCGTTCAACTACTCTTGATGGACCATACTGGTATGTCGGTATCAGTTTTGCAATCTTAGCCATTCTATCTATTATTATACATCCACTTCTAACTAATAAAACTAGCAGAGTAATAGAGAGTTAATTATTGATAATGCAAAAAAAGTAGTCGTTCTGATATTGTTCGACTACTTTTTGTTGACTTTTATTTCTAAATTGTTTTAACAATATTACAACTTTCTTTCTTCTTTAAGGCCTTACTTTTATAATTAAAATTATATTGTATAATAAAGTGGATAAATGTTGTTTTTAAAACGATAAGTAAGAAGTAAAAAATTTAGGGAAAATAAAATTGAAAGGATAAAAATGAAAAAGATATTACTAGCAAGTACTGTTGTTCTTTCCATGGCAGGGACTTCAAAAACAACTGTATTGGCTGAAGAAAACCAAGCTACAAATAAAATAGAAAGTTCTGACAAAACTGTAGCAAATGGAACTAGTAAGGAAGCTAAAGAGAAAAAGCAAGCTCAAGGTCAAGAGCAGAACGATAAGCGGAATCAGAACGAAACACAAAACAAGGCAGAAAAGGATTCTTCTCAAACTACACAGAAACAAGAAACAGCCCTTACCAAGGATAACTCTTCAACAGAAGAAATTACTGAAGAGGTCAACAAAGAAGGTTGGCAAAAAGAGAATGGCCAATGGCGTTATTATGAAAATAAAAAGGCTGTCAAAAATTGGAAGAAGATTGCTGGAGTTTGGTATTATTTTAACCAGGATGGTATCATGCTTAGCAATACTGTCTTTAACGACTATCTTTTCAATAAGAGTGGAGCCTTAGCGCAATTATCATGGGTGAAACTTGAAAATAAATGGTATTATGCGACTGAAGAAGGAAAAGTAACTCGAAATAAATGGGCTAGTATTTCTGGAGATTGGTATCGTTTTGATCAAGACGGTATCATGCTTAGTAATGCCATTTACGAAGGCTATTTGTTCAATAGTAGTGGAGCTTTAGCAATTAACACTTGGACTAAAATTGGTGACAAATGGTACTATGGAAATCAAGATGGGAAAATTCTTCGTAATAAGTGGGAAAAAATTAAGAACATCTGGTATTACTTTAACCAAGACGGAACCATGTTCAGTGATACGATTTACAAAGAGTATCTCTTCAACAAGAGCGGTGCATTAGCCGAATCTTCATGGGTTAAATTTCTAACAAGTGGTATTACGCTGATGCCTCTGGTAAGATAACTAGAAATAAATGGGAAAAAATTAAAGACCGTTGGTATTACTTTGATGCGGAAGGTGTAATGGAAAGTAGCACCTGGAAAAAGAAATACTATTTAAAAGATAGTGGTGCTATGGCACAAAGTGAATGGATTTTCGACAAACAGTACAATAGCTGGTTCTACTTAAAATCAGATGGGACTTATGCTGAAAATCAATGGCAAGGGTCCTACTATCTTAAATCAGGTGGCTATATGGCCAAAAATGAGTGGATTTTTGATAACTCATACAATGCTTGGTATTATCTGAAAGAAGATGGACTATATGTTACTGGAACCCTTAAAATCAAAGGTAAAGATTATAGTTTCGAGGATAATGGAAAATGGATCTCTAATCCATCAGCGTCAACTTACTATAAGGTAAAACCAATTATAGCCTATGTATATAGTGCCTCTGGTAGTAGACTTAGCTATATTTCGCAAGGTTCTATCGTCGCTGTTTCTGCCTCAGGAGCTCAAGGAGAAAGACTACCGGTTCAGATTTCTGGACTTTCAGGCTTTATGAATAAGAATGACCTTGTAGCTGTGAATGCAAGTGACGAGTTTATCCCTCATTATACGAGTGACGGTCGTTATATTTACCACGAGTTATCACCATATACAAGCGTTCGTGTAGCACCTCATAGTTCATCTATGGCTATTGGTAAAAAATACTATTCAGCGGATGGTGTTAACTTTGATACCTTTAAAGTCGAGAATCCATTCCTCTATCGAGACTTAAGAAAGCCAACCAATTACACAGGAGCTGAACTAGATAAAGTTTATTCTCTTATGAATATTAACGGAAGTCGTCTCGCAGGTAAAGGAGAGGTCTTCAAAGAAGCAGAGAAACGTTATCAGGTGAATGCACTCTATCTCATGGCTCACAGCGCTCTAGAAAGTGCATGGGGACGTAGTCAGATTGCTAAGGATAAGAATAATTTCTTTGGTATTGCTGCCTATGATACAACTCCATATGATTCAGCAAAGAGTTTTGACAATGTCGACAAAGGAATCTTGGGGGCGGCTAAATGGATCCGAGAGAATTATATTGATGAAGGTAGAACTCATCTTGGTAATAAATCATCTGGAATGAACACTCTTTACGCTTCTGATCCATATTGGGGTGAAAAGATTGCAAGTATCATGATGACTATCAATAGTAAACTTGGTGAAAAGGATTAAAATATTTTAAAATCGATGACCATAAAATGGTTATCGATTTTTGTTTTTAATCATACAAAAAGGATTTACTTTTTAAAAGTAAATCCTTTTTGAACTTCTAATCAAACCTAATCTCTAATTTAGAATTAGTCTTTTTTTGATTTATGTAGAAATGCTACCAAAATAATGGATGAAATTAAAGTTACAAAACCAATGATAGTAACTAATGTTCCTTTACCTTCTCCAGTTTTAGGAAGTCCAGGTTTTTCTTCTGTTGTTGTGTTTTCAGTTGTTACTACTGTACTTGGTCCTTCAGTTGTTATTGTAACAGTTGTAGGAGCTTCCGTTGTTGTCGTAACAGTTGTAGGAGCTTCCGTTGTTGTCGTAACAGTTGTAGGTGCCTCAGTAGTAGTTGTTACTGTTGTAGGAGCTTCAGTAGTAGTTACTGTAGTTGTAGGTGCTTCAGTTGTTGTAGGAGCTTCTGTTGTAGTAGGCGCTTCTGTTGTTGTAGGAGCCTCAGTTGTTGTAGGAGCTTCTGTCGTTGTTGTAACAGTTGTAGGTGCTTCCGTCGTTGTTGTAGTTGTCTCTTCTTTTGAATTCACAATTGTTTGTTACAGCGTGATCAGTTCCAAAGTCTTCAATATTTACGACAGTGTCAGCATCTTTAATAACGAATCCTGCAGGAGCTTCTGTTTCTGTCAAAATATATTTATCTTTTAATAATGCATTAACAGTAATATTACCGTTTTCATCAGTTTCGTATTCACCAATTACTTGATTGTTTGCTTCACGTACTACTTTAAATTTAGCGCCTTTGATAGGTTGGTTAGCATCATCGACTTTATGGATGTTGATTGAGTAGACATAACCAAGACCAGCACCACCAGCAATTTGAACTGCAGCACCATTAATTATGCTGTTACTTTCAATACCAACACCTTTAAGAGTTGCTTCATTTTTCAATAACTCACCATCAACAGGGTCATAATTTAGACGAACGTTATAAGAAATACGATATTGGTCTTCTTCTGTAATGTCCCCTAATTCGACAACGAAAGATTTTCCATCTTCACTAACTGTAATCTTGTGTTGGTCTGTCACATCAACGCGGTTTGAGAATACCCATTCACCAGTTTCGAAAGAGAATTTACCTTTGATAACCTTAATGCTATTTTTTACATAAGAAGCATTTGTAAATTGCAAGTGGTCCTCAATCGTTACACCTTTGATGTTTTGTTTTGTACGATTGACTGAAATAGTATATTGGACCTCTCTTTTATCACCTTCATTAACCCAACTAGTCTTTGTTAAAACTTTTGGATTTCCGTCTCCGATACCAGCAAATGAAACTTTACCACCAATTTTTGTTTCTTTGTTAATGGTGATTTCTACCGGAATTTCACCTTTTTGTGGGTGTTTTTTGAAATCTATACGAGCGTAAAAGAAGAAAGATCCGCTTGTATCAGAGTGCTTTTCGACATAATCTGTATAAGTTAAAGAAATGGACTTGTTATCTGCATTCACTTTGGCATGTGCGATAATTTCATTTGTATTGATATCTTTAACATCGAATGATTGTGAAGTAATCATCAAAGCATCCGGTACAGATATAACAGTAGTATCTCCTGCTTTGACATTTTTTCCAGCTAAATCAAAATCTGCATTGATTCGGAAAGTTGCCCACTGTTGCAAGTCCCAGTCGAGAACTCCACCTTCATTATTTGATACTTTAACATTTTGGATTGTATCTACGAATTTTCCGGTTACTGAAACCTCAGGAGTTTCAGCAAAAGTTTTATTCAAACTAAAAACGAAAATAGTCGTCAATACGCATATCAAAAATGAGAAAATACTAAACTTTTTCTTTTTGTTCATCATATACATCCTTCTTATAAATTTAAGATAGTTTCTAAATATACTATAAAGTAGCGTCAATCACTAATTGAAAGACGAGTTAGTCATATAGGTTCATTTTATAGACAAACTTTAACCAAGCCTCCTCCTAGTCTAACACTAAAACTTCCCTACAACGTGAATTATATCACAATGAAGAATGTAAGGCAAATAATAATATAAAAATAGTAACATATTTCCGACAAATTTCTAAAAAAATAAAAAGATTGTTCATTTTTTACAAACTTTTTTTAAAAAAATTCAACCTACACTGAATTAAAAAAATTTAGTTAGGATATGAACTAAGTTTCAGAAATAAGATGTTCAATATGATATACTTAGAGCTAAGGATTGTGAAGATATTTTAACAACCATTATTTGGAAACTTTAGGATACTATACTTATGACTTATAATTTTCTACTTTTCGACCTCGACCATACCTTGCTCGATTTTGATGCTGCCGAGGATGTGGCCTTAACGCAACTTTTAAAAGAAGAAGGTGTTGCTGATATTCAAGCCTATAAAGATTATTACGTTCCAATGAACAAGTCTCTCTGGAAGGATTTGGAAGAGAAAAAGATTACAAAACAAGAACTAGTTAATACACGATTTTCAAAATTGTTTTCGCATTTTGGAATTGAAAAGGATGGCGTATACTTAGCTGAACGTTATCAGTTTTATTTAGCTCAACAGGGGCAGGTGTTTTCTGGAGCCATGGAACTCTTAGATAGTCTTATTGATCGTGGCTATGAACTCTACGCTGCCACCAACGGGATAACTACAATTCAGACAGGTCGTATGGCTCGATCAGGTCTTGCTCCCTATTTCAACCAAGTCTTTATCTCAGAGCAGTTGCAAACGCAAAAACCTGATGCACTATTCTATGAAAAAATTGGTCAACAGATTGCTGGATTTAGTAAAGAAAAGACGCTGATGATTGGAGATTCTATAACCGCCGATATCCAAGGTGGCAATAATGCTGATATTGACACCATCTGGTATAACCCTCATCATTTAGAAAATAAAACGAAAGCTCAGCCGACTTATGAAGTTGACTCTTATCAGGCTCTGCTAGAACTCTTAGATAAACTGTAAAAAGTGGTTTCCATAGCCACTTTTTGCTATAATAGAGGCAGTGAAAATGAAGGAGAAAGCAATGGAACACTCATCTTGGCACGCCTTGATTAAAGAGCAATTACCGGAAGGTTATTTTGGGAAAATTAATCACTTTATGGAACAGGTTTATGCTCAAGGAACTGTATATCCTCCTAAAGAAAAGGTTTTTCAGGCTCTTTTGACAACTCCTGTTGAAGAGGTTAAAGTGGTGATTCTTGGTCAAGATCCTTATCATGGTCCTGGTCAGGCTCAAGGTTTGAGTTTTTCTGTTCCAGATAATATCCCAGCACCACCTTCTTTGCAAAATATTCTAAAAGAGCTTGCTGATGATATTGGAGTTAAAGCATCCCATGATTTGACTTCTTGGGCGGAGCAGGGTGTTTTGCTTCTTAATGCTTGTCTTACAGTTCCGGCAGGGAAGGCCAACGGTCATGCTGGGCAGATATGGGAGCCTTTTACAGATGCTGTAATTAAGGTTGTTAATAATCTTGATAGACCAGTGGTTTTTGTCCTCTGGGGCGCTTATGCACGCAAGAAAAAATTATTGGTGACCAATCCTAAGCATTTGATTATCGAATCAGCCCATCCAAGTCCCTTATCCGTTTACAGAGGATTTTGGGGTTCCAAGCCTTTTTCCAAGGCCAATGCATTCTTAAAAGAAACAGGACAAGAGCCAATTGATTGGCTTAGATAAGGAGAGAATATGCCTCAGTTAGCGACGATTTGCTACATTGATAATGGAAAAGAATTGCTCATGCTTCATCGCAATAAAAAGCCTAATGATGTCCATGAAGGAAAATGGATCGGTGTAGGTGGGAAGTTAGAGCGTGGAGAAACTCCACAAGAATGTGCTGCCCGCGAGATTTTAGAAGAAACAGGATTAAAGGCTAAGCCAGTTCTTAAAGGTGTAATCACCTTTCCAGAGTTTACACCAGACCTTGACTGGTACACCTATGTATTTAAAGTAACTGAGTTCGAAGGTGAGTTGATTGACTGTAATGAAGGGACCTTAGAATGGGTTCCTTACGATGAGGTTTAAGTAAGCCGACCTGGGAAGGAGACCATACCTTCGTAGAGTGGCTTTTAGAAGATAAATCATTCTTTTCAGCAAAGTTTGTTTATGATGGTGATAAGTTATTGGATACCCAAGTGGATTTCTACGAATAAAGGAGAAAGCAGATGTTACTAATTAAAAATGGTCGAGTAATGGATCCCAAGTCTGGTTTGGATCAAGTGTGTGATGTCTTGGTTGAAGACGGTAAAATTGTCAAAATTGCACCACAAATTAGTGAAAAAGATGCAGAGGTCATCGATGCAACTGGTCTTGTAGTTGCACCCGGTTTGGTGGATATCCATGTTCATTTCCGTGAACCTGGTCAAACTCATAAAGAAGACATTCATACAGGTGCTTTAGCAGCAGCTGCAGGTGGTTTTACGACAGTTGTCATGATGGCTAATACCAATCCAACCATCTCAGATGTTGAGACTTTGCAGGAAGTTCTTCAATCTGCAGCAAAGGAAAAAATTAATGTTAAGTCTGTAGCAACAATTACCAAGAACTTTAATGGCCAAGACTTGACTGACTTTAAGGCGCTTTTAGAAGCCGGAGCCGTTGGTTTTTCAGATGATGGCATTCCTCTTGAAAGCAGTAAAGTGGTCAAGGAAGCTATGGAAGAGGCTAAAAAACTCAACACCTTTATCAGCTTACACGAGGAAGATCCTGGTCTGAATGGTACGCTAGGTTTTAATGAAAATATTGCTAAAGAACACTTCCATATTTGTGGTGCTACAGGGGTTGCAGAGTATGCAATGATTGCACGTGATGTCATGATCGCCTATGCAACAAAAGCCCATGTTCATATCCAGCACTTATCCAAGGAAGAAAGTGTTAAGGTTGTAGAGTTCGCTCAAGGTTTGGGAGCAAACGTAACTGCAGAAGTAGCACCGCAACATTTCTCTAAGACTGAAGCGCTTCTCTTGACTAAGGGAAGTAATGCTAAGATGAATCCACCACTTCGCTTGGAGTCTGACCGCCGTGCAGTTATCGAAGGTTTGAAATCAGGAGTCATTTCAGTAATTGCGACAGATCACGCGCCTCATCATGCTGATGAAAAGAATGTCGAGGATATCACCAAAGCTCCTTCAGGTATGACAGGACTGGAAACTTCATTGTCACTTGGTTTAACTTACTTAGTCGAATCTGGTGAGCTAAGCTTGATGAAATTATTAGAAAAAATGACAGTAAACCCAGCAAAATTGTATCATTTTGAAGCAGGTTATTTGGCTGAAAATGGTCCAGCTGATATTACCATTTTCGATGATAAAGCTGACCGAATTGTAGACACACATTTTGCTTCTAAAGCAGCTAATTCACCATTTATCGGTGAAACTTTAAAAGGGCAGGTAAAATACACTATTTGTAATGGACAGATTGTCTATAAATACTAGATGAAATACTGCTCTATAAAATTAAAATTTAGAGAGAGCCTGTATGTATTCAACCCATCATTTTAAAGACAAGTTCATTTTATTTCTTAAGATTTTCTTCCCAATTTTGGTTTATCAATTCGCCAATTATTCTGCTTCCTTTGTCGATACGACCATGACCGGCCAGTATAATACGATTGATCTAGCAGGAGTTTCAATGGCTACTAGCTTGTGGAATCCTTTCTTTACTTTTTTAACAGGTATTGTTTCCGCCTTAGTCCCTATAGTTGGACATCATTTAGGACGTGGGAAAAAAGAAGAAGTGGCTTCTGATTTCTATCAGTTTCTTTATCTTTCGCTTGGCTTATCCATTTTTCTATTTGTTTTAGTTTTTTTCTGGTTGCTCCTCTAGTTCTAAATAATATGGAATTAGAAGCGGCAGTAGCAAATATAGCAGTTCGTTATCTATGGTTTTTTTAGCAATAGGGATTATTCCTCTCTTACTCTTTAGTGTTATTCGTTCGTTACTGGATGCGCTTGGGTTAACAAGGTTGTCCATGTATTTGATGCTTTTATTACTCCCCTCAATAGTGGTTTTTAACTATTTATTGATTTATGGTGCCTTTGGTTTTCCTGAATTGGGAGGAGCTGGAGCGGGACTTGGGACTTCTATGGCTTATTGGGCCTTGTTGGGTATATCTATACTAGTCCTTCTTAAACAAGAAAAATTAAAAGAACTACATTTAGAAAACCGACTACCTTTAGACAGGAATAAAATAAAAGAAGCGATAAAACTGGGACTACCTATTGGTGGAACTGTATTTGCAGAAGTTGCTATTTTTTCAGCTGTCGGCTTGATTATGGCGAAGTTTTCATCATTGATAATAGCTAGTCATCAGTCTGCCATGAACTTTTCATCTCTCATGTACGCTTTTCCTATGAGTATTTCAACAGCAATGGCTATTGTTGTTTCTTACGAAGTTGGTGCTAAACGTCTAGAGGATGCTAAGAAATACATAAAAATTGGACGACTATCCGCTATGGCATTCGCAATTTTAACACTTTCTTTTCTGTATGTTTTTAGAGAAAATGTTGCCAGTCTCTATGGTCATGATCCAGAGTTCATTCAACTAACTGCTAGTTTTATGACCTATAGCTTATTTTTCCAGTTAGCTGATACATTTGCAGCACCATTACAAGGGATTTTACGAGGCTACAAAGATACTGTCATCCCTTTCTACCTTGGTCTCCTTGGATACTGGGGAGTTGCTATACCTCTTGGTTTGTTTTTAGATTATTCAACAAATCTCGATGCTTATTCATATTGGATAGGTCTTATCGTAAGTTTAGTTGTCAGCGGATTACTCTATCAGTGGCGTTTACAAGTTATTATGAAAAGATTCAAATAATTTGTTGAAAATATCCATGGAAATCAGTTTGTGAAATAGCCGTTTTACATAAAGAAAAGTCTTGATTTCATTGACTTTTCTTTTTTTATATTGTGAAAAAATATCAAGCATAATCTTTGACTATAGTTAACCTATAAGTTAGAATAGAACTATAAGAAATTAAACTTAGAAAGGCAAGATTATGTCAACTTTAGATAAAAATCTTTTGCTTGAGATGTTCCGTAAGATGGAAGAAATTCGTCGTATGGATTTAAAAATTGCTCAATTAGTAAAAAAAGGTAAAGTGCCAGGTATGACGCACTTTTCTGTTGGTGAGGAAGCTGCAAACGTTGGGGCTATGTTAGCTCTAAACGAAGACGATCTCATAACATCGAACCACCGTGGTCACGGACAAGCCATTGCTAAAGGAATCGACCTTAATGGTATGATGGCTGAAATCCTTGGTAAGTATACTGGAACTTGTAAAGGTAAAGGTGGATCAATGCACATCGCCGACCTAGATGCGGGTAACCTTGGTGCTAACGGTATCGTAGGTGGTGGTATGGGAATCGCAGTAGGTGCAGCCCTTACTCAACAAATGAAAAACACTGGTAAAATCGTTGTCTGCTTCTTTGGTGATGGAGCGACTAATGAAGGTGTATTCCACGAAGCTGTTAATATGGCTTCAATTTGGAATCTTCCGGTAATTTTCTACTGTATCAATAACGGTTATGGTATCTCTGCCGATATTAAGAAAATGACAAATGTCAAGCATATCCATGAGCGTAGTGCTGCTTACGGTATTCCTGGAATGTTTATCGAAGACGGTAACAATGTTATCGATGTCTACGAAGGATTTAAGAAAGCAGTTGACCATGTTCGTTCTGGTAAAGGTCCTGTCTTGATCGAAAGTGTAACTTACCGTTGGCTTGGTCACTCATCATCAGACCCTGGTAAATATCGTACACGTGAAGAAGTCGATGAGTGGAAAGAAAAAGATCCAATCGAAAACCTTCGCAAGTACCTTGTTGAAAATAAAATTGCTAGTGCAGAAGAACTCGAAGAAATTCAGGCTCAAGTCAAGGAAGCAGTGGAAGCATCTGTTAAGTTTGCAGAAGAAAGTCCATTCCCTCCACTAGAATCAGCTTTTGAAGATATTTACGCAGACTAAGGAGAAGTAGAGAAATATGGAAACAAAATTAATGTCTTTCCGCGATACCATTATCCTTGCAATGTCTGAGGAAATGCGTCGCGATGAAAATGTACTCTTGATGGGTGAAGATGTCGGTGTCTTTGGTGGAGACTTTGGTACATCTGTAGGTATGCTTGAAGAATTTGGACCAGAACGTGTTCGTGACTGTCCGATTTCCGAAGCAGCTATTTCTGGAGCAGCTGCTGGTGCTGCTATGACTGGACTTCGACCAATCGTTGACATGACTTTCATGGACTTTTCTGTTATTGCCATGGATAATATCGTCAACCAAGCAGCTAAAACTCGTTACATGTTTGGTGGTAAAGGTCAAGTACCAATTACAATCCGCTGTGCCGCTGGTAACGGAGTAGGTTCTGCAGCACAACACTCACAATCATTGGAATCATGGTTCACTCATATCCCAGGATTGAAGGTTGTAGCTCCAGGTACACCAGCTGATATGAAGGGACTTCTTAAGTCTTCTATCCGTGACAACAACCCTGTTATCATTCTTGAATACAAATCAGAATTTAACCAAAAAGGTGAAGTTCCTGTTGATCCAGACTATACTATCCCACTTGGTGTCGGAGAAATCAAACGCGAAGGAACTGATGTAACAGTAGTAACATACGGTAAAATGCTTCGTCGTGTTATGCAAGCAGCTGAAGAATTGGCTGAAGAAGGCATCTCAGTAGAAGTAGTAGACCCACGTACTTTGGTTCCACTTGATAAAGACATCATCATTAACTCAGTTAAGAAGACTGGAAAAGTAGTTCTTGTCAACGATGCCCACAAGACAAGTGGTTTTATCGGTGAAATTTCAGCTATTATCTCAGAATCAGAAGCATTCGATTATTTAGATGCACCTATTCGCCGCTGTGCAGGGGAAGATGTACCAATGCCTTACGCACAAAATCTTGAAAATGCAATGATTCCAACAGTTGAAAGCATCAAAGATGCAATCCGTAAAACTCACAACAAACAATAATACATAAAATAGATTATGTAAACAAATAAATCAGACGAGAAGCTTTGTATCTAATAGATGCAAAGTTCTCTACGTACTTGATATCTTAGATTAGAGCACAGGCTAAAAGCTCGGAAAAAAGATAAATCTCCTTGACTTCATCGAAGTCTACGTTGATTTCCTATTTTTCGGTCGCTTTTAAACGCCCTTTGCATCATGTAATTGAATTCGGACGGAGGTCTGTGAAAAAAAGATAGATTTCCTTGTGTTCATCGAACACATTGTCAATCTCCTATTTTTTCATTGCCCTCTTCGTCCTTAATATCTTAGTATAGAATAGGAGAGGTCATGGCTGATGATAAGCTAAGAGCGACTCCTGCAGCTAGAAAATTAGCGGATGATTTAGGAATTAATCTCTACGATATTTCTGGCTCAGGCGCAAACGGTCGTGTCCACAAAGAAGACGTGGAAACATTTAAAGACACTAATGTGGTTCGCATTTCACCACTTGCAAAACGAATTGCCCTTGAACATAACATTGCATGGCAGGAAATCCAAGGAACTGGTCATCGTGGTAAGATTATGAAGAAGGATGTTTTAGCTTTCCTTCCGGAAAATATTGAAAACGATACGATTAAGTCACCTTCTCAGATTGAAAAAGTGGAAGAAGTTCCAGATAACGTAACTCCTTATGGGGAAATCGAGCGTATTCCAATGACACCGATGCGTAAGGTTATTGCTCAACGTATGGTTGAATCATACTTGACTGCACCAACCTTCACGCTTAACTACGATGTCGATATGTCTGAAATGCTTGCCCTTCGTAAGAAAGTCCTTGATCCAATCATGGAAGCAACTGGTAAGAAATTACCGTTACAGACTTGCTTTCACTTGCGGTTGTTAAGACTCTTATGAAACACCCGTACATTAACGCTTCATTAACGGAAGATGGTAAGACAATTATCACTCACAACTATGTCAACCTTGCGATGGCTGTTGGAATGGATAATGGTTTGATGACGCCAGTTGTTTATAATGCTGAAAAAATGAGCTTGTCTGAGTTGGTAGTTGCCTTCAAAGATGTTATCGGACGTACTTTGGATGGTAAACTAGCTCCTAGCGAATTGCAAAATTCAACCTTCACTATCAGTAACTTGGGAATGTTTGGTGTTCAATCGTTTGGTCCAATTATTAACCAACCGAACTCAGCAATCCTTGGAGTTAGCTCGACAATTGAGAAACCTGTAGTAGTAAATGGTGAAATCGTGATTCGTCCAATTATGAGTCTTGGTTTAACAATTGACCACCGTGTCGTAGATGGTATGGCTGGTGCTAAGTTTATGAAAGACTTGAAAGCTTTAATTGAAAACCCAATCTCAATGTTGGTTTAAAGTATTTGTTTTAGAAATATAGATAGAGGAAGTAAGATATGGCCTTAGAAGTAATTATGCCAAAAGCCGGCGTGGATATGACAGAAGGACAAATCGTCCAATGGAATAAAAAAGTCGGAGAATTTGTAAAAGAAGGAGAAATCCTTTTGGAAATCATGACTGACAAAGTCAGCATGGAATTGGAAGCAGAAGAAGACGGTTACTTGATCGCTATCCTGAAAGGGGACGGCGAGACTGTTCCTGTTACTGAAGTTATCGGTTATCTTGGTGAAGAAGGGGGAAAATATCCCAACAGCTGGAGCAGCAGCACCAGAAGCTAGCCCAGCACCTGCAGCAAGTGCTTCAAACGATGATGGTAAGAGCGATGATGCTTATGATATCGTTGTTATTGGTGGAGGACCTGCTGGTTATGTTTCTGCCATTAAAGCAGCTCAATTAGGTGGTAAGGTTGCTCTTGTTGAGAAATCTGAACTTGGTGGAACTTGTTTGAACCGTGGATGTATCCCAACTAAGACTTACCTTCACAACGCTGAAATTATCGAGAATATCGGTCATGCAGCAAATCGTGGTATCGTGATTGAAAATCCTAATTTCACAGTTGATATGGAGAAACTTTTAGAAACTAAATCTAAAGTTGTCAATACCCTTGTAGGTGGTGTTGCAGGACTTCTTCGTAGCTATGGAGTTGATGTTCATAAGGGTATCGGTACTATTACTAAAGATAAGAATGTCTTGGTAAATGGTTCTGAATTGCTTGAAACTAAGAAGATTATCCTTGCTGGTGGTTCAAAAGTAAGCAAGATTAACGTTCCTGGAATGGAATCATCACTTGTTATGACTAGTGACGATATCCTTGAAATGAATGAAGTACCAGAAAGCCTCGTGATCATTGGTGGTGGAGTTGTCGGTATTGAGCTTGGTCAAGCCTTCATGACATTTGGTTCAAAAGTTACTGTTATCGAAATGATGGATCGCATTGTTCCAGCAATGGATGCAGAAGTATCTAAAAACCTTCGCTTGATTCTTGAACGCAAAGGTATGACTATCTTGACAGGTACTAAACTTCAAGAAATCATTGAAGAAGATGGCAAACTCCGTATCAAAGTTGAAGGAAAAGATGATATCATCGCAAATAAAGCTCTTCTTTCAATCGGTCGTGTTCCAGATCTTGAAGGAATCGGAGAAGTTGAGTTTGAGTTAGACCGTGGTCGTATCAAGGTTAACGAGTACATGGAAACTTCTGTTCCTGGTATTTATGCACCAGGTGATATCAACGGTACTAAGATGTTGGCCCACGCTGCCTTCCGTATGGGTGAAGTAGCGGCTGAAAATGCCCTTAAAGGAAACCACGCTGTTGCCAAATTGAACTTGACTCCTGCAGCTATTTACACACTTCCAGAAGTAGCAGCAGTTGGTTTGACTGAAGAACAAGCTCGTGAGAAATATGATGTCCAAATCGGTAAATTCAATTTTGCAGCAAACGGACGTGCCATTGCATCTGATGCAGCTCAAGGATTTGTTAAAGTCATTGCCGACAAGAAATATGGTGAAATCCTTGGTGTTCATATCATCGGTCCTGCTGCTGCAGAGTTGATCAACGAAGCGTCAAGCATCATCGAAATGGAAATCACTGTTGAAGAAATGCTTAAGACAATCCACGGACATCCAACATACTCTGAAGTTATGTACGAAGCATTTGCGGATGTACTTGGAATGGCCATCCATTCACCTAAGAAAAAATAAAAATAGATAGATTAGACTGGAATTATTTTCCAGTCTCTATCGTATTAGAAGGTATCTTATGAAATACATTATCAATCATTCAAACGACACTGCCTTTAATATTGCTTTAGAGGAGTACGCTTTTAAGCATCTTCTTGATGAAGATCAAATCTTCCTTCTTTGGATCAACAAACCATCTATCATTGTAGGTCGTCACCAAATACCATCGAAGAAATTAACCGTGACTATGTACGCGAAAACGGTATTGAAGTAGTCCGTCGAATCAGTGGTGGTGGAGCTGTTTACCATGATTTGAACAACCTTAACTATACCATCATTTCAAAAGAAGATGAAAACAAGGCCTTTGACTTCAAGAGCTTCTCTACTCCAGTTATCAATACTTTGGCTGAACTTGGTGTTAAAGCTGAATTTACAGGCCGTAACGACTTAGAAATCGACGGTAAGAAATTCTGTGGAAATGCACAGGCTTATATCAATGGCCGTATCATGCACCATGGTTGTCTTCTCTTTGACGTGGATTTGTCTGTCCTAGCTAACGCACTTAAAGTATCTAAGGACAAATTTGAGTCTAAAGGTGTTAAATCAGTTCGTGCTCGTGTAACTAATATTATCGATGAGTTGCCAGAAAAGATCACTGTTGAAGAATTCCGTGATTTACTCTTGGAATACATGAAAAAAGAATACCCTGAGATGACTGAGTATGTATTCTCAGATGAAGAATTGGCTGAAATCAATCGCATCAAAGAAACTAAGTTTGGTACTTGGGACTGGAACTATGGGAAATCACCTGAATACAATGTCCGTCGTGGAACTAAATTCCCAAGCGGTAAGGTTGAAATCTTTGCGAATGTTATTGAGTCAAAAATTCAAGACATCAAGATTTACGGTGACTTCTTTGGTATCGAAGACGTAGCAGCAGTAGAAGATGTCCTTCGTGGTGTCAAATACGAACGTGAAGATGTCCTCAAAGCCCTTCAAACCATTAACCTAGGTCGTTACTTCGCAGGAATTACTGCAGAAGAAATTGCTGAGGCTGTTGTTGAATAAAAAAAAGAAGTTGGTTTTTCCAGCTTCTTTTTTTGTAGCTATTATTTACATAATTTATATTATGTATTTTATAAACTATCCAAGGCATTTTTCTGTTCGTCATTAACGATATGCGTATACAAGTCGGTAACTTGTGTGCTAGCATGTCCTAGTTGATGACTTACCAAAACCTGAGATTTAGTTGCATCATAGAGACGGGTAGCAAGAGTATGGCGCAGTTTGTGGGGAGTTACCCGTACTTTGAAGTCTTCCGAATACTTGGCGACCATTTTTTCAACACTAGAAGCATCGATACGATTTGGAACACCTCTATACATAGTTAGAAAGAGAGCTGTATCAGTCTTTTCTGTCTTATAACGTTTGTCTCGAATAGCGAGATATTGTTCTAAATAGGGTTTAGCAAAGGCAGCAACATTGACCGAGTCTCTCTTTCCACCTTTTCGAGTGACGTCAATCACCATCATCTTAAGATTGAGATCTCGAAGATCAAGGTTAACTGCTTCAGAGAGACGGACACCAGAGGCAAGAAGGAGTGCGATAATGGCTAAATCTCGTTCTTTATTCTTATTAAAGGAGGATAAGGCTCGATTTGAGAGAGTTTTAGGGTATTCCTCGTCTATATAATTCAAAAATCCCTCTGTTTCATCACCTAAAAAGAGCTTTTGCTTGATATTCTCAGCCCGTGCAGCTAAAGTTTCTTTCTTTTTCTTGGTCGCAACCTTCTTCATGACATTGCGATAGAAATAAGGTTCACCTTGTTCATTTTCAACCTCCTCAGTCAAATACTTATAAAGGCTAGAAAGTGCCGAAAGGGTACGGTTAATGGTTGTTTGAGAAACCCCGTTTTTCGTCGTATTGGCATTGAGCAGAGGACGTTCACGCAAGTAAAGAATGAAGGATTCCATGTCTTTCTTGGTCATGTGCTCCAGAACGTCTAAGGGAATATTAGGCATGGTGTCAGCATCTGATATACCAGATTCCAAGACCCAGGTGAAAAATCGATCGTATTCCTTTAAGTATTCGTATAAGGTCGTAAAACTATATGGAACGGCCAGTTTTGATTGGTAATATTCTAATACATACCAAGGCATGACCTGTTTGAGTTTATCGATACGTTCTAATAAGATCTCGCGTTTCATATTTTTCTCCAAATCTTTCTATACTAGTAGTATAGCATAGCTAGATATATTTTTCAAGAAAATTATAGTTTTTCGGAAAGATGTTATAGGGGAGATTTAGGAATGTTCTAGTGAGCTTTACAATTCTAGAAACAGTCTAGATTCGCTAAGTGAATTATTGATCATTAATTTATTGGCTTAAACAATTTCTAAAGCTTCTACAGTTTATTCGATTACAATATTAAAACTCGATACCATTATTTAGGAATCGAGTTTTGATTTATGTGACTCGGTCTATCACTTTAATTACTAATTTTAGACCAACAATATACAGGACATAACATAAGTTATGTAAACTACTAATTCTACAACAATAAATCTTTCACTTTTCCAATTTCACTTTTTGGAATCACGAGATGAATCATATCACCTAAATACATCCTTGTAGATCCATTAACTGTCTTACTTTTCCCATTATGTACTTGGGTTGTGATGAGTACGTTATGAGGTAAATTGAGTTCATGTACTTGCTTACCAGCTATTTTGTCTGATACTGGAATTTCAATTAGGGTAATTTCTCCATCATTAGTTGCTGATTCAGGTAACATTTTTTCTAGCATGGCTTCATAGACGGGCGCCCCTTTGAGCAGATCCATAACAATATAAGCAACTAGAGTCACCATACCTAAAGGCATGAGATTTCGGATATCACCGACCATCTCAGTCACAAGAATCATAGCTGTCAAAGGTGCTTTTGAGATAGCACCAAAATAGCCACTCATTCCAAGAATCACAAAGATAGGAAATTGCTGCTGGGTAACAAGGCCAAGATTGACACAAATAACACCGACAAGAGCTCCAAGTAAGGATCCTAAAGCTAAAATAGGTAGGAAAATTCCACCTGGTAGTCCACTTCCATAACTGATCATGCTCCAGATAAAGCGAATGATGAAGTAAATTAAGAGAATTTTAAAACTAAAATCTTGTTCTGTTAAGGATAATACGATTTGATTTCCCCCACCAAGTATCTGTGGTAGGAAGATTCCTACTGGAATAATAAGAAGAAAAGCTAGAATAGGATAATAGGCCTTATCTAGATGAATTTTTTGACCAACCCAATCATATACTTTTTCGACATTCAGAACGGCTTTCTCATATAGATATCCAGAAACTCCAAGAAAAATCCCCATCACCAGATAAATCCAATATTGACTAAGACTCATTTGAGGAATATTATCAGGCATATCAAGCACAGGTGTTAAGCCAAAGATGAGAAGGGAAACAAAGTTTGCTACTAGACTAGCAGCCAAGGTAGAAACCCAGAAGAATCGTGAAAAATGGTGATAGACTTCTTCTACTACAAATAATAACCCCGCAATCGGTGCATTAAAGGCTGCAGCAAGACCAGCCGCAGCTCCGCTAGCAATCAAAGAACGCTCCTCAACAGGGCTAGACTTGAGCCATTTAGCAATTCCTTTTCCTCCAGCGGCACCTAGCTGAATACTGGGACCTTCACGCCCTAACATGAGTCCACTAGCAATTGCTAAAATACCAAGAATATATTTCTTCCAGAGGACACTCCACCAGTTGAGAGACATGAGACCTTTTAACTCGGCTTCAACTTGAGGAATACCAGAACCTTTGATATCTTTTTCTGACCGCGTTAACTTGGCACTAAGCCAGCATATGAAAAGATAAAGCAATAAAATAATCAATAGATTTCGAAGTAGATTTTCTTGCTCTTGATAAAGTCCTTGAACGATATGAAAGCCTTTTTCGATCAAAAATCGAAATGATCCTACAATAATTCCTACGACTAATCCGACAATAATACCTCGCCCTACTTGAGCTAAGATCGTACTGGACGCGAAAGCAAATTCTTTCTTGGAACTAAGTATTTCCGATTGTTCCTCCATAATTCTCTCCTTTAATTATCTTTTACTAGTTTCTGAGACGATCGTTTTAATCGGTTCAAAACTGGTGCGATGAATAGGTGTGACACCGTGCTTTCAATTCCTTCTAAATGCTTAGCAGTTCCATAGCCAGCATTTTGAGCAAAATCATAGCCAGGAAATTCTTGGTCATAGTTAGCCATGATCTTATCTCTGGTAACTTTAGCTATAATCGATGCTGCTGCAATAGATAAGGAGTTGGCATCCCCTTTGATGATGGATGTCTGAGAAATCGGTAAGTCCAACTTCATAGCATCAATCAGAAGGTGTTGAGGTTTTGGTTGAAGTTGCGAAACAGCGTCATTCATGGCTAGTTTTGTCGCTTCGTAGATATTGACTTGGTCAATGACATGATTGTCCATAATCCCGATACCGATTGCTAGGGCATTCTCTTTGACAACCTGAAAAATCTCCTCGTGTTTTTTCTTAGGAATTTTTTTGCTGTCATTTAAACCTTTAATTTTACAATTTTGAGGTAAAATCACTGCAGCAGCAACCACTGGACCAGCTAGCGGACCACGTCCAACCTCATCTACACCTGCAATTAGAGATATCCCTTTACTATATAGATCTTTTTCATATCGAAGCATGGCTTCTAAGCGAAGATTTTCATCAATTTCTACTTGGATGGCCTTTTTACGCTTTTCAATTTCCTTTTGTACACCTGAACGAGAATCTTTTTCAAATTCCTTGAACAAGGGACTTTCAAGATTAGTTATCTTTGCTAATTCTTCTTTGATTTCTTTAATCGTTGCCATTGAGATCATCCAATGTATCTAAGGTATAGTTACCAAGTTTTCCATCACGAACTTCTTTGACAAAGAGGTTGTAAAAACGGTCGTAATCATCACGGAAACCAAGGATACGCGTCATATCCATGATAATTTCTGGAGCCTCATCGTCCAGATTCATTTGTTTAAATCGTTCTTGAAGCTTTTCAGGATAATGCGTTTTAAAGTAATTGAGACCGAAAATCGTTACCTCATCCATTGGAAGTAACTGATCCTTGATTGCTCCCGTAAGAGCTAGTTTGAGTGCAACAGTTTCATCTTCAAATTTTGGCCAGAGAATCCCTGGAGTATCCAAAATTTCTAAATCCTTATTGGTTTTAAGCCATTGCTGACCTTTTGTCACCCCAGGCTTGTTTCCAACTACAGCAATTTTCTTACCAGCTAAACGGTTCATCAGAGTCGATTTACCAGCGTTTGGAATCCCGATAATCATGGTACGCAAGGTCTCAATTTGAATTCCACGTTCTTTTTGACGAGCAATCTTATCTGCCATGAGTTTCTTAGCAGCATCCGTTACGACTTTTACTGTTATTTGTTCCTTAGAGTTAATAGCAAGTGTCTGAATACCTTGTGATTCAAAGTACTGACGCCACTCTTTTGTTAATACTGGGTCCGCAAGGTCTGCCTTGTTTAGAATCAATAGCCTTGGTTTGTCCCCGATGATTTTAGTCAGCATCGGATTTTGACTAGACAAGGGCAAACGTGCATCTACTAAAACTGTCACAAAATCAACAAATTTTAAATTTTCCTGGACCTGACGACGCGCCTTGGACATATGCCCAGGAAACCATTGAATAGTTGCCATTTTATTTCCTTTTCTTCATACAAACTTATTCTATAAAACATAGATGATTACTGACTATTTTACCATATTTTGGCTATTTTTGCAGATGAATGATATTTTAATAAAAAGGAAATCCCCCTTTACCAAGAGGAAAAGAGGGATACCATTCTTATTGATGAACAGCTTGTGCTGCCGTAATTAGAGTTAATTTGTAAACATCGTCAGAGTTACATCCACGAGAAAGGTCATTTACTGGTTTGTTAAGACCTTGCAAAACTGGTCCAACTGCAGCAAATCCACCTAGACGTTCTGCCATCTTGTAACCAATGTTACCTGCTTCAATACCAGGGAAGATAAAGACATTAGCTTGTCCAGCTACGTTGCTTCCAGGAGCTTTAAGAGCCGCAGTTTCAGGAACAAAAGCAGCATCGAATTGTAATTCACCATCGATTTCAAGGTCAGGACGCAAGTCGTGTGCGATTTTAGTTGCTTCAACAACCTTATCAACACTTTCGCCAAAACCTGAGCCTTTAGTTGAATAGCTAAGCATAGCAATCTTAGGTTCAATACCAAACATTTTAGCAGTGATAGCAGAGTTAATCGCGATTTCAGCTAGGGCGTCAGCATCTGGGTTGATGTTGATAGCACAGTCACCAAACAAGTAACGTTCAGTGCCACGAACCATAAGGAAGGCACCTGATGTACGGCTCACATTCGGACGAGTCTTAATGATTTGAAGAGCTGGACGAACTGTTGAAGCTGTAGAGTGAATAGCTCCTGAAACCATACCATCAACTAAGCCCATATAAACTAACATAACACCAAAGTAGTTAACATCGTTGATGAGTACTTCTCTCGCTTCTTCTTCTGTCATTTCCTTTACGACGTTCAACAAGTGAAGCTACCATATCTTCAAATTGTGGGTAATGTTCTGGATCGATGACTTCGTAACCCTCTGTAATTCCTTCGATTTCGAGATAGATTTTAATTTTGTCAGGGTTTCCTAGGAGTACAGGGATAACTTCTGTTTCTTTAACCAAACGCTTCGTTGCTTGTAGGATACGTGGTTCTTCACCTTCAGGTAGAACGATTCGTGCATTTTTACCAACTAGGTTGGCTTTCAAACTTTCAAAAACTTCCATGAGTTTTGACTCCTTTTAAGATAAATTATTATTTGATAACTGTGTAATAAGTGTGTCGAAATCATCCGGCAGTGGGCATTCTAGCTCTAACTGCTCTTCTAAGAAAGGATGATAGAACGATAAGTAATGGCAATGTAGAGCCTGGCGCTCGATGCCATGTTCTAAGCTTCCCCCATAAAGATCATCTCCAAGTAATGAAAATCCAATATGCGAGAAATGAACCCTAATCTGGTGAGTTCTCCCAGTGTGGAGACGAATATCAACTAAGTGAATATTCCCATAAGATGCCACGATTTGATAGGATGTATGGGCATATTTTCCACCCTTTGCTACTCGTCGAGTGATGATAGAATCTTCATCTCGGGCTATCGGAGCGATGATTTCTCCCTGAGGTTCCAGATGACCATCTCCCTTGACTAAGGCATAATAACGCTTTTCAATAGCCTTTTTTTGCAATTGTTTGTCTAATCTGGCATGCGCATAGCCGTGTTTAGCAAAAAGCATCAATCCAGAGGTATCTCTATCAAGCCGTGTCACAATGTGAACCTGCTGATTCTCATAGTTTTGTTTTACATAGTAACCTTTGATAAAGTTGGCAATGGTATTGGAATGATTGACACTAGGGATTGAAGCGACTCCAAAGGGTTTGTTGATAATCAAGAAATGATCATCTTCAAATAGAATATCTAGAGGATAATCAATTGCTTCAAGTGTCTCGAATCCTTCCTCTGGCGGAATATCAATGACGACTTCATCTCCGATATCTAAGAGATAGGTTGCATTCTGCGGATGCCCATTTACTCGAATATCACCACCTCGAAACTTAATCTTGGCAAGTAACCCTTTTGAAACTTCATGTTTTTTCAGAAAGGTTTTGACCTTGACATGTTCGTCGGCAATAAACTGAAACCTCATTCGTCCACCTCACCAATAAAGGCATCTTTGACACGATTCCAAAAACTGGTGTGGCTTGGCGTGGCTACAAAATGAATCTTGTGGTGATCAATCTGATACTCTATTTTCTCAATATTTCGGAAAGAATAAATACTATTATCGATTGAGATTGTGTGATAGTCATTTCGAGTTGGTATCAATTCAATCTTGTCTTTTTTAGGAACAATAATTGATGAACCTAGTGTGCGGTAGATTCTGTTGTTCAAACTAGCAATTTCAGCCAATTGTAGGGCCTCTATAGTCGGGTGCAGTACTGCTCCACCAAGTGATTTATTATAAGCAGTACTTCCAGTCGGCGTTGAAACGGTTAGGCCGTCACCACGAAAGCGTTCGAAGGGAACATGGTTAATAATGACATCAGCAACCATAGTTCGATCCGCTCGACGAATGCTAGCTTCATTTAGTGCTCGGAAAGACTTGACTTCACCATTTTCGAGAAATATTTTGACACTTAGGAGTGGATAAGACACTTGAGCACCGTTATCCAACTGTAAATTTGTAACCAATTGGTCCAACTCAAAATCACGATAATCCGTATAAAAACCTAAATGTCCTGTATGAACCCCAACAAAACGAACCTTATCCAGTTGGTTTTCATACTTATGAAAAGCAGACAACAACATCCCATCTCCACCAATAGAGACGACGATATCTGGATTTTTATCATTCAGGATAAAATTATTCTTTTTTAATCGTTCTTTTAACTCGAATAGAACTTTCTGACTCTGAGGCTTACGGTTGGCAATAAGGTCAATTCGTTTACCTGTATTCTTCATCGGTATCGTCACTGTTTCCTACCCCGTCATTTAACTTTCTGTGCAAAGGATCAAAGAGCGCTTGTGCTTCCTGGATATCAGCACGTATTTTACTCATTTCTTCGTCTAACTGATGTGAAATTCTGGCTGTAATTTCAAGTCTTTCTTTGATTTCCTCTGGGAAATCTCCTTGATATTTATAATTGAGTGAATGTTCGATTGTAGCCCAAAAGTTCATAGCTAAGGTACGAATTTGAATCTCAACTAGAATGGTTTTTGCACCGTAAATCGTATCAACCATATACTCAATAATCACATGATAAGAACGATAACCCGATGCCTTTCGATGAGTAATGTAATCACGTTCTTGAACAACTCTCATATCCTGTCTTTTACGAAGGATAGAAACAACCTCGTTTACGTCGTCTACAAATTGAACCATGACACGTAAACCTGCAATATCTTGCAAATCCTGTTCAAGTGTGTCATAGCCAATACCCCGGCGTGCCATTTTTTCTTTGATACTTTCAATCGGTTTAACCCGACCCGTGACAAACTCAATTGGAGAATGTCGGTTTTGTTTTCTGTATTGTTTTCGGATTCCTCGGAGTTTTATTTTTAATTCTCCGACAGCTTGAATGTAAGGATCTAAAAATTCTTCCCATTCTGTAATCATATAACTCTTACGTCCAATTCTCTATGCAGTTTCATTTATTTAGTTTTTGATTTTCTCATGAAAATCATATACAATAAATACAATGCTTATTATACCATAAATCGCTTTCAAATATAAAGAAAAGGTTGTAAAAATGAAACATTTAGAAATAGAAATGAAAACACTTCTCAGTAAAGAAGAATATAATCGATTGCTAGCTCAATTTTCAGAAGTCACTCCTATTACACAAAAAAATTACTACCTAGATACGCCTGGTTTTTACCTTCGTCAACATAAAATCGCTATGCGCATTCGTACGTTCGATTCAAGCGCCGAACTGACTATTAAGATTCCTCAAGAAGTCGGAAATATGGAATACAACCAAGACCTCACTCTTGAGGAGGCTAAAAATTGTCTTGCCCAATGTAAACTCCCTCAGGGGATGATTCTAGAAGAACTAACTAGCCGTGGACTTTCAACAAGTGGTTGGGTGGTTTTAGGTTGCCTAACTACTGTTCGTTTCGAAAAAGAAACAGCAATTGGACTCATGGCGCTTGACCAAAGCAGCTACTTCGATATTGTAGATTATGAACTAGAGCTAGAAGTTGAAAATGGCGACCAAGGAAGTCTTGATTTTCAGGAGTTTTTACAGGTAAATGAGATCCAATACAAGAAAGCACCTTCAAAATTAGTACGATTTATAGAAAATATGAAAAAAAACTGAAATTATATTCTTTTTTTGATAAAATAGAAGAGATAAAAAATAATAGAATCTGTGAAAGAAAACACTTTCCTTTGAAAATGTTTTTTCACCGATTTACTTAGTTTATAGAGGACGGTTTATCAATGTCAGATACAAAAAATATGAAGCTTTTTTCTCTTTCATCCAATCATGAAATAGCTCAAAAAATTGCAGATGCTGCAGGTGTTCCACTTGGAAAGTTGTCATCACGTCAATTCTCCGATGGTGAAATCCAGGTTAATATCGAAGAAAGTGTTCGTGGATATGATGTTTATATCATCCAATCAACCAGCTACCCTGTAAATAACCACTTGATGGAACTATTAATCATGGTTGATGCCTGTGTTCGTGCTAGTGCAAATACCATTAACGTTGTGCTTCCATACTTTGGTTATGCTCGTCAAGACCGTATTGCTTCTTCTCGAGAACCTCTTACGGCTAAACTTGTTGCAAATATGTTGGTAAAGCTGGAGTTAGCCGTGTATTGACACTGGACCTTCATGCTGTTCAGGTACAAGGTTTCTTTGATATTCCTGTAGATAACCTCTATACAATTCCGCTATTTGCAAAACACTACATTGATAAAGGTTTAACTGGTCCAGATGTGGTTGTTGTCAGCCCTAAAAACTCAGGTGTAAAACGTGCTCGTAGCCTTGCTGAATACCTTGATGCTCCGATTGCTATCATTGACTATGCTCAAGATGATTCTGAACGTAGCCAAGGTTACATTATCGGAGAGGTTGAAGGTAAGAAAGCAATCTTAATCGATGACATTCTTAATACAGGCCGTACTTTCTCTGAAGCTGCTAAAATTTTGGAACGCGATGGTGCTACTGAAATCTATGCAGTATCCAGCCATGGTTTGTTCGTCAACGGTGCTGCAGAGTTGTTGGATGCAGCTAATATCAAGGAAGTCTTGGTTACAGATTCTGTATTGACAGAAAGTAAAAAACCTAAGAATGTACAATATATTACCGCAAGCGAACTAATTGGTGATGCCATGGTTCGTATTCATGAAAGAAAACCAGTTAGTCCACTATTTAAATTTAAATAGAAATTAGGTGAGTTTTTGATTTATTTAGATAATGCTGCTACGACACCCATGTCATCTGCAGCTATCTCAGCAATGACTCAAGTCATGCAGGAGACTTATGGCAATCCTTCTAGTATTCATGGTCATGGGCGTCAAGCAGGAAATTATTACGTGAAGCCCGTCAAGAGTTAGCATGTTTACTAGGTACAAAGCCCCAACACATTTTCTTCACATCTGGTGGTACAGAAAGTAATAATACAGCTATTATCGGCTACTGTCTTCGTCATCAAAATCGCGGAAAACACATTATTACTACTGCTATTGAGCATCACGCTGTGCTTGAACCAATTGAATATCTGGTGGAAAATTTTGGGTTTGAAGTGACTATTTTAAAACCCGACGACAATCAAGAAATCACTGCAGATCAAGTCAAAAATGCACTGCGTGAAGATACTATTCTCGTTTCAACTATGTATGTTAACAATGAAACAGGTACTCTTTTACCAATCGCTGAAATTGGTCAGATTTTAAAAGTCCATTCAGCAGCTTATCATGTAGATGCTGTTCAAGCTGTCGGGAAGCTAAAGATTCTTCCTGAAGAACTAGGAATAGATTTTCTCAGTGCTTCTGCTCATAAATTTCACGGTCCAAAGGGTATCGGTTTCCTATACGCTGCTTCTTCAGATTTTGATCCTTACCTACATGGTGGAGATCAAGAACAGAAAAAAAGAGCAGGGACAGAAAACCTTCCCGCAATTATAGGTATGGTTGCAGCTCTTAAGGACGATATAGATCATCTAGAGGCTAACTTTAATAAAGTTCAAAAACTACAGAAAGTTTTTCTAACTGAAATGGCTGGATCAACCTATTATCTGAATCAAGGTAAAGAGCAACTCCCTTATGTCCTAAATATCGGATTTCCGGGACAACGCAACGATCTACTACTACTTCGTTTAGACCTTGAAGGTATTTCTATTTCAACAGGTTCTGCTTGTACAGCTGGTGTTGTTCAGGTCAGTCATGTTCTTCAAGCCTTCTACGGAGAAGAATCTCCTCGCTTACACGAGTCTGTACGCGTCAGCATTTCACCACAAAATACAGAACAAGAAATGATAACTCTTGCTAAAACTCTTAAAAATATCATCGGAGGATAAACTTAATGGCATTTGAACAAACAATTAAACTTAAAAATTGTCGTTACGAATACACACTTAGTCCAACTGTTAAAAAATTTACGCTTAAAGATAATACTTTTTTTGAAACTAAAGTTGGGCACTATGAATTAACGCGTCTACTTGAAAAAGTTCCAAATAGCGGGGAAGGATTCCAACTTAAGATTATCATCAACAAAGACTTAACTGGTGTAAAAATCAATATCACTGATAAATTTGGTCTACGTTTAGTTGATATCTTCAAATCAGAAGAAACTCATATCCACCAAGAGAAATTCTACTTTTTGATGGATAGCCTGGTTGAACGTGGCGTATTTACAAAGCGAAAGATAGAAGGTCGTTATGTTTCGATTAACTTACAAGGACTCCTATAAAGTAGAGCGTGTGCAAGAATATGAAGACTATGAAGCTCTTATGCTCTCTCTATCGGGTTGTGTAACTCTCCCTGATACTACTCATATTACTTCATTAACACATGATGGAGTTGAAATCTATCAAGGACTTCTAGGTAACCTCTACCGCTTTTTAAGAACTTACCACGAAACGAAGATAAACTAAGATTTTTTCTTAGTTTTTTTTCGTTATTGTTGCAATTTTCACAAGCTTTCTATAAAATAGTAGATAGAAAGGTTGTGATTTTGTGAAAGAAAAACAGTCTGCTATTCCTAAAGCAACAGCAAAGAGACTTTCTCTCTATTACCGTATTTTTAAAAGATTTAATGCCGAGAAAATTGAAAGAGCTAATTCCAAACAAATTGCAGAAGCGATTGGAATTGATTCTGCCACTGTTCGTCGTGACTTCTCTTACTTTGGCGAACTTGGACGTCGTGGATTTGGCTATGATGTCAAAAAGCTCATGAACTTTTTCGCTGATCTTTTAAATGATAATTCTATTACCAATGTTATGCTTGTGGGTATTGGAAATATGGGGCATGCCCTCCTCCACTACCGCTTTCATGAGCGTAACAAAATGAAAATCATCATGGCTTTTGACCTAGATGATCATCCTGAGGTTGGTACCAAGACACCCGACGGTGTTCCAATCTATGGAATCTCTCAAATAAAGGACAAAATTAAGGATAGTGATGTTAAAACTGCTATTCTTACTGTTCCTAGTGTTAAATCTCAAGAAGTTGCGGAACTTTTGGTTGATGCTGGTATCAAAGGTATCCTCAGTTTTTCTCCTGTTCACCTACATCTTCCTAAAGACGTAGTTGTCCAGTATGTCGATCTTACTAGCGAACTTCAAACCCTCCTCTATTTCATGCGCAAAGAGGATTAGAAAGCGAATTGATTTATGAAAAAACCAGTTATTGGGATTACAGGAAACGAAAAAGCCCATCCAGACGATGAGCTTATGATGAGTTATGCTGCCAAAGGCTTTGTTGAAGGAGTTAAGGAAGCTGGAGGTATCCCCATTATCCTACCAATTGGTGATGAAGAAATGGCCGGTTACTACATTAGTTTAATTGATAAACTTATTTTAACTGGTGGACAAAACGTTGACCCTAAATACTATGGTGAGCCCAAAGCTATTGATAGCGACGATTACCACCTTCAACGTGATATTTTTGAGTTAGCCCTCATTAAAGAAGCAATCAAGCAAAAGAAACCTATTTTTTCTGTCTGTCGTGGTACTCAACTCTTTAACGTAGCCATGGGTGGATCTCTTTATCAAGATATCGAAGATCATTGGCAAGATACTTCCGCTGAATACACCACTCAGCGACTTGTCACCGAACCAGATACTATTCTAAGAGAAATCTATGGAGAAATCTCTCATATCAATTCTTTCCACCATCAGAGCATCAAAGATTTAGCTCCTAATCTTAAGGTTGTAGCACATGATCCTAAAGATGGTATTATCGAAGCTGTTACAACTACGGACGGCTTCCCTTATCTTGGTGTTCAATGGCATCCTGAATTTCTCTTTGAAAATCGCCCCAAAGATAAAACACTTTTCGACTATGTCGTCAATGAATTATAATTTCGATAAATTAGTTAATTAATTATGAATGAACTTACTCCCCCTTCTACTCATGACCTTTAGAGAGATTTAGAAGTTAATGTTTTCTCATCTGTCAAGAGCAAGGAAATTGACCATTTCTCAACCTATAAGGAAAAGAAAATAGAAGTTTATTGTCAACTTTCTAATCTATATAGTCTTTTAACGGCAGAAAGTTACCAATCATTTTCTAAGAATAAAGAGTATCTCGACAAACTCTCACTAAAAGACAAACAAAAAGAACTGAAAGAAATGTCTAAAAAGGCAAAACCATTTAGTAAACAGGCAGATGCTAAATTTAAAGGCAGATTTCGTTCTTCGCTTGTTTTTTACAGAGATATCTTGATCCACTCAAAAAAGTATTATAAAATTGAAGACTTCAATGCTATTATTGACTTTATCGTCCAAGAAAAGTTGTTGGTCCCTACAATTGATCCTCTTCCTAAAATTGATATGAACGAAGTAGAGTCCTATGCTTTACAAGCGATTGAGCAGGGTCCCCTAAACTTCAAAAAATAATCCTATATCAGGTCCGTCTTCTCGCGGTAACTAAAATAATCAGAATGAGAGACGATTAAATGGTCCAATAAGACCAATCCCATTAATTCGCAGGCTTCTTTAACAAGCTTCGTAACATGGTCATCATTGGGGCTAGGAACTACTGCTCCTGATGGATGATTATGAACCAGAATCACAGATGTTGCCATATGCTTCAAAGCGTAGTGGAGAATTTCTCTCGGTTCAGCAATGCTTCTCGTGGCAGAACCGATAAATAGTCTGCTGATGAATGATTTGATTTTGAGTATTCAGATAGAGCGCCACTAGGTGCTCTTGTTTTTTATCTCCAAGCTCAGACTGCATCTTTTTAGCTAATTTACGACTGCTAAGAATACTCTCCATTTTCACTGTTTCCCTTTTATGGATACGGTAGCCTAATTCAATAACGGCTTGTAATTCGATAGCCTTTACACGTCCAATACCCGATAGAGTCTGCAATTCCTGTAGACTCATTCTTTTGAGGTCAGTTAAACATGTCAGCTGATTTAAGACCCTCTGTGCTATTTCAAAAACATTGGCCTGTTTTGTGCCTGTCCTTAGTAATATTGCTAATAATTCTTGGTTGCTGAGCGCTTCTACCCCTTCTCTGACTAGTCTCTCTCTTGGTAAAAGTGAATCTTCTTGAAATGAAATACTATACATAAAAATCCTCCTCACTTTATTATTCGTGAGAAGGATGCTTAATTAGATAAAAACTAGTTATTTTTAGATTTTTTCAAGTGCAAGACGCAAATCTTCAATCAAATCATCGACATTTTCTAGTCCAATTGATAGACGGATTTGATTTTTAGTTACTCCTGCTGCTTCGAGATCAGAGTCAGACAATTGAGCATGCGTTGTAGTTGCTGGATGAACGACCAATGATTTGGCATCTGCCACATTGGCTAGGTTTGAAAAGATTTCTAAGCTATCAATCACCTTACGAGCTTCTGCTTCTCCGCCTTTAACGTGGAAGGTAAAGATTGAACCAACACCTTTTGGTAAATATTTCTCCGCCAAGGCATGGTAAGGGCTATCAGCTAATTTTGGATAATTGACTTTTTCAACTTTTGGATGGTTCACAAGGAAATCAACGATTTTCTCAGCATTTTGAACATGACGTTCAACACGGAGAGATAGTGTCTCAAGACCTTGTAGGAGCAAGAATGAGTTAAATGGTGAAAGGGCAGCTCCCATATCGCGAAGCAATTGCACGCGAGCAGCAACGATAAAGGCTGCAGCACCTACATCTCGAGTATAGCTTAAATTATGGTAGCTTGGATCTTCATTGACGAATTGAGGGGAATTTCCCTGAAGCAGCCCAGTCAAATTTACCACTATCAACAATGACACCGCCAATAGTTGTACCGTGTCCACCGATAAATTTAGTTGCCGAGTGAACTGAGATATCTACACCGTGTGAAAAGACATTAATGAGATATGGTGTTGCAAATGTATTGTCAGAAACTAAAGGAATTTGGTGTTTATGAGCAATTTCGGCTATTTTTTCGATATCAGGAATGTTGATAACTGGATTACCCAAAGTTTCAATCAAAACAAGTTTTGTATTGTCTTTAATCGCTGCTTCCACCTCTTCTAAATGATCAATATCTACAAATGTTGTGGTAATTCCGTATCGAGGAAGGGTTTCTTTCAACAGGTTAAAGGTACCACCGTAGATAGTTGAAGCTGCAACAACATGATCACCTGCGTGAGCAAGTCCAAGGATAGTATAAGTAAGAGCTGCCATTCCAGAAGCTGTGGCCAGCGCACCTACACCGCCTTCTAGTGCTGCAATACGCTCTTCAAAGGCTGAAGTTGTTGGATTGGTAATACGAGTATAGATATTTCCAGCTTTTTGAAGGGCAAAAAGGTCTGCACCCTCCTGTGTATCTTCAAATACAAAAGATGTTGTTTGATAAATAGGGACAGCACGAGACTTGGTAGTAGCATCTACCACTTGCCCTGCATGCAATTGAAGAGTTTCAAATTTAAATTCACGAGTCATCATCAGACCTCCAAAGATTTCATTAAATTAATTGTATCATCTATGGCAGTCAGTTACAAATACAAATTTGTTATATATTAGCATAAGCAACAGCTATGGCATTTATTAGAATTGAAAAACTTTTTTCAGATAGTTTAAAAAGTTTGTATTCGCTATTCCTATACTTTATAATGGATATAAAGGAGAAGACTATGTCAGAAATTACACATGAAATTGATTCAAACTTCGCTGGTCGTTTAAATATTTTGCGTGCTGGTGTGCTCGGAGCCAATGACGGGATCATTTCCATCGCTGGAGTTGTTATCGGGGTTGCCAGTGCAACCAGCAATATCTGGATAATCTTTCTTTCAGGTTTGGCTGCCATCTTAGCGGGTGCCTTCTCTATGGCTGGAGGTGAATATGTTTCGGTATCTACTCAAAAAGACACTGAGGAAGCCGCTGTAGCCCGTGAACAATTACTTTTGGATAAGGATATCGAAGCCGCAAAGAAATCTCTTTATGCTGCTTATCTTCAAAATGGTGAGTGTGAAACTTCAGCTCAACTTTTAGTCAATAAAGCTTTTCTTAAAAATCCACTTAAAGCCTTAGTTGAAGAAAAATACGGAATCGAGTATGAAGAGTTTACAAATCCTTGGCATGCTGCAGCATCTAGCTTCATCGCTTTTGTTCTTGGTAGTCTACCACCAATGCTTTCCATTACTATCTTTCCAAGTGACTATCGCATCCCTGCTACTGTTTTTATCGTTGCGATTTCTCTATTGATTACAGGTTACACCAGTGCCAAACTCGGGAAAGCCCCAACTAAAACAGCCATGATTCGTAACCTTTGTATCGGTCTTTTGACCATGGGAGTGACCTATCTATTGGGTCAGTTGTTTAGCATTTAAAAAAGATACCGTACGGTATCTTTTTTGCTTAGTCATGCCTTAGTAACTTAAATATTAATTACTAAAGTTCTATATTGGTTAGATCTATATTCTTAGAAAGTTCTTCATTTATAAGTCTATAAATTAATCCTAATCAACTAATAAAATCTTCTAATTTTAACAATGAAAGTTCTTGAGATGAATACTGTTTATTATTATTTAATCGAACAGCTTGATTCATAATTAAATCTTCATATAAATTTCTTATAAAGCGACCATTTGAAAAATTTTCTACCTTAGTTTCTAATTCATCGGTAAAATAAGAAGATAATCTTTCTTTTAATTCGTCACTTAATTGATAGTCATCTTTTCTTGCCAATGTTTCGAGTATATCTATTAGTTCTGTAGAAGAATAGTTTTCAAAATTAATAAAATAATTAAATCGAGACCTCAGACCAGGATTAGATTCAAAGAAATGATTCATAGGCTCTGTATAACCAGCTACGATGACAATTAAATCATCCCTTGAATCCTCTAATGCTTTTGTGAGTTCAGTTAAACATTCTCTTCCATATGAATCGGTATTGTCATTTTCTGTTATACTATATGCTTCATCTATGAATAAAACGCCACCTTTTGCTTTTTCAATGACATTTTTAACTTTCAAAGCAGTTTGTCCCTGGTAACCCGCAATTAAATCTGTCCTAGAAACTTCGGTAAAATGTCCTTTAGATAAAAGTCCTAATTGGTAATACATTCGACCTACAATTCTTGCTACTGTTGTTTTACCAGTTCCAGGGTTCCCCATAAATGCCATATGTAATGTTCGTTTTGGTACTTTTAATCCTGATTCTTTCCTCTTGGCTTGAATCTTCTGGTAGATAACCAATCTACGTACTTCCTCTTTAACTTGTGTTAAACCAACTAACTGATTTAATTCATTCATAAGCTCATTTAAGGAAGAGCTTTTTTTATTATCTGCTTCTTTTTCGAATATTTCGGAAATATAAGAGTAACCCAGATAACAAGCTAAAGTATCAGATAATTCTTTTAGCATTGGAGTTAGCTTATTTTTTCTATGTACATGTTGAAGCTTATATATATGTTGATATAACTCAGATACTTTCTTAGTGTCAGAACGATCATTTATAATTTCATTAACTTTTTTGAAATAAAATTCGTCACCATCTATCTGACGCCGGCGATCTAATTTTTTTGCAGCTTCAATTAACTTGTCACGGGATGTACTCATAATTTACCTCAAAAACATAAATAGTAAAGCGATTATTAACATTCCAATAGATACTCCGGATATGATAAAAACTGTAAGGAGTCGACGAGAAATAAGTTTAATTTGTTCTTTACTTTCTTTCAACTCTTTTCTGAGTTCTTCAATTTCAGAAGTATGCGAGACTGGCTCCAAAGAAAGCGTGCTTACTGTATCCTCTAAGCTTACAATTCTATCGTCTAATATAGAAAGTCGCTTCTCATGTTCCTCAATGGTTTCTTTATGATTGTTTTCATTGAATTTTTCTTTAAATTGCTTTAGTACTTGGAGTGTAGATGCTTGCTTCTCGATTGTTTTATCAATACGAGCTTGTTCTTTCTGAATTTTCTTATTGGTATGTTCATTTGCAGCTACTGTAGTAACAATCGCTTGAATATAACCTTTATCTAGACCCTCTAAAGCTTTATAAACTTGACCAAATTCTTCTGTTAATTTCTGTTGATCTTCATAAAATCTTGAAATGTAATTTTGAACTTGCTCTACTAAAGTGTTAAACTCTTTACCAGTAACTCCATGCTCAACAAAATCAAGACCAAAACCAAAGAATTCTTCATGAGTTCTAACCTTATCAAAATACAAATCATCTCGACTTTGTTCAGCAAATTCTTTCAGGTGCTCTTTAGCTTCGTTGAAATCATATGGGCTAATATTTATTTCAAATTTTTCCTGTTCTTGCTTAATTACTTCTTGTTCCATATTTATCTCCCTAATCTAATAATTCTTGTAATAAACTATCAATCTCATCAAAGTCACTTTTATCGTCTCTTGTAGGTTCTGTAAAAATATCTGATAACTTTTCTTTCATTATTGAAGCAGCTATATCATGTCTTTCTTTAATAGTATTAATGATTGTATTTTTTTCAACTTCTAGTTTAATATTTTTTACATCTAACAATTGATCTTGAATGACTAGCATTTCATTTTTTTGATCAATCTTTTCAGAACTTAGCTCAGCAATTTGTTTCTCAACAATTTGCTGATCGATCATTTTTAATACAAAAGCGCCTGTTATACCAGCAACAGTAGCCCCCATAAATGTTCCAATAATACTAGCTAAAGAACCTAGAATAGGTATTTCTACTGCAAGTGGAGGTGCAATAGCAATGAGAGATTTTCCGATTGTTTCACCTAGAGCTACCCCTCCCGTGACAATTATACCCGCCGTTATTATTTTACCAAGTTCGAGAATAATAATATTAATATTTTTTGAACTATTTTCAGGGTTATTCAAATAATCAATAGCATCCTTTAGAGATGACCATCCCTGTTTCATAAATGTCCAAATCTTAAAAAACACTTCACCAACTGTTCCAAAAATAGAAGTCACAAGCATTGTTAAGATAGATTGCCCAACAATTAAAATATGTTTTGATAAATTTGAAACAAAAGTAGAGACAGCTTCTTTTAATTTTTCAAGGAATGAATTGAAATTCTTATGCTTTTCACCCAACCAAACTATAAATTTCTTGATTATTTCCTTTAAAAACTCTGATAAAAGTTGAAAAATTGCAACCTTTAATGCCTTTCCAGAAACTTTTAAAGCCTCATCGCGACGTGATTTTTTACCTGATTGAATAGCTTTTTCTTTATTCTCTTGTTTTCTTTTATGAAGTTCTTCTCTAGCCTCTCGATCATCTTTTTCTAACTGTTTTCTATCAATATTAAAACGTTCATCAGGCTTCAATCCATTCCTTTCAGAGTCCAAAAATTCTTTCATAGTTTTGTCCCCTTTAGACATGTTAGCAGAAGCATCTAAATCATGTAAATTTTTAGAACTATTAGCAAAATCTTTTACTTCCTCTTTAGAAAAAAATGTAGACATTTCAATATCATTCAATTGCTCCTTTATAGAAACTGTATGATCTTTATGAACTGCTCCTGAACCTTTGTCTCTTCCTTTGTCAAAAAACTCACGAGCATCACTTTTTAGAACTCTTTCTCCTTTTTTATTAGTAGTGAAGTTATCTTGCCATCTATCATATCTTTCTTGATAATTAACATCTCTGTTATGAGTCGCTACTTTACCTTTTTCAAAATTTTCAGCAGTTTGTATATGAGCTTCTTTTCTCAAATCTAGAGTTTGGCCATTGTTATCTTTAATAAACTCTTCACCTATTTGGGCAGCAAGTTGAAGTTGTACTTGTTCCCAAACAATATTTTCAATAGATTCTTGAAGATATTCATTATTTTGAAGTTTATCTCTATCAATATCAAGTTGATCGATGTGTTCTGCTATGTCTTTTAAGTTATCTTCTAAAGAACTCTCTAAATCAAGTAATTGTTCATAATCAATATCTAGCTCAGTCGTTTGGAGTTCAAACTGTTCATTTTCATTTGCCATAATTCTACCCTTATAATACTTTTTAGTATATTATATCATTTTATTTTAAAAAAATTCAAAATAAAAAAAGAACTTTGCTTATTCAAACAAAATTCTTTTATTATCTCTAATCACCAAAACCAACCTTCATTATCATTAATTGGTTCAGCCTCTTTCATCTTACGTGGTCCTGTTCCGTACATTTCTGCTTCGATATCTTCCTTTGTTGGCAAGATAGAGGCTAGGATGATGTAGATGATGATTCCAAGTCCGAAGTTTGCGATTGTAAAGATAGCAAAAATGAAGCGCACAAGGGTGACATCAAGATCCCATTTATCAGATAGTCCAGCAAGTACTCCTGATATCATACGATTTCGTCTCATTTTGTAAAAATTTTTATTCATAGTTTGTACCTCTTTCGGTATTCTTGAAATAAGTATAACATGAACTAAAACACCCTGCATCAGTCCTTAGGCGGATTTTGAGGAAGGAGTTTGCCACGACAGAGACCACAAAGATAACGTTTGGTATCAATTCGTCGCTTTCGATGATAAGTCTGACTACAAGTCTGACAAGTATAGACTAGAGCTGGTGTTTGACTAACACTTAATAAGGGAGGAACAAAGCGGAGCCCGTCTACTTCTTTAACAGTTTCTTAAAGGCTACATCTTTATGTTTATACCCCTTGCCCTCATAGTATAAATGATAATGACAGAGTTCGTGACGGACAATTTTCCGAAAAACCTCTAAACCAAGTTCTTGATAGACTTTAGGATTAAAATCCAAATGCCCATCCTTTGGAAAGAATCGCCCACCTGTCGACCGTAGACGAGAATTCCATTGAGCTTGGTGTTTGAAAGGTTTCCCAAAGTCTTCTAAAGAAACTTGTCGAACGTAATTAGTTAGATTCATCTGGTGCAAGGAGCGACAGATTTACTTTTTCGCGTTGGACATCAATCTTCTTCACCCAAACGGTTACCAAATCACCAACTGAAACGACTTGACTCGGATGCTTGATGAATTTCTTGCTCATGTGAGAGATATGAATCAGGCCATCCTCGTGAATACCAATATCAACAAAGGCACCGAAGTCAACGACGTTACGAACAACGCCCTCAAGCTTCTGGCCAACTTTTAAGTCTTTGATATCCAAGACATCCTGACGAAGGACTGGAGCATCAAAAGAATCACGGAAATCACGTCCTGGTTTTAAAAGATCTGCAATAATATCTTTAAGAGTTTCTTGACCGAGGTCTAATTCTTGGGCCATTTCCTTGATTGAAATAGATTTGAGTTTGGCTTGTGCTTCTTCATTTAGGTCTTTAATGTCCAAACGTTTGAAGAGTTCCTTAACAGCAACATAGTTCTCTGGGTGAACACCTGTATTGTCAAGGATATTGCTACTTTCAGGGATACGGAGGAAACCTGCAGCCTGTTCAAAGGCTTTTGCTCCTAAACGAGGAACTTTCTTGATTTGGGCGCGTGAAGTGATTTGCCTTCTTCTTCACGATACTTCACGATATTTTCAGAGATTGTTTTGTTAAGACCAGCTACGTGCGAAAGTAAGGCTGGACTAGCTGTATTGACATTGACACCGACTTGGTTAACTACCGTATCAACAACAAAGTCTAGACTTTCAGACAGTTTCTTTTGACTAACATCATGCTGATATTGACCGACACCGATGGATTTGGGATCAATTTTAACCAATTCAGCAAGTGGGTCTTGCAAGCGACGAGCAATAGAAATAGCAGAACGTTTTTCAACAGTTAACTCTGGAAACTCTTGACGAGCAAGTTCACTAGCTGAGTAGACAGATGCACCGCTCTCATTGACAATGACATAGCTGACCTCAGGAAAATCTTTAAGTACTTCAGCAACGAAGGCTTCGCTCTCACGACTAGCAGTACCATTACCGATAGCAATGATTTCCACACCATATTGTCCAATCAAATCTGCCAAATCTCTCTTTGCTTCTTCAATCTGACGAGCTGAAGCTGGTTTGACGGGATAAATGACTTGTGTTGTCAGCATCTTCCCAGTCGCATCAACGACTGCAAGCTTGGCACCTGTACGAAAGGCAGGGTCAAATCCAAGGACCACGCGCCCTTTAAGAGGAGCAACAAGGAGGAGATTTCGAAGGTTTTCTGAGAAGAGTTGGATAGCTCCTTCTTCTGCCTTCTCTGTTAGTTCAGTGCGAATACGTCGCTCAATAGCAGGCAAGACCTTCTTCTTAACAGATTGCTGAATAACTTCGTCAATATAAGCATTCTTAACCTTAAAACGAGCAGCAAAGAAAGATAGAATACGATCAATCGCATGCTCAAAGCCAATTTTCAAAATGCCTAGCTTCTCACCACGATTAAGGGCAAGCGTACGGTAACCTTGCATGTTGGCAACTGTTTCTGAGAAATCGTAATAAATCTGAAAGACTTGTTTTTCATCAAGACTCTCATCTTTGACTTGAGAAGTAATCTTAGAGCGTCTAAGTACCTCTTGATATGTCATTGAGCGTAAATGAACATCCTCGGATAGTGCTTCAACCAAGATGTCTACAGCCCCAGCCAAAGCCTCTTGAGGAGTTTCGAAACCTTCACAAACAAAAGCTTCTGCTTCTTTTTCTAGGTTAGAAACATTTTGTAAAATTAAACGAGCAAGTGGAAAAAGTCCAGCCTCACGCGCAATCGTTGCCTTGGTGCGACGTTTCTCCTTATAGGGAAGATAGAGTTCTTCTACATCTGCGAGTTTTTCAGCTGATAGAATTGCTTCTTCTAACTCCTTAGTTAGCTTGCCTTGCTCTTTGATTTTTGCTAAGACGGCTTCCTTACGATCATTTAGAGCAGTTAAACTCTTATCGAGGTCGATAATAGCCTTAATGGCTACCTCATCTAGACTTCCGGTCATATCTTTCCGATAGCGGGCGATAAAGGGGATAGTGGCTCCTTCTGCTGTCAAAGATAAGACAGTATCAATCTGCTTTAAAGTTACACCCAAATCTTGGGAAATTTTTTCATATTTTTTATCCATGAAACTATTATACCATAAGCGCGAAAGCTTGTTTTCATTAATTTGATGCTTTCATTCAACTTTATAAAGATAAAAGCCATGTTTATTTTAAAATCCAACTATTTCTTAGAAATAATAGTATAATAGTGTTAACTAAAAGAATCGAGGTATGCCTTATGGCTGTTAAATTTACAAAAACTGATGACTTAGATAAGATGTTCGAAGAATTCGCTAAACTACCTGATTTAAAGCAAGCAACATTTCCAGACGACAAAGAAAAGAAAGATAAAGCAGAAAAGAAAAAATAGATGACACTCTTTCAAAGTTTACCTTCTAGTGTGCTACAAGCTGGCGCCATTTTTCTTTCAATTATCATTGAAGCTTTACCCTTTGTCTTAATTGGTAGTATCATCTCTGGTGCCATTGAAGTCTATGTCACACCCGAGAAGGTTTATAAATTTCTCCCTAAAAATCGCTTGGGGAGAATCTTTTTTGGTAGCTTCATCGGTTTCCTCTTCCCTTCTTGCGAGTGTGGAATCGTTCCTATCATCAATCGCTTTTTAGAAAAGAAGGTTCCTAGCTATACAGCGGTACCTTTTCTAGTAACGGCTCCTATCATCAATCCTATCGTACTTTTTGCTACCTATTCAGCTTTTGGTAATTCATTTAAAATGGTGTTACTCCGTGCTTTGGGCGCTATTCTAGTTGCTACTATATTGGGTATCTTTCTTGGATTTTTCTGGGAGGGACCTATCCAAAAAGAAAATAGATTGGCTTGCCATGAGCATGATTTTTCTCACTTGACTAAAAGTCAAAAACTGCTTCAGGTCTTTATCCAAGCTATTGATGAATTCTTTGATATGGGACGATATTTGGTCTTTGGCTGTCTTTTTGCCAGCATAGTCCAAGTATATGTTCCAACTCGTATCCTGACATCTATCAGCGCGACACCACTGCTCGCTATTGTTCTTTTGATGGTCTTATCTTTCCTACTATCCCTCTGTAGTGAAGCGGATGCCTTTATTGGCTCTTCTCTTCTATCAAGTTTTGGCTTTGCTCCAGTGCTTGCCTTTCTGGTTATAGGTCCCATGCTTGATGTCAAGAACTTACTCATGATGAAGAATTATCTCAAAACGCGATTTATTTGGCAATTCATGACAATTGTAACTCTTGTTGTTCTTGTCTATTCTTATCTAGTCGGGGTGATGCTATGATTCGATTTTTTATCTTATTTGGCTATTTTATCTTAACCCTTTATCTGCACCTATCAGGTAAGCTCAATCAGTATATAAACCTCCACTACTCTTATCTGGCTTATATCACTATGTTTTTATCTTTGTTACTAGCCATCGTTCAAGCCTATATTTGCCTCAAGCGTTTGAAAGAACATAGTCACTTACATAGTTTTTCAGCCAAGCTTGCTAGTTTTGTCCTCTTAAGTTTACCCTTGTTAGTTGGATTTACATTTCCAACTGTCACTCTGGATTCACAAACAGTATCGGCAAAAGGATATTATTTCCCTTTGTCGGAAGGAACTGACAAGGCAATCCAAGCAAGTGAAGGAACGAGCAGTCAGTTTCTTAAGCCGGATACCAGTCGCTTTTATTCACAAACAGCTCATGAAAATATTATTCGGAAGAGTGCTGATAAATACTTAGCTCAATCTAGTATAGTTATCAATGATGAAAATTACCTGGAGGTTATGGAAGCTATCTATGATTATCCAAACGAATTTGAAGGCAAGGAAATCGAATTTATTGGATTTGTCTACAACGATCCAAATCATACCAATAGTCAATTTGTTTTTCGCTTTGGTATTATGCACTGTATCGCTGATTCAGGAGTCTTTGGACTTTTGACTACAGGAAACACCAATCAATATGAAAATAACACTTGGGTGAGAGTCAAAGGTAAGATTAGCAATCACTATCACAAAGAACTCAACCAAGTCCTCCCAACCCTTGAAGTCCAGTCTTTCATCAAAGTGGACAAACCCGAAAATACTTATGTTTACAAAGAGTTTTAAAAAAGTAGCCTGAGTTGGCTACTTTTTTTGTTTAATAAGCTTTTAACCTCTTGTGCTCCTATCTGATCGCCCGCTTTTCAAAGAACTTAATATACCCCATTAAATTGAGAAGGCTGTAATCCTTGCAAGTTTCTAACGAGAAAGTTTCTGAGACTAATTTCTTGGCCTCTTCAATCTTCCCCTCAAACAATAATTCCCAGGCCTGATTCATGCTAATTCTCCTCTAGCTTATGTTGTATAGAAATCAATCGACAAATCACTATCAGACTCGTATTTTTCCAGGCTATACTGAAGCCATAATAGTCTTCAAATTCTGGATGCCAGTCATAATAAAGTGGGATACGGCTAAATTTTCTTGCAACTACTTCATCTTCAAATTCTGGGGACTCTCCTGCAGTAATTCCAAATTGAAGGCCATTCATTTCCCAGGTGTTTCCCCAAACATTTTCGTCTGATAGAACATCAATCCAACGAGAAGCGTCAATATCAAAATCTGCACATAATTCAAGTTCTAACAATTTTCTGTAGTTTACCTTGGTAGGTTTAATGAAGAAGGCACCCTCTACCTGATACTTTTTATCTTGTACTTGAATTTGTGTGATTTTCATCGGAATTGGAATTCTATTTAACTCCAACCAAAAATAGCCTAGAGGAGTTTTGATTGCATGGTAAATTTGTTTAGACTCTATATTTACTTTGTTCGAGCAAGCATTTAGAATTCTTCCATGCTCAAGTATATTTTTACAAACTATTTTTGAAGTCTCAGAATCAAAAATAGAATACCTACGAATGACACGTTTTAACTTTTCAACGGGAAAAGTGATATCCTTTGGTAGGGCATGATACTTCTGGACAACTAAAGCAGTTTTTTCAGTATTTTCCTTCCCGGTTGGGACAATAACAGCATGTCCAATATGGATATTTGGCTCGTCACATATATAAGTATAACCATTTCCACCTTCTTGAAACTCAACAACTACAATATTTAACTCCTGATCAGGATCGAAAAGTGGTTCAGATTCTCCACTGGTCTGGCGCTCATAAAAAGTGAAACAATTTGGATTATCCTCTTCGCCAAAGACCATAAAACTACCACAATTTGGGCACTTCCACATATAAAAAGAAGCCTCCGAAATGTCTTCATAGGAAATTCTATCATGTTCGTCAGTATTGTTAAAAATATCTTCAAGCAACTCATCCGAATAAACCGAATAAGCATTTGGATCAGGTGCTTGGTGGTCGTTCATTGCTTGACCACATCTACATGTCCATTTTCCCATATCTAACCTCAGTCACGACTTAATTCTTCAAGGAAAAATTGATTGAGAGTTTTCCAGTCTTTCTTTTCCTCTGTAACACTTTGGACGTAGCCATCCAGCTCTTGGATATTTTTGATGATAAAGTCCTGAATTGGCTCTATCGGCTCAATTTCCATACCTTCAGGTCCCTTTACCTTTATATCAAGCAATCTAGACACATGCTCTTTCATTTCATCAGGGAGGAGTTCTTTAACCAAATCATCAAACAAAATCGGTGGAACAGAGTGATGTTTTTCAATCCAACGACAAGCTAAAATAGGACGCAGAGCATAGAAATACTTTTTAGGTTTGACCTTATCTCCTGAAAGATGCTTATTCATTTGAGTTCTAGCTGTATTCAAGTAATGGTGGAGCATCTTTTTCTCGGAAAAATACTGACTGACAAGAGGACGGATACGGTCAATAAAATCTGAATCTTGCTGGTAAACGATTGGCGACTGTAACCACTCAAAGAGGGTTGGATTTGACTTATAAAGCAACTTTAAAGCCTTGTCCAAATCCCAACCACTCACATCCCATGTATCGTCAATTGGTAGTTCGATGACATCTCGATGATCGTTCAAGCTTAGATAAAAATCTTGCTTGTGCTTGTATACGAAACGCACATCAAAGTCACTATCAGGAGACTCGAAGCCCCAAGCGCGACTACCAGACTCAATTGCCCACAAAACAGTAACATCATAATCACGCTCAATTTCTGCAAGTTTTTCAGGTACTAGCACATTCATTTCTTCTTGTGTTTGCATGATGATTCTCTCTTATTAACTTCTTATACCCTATTTTTATCAGATTTCTAATACTTTATCAAAAAAATTAATATAGTATATAAATAAAAAAAGCCTATAGTAGGCTTTTTTTATCATCTAACAATATCTTTATACATGTCTGGTCTTCTGTCTCTAAACAAGCCCCAATTTAGGCGCTCGCTTGCTCCCTTGTCTAGGTCATAAGTGGTTAAGAGGATTGCTTCATCTTGTCGTTCGGCTTGACTTAAAATAGCTCCTGTTTCATCGGTCATAAAGGATGAACCGTAGAAGTTTAGACTGGAATTTTGTCCCCCATTTTCTTCACAAGGAGTGACTTCTTCTAAACCATAGCGATTGGCTGCGATAACTGGGACAATATTTGCTGCTGCATGCCCTTGCATAGTACGTTGCCAATGACCACAACTATCTGTATCCAAAATAGGCTCTGAACCAATAGCTGTTGGATAAAAGAGCAATTCTGCACCATTTAACGCAAGGCAACGGGCTGTTTCAGGGAACCACTCGATCCCAACAAATGCCAATACCAATCTTGGCATAGCGAGTATCCCAGACATTGAAACCAGTGTTTCCAGGAGTAAAGAAGAATTTCTCCTGATAATAATGGTCGTCTGGGATATGAGTCTTCCGATAAACGCCAAGCACTTCTCCATCAGCATCAATGACAGCAATAGAATTGTATAAGACATTACCATCTTTTTCATAAAAACTGATTGGTAAAACGACCTTTAGTTCCTTGGCAATCACTTTAAAATGCTGAATAGCCGTATTTTCTGATACTGACTGGGCATACTGATAGTAGTCATACTGACGCTCCTGACAGAAATAGGGACGTTCAAATAATTCAGGCAAGAGAATAATTTGGGCTCCTTGCTCAGCAGCTTGTCGAACTAAACGCTCAGCTGTTTTGATATTTGTATCCACATCCTTAGCGCATTGCAACTGAATGGCTGCAACCGTTACATTTCTCATTTTTTTCTCCTATTCTGGAATTTGTTGGGTAATACAGTGGATATTTCCACCACCTAAAAGAATATCTCTTGCAGGAATTCCGACAACATCACGGTCTGGGAAACACTGGCTTAGAATATTCAAGGCCACTTGGTCGTTAGAGTCCTGAAATTGCGGCACTAATACAGACTTATTAGCAATGTAAAAATTCACATAGGAAGCTGCTAGTCTTTCACCTGCATAACGCTCCTCTTCGCCTTCTTCATAAGTATAGCCCGGCAAATCCTCCTCTGTAACTACTTGATGAATTGCTGGGATTGGAAGTTTATGAATAGTGAAACTCCGGCCTTTTGCATCGGTTTCCTTCTCTAAAAGAGCTAAATCTACTGCAGACATGGCATACTGAGGATCATCTTGGTCATCCGTCCACGCTAAAACAACCTCAGCAGGACCAACAAAGGCAGCAACATTGTCGACGTGTTCATTTGTCTCGTCTTGATAAATACCATAAGGCAACCAGATAACTTTTTCAGCACCAAGACTCTCTAGTAAGGTCTTTTCAATCTGCTCTTTAGTCAGGTGAGGATTACGACCCGGACTGAGCAAGCAACTTTCTGTGACAAGAATGGTTCCTTGACCGTCACTATGAATAGCACCGCCTTCCAGTACAAAAGGTTTGGCATCATAAACAGGTATCTCTAAAACTTCTGCAAAGCGACTGGCTACTTGGTCATCTGCTTCATAGTCTTGGTAAAGACCGTCAACAGCACCACCCCAGGCATTGAAAGACCAATCTACCGCCAACTTTTCCCTTTGATCATTGAGGAGAATGGTCGGACCTGTATCACGAGCCCAGGCATCATTTGTCTGAATATCTAGATAAACAACATTGTCTCCAAGATAAGATTGTGCTTCAGATAGATAGTCTTGCTCCACCAAAATGTAAACTGTTTCCCCTTCTGATATGGTCTCGATAATCTGAGTAAATGCTTTTTTTGCAGCCTTTCCTTGAAAAGGCCAAGATCCGGGTCGAGTCGGCCATATCATGAGAGTCCCATGATGGGGTTCATACTCTGCAGGCATACGATAACCTAATTTCTTTGGACTGTCCATCATGATAATCTCTCCTTAAAGTCTTGGTAGCCAAATGCTTTGACTAGACTGCATTCACCCTCTTTATCCATTAGATACAAACTTGGAAGTCCAATACCATTAAAGGTATTATTTTTGACAAAGGAGTAAATAGCCATGTCTTCAAAATAGAGGCGATCGCCGATTTCAATCGGTTTTTCAAAGCTGTAATCCCCAATGATATCCCCTGTCAGGCAAGTATTTGAAGAGAGTCTATAAGTATAAGGTTTTTCTTGCGCTTCAAATCCATCTCTCAATGGGGGACGATAAGGCATCTCAAGAACATCTGGCATATGGCAGCTTGCCGAGGCGTCTAGCACCAAGGTCTCAATCCCGTTTTCAACAATATCCAAGACTTCTGTCGCTAGATAGCCCGCATTAAGGGCAATAGCTTCTCCAGGTTCAATGTAGACGTCTACGTTATAAGTTTCTCGAATTCGTTTAATCTCAGAAATCAGTAAGTCCACATCATAGTCATCTCTCGTAATATGATGACCACCACCCATATTGAGCCATTTAACTTGGTGCAAATAGGCACCAAACTGGTCTTCTACTGCTTTCAAAGTCGTTTGTAAATCATCTGCCCCTTGCTCACAGAGAGTATGAAAATGAAGTCCGTCAACCAACTCCAATAAATCACTTGGTATCTTGTCTGAAGTCACTCCAAAACGAGAGCCAGGAGCACAAGGATCATAAAGCGCGTGGTCACCCTGCGTTGAACATTGAGGATTGATGCGAAGACCCACACTGATACCAGCCTCACGACAACGTTGACCATACTTTCGAAGTTGTCTCTCTGAGTTAAAATCAATATGATCCGATATTTGCAGTAGCTCTTCCATATCTGATTCCTTGAAAGCAGGTGCAAATACATGGACTTCTCCCGGAAACTCTTCTCTAGCTAACTTAGCTTCATAGAGTCCACTAGCCGTCGTACCTGATAGATACTGGCTAATTAGGGGATAGTTTTATAGAGAGAATAAGCCTTTTGAGCGAGCAACACCTTACAGCCGGTTTTTTCTTGAACCTCTTGTAGAATGCGGCAATTCTCTTCTAATTTTCCTAAGTCAATGATATAAGAAGGTGTTGGTACTTGTTCTAATTTCATTAGTCCACCATTTGTGGATTTTCAACCACAACCCATGGTAAACCGAATTTATTCAAAGCTTCCATGAATGGGTCTGGATCCAACTCTTCAAGGTTATAAACTCCTGGTTGTTTCCATGTACCATCCATCACTAATTTTGTCCCAATCATGGCAGGAACACCTGTTGTGTAAGAAATGGCTTGTGATCCAACCTCTGCATAGCACTCCTGATGGTCGCATACATTGTAAATGTAGATGGTCTTTTCAACGCCATCTTTGACGCCTGTAAAGATACATCCGATATTTGTTTTTCCAACTGTACGTGGGCCAAGGCTGGCAGGATCTGGAAGTAAGGCTTTCAAGAATTGGATTGGAACAATTTCTTGGCCGTTAAAGTTAATGGCATCTGTACGAAGGAGACCAACGTTTTCCAAGCATTTCATATGCGTTAGATAAGATTGGCCAAAAGTCATAAAGAAGCGAATGCGTTTGACACCTGGAATGTTCTTTGCTAATGATTCGATTTCTTCATGGTGGAGGAGATACATGTCTTTTTGACCAACTTGAGGGAAATCATACTCACGTTTGATAGACATAGCTTCGACTTCTACCCATTTTCCATCTTCCCAGTATGAACCTGGTGCAGAAACCTCACGTAGATTGATTTCTGGGTTAAAGTTTGTCGCAAATGGATAACCATGGTCACCACCATTACAGTCTAAAATGTCGATATAGTGGATTTCATCAAAATAGTGTTTGAGCGCGTATGCTGAAAATACACTGGTCACACCTGGGTCAAATCCAGAACCAAGAAGAGCTGTTAAGCCTGCTTCCTTGAATTTTTCTTGATAAGCCCATTGCCATGAGTAGTCAAAGTAGGCAGTAAAACCAAGTTCCTTACAACGTTTCTCATAAATAGCACGCCATTCAGGGTCTTCTGTGTCCTCAGCCTCATAGTTGGCAGTATCGATATAGTGGACACCTGTTGCTAAACAAGCATCCATGATGGTCAAGTCTTGATAAGGCAAAGCTACGTTCAAAACAGCTTCTGGTTTGTAGCTTTCGATCAAGGCAATCACTTCTTCTACCTTGTCTGCATCAAGAGCAGCTGTTTCAATCTTTGTATTTGTTTACCTTCTAATTTAGCCTTCAAGTCATCACATTTTGACTTTGTACGGCTAGCAATCATAATTTCTTTAAACGTTTCGCTATCTTGGCAAATCTTTGAAATAGCAACTTGGGCAACTCCCCCACATCCAATAACTAATAAACGACTCATTTTTTTCCTTCCTCTTCTTCTAAAATGTCTTCTACATACTTAGGCAACATAAAGGCACCCACATGTAAGTTTGCAGTGTAATATTCCGTAAATAACTGGCGTTTTTTCCAGCCTTCCTTGTCAAAATCTTTGACAGGGTGATATTTTTTCGATGCAAATCCAAACAACCAATAGCCAGCAGGACTAGTTGGGATATGTGCTTGGTAAACCCTGCTGATTGGAAAGGCTTGATTAACCTTGCGGTGCATACTTCGGCAAGCTGACTCATCTTCGTCAAAGAAAGGACTACCATGCTGATAGATCATGATACCGTCTTCTTTCAAGGCTCTATAGCTATTACCGTAAAATTCCTTGGTAAAGAGCCCTTCCGTATGGCCAAATGGATCTGTCGCATCGTTGATGATGATGTCGTAATCATCTTCACAGTTTCTCAAAAATCTCAGTCCATTTTGGTAGTAAATGGTGACACGAGGGTCATCAAGTCCTGCAGCAAAATCTGGGAAATATTCTCGACAAACCTCAACCAGCATCTCATCTGGTTCTACAATATCGATTTGTTCCAATTCTGGATAGAGAGTTAATACTTGGGCAACACCACCGTCACCACCCCCAATAACCAAAACTTTCTTTGGATTGGGATGGACAGCCATAGGAACGTGAACCGTCATTTCATTATAGACAAAATCATCTGCATCTGAGAATAAGACATGCCCATTTAAAATCAATATCTTCCCAAAAGCTGGTGTGTCTAAAACTTCGATATCTTGCCATTCACTTTTACCAGCATAGAGTTGCTTGGCTGTTCTCAGGGATAATTTCACATCTGGAGTATGAACTTCAGAAAACCATAAATCCATCTAGTTCTCCTTTCTTTCAATGACATTGATATGATTGACCTCTGGATCTTCCGTTCCTTGGAGGGAACAACCACGTTCTTTGGCGAATTTTATATAATCGACAATTTCTCGTGTAATCCGTTCACCTGGCGCTAGGATTGGAATACCTGGAGGATAGCACATGACAAACTCCCCACAGACCTGGCCAACGGACTCGTCTAATGTTAAGCTTCTTCTCTCTGCATAGAAGGCTTCCTGAGGGGATAGCACCAACTCAGGCTGGATATATTCGCCGGCAATCAAGTCCTTCCCATCTCGTGAGTATAGTCTCTTGATATCAGCTAAGGCACCGACCAAGCGTTCAATGTCTTGGATACGGTCACCAATCGAAATGTAGGCTAAGATATTGCCGATATCACCAAACTCAATTTGAATGTCATATTCATCCCGTAAGAGATCATAAACTTCAATCCCTGTTAGACCAATCCCCTGAGTGTAAACTGACAGCTTGGTTACATCAAAATCACAAACTGATACACCATCTACTAGTTCTTTTGAGTAGGCATAGTAGCCACCGATGGCATTGATTTCACGACGTGCGTACTCAGATAGCTCAATGACCTTTTCAAAGGACTCCTTACCACGAAGGGCTAGGTTTCTACGAGAAACATCTAGACTAGCCATTAGCAAGTAGGATGCTGATGTTGACTGTGTCAGGTTGATAATCTGACGCACATATTCAGGATTCATCTGATTACCAACCAAAAGAAGAGAACTTTGAGTCAAGCTGCCACCGGACTTATGCATGGATACAGCTGACATATCTGCTCCTGCGTCCATAGCAGACAGAGGAAGTTTATCTGTAAAGTGCAGATGAGCACCGTGCGCCTCGTCTACTAAGACTTTCATTCCCGCTGCGTGTGCCATCTCTGTTAAACCCTTAAGATCTGAACAAATCCCATAATAGGTTGGATTGTTAATGAGGATAGCCTTGGCATCCGGATGGTCCTTAATCGCTTGCGCCACACGCTCATTTTCAAGGCCCAAAGCAATACCGATTTTTGGATCCACACTCATCTCGATATAGATAGGAATAGCTCCGCATAAAACAAGAGCATTAATAGCTGATTTATGGACATTTCGTGGAAGTATGATTTTATCACCTGATTTACAGGTAGAAAGAATCATGGTTTGCACGGATGAAGTTGTCCCACCAATCATCAAAAAGGCATGAGCAGCACCAAAAGCCTCTGCTGCTAGCTCTTCCGCTTCTCTAATAATCGAAATAGGATGTCCTAGATTGTCCAAGGGCTTCATAGAATTGACATCAATACCAACGCATTTCCCCTAAAAGTTCCACTAATTCCGGGTTCCCACGACCACGCTTATGACCTGGTACATCGAAAGGTACAATTCTTTTTTTTCGTAACTTGACCAATCCCTCATAAATTGGAGCTTGGTTTTGATTTAACATTATAGAGACATACTCCTTTATCATAGTTTTTTTCACCTTGTGTAAGGCTCTAAAGGATACTTATGAAAAAAGAGCAGGTTGGCACCTGCTCTACAATCTACTGACGTGTTTATGTTTGTTTCTTTTGAGTATGTCTGTTCCTGATGTTTCCTAACTCTCTAGTAGCAAATATTACGTACTTTATTGATCGTTTCACAAGATGACGTGTGCTTTCACCACACTAACAAATCTTTACGAATTAGAACTAATGTCCTAACATCAACTTATAAAAGTAGGCTTTTAACCCTATCAATAATGTGGCTTTTCAACCACGCTTCGGCATTCAACCCTGCCTGTCCGTAGGCATTTTTTACTCGGGTTTATATTTGCTAGAAAACATCATCTCATTTTCTAAGCTTCATTACTATACCATGATTTCACAATCTTGTAAAGTATTTTTAGAACTTTTTTTAAATAATTTAATATTTAGTTCGTGTAATTTATTCAACCAAGAAATAGAAATCGTTTTAAATTTAGATCAAAAACAAAAAAAGGAACTAAATAAATTAATTCCTATAGATAGGCATAAGAAAAGTCAACTATTCAAAATCGTATTTACTCATCATGCGCTACTTTGGCAGCTAGTTCAAAATCAGTCATCAAATAATTTTCATCTAGACGGATAAGACTATAATACTCGTTCCAAAATAGAGAGTCACTGTTACTTGACCACTGTAATCCATACCACAATTGAGTGACATCACTTGTATTTGATGGGGGGATTGACCATAGATGCTTTTTAAAAGTTTCTTGAACAAGTGGAAGGTCCAGCCGACTAGTCAAGTCGAGTTCATCCAACTTGAAAGTGATAGAATGTTCTTTAGCTGCTTCAATGCTTTCCTTGTTAAATCGGACCTGAATAACCTTAGAATCTTCTAGAACCACGTCCTTATCTTCTGCCCCGTAAAAGGAAATACTCCCAAGAACTATACCATCTTTTGCAAAGAGATAGGGAGCGTAAGGGACTACATTGCTATCAAGTCTGAAGCCTTTTTCGATAGTGACTGATTTATCTCCTGAATACTTTTGGAAATTGCCATCTGTCAGGAGGTCTTCATAGTCGCTAGCACCATCACCTTGTCTTACATAGATATCAAATCCAGCTTCCATCAAATCACTTGCTTTGGTTTCTGCTAACGTGATTTTACTTTCATTTATTTGCAAAATTGGTGCTTGAGGTGGCAAACCAATCGTGAGATTAAACATGACTCCAACTAGAAAGACCATCAAGGTTATAAGGAGGGCAAGCAAAGACTTTCCAGTCCTTTTTCTTGCATTGAAAAGAGCCATTATAGCTGGGAGGAGGATCATTTTTGCTAAAATAGAATTCCCCACACCACCTCTATTTAAGGTCTGAAAAGCAAAGATCCCTGCTATTGCAATCAGGGACAGGTAGACCAAATCTCGCCTAGACCCAGTTTTTCTGTTCGAGTTTGTTGATTTACAGGAGTTTCGTACAATGACTGTCCATTCTCTTTCCTCTGTTTTAGAAAGAGATAAAAGCCCAGACCGAGTAGCAGATTAAAGATTGCAAAAACTATTAAAGTACCTATAATCACCGTTTTACCCATGGCTCTCTACTCCTTTATGTTCTCTCTCAAATCTGATCTTTCTCTTTATTGTCCAATTCCCAATCAATAAAACCATTAAGAAGAAGGGGCCGCCTTCTATCAGTACAATCTGTAAAGCTTAAATGGCAATGATTCTCATCTTTTTATCTTTAAGGAAACTGCTGATATTTCTAGCTCTATTTCTATAGAAAATGCTATAATGGAGCTAAGAAATTGTTTTATTGAATGTTAAATAGGGGGAAATAGTAATGTTCACTAGTATTGTTTTGGGTTTTTATGCTCTTTTCTTTCTATCCTTGTGCTTTACTATCTATCTCTATATTAGACTTGTAGTTGCGGTTAAAAAAGGCAAAGACATTCCCAAATGGATTTATAAACTTGGCCATGCTGTTCAAGGAAGAATTCACGTTGACTATGAAGAAATCACTGATGCTAATGCCCTTAAAGAGATTCATTGGTTCTTGCTAATCTATTTAATCGTAAATCTACTCGTATTGGCTGTCTTCTACTATCATGGTAATAGCTTTCCTCAAGCCATTTATGAATGTTTGAAAAAACAATTTTTTATCGTAATTGTTAGTATGGTTTTAAAAAGTATTGGCAAATTTGTTGTACTGGCTATAAGAAAAAACTTTCAAAACAGTCATGTCTATGCATCAACCAACGCTTTTGTCGGGACAGCTTTTTTAACGAGTTATGTTTTTATGTTTTGCTTGATGATGAGTGGCCTTCCAGCTCAACCTGTTCCAGTAACCATTCAAGATACTACTATCATTATCGGTGAGAGCAAGGCTTCCGAGCTTTTGGACCAAGGCTTTAGCTTCGAAGATAAAAATCCAGAGAGTTCCATCACCAATCCCAAAAACGACCACTTCTACTACGGTCAGCTTCTCAAAGTCAAGCGGGATAATCAGTCCTACGGTTTTATGAGCCTTACTCCCACAGGTAAAGATACTGATCAGCTCAAAAACTGCGTCATCACCTATTACAGAACACCTAAGGATAACAATCAGCTAGAAGAAATTTCCATCAATCATGTCAAGCTAGCAAATCTCAAGCTCCAAGATTTTAAAACACGAAAATTAATCGATATCTTTGAAGTCAATCCAGCTGATTATAATGTCTCTGATAAAGATAACAACTTTATCCTAACCATTCAAACAGCAGATTACGACCTCTGGAAAAGATACCGTATTGAATCCAAGTTCAATTCAGATGGTTCGATTGATAGCTATGGAGTCAGAGCCCAGCATAGCATGTGGGAATGATGGAGTGTTAGCTTTAGTCATTAGTAAGCATATAATCAAATAGATGAGCGTTTAGGCACTTCTACTTGATTTTATGCTTATTCATTTTTTCTTGGAAAATATCTGTAAGAATTTGTCGCAATTCTTGAGCTTCTTTTTCTGGAAGTTGGCCTTCTTGTTCAGCAACAGCGTACAATTCCGGATACTCAAGAGAGATTCTCTTAATCGTACGTGTAATCGCATGTTTTCTAACAAAAAATGGAATACGCTTAATGTATTCTTGAGGGATCAACGCGATAATTTTGTCAGCAGTTTCTTTATCACTCAGTTTAGAGAAAGTTAATCCCTTTTTAATCATTTCTTGTTCTTGTTTTGTAAAATCTTGTAATTCCATATGTCTACTCCTCATCTTCAGTGACTTCCCAAATCTCTGCTTGGTAGGGATCTCCATCTTCATCGTATCGATTGATATAACCAATAAACCTTTCATTTTTTCTTGGTCTCTGCTGGTTTCCCTTGATAACCCAAACAGCCCATACCCCTATCAGGAATAAGACTATCAGTCCAAACAATGCACCCATAATGTCTACTCCCTTAAAATTGAACCCACTTATCATTATCCATAATAAATGGCTTCGCTAAACCTTCGCCTGTATAGTTTTCGTATTTTGTATCTAGATATTTGTAACAATCTTCCTTGGTCGCAAATTTGATGGCTTGATAAGGCTCCTCAAAGGTCAACTTTTCGACAAAGAGATAACCGTCCTCGCTTGGCACAAGTATGCCGACATGACCGATAAAGAGGGATTGACCATCCAAGTCATCATGGACTACTACGGAGAGCATTCTTGCATTTTCATTAAACTTGAATTGAGAAAAGAATTTTTCCATCTTTTCAGCATGAACTTTGACATCTGTCGTTGCTTCGGTCTTGACTCTTGAGAATAAAATATCAAAAGCATCCTTGTCTTCCTCACCAAAGACCTTTCCTTTGTCAATAGCATCATTATCGACAAACAAAAGGGAATCATCTTTCCCTAACTTAGGGATTTCGATAGAATTTTTCAATAAACAATAGCTGTTAATGCGACAGTTAGTACCAACAAAATCACCTTTTTTGGGTGCCCAAAGATTGCTTATCTTTTCAACATCATAGTCTGTTTTGGTAAATGTAGAAAAATCCCCAGTTAAGCCTACTGAACCAACAGTGGCGTTGTAATCATTTACTAGGTTGAAAAATGCATCAACACTGTCTTTATCCAAATGTGCAGCCAAGGCTTTTCGAACTTCTTCTACACTCGGTTGATTGTTCAAATTGCTATAAGTTGCTTTCCAGGAAACTTGATTCGACTGTGATTGAGTCACTGAAGTTTCAGCAGTACTATCAGAAGTCTTTTGAGTTTGACTACAAGCTACTAATGTCAAAAGAAGTGTTGAGCAAAGACCAATAGTCGCTAATCTTTAAATTTCATAGGCATTCCTTTATTAAAAAATATCGTTAAAAAGAATTGTCAAAGTTTAAAAATCGTATTCTTTAGGTTGAGAATAGACTTGGATATGCTGCCCTAGTACCTTGATTTCTACTGGTAGATCATCAGATTTGTCGCCGTCAACATCCGTTTCTAAAGTAGTATCTGAAGAAATTTTTATGTGGCGAGCTTTTATGTACTCGATGTGATCATTTTCTACAACATCACCCTTTAATAAATCAGGAATAACTGACAATTTAGTAAGGATTGAGGCATCTTTTAAAATCAAAATATTTGCATAACCATCCTTGTCTTCATCAAAGATTTTTTTGTCAGCGAAATAATTGGTAAGGAGAACCAAGACATGGCTGGCCGGGCCAATATAATTTCCATTTTCTGTCTCAACAGTAATATTAAACACTTGATCTGTTACAACAGACTTCATGGTATAAATCGCATAGGCAAGCATACCAAACTTCGTTTTATCCTCTATCCCAACGTTGTGGATAGCTTCTGGCAGTGAACCAATACTAAAAATGTATCCGAAATAGTGCCCATTTGATTTTCCGATATCAATCTTATTCGTAGAATTAAAATCGAGTTCGTCAATGGCACCATCAATATCTTGATTGATTTCTAACAGTTTGGTAATAAGATTTCCAGTTCCTCCTGGGATAATCGCAAGTTTAGGAATGTAGTCTTTTTCAGCGATACCAGAGATTACTTCATTGACAGTCCCATCTCCACCAAAAACAAGAACAGCATCATATCGCTCCTGAGAAGCTTCTGCTGCAAAGTTTGTGGCATCTTGCGCTTTCTCCGTAATTTTAATCTCCACATCTTCAAAGAAATCTCTAGCTTTATTCTCCAGTTTTACCTTATAATCCAAGGCTTTTTCGCCTCCAGATGTTGGATTGATGATTACCATAATTTTTTTCATTTATTATTCTCCTTACAACCTAACTATAAAAAAATAAGTTTCAATATAGCTTTTTAATACTATGTCATTATATAACTAAATTCTTAAAATTAAAAATTGGATGTCCTGAATTTAAATAGATTGTTCTCTCGCCTAATAATTCATTAATATTAAATCTTAAAATTCTTAAGTTTTCAATGTTAAAAATCATGTAGAGTAGAATGCTTGCTACTAGTATCCTTGGCACTCCCTCTTGAGAGAATTTATTAAATCTAGTTAAAAAGGACGTTTATAGCAGTTCTACTTTTATTCCTTGACTCTTAAAAATATCCTCAACTTGTTTAAAATTACTAGTCATAATTGTCGCTTTCTTCAGATTTGGAAACTGTTGCAGTTCTTTAAGACTAATTTCATTTAGATCGAAACTATCATCTTCACCGTCCCACTGAGGTATCAGATTCATGTAAATCTCGTTACCTCCATCCATATCGATTTCTTGAACTTGTTCAGCATATTTCTTAGGTAGAGGAAGATTTATCATATAATCAAGTGCTGGCTGAATAATCTCCATACTTTCTGTATCGATATTCAACTCACTGACTTCCTCTGCAAAGTCAAAAATATTAAAAACAGGTTTCAAAACCTCTAAATCATACATTAAAACCTGGATAATGGCTAGTTTAAAATTTATATTTTTAAAGGAAAGCACTTCTTCGTCAGTTTCTTTTAACTTGTAGCTTTCCCGTTCACGTTTTATCTCTGGAAAGAAGGAAATAGAAAGTGTGTCTGTGATTGTCTCTGCAATTCCTTTAAAATTAGTTCCATAAGGAGTCCATAAAATAAGGTTAAAATCCCCTACTCTATGCCTATCAGAAAAGAAATAAGGCGATTTTCCATCTGTTAATACCACAGCTTGACATGGTTGCTTTGGCAATTCTTTCTCTCCAGTCATAGATTTTACAACATCGCCATAGTAGAGGAAAACAGTAGAAATCAAATGTTCCTCATCAATGTATGTTTTAGATTTTTTTAAATGATTTTTAATCGTGAAAGAATGTTCAAATACAATACCAATATTGTCATAAATGTATTTAATAAACTTATTATCTCTTTTGACAACCTGGTCAGGCTTTCCCAATACAGCTTCAATATCTTGCAAGGACAAAGGAAAAGATAAGCTGGTTCCGTTAATAATCATTGAATTGTTGTGGAGATTGATTTCAAGTTTTTTGTGTGTTGTTTTCTTAAAAAAATTAAACATATTACTACCTATTCTTAAGTTTCTTCCAGATAAATTTTGACTGCTTGGTATTCTTGCTCTTTAGCATAGGCAAACACCTCTGAAGCTCTAATGTAATCAAAGATATTTTCCTCTAAATCTTCATCCCAGATCGATTCATGAAATATTTTATTCTCTTGACATGCTTCATAGAAAATATCGAGGTGAACTTGATAAAACTCTTCATCTTCATTTGGAGCTTGCCTTACCAACGATAGTTGAAACATTGGCTTATCAGATATAGCTGTAAATGTCCCTGTTTCAAATAAAATCATCTCATCCTCAATAGGCTCACGACACAAGTCTTCAAAGATTGCTACCATTTCCTCTAAGGGCATCTTATCGGTGATTCTTTCTCTTAAAAATTCAAGTGATTGCTTCATGATTCTCCTCTTTCTAGAAGAATTTTCATTCTTGGAAAAATCCTATTAAAAAATAGAATTCTTACACCTTTTATTATACTACATTAACAGAAAAAAAGACTGAACCAGACGGTTTTCACCGTGGTTTCAGTCTAGTTTTTTTATAACGAAAAAGTCTCTATGAAGACTCTATTTCAAATATAAACTCTTAACTTAAATTGATTAATTAGGTCTAAGCTTAATTAAAAGTAGGCATTTTCAATTTGCAACTCACATCCTCTAGAAACTCTCATGAGCGACTTCTTCAAGATAGTCATCCAGATGATGGTAAATTTGTATATCTTCTTCTGAACTATCTTGTAAAACTGCAAATACCTTCACTTTATCATCATTGACAAATACGAAATTATGTTCACCAAAATAAGCCTGATAACCCTTGTCAACTAAGGTCCAAAGTTCATCTTTTTTTAAACCAAAAATATCTTTTTTTACAAGATAGGTTTTCCCTATTTCCATTTTCATGATCGATATTTCTCCTTAAGAAACTAGAAATGTTAAAGGTTTACTATTTGATGGTCAATCAGCTCACACAAGACGTGATAGCAACTCAAAACGGACTTTGGTTGACTATTGCATCTCTTCCATTGCTTCTTTCACATATCCCTCTACATCTTTAATCTCTATAAAAGAAGGATCTAGGTGACATAAGAAGTGCCAATCTTCGGCGTCTTTTTTTCTGTAGACAATCGCTTCGCCGTCTTCGCTTCCAAAAAAGGTTCTATCGACTTCATATCCTTTGCTTTCTAAGAATGCTTTTGCCTTACGGAATTTCGCTTCTCTGGCTTCGACATAGGTTTTCACTTCACCGTTGTTAACGACATAGGCATCTACTTTTGTAGCGCCTTCGATTACTTTATCGTTTTTAACAGATAGATTCGAAATCTCTTTCCAAATAATATCCACATTTTCTTCAGGATTAAACGAAAATCTAGATAAAGGAACAATATTTCCATTGAAGACAATTTCCATATAATCCGGAAGATTTTTTGGATTAAAATACTCCACTTCAAAACTATCTTCTTTTTCTAAAGTATATCCAGGTATTTTGGCTACAAATTCTTTCCCTTCTTCTATTGTCTCAAATACGACTAAATCCTTTGAATAATTGTTTTGGTACAATTCTAATATAACCATCGATAACCCTCCTTCATTCAGTATCGGTCCGCATAACGCCTATCTATTATTTTATTACAAACGTTTCTTCCCATCGTCTGAGTACATCTTTCAAAGGCTCATCGAGATAGCTATAGGCCTTGTCCTTAATCCACTCAGGAATTCCATAAGCTGCTTCGGCGATACTTCCTGTGATAGCAGCAAGAGTGTCGCTGTCCCCACCAAGAGAAATCGCATTTCGAATCGCGTCTTCAAAATCTGTACTTTCTAGAAAGGCAACGATGGCCTGAGGAACGGTATCCTGACACGTTTCATTGAATCGATACGTAGGACGAATTTCATCTAGCGTTTTAGAAAGGTCATATCCATACTCTTTCTCGATGTGTTCCTTGATGCGTTTTTTAAGCTCCTCAGGGTTATCGCTACTATCATCACCAAAGAAATAACGGCACATGTAAATAGCATCCACTGTAGCCATTGCTCCTTTGATTCCTTCTGGATGGTTATGCGTCACCTCTGCAGAAAGTTGCGCCAGACGTTTCACCTCAGACGGCAACTCGTCTGTTGTGGCATCCATCACCAAAGCACACGGAGAAACTCGCATCGCAGAACCATTTCCAAAACTATTGTAAGGTTCACGGTTATCACTATGAATCCACGTATCAAATCTTACACCGTAACCTGCATCGGGATACATCCTACCATATTTTTTCATGGGATCAATAAAGTCATCCTTCTGACCGCCATTCATAACGGCTTCTGCAACAGCACAGGTCATAACCGTATCATCAGTGAAAAAACAATCCTCACGAAATAAAGGGAAGTCTTTCGTTTTAATGTTGTCCCATTCATAAACAGAACCAACAATATCTCCAACTATTGCTCCTAGCATCAGATTCCTCCTTATGATATATCAGATTCATTACACATTTCCAATGAATCACTCTTTAAAAATGGCACCACCAAATTAATCCACTCTTGAGGCAGGTAAGCTGATAAATAGCCATGGTTATAGCCCTTAGCTTCATACAAAATCGTATTTGGATGCAGTTGTTGAAATAATTTCGCTGATGCTTTCACACAGTTCAATTCTTTTTCACCATAAATATAAAGAACCTGCGCCTTATTAACAGAAATCGTATCCTTTAGCTTGTAATGCCCCATATAGGTTTTGTAAATGGTCACCAATGTTTTGATAGGCGTCCTTGGCAGATCCTCCAAATAATAATCTTTTAGTTCCTCTGGATAAGCGAGTTTAGGATAGAGTTTGTTCATCATGCTTAACTGAAGTTTGCAAGAGAATTTACTAATTATTAGTTTGCCAAATAGACGTACCAGAAAAATACTGATTTTAGCCAACCTTGGTTGAGGAATACAGAGGCTTCCATCTATGATGGCTTTCTCAGCTATATCTCTGTCTATTGACAAAAGCTCCATAGTAATTTGACCACCAAGTGAAACACCACCGATTGCAAACAATTTCCCACCACAGTTTGCTTTGATATAGTCCAGAATCTCCAAAGCAGAATCTTCAGTAGAAGCATAATCAAGTTGATATTCTTCGCCGTGGCCATTCAAGGTGGGTAGAATGACACGATACTTCTCCGATAAGATCCGTGCTTGACGAAGATAATTCCACCAAGAACTGCCACCGCCATGTATCAGCAAGATAGAAGGCAAATTCTTATCACCAAATTCATGGAATTTCATATTTAAACTCCTTACTGTAAGACATTCCTAGCTACATCTTTGTTTAATCTGTTTGAACAAGCTGTGATACCACTTTAAACAGACAATCTCTAACATCGATTATCTAGATAGAATGTTACCTTTAATAATGGGTATCCTGATCTAAATTTTAAAATCTTTTTTCTTTACTAATTCTATTACTAGCGAATATAGTATAAATTAAATAACTAACAAAAATGATAATAAAAATAAAAAAGCAACCAGTCTTACAACTTACTACTTTTCATATGATAATTTACAAATGTCTTTCCAGCCACTCAATCTTTTTAAAATCCTTATTGTTATTGTGATCATTTCGATAGGAGTCTTGAGAAGAAGCTTTGTAAATACTTAGATATTGCTCTATACTTGGAAGACGAAAAGTGATGCCTTCAATGTGAATAAGCTCTATATCCGATTCCGAAACTCCTGCAAAATCAAGTAAGGAATCGATACTTCCAAATTCAACACTCACTCTATCCTTTTGGAATTCATGCTCATGAATATCTATTAAGACGTAGCCTATGTCTTTCATCACTTTCATTATCTTGTCCCAGTCATAAATTCTGAGATGATCAGGTGCTTCCCAACCTCTAGGGTCACCAGGCACATGAATGTCAATGTCAGACGGCTCCCAATTTTCTTTCGTTCTATACTCCAATCCCAAAGAACCCATCAGTGTTGGTGTAATTCCAACTCGATTTAAATGGAAACAAATGGTTTTAAATTCTTCAAATAAGAGACTCATGTATACTCAAAACCTTTCATATAAATGTTCGTTATTTCTACTTTATTACCTTGAACAAAATCATTTTCATTTTCTAGAGTTTATCCAGTTATTTTAGATACAAATTCTTTTCCTTACTAATTCTATTACTCGCCAATATTGTATAAATTAAATAAGCAATAAAAAAATGATAATAAAAAAATAACATTAATTTTTTTAACACAAAATAGAGATTTAACAAATTTGCGAACGCATGAAATAATATACAGTATCCCACAGATTTCGTTTGACGGTAAAGAAGCCCTAAAACAAAACTTAAAAATAATGTATATATTAAAAATAAAATAAAAGGAAATCCTTGATGACTTTCTCCAACTATAAACCATAAAGGCAGATGCCATATTCCCCAAATTGATCCTACAATCAAATTAGATTGCCAATAAGTATATTTTTTATCAAGTAACGGCTGTAATATTCCTCTCCATCCTAATTCTTCATGTCCACCACCAAAAAAAATTAGTTGTATAAAGAATAATGGCATCATATAAATTGATACTTCATTTAATTCTAAGGAAGATACAGAAAATAGTATCAAAATTGCTAACAAAATGAATAATGAAATAAATACTACTATTTTTCTTTCTTACTAAATAGAAAAATGTTTAAATTTTTATATTATTCCTTTTCAAATAAAAGCCACTTGCAATAGCTGGTCCAAGTGCACCTACTATATGTAATGTTCTTCCTATAATCGTTTCTAATCCAAAAATATGAGATTGCGTAAAGATGGCAAGAATCCCCCAAGCTATATAAGTAATTCCAAATGTACAATAAAGATAATTTTTTAAATTATTTTTGTCAATTTCTGTCATTTTATCTTCCTTATTTTGATTATTTTATATGTAATATTTGTTACTGCTTCTTAGTTGCTCTCGATTATAACTACCTATATTCTATCACAAAAACACAAAAAAAGCCTTACAATCAAGGCTTTTCAGTATCCCTTTTGTTAGAAGGTTTTTAAGCATTTACCAGCAAAGCTACACACTCAGCGGTTCGCTGTTGCCGTATCGTTTCGTCGTAAACTTCTTACTCTACGACAGCTATCCCATGGGCAGATCATCTACTTCTACTTCGCTGATGCCTCAGCTCGTACAAGCAGTGATACTGCCTCAACATGTGCTGAGAGCTTTCTTCTATACTAATAGACGAAAGGGTGTGAAAATGATTTTTAAATGATACTGTGGAACGGAACAGTAGCCCTAGTATTGACTACTGTCGTTTCTATTCATATTGGCTATTCTAGGACTGAGATGAAAAAATCTATAAATGCTCAGAATAAAATTGAACCCGCAAATCTCCCCAAAACAATGGTGAGTCATGTACTTGTATTATTCCGAAAAAATACACCTCTGGTGCAGTGAGACAAATTGGTGTATCTTATAGTGGCTTCGTAGATGAAAGCTATACTCTACTATCACTCTTTGATGATGTAGAACAAATTGAAAAAGATAATAGACTTCAGACAGCTATTGATGTTGTCAGAGAACAGTTTGGTTTTTTAGCCATACAAAAAGGAACCGTCCTAACTGAAGGTTCCAGAAATATTGAACGCAGTAAACTTATCGGTGGTCATTCCGCGGGTGGATTGGAGGGATTAAAATGAAACAAGAAAAAAATACAGTACAATTTTCAGAAATCCGTAGCAAAGGATGTAATGATATTGAAATGCTTGAAAGATTTTTACATGGAATCGTTGAAACAGCAACTTCAAAACTTCGTCAGAGAAAACTCAAAACAACTGAAATATCGATACGACTAGTACATGCTAAATCTGAAAACCGATTACCATTGGAATTTACATTTAGCATTAAGCCAACAAGCTCATCTGTGATAATCTATACTGAGGTAATCAATCGCTTTAAAGAATGTTACACAGGTGGGGGAATTCAAGGTTTTACGATTCAATTTGATAAAAATACCCTTGCCTCTGCATAGAAAGGATTTGATATGATTGACCGTTCATATTTACCATTTCAATCAGCAAGAGAGTACCAGGATACAAAGATGCAAAAATGGATGGGCTTTTTCCTATCTGAACATGCATCAGCACTCTCTGATGATACAAACAAAGTAACGTACATGTCTGACTTATCACTAGAGAAGAAATTATTACTCCTCAGTCAAGTATACGCCGGGCAGCTACGCACACGCATTCAAGTGATTGAAAAAAACAAGCGTGTTTCCTACACTGGAACAATACCAAGTCTGACCAAAGATTTCATTTTGATAAAAACTACAACAGGTCACATCAATTTGAAATTAAAAGACATTATTAGTATTGAACTTGTCGAGGAGGTGCTCTATGAATCAGCTTGAGTTTCAGCGTAATCACCTACAAATGGACTATTATAGCGAGAGCTACCAAGATTTTTGAACGTGACTTCTACCGCTACTCTAACATGAATATTCCATTGACCTTCCTAACTGATGATATCCTAAAAAAACAATGGCGACTTCACGTAAGAATTACTTTGTCCTCAATAAGGAAAAAGTCCAGAGATAACCGCGATCACTTCTTCATATTTGAAGTAAGTACCGTAGATGAGAATCCGCTAATCTATCATTATACATATAAGAAAACTACAATATATTTAGCAGAAAAAAATAGGAGCAGTTCAATTGACTGTTCCTATTTTTTTAATATTCATAAAAATCTAAAGTCTTTATACTCTTTAACAATGGAGTCGCCAACCAGAACAGACTATACTGACCAGCGACTACCTTAAATTTAATGTTTCAGATTTATTTTTCTTATCTCTAATTTCATAAACTACATCTGCTACATTTTCGAGTAATCGTTTATCGTGGGTGATAAACACGATAGTTCAGTGTACTCCTTCATTAGTATTTCCAAAGCCTCTAAACTTGGTATGTCAAGGAAGTTACTGGGTTCATCCATTATTAGGATGTTATATCTACCCATGAGCATTTTTAGCAAGCAACAATTTTATAATTTCTCCACCGCTTAAAACAGATAAACTTTTTTTCCAATATCGTTCTGTTTGAACCCCATAGATGCTAGCACTGAACGAATTTCTGATATATTGTAGTCACAATCCTTCTGCATAAACTCCATAACATTCTGATTACTGTTGTACTTGTAACCATTCTGTGCAAAGTAACCTATTTTTTTGCCTTAGGCGAAATAGAAATTCCTTCTTCATGGTTTAAGATCATTTGGATTAAAGTTGTTTTTTTCCGATTCCATTACCACCAGTTAACGCCACTTTTTGCTCCTAACGGAATTTGAAAAGATGCATTTTCAAACAGAGCCTTATCCCCAAATACTTTATTAATTTCTGCACCGACTATAGGGTATGGATTATGGAGCTCCAATGCTTTACTTTTGCCTGAAACGAATTCTGCGAATGCCTTCCGGAGCTTCTACTTTTCCTAAGGCCGCAATCCTGTGCTCTAGGGTTTTTAGCAGCATTATACATCTTTTTTTCCTTACTTCCTATTGATTTTTTTGATGAGCTAAACGCCCTCCGTCTTCAGTACTTTTTTTCTTTGAAGAACCTTTTTGCCTTCTGTTCTATTTTACGAGCCTGTTTTCGCTTTTTCCTCCGCAGCCCTTTTCCAATCGGGCACGTTCCGCAATAAATTGTTCGTATTCTGCAGCTTGGCTCTTACGTTCTTCCTCTTTCTGACGAAGATAATCAGAATAGTTTCCCCAATACTCAGTGATTTTGCCATCTTTCAGTTCCCATATTTTATCTACTATTTCATCAAGAAAATAGCGGTCATGGCTAATAACTAACAGTGCACCTGTAAAATATTTTAGCTGTCCTATTAGAAAATCAATTCCTTCACGGTCTAAATGGCTCGTAGGTTCATCCGCTAAAAATACCATGAACCTGTGCCGATAAGGCCTGTGCTATTTTAAGCCTTGTTTCTTCACCACCGCTCATAGTCTGTATATTTAATTGCTCAACACCTAGCTTGCCTACAAGTGCAAAATCTTTTTCCTCCTGCAGAGTTACTTCGTCCAACTGGGGAATATAGGCAAGTTCACCCAGACGATTCATTTTACATCCTGGGGGAGTTAATTCTCCTAAAAGTACCCTGAGTAAAGTGCTTTTTCCAGCACCATTTGCTCCTACTAAACCAATACGGTCATAATCATATACTTCTAATTCATTTATATCTAAAACATCGCGTCCTTTGAATTCCACACGAATGTCTTTTGCTTTTAATATTAATTCCATAACATTTCCTCCAATATTGTTTATTTTAAATCTAATTTTCTAACCTCAGTTATCATTTGGCAAACTATAGCAATGCCAATAATTAAAAATACCTGATAGTAAAAACCAATGATTTACACCGATTTTTATCAGCAAAGAATCCAGAAAGAATTAACCCAATTGGCATAGCAAGTGACATGATACTTCCGATCAAAGAAAATACACGTCCTAAATATTCAGGCTTAATTTTTCTCCTGAAAAAGAGCTGTTTGCACACCGCTATAAAATGGCACCGAAAGCCCCATTATTGCACAGCAAACTACGAATATTACAAATCCATTTGGAGGAAGTATTCCCGAAACAGCTAAACTGGTCCCCATTATAAAAAAAATGAACTTGTTATTAGTAATACATGCTTTTCGAAGCCCCCTAATCTTCCTAATAATAAGCCTCCTGCTAGCATCCCAAATGCAAAGGAAATTTCCGTAATAGAAATATGCACAGGCGTTCCATTAAAGCGTTCCATGCTTATTAAAGGAAATAGTGCATTGATTGGCATATAAACAAAAGTATATAGTGTTCCTAAGAGTAATAAGGCAAACAATCCTTTGTTTTGTCTCAGAACCACAACTCCTTCTTTCATCTCCCTTATGAAATTTGGTTCTAAACTTTGCACTTGATTACCCAGCTTAGGTATACGTACAATTGCTACCGTAATAGATGCAATCACAGCACCCAATACGTCGATGGCAATAATAGCATTTAAATCCCAAACGGAGTATAAGAGTGCTGCAACTGCCGGACTAACAATATAGCTTATAGACTGCAAAGACTGACTATAGCCTGCGCATTTCGTTAGCTGTTCTTCTGGTACTAAAAAGTGGTGTAACCGCATTGAGTGCTGGGGTATGAAAAGCTGTTCCAATGCTACGGATAAACAATACTATCATAATCATCCAGACAGGTAGCTCCATACAGAATGCAACAATAGCAAGCACTGCACCAGCTGCTGCGATAATTAAATCGGCACCAATCATTATCTTCTTCCTATCATGACGATCCACTAGCACACCAATGGCAGGTCCCAAAAATCGCATAGGGTAAAAAACCTACTAATGAAGCCATAGACAAGACCATCGCAGATCCTGTTTTTTCTGTAAGGTAAAAAATAATCGCCATTTGCAGGATGGCACTAGTGATTAATGATACTGCTTGCCCTGCCCATATTGCATAAAATTTTTCGTTTCCAATTGTTGTATTTTTTTCCATTTATATTATCTCCTGCATATTATTTTGCTTGAATTTCTATTTTTGAATAGCATTCTAGGCAATAAAAAAATGCAGGCCAAAACCCCACAATGTGGCTTTTTGGTCTGCATACATACAATTTGGAAACATTCATATTAAAGACATAGTTAAATAAAGGTATAGTTAAATAACCAATATCCTCACCGTAACTAATGAATGCTCAATATCGTATAAATAAGCACAACAAAAAGCCTATCATCGAGTATAGATTCTGCTTTTTTTATTGCCAGCTTATCTTAAACGCATTGAGGCTGTCATAGTTTCGGTTCCTCCTACATCTTTGTTTATATCAATTTATAGTATAACACAACAAGATGATATGTTCAATATAAAAAGTTATGGAATGAGACTCATACTTCCAATTCGATGCCAGATTTAAAGGATATGACGAAGTTTTTCTTCATAGACTGTAACGCTCTGGATTATCTTCCTTAGTAGCAAGCGATTAGCTTTCACAAAAATCTTCTGTTTGTAGTTTTAAAAATTCATCAGGATTTTTCTAACTCAACCTCAAAAATATTTCATTTTACATTCCCTCATTTCATTTATTGATAAATTGAGTTTGCAAAAAAGAGTGGACAATTTTTGTCTACTCTTAACCTTTAAAATAGTTTTTTTTAATCGATTTGAAGTTGCCTAAATTATTACTTATTCGGTAAAATGAAGTATTGCTTTCAACAGATTTCCTTCAACTACACTTCACTTGATTCAAACAAGGTGGGTACATTTCTATTCCCACAAACTCCTTGTCAATGGAAACAAACACGTACCCACAGGGTAAATGGAAATAGAAACTGATAATTTCTAGCTATCACTTCTACTCATTCCAAAAATTTTCTCACTCTGATACTTACCCACCATAAAGCAAAAAGCCTTGCAATCAAGGCTTTCATTATCCCTTTCGTTACAAGGTTTCTAGGCTTTTACCAGCAAAGCAACACACTCGACATGGTGCGTTTGCGGAAACAAATCCACCGGCTGGACTTTCTTCAATTCGTAGCCCAACTCTTTATAGAGTTTGATATCACGCGCCATGGTGGCGACATTACATGAGATATAGGCGATGCGGTCAGCTCCTGTTTGAGCGCTTGCTTTGATAAAGCTTTCGGTCAAGCCCTTGCGTGGTGGGTCGACCAGGATGGCAGTTGGTTGGATACCTTCCTTGAGCCAATTCTTCATGGCATTTTCAGCTGTGTTACAAACATAGTGGGCATTGGTGATACCGTTCAATTCTGCGTTCTTCTGACTATTTTCAACTGCTTCGGGGATGACTTCGACACCATAAACTTCCTTAACATGCTTAGCCACAGATAATCCAATGGTCCCGATTCCTGAATAGGCATCGATCACCACATCGTCTTCTCTTAACTCCGCAAATTCAATGGCTGTCTGGTAGAGCTTCTCTGCCATTTTGGTATTGACCTGATAAAAGGCTGGTCCAGAGATTTGGAAGCTATTGCCCAACATTTGATCAGTAATGTAATCTTGACCATAGAGAGTTCGCCATTCCTTTCCAAAAATGGCATTGGTATTCTGATCGTTGATATTTTGCATAACAGATTTGATGGCTGGGAATTGCTTGATAAGCTGCTCGATCAACTGGTCCACACGGAAAATCTTGGGACGAGTGGTGACCAAAATAACCATGATTTCTCCTGAATGATGACCACGACGAACAACGAGGTTGCGAATCAAGCCAGACTGTTCCTTCTCATCATAGGGTTTTAAGTCATAACGACGAAGTAAATCTCGTAAAGCAAGGATAACTTGGTCTATCACTGGATCCTGGATATAAAAATCTTCTAGAGGCATAAGGTCATGAGAATTCTTACGGAAGAAACCAGTCTCCAGAACACCATTGACGCGACGAACAGGAACCTGAGCCTTGTTACGATACTTGACAGGATTTTTCATGCCAAGAGTATCTGCGACCTCTATATCCAGGATTCCAGCAATCTTATAAAGACTATCTTTTACTTGCTTGGTTTTAAACTTGAGTTGCTCTGGATAAGCTAGATGCCCCAAGTCGGCAATGCCTGAACGCAGGAAAGCCAAATCTAAGTCTTGATTACGATGTGGAGATTGTGTAAGATATTCCTCGACCTTACCAAAACCAATCTTTTTATTAACTTTAAGGACTCGCATAAGGATTTTTTCAGTCGGAAGAGCATTCTCTACAAAAAAGACCAAGCCATCTACCTTGGCAACACCAGCTCCTTCATGGGTCAAATCGACAATCTCAACTTCTACAATATCATTTTTCTTCAACATATTTTTCTCTTTCTATAAGCCGACAAAAAAAGACGGCAACAATCCTGTTACCATCTATTATACCATGAATTGACCTAAGCACCAAAACTCTTGAAGAAATCAAGGATAGCTTGCCAAATTGAGCTAAGGATGTTTCCACCATCTTGAATAGCTTTATTAGCATCAAAGTTTAAGTCGATATTGCTGAAACTATCACCTGCTTGCGCAACAATGCTTTGTTTCAAATCTTTTAGGGTCTTTGTGAAATCTTCGTTATTGAGAATATCGCTCTTAGAAAGATTAAGGCAAAGTTGATGATGACATTGACTTGGTTGCCTGTAACAACTTGATCCAGTTTGTAGTTCTTCAAAGTATCTTCGACAATCTTACGAACATCATCTTCTGTAAGTTCACCCTTAGACTCTTTAGCCTTAGCGACTGCAGCCTTGATATCAGCAAGGGCTACGTTCAGTTTATTGGCATCAAAGCCTGATTTGTCCTTGTTTTCATCGTTAATATCTGACAAGGCCTTGAGCTCTTCCTGAGCCAAGTCTTTATTTTCCTGAGGTAATTTTACACCATTTGACTCAAGGGAATAGTAAATGCCTGCTAGGGCACTTTCACCAGTAACTGGAATTGGGGCCGCAACGGTGATACGCGCGTGCTCCACACCCAAGGTAACAGCCGCATTACGGTACATATCTTGCGTCACTTTAGTGATATTTTCAGGTGTTTCAATCTTGACCTCAAGGGGAGATTTTTCTCCTAATTTTTGAATTTTTGCTGATGAATAAAGTTGAAGACTTGAATCGTTTGCGACATTCATAATTTTTGAGTAGACCTCTGGTGTCATAGTCTTCAAATCTTTAGTATCTTTTGAGGCATCATAGCCAAGTTTTTTAAGTGTTTGATTTTTTTGATCTTCCGTTAATGAAGAACCCAAGACGTACTCAGGTTGAACATAGGTTTCATCAATTACTTTTTGAACATCAGTAGCTGCCTGGGCGCTTTGCAGTGTTGCAACTGCTAAAAGTACTGCAGCGCTAGTCAGAAAGAATTTCTTTCGCATGAGACGTTCCTCCTTTTCTACTCTAGCATATTAAAGTATCCTTAAAGAAAACTTATAAAAGCACCTAGGAATTCTAGATGCTTAAAATAGATTAAAAATTTTCATAATATAGAGATTTAGCTGAACCTGTCTAGAGTAATAATAGTTTCCCCCATCCACATAAAGTTCTCCACCTTGAAAAATAGAAATGGGATTGATGTAGCGATAGGTTTTCCCTGTTGTATTTCCTAATATAGGCGCAACTGTATCTCTGGAGTATTGCTTAGCTAGGACAAGAGTATTCTTTTTCCCATTCTGGGCGATAAAATCGATATAAGCAGGTCCAAAGTTATAAGCTTGAATGGCTGTCCAGACATCCACTCCTTTTTCTTGAGCTAAATAGAGATTTTCTGTCAAAGTTTGAACCCCTTGCCGAATACTACTTGCATTATCGTTTATGGTATCAGTAGAGCCACTAGCAGATTCACTTGACTGCATCACGTCTCCTTCTTTACCCTTAGTTTCTGTATAAATCATGGCGAGCACAAGCTCTTCGTTTGCTGGGGTATCTCCTTCATTCAAGATTTCGCGAACCATGGGTTGGTAGGTCATGACTTGTTTGACATCCTGACGAATCAGATAAGCTTTATATCCAGCGAAAAGGAAGACTGCTAGTACCAGCATTCTTCGTATAAGTTTAAACATTATTTATTTTGTATATCCTCGATGTTTTTGATTAAGATAGAATAGGTTCCATTATCGTTTTGAATGAACTCAACTGATTCCGCATCTTGATAGACATTGTTTGGTACGATGAGTTCAATTCCGTTTGACAAGGAAAGTTTCTGATTCTCAAATCTCTTTAACTGACGACTGGCATCAATCTCATCAAACTGTACTGGCTCTGGTACTGCTTCTTTAACCTGGTCAATGAAGCTAAGTCGAGCAGTAAGATTATTGTCAAAAAGATCATTGGCTAATTTCTGGAGAGAGCTCATTATTCTCTTCAAGATTATTGAAAATTGCTGATTTAACTTTAGATTGGAATTGAAAATCATCTGTGTTAAAGGTTTCGGCAATCTTTTGAGCCGTTTTTTCTAGTTCCTTAATGGATTTCTTAGGTGAAATTTTTGGTTGTGCTTGAATAAGATTCTCAGAAAAATAGTTTAAAAAGGCTCCATTATACTTGATGCGTTTTTCAATCAAGTGATACTTGCGACTTTGAAGATTAACAACTAGTGCTTCATCTGCTCCAGTTCCAAACCCAGGTAAGTTATTTTGGGTCAGTTTGATTGGATTGTCAACCTCGCCACCCAAGTGTGTCAAGGTTTCACGCAATGCAATTCGTAGAAAGGCAAAGTGGTCTACTCCCTCTTTTGAAAACTGGACAAAAACCAAGTCATTAGTCTTTTGGTTTTCAGATACAGAGAATTCCTCTTTCCAGAGATTAGCAATTGTCACAGATGTTTCCATTAAATCTTCTTTGATGTGATTGAAAAAAGGATTATCCTCTTCAAAAATACCAGTTTTAGCATCATCCGAATACACACGCTCCACTTTTTTACGCAAGTATTCCTCGATTTTAGGAGTGATATTGAGAAACTTATCCGCCAAGAACAACTCTGTGTCATCAGGGCTGAACTGATGGATAATGGCTTTCTTAATATAAATATCCATAAAATATTAGTCCTCATATAATGGGAAGGCATCTGTCAAAGATTTGACTGCGCTTCTCACTTCTTCTAAGACAGCTTCGTTTTCTGCATTCTTAAGTGCTTTAATAATAAGTCCAGCAACTTGACGGCTTTCTTTTTCACCAAAACCACGAGCAGTAATTGCTGCCGCTCCGATACGAATACCACTTGTCTTGAATGGTGACAATGTTTCGTAAGGGATTGAGTTTTTATTAAGGGTAATGTTGACCTCATCCAATAAGTTTGGGCTACTTTTCCACTTTCTACAACCTTGGTTACATCAACAAGGAAGAGGTGGTTTTCAGTACCACCAGAGATAATACGAAAATCAGAATCTTGCAAGAAGACATCTGCCATGGCCTTGCTGTTCTTGATGACATTAGCTGCATATTCTTTAAAGGCAGAATCCAATACTTCTTTAAAGGCTACAGCCTTAGCAGCAACAACATGCTCTAATGGTCCACCTTGGATACCTGGGAAAATCGCAGAATTGATTTTCTTAGCAAGGTCTTCATCGTTAGTCAAAATCAACCCACCACGTGGTCCACGAAGAGTTTTGTGAGTTGTTGTTGTTGTGATATGTGCGTATGGAACTGGATTTGGATGAAGACCGGCTGCAACCAAGCCAGCAATGTGAGCCATATCAACCATGAGTTTTGCGCCCACAGCATCCGCAATTTCACGGAATTTTGAGAAATCAATAATGTGAGAATAGGCTGAGGCACCAGCTACGATAAGTTTTGGTTGCACTTCTTGAGCTTGTTTCAAGATGGCGTCAAAGTCCAATAGCTCTGTCTCCGGATCAACGCTATATGAAACGAAGTTATAGGTTTGACCTGAGAAGCTGACAGGAGCTCCGTGAGTCAAGTGTCCACCCGCAGCTAAATCCATCCCCATAACAGTATCACCTGGTTCAATCAAGGCCATGTATGCTGCACAGTTAGCTTGACTTCCTGAGTGAGGTTGGACATTGGCAAATTTTGCACCAAAGATTTCTTTCGCACGTTCAATAGCTAGACTTTCGATAACATCCACTACATCAGTACCACCATAGTAACGACGTCCTGGATAACCTTCAGCGTATTTATTAGTCAAGATAGAACCTTGCGCTGCCATTACAGCCTTAGATACAACGTTCTCTGAAGCAATCAACTCAATATTGTTTGTTGACGTTCCTCTTCTTTGGCAATGGCATTCCAAAGTTCAGCATCATATGCTTTAAAATCATCTTTGTCAAAAATCATAGGTCTTCTCCTTTTAGTAATTTAATAAATCGTTTCTGCACTTTATCACAAGTATAACCCACTCTTTCATAAAATGCATGAGCACCAAGACGATGGTCTGCAGAGTTTAATCGAATAAACTCATAACCCCGTCTTTTTGTTTCTTTCTCCAACCCTTCAAGTAAATCTCTACCAATACCTCTACCCTGGCTTTGTGGCAACACTGCCAAGGCTAAGATATTGAATCCTGCTTTAGAATAAAGGGATTCATAAACCTCAGCGTGGATATAACCAACTAGTTCGTGACTAGTATCATCCTCATAACCAAGTAGGAAATGATGTGAGTCTTGGGATAATTTGGTTAGTTGACTAGCCGTTTCCTCAGGGCTAAAATCATAACCTAAAGCTTCTTTGTTAATCTCATGAATCGATGCAACATCTGTTGCTTTCAAAGCACGTAGCATATCATACCTCCTCAAAAGGAATTTCAGGTATCTTGGAAAGGATATCTTCTCGAGTTATCGAACCTTGGCGTAGAATTCTTGCCTTAGAAGCAGTCAAATCTAAAATAGTCGAATCTTGACCTGTTAAAAAAGCATCATCTTCTATTCCCAAAACCTCTTGTCCAAATTCTTTTAAAATTTCTTCAAAGCTAACACCGCTTGTATGCCCTGAAATATTTGCAGACGGGCCGATTAAGGGACCAAACGCACGAATCAATTCTAGAGTTATAGGGTGACTGGGCATCCTAAAACCAACTGTCGGTAATCCTGAATTGACCCAGTAAGGGACCTTGTCATTAGCTTCTAAGATAATGGTCAATGGACCAGGAAGAAAACTATCAACAAGTTTTTGTAAATAAGGTGGCTGATTCTTAGAAAAGTTCAAGATATCGTCTAGATGAGCGGCATTGAGATTAAGTGCCTTGTCTCTAGGACGACGTTTAAGCTGGTAGACATGGTCAACAGCCTTTTCATCCAATGCTTTTGCAAAAAGTCCATAAACTGTCTCCGTTGGCAAAACAACAGCTCCACCTTTTTCCAACTCTTGCTTAATTTTCTCCATCATCAATGACTACCATCCTATCTTGGCCAAATTGGTCTTTGAGCTTTCGAACTCGTTTCTCGGGAAAATTTTCCGTAAAGAGAGCGGGCACACTTTGACCTTGTTTGTAGCCAATTTCGAGATAAATCTTACCACCATCATTTAGATAGTCCTTGGAGTCTTCCGCGATTCTACGGTAGATAGCTAGGCCATCCTCGTCAGCAAAAAGTGCCAAATGTGGTTCTGAATGCAAAACATTCAAGCCGACTTCTACCTCATCTGCTCGAGAAATGTATGGTGGATTGGATACAATTATATCATATTTTGCAGAAATTTCGGAGAAACAGTCAGATTTGATAAAAGAGAGATTTAGATTTTGAGCGTTAGCATTCTCCAACGATAAGTCTAATGCATCCTGTGAAATATCCGCAGCTGTGACCGACCAATCTGGCCTATTTTTAGCTAGAGCAAGGGCAATGGCTCCGCTTCCTGTTCCGATATCTAGTACTTTGAGATTGTCCTTTAGATTCTCGGCTAGGATGAGTTCCACCAACTCTTCTGTCTCTGGGCGGGGAATCAAAACCCGCTCATCTACCTTTAACTCCATCCCAAAGAATTCAGCATGACCTATGATGTACTGGGCAGGTATATGTGCTGCCAATTTTTTGTAGATTTCCTCCACAAATTGCTTCTCTTCCTCTGTTACTTCTTGCTGAAGGGCAAAGACGAAGTCTGTAAAAGATAGATTTTTTAGGCTACGATAGACAAAGGAGAGGCTTTCTGCTTCCTCTCCTTGTCCTATCAACTTTTCCTCAAAATCTTTAAAAATTTGAGCTAATTTCATTATTTGTTTAATTCTTCCAATTTTTGTGTTTGGTCATAAAGAACCAAAGCATCTACAACTTCATCCAATTTACCAGCTAGAATTGTATCAAGTTTTTGTAGAGTCAAACCGATACGATGGTCTGTTACACGGTTTTGTGGGAAGTTATAAGTACGGATACGCTCTGAACGATCACCAGTACCAATAGTAGACTTACGCTCAGCATCTTGCTCATCTTGAGCAATCTGAGCAAAGTGGTCAGCCACACGCGCACGGATTATTTTCATGGCCTTCTCACGGTTTTTCTGCTGGGTACGTTCTTCCTGCATCTCAACCTTGATATTGGTTGGCAAGTGAACGATACGAACGGCAGTCGCAACCTTGTTGACGTTCTGTCCACCAGCACCAGATGCATGGTAGATATCCACACGAAGGTCTTTTGGATCAATATCGTATTCTACTTCTTCTACCTCAGGCATGACAAGAACTGTTGCTGTTGAGGTATGAACACGGCCTTGACTTTCTGTCACAGGGACACGTTGCACACGGTGAGCACCAGACTCATACTTGAGTTTAGAATAAACTGACTGACCAGAAACCATGGCAACCACTTCTTTGAAACCACCGACACCGTTCATAGAAGCTTCCATAACTTCAAAGCGCCAACCTTGGGCTTCAGCATACTTCTGGTACATTGTTAGAAGGTCACCAGCAAAAAGTGCTGCCTCATCTCCACCAGCAGCTCCACGGATTTCAAGGATGATATTCTTGTCATCGTTTGGATCTTTAGGAAGGAGCAAGATTTTCAATTTTTCTTCGTACTCTTCTTTTTCAGCCTTAGCATCTTTGAGTTCTTGCTTAGCCATTTCTTCCAAGTCAGCATCTCCGCCTGATTCTTTAATCATCTCTTCGGCATCGATAATATTTTGAAGGACTTGTTTGTATTCACGGTAGGCAGTTACGGTATCACGAGTTGAAGCTTCTTCTTTTGAAAGCTCCATGAAACGCTTGGTGTCAGAGACCACATCAGGGTCACTCAGCAATTCTCCCAACTCTTCATAACGGTCTTCTACAGCTTGTAGTTGATCATAGATGTTCATTTTTTCTCCTTATTTCTCAATTGTTAAATCGTATATTGCTACTACTTCGTTCTCAAATATTTCCCCAGTTTCTTTAAATCCATAACTGAGGTAACAAGATCTTGCATGTTCATTTCTGGTTCATAAGACAACCAAAGTTTATTGGATAAACCTGCTGGCGCTTTCCGAACATAGTCTAGCACCTTATCCATAATTGGTTTAAAATATCCTTGATTTTGAAAACGCTTTTCAATCATGAAACGAAATAGTAAATAATTTCCATTACTAATTCCGATTTTTTTATCATAAGCTAACATTACAAAACCTATGATTGCATTATTATCGTAAACTGCCAATGGAGCTACAAAATCTCCATTTTTTGTGTAGACATATGCTTCAGCTAAACTAATTGCGTTAGTAGCAATAAATTGTTTTTGATATTCCTTAACATCCAAATTTAGAACATCAAAATAATTTTCCATTGTAACATCTCTTAGTTCAATTGTCATAGTCTTGTTCCTTTTTGGATGTTATCAGTGGCGCAAAATAATGTTTACGGCAAACCGAGATATAGGTTTCATTCCCACCTATCTGGATTTGTTCACCTTCATAAGTAGGTTTTCCATCTAGCGTACGCAATACCATGGTCGCCTTTTTCTTACAATACTGACAAATGGTTTTGATCTCATCAATTTTATCTGCTAATAACAATAGATGTTTAGATCCTTCGAACAATTCATTGCGAAAGTCATTTTTCAAACCAAAAGCCATGACAGGTATGTCTAACTCATCGACGACACGAGCTAAATCATAAACATGATGACGCTTCAGAAATTGGGCTTCATCGACAAGAACACAGTAGGGCTTTTCAGGTAAGTCTCGAATAAACCCAAAAATATCCGTAGTATCATCGATAGCTATGGCTGGTCGCTTCATGCCAATCCGACTCGAAACATAGCCTATACCATCTCTTGTATCCAGAGCCGAAGTCATGATAACAACTCCCTTTCCTTGCTCCTCATAGTTATAGGCTACCTTGAGAATCTCGATGGTCTTTCCTGAATTCATGGTCCCATAACGATAATACAACTGTGCCATGTTTCTATTCCACGTCCATTTCTAATTTTCTGCTACATTCTAGTATATCATATTTTCCAAAAGCTTTAAACGGCAAAATGTGGTAAAATAGAAGAAATCAAAAACTAATGGAGGAAGCAATTATGCCATTTGTACGTATCGATTTATTTGAAGGTCGCACGCTTGAGCAAAAGAAAGCCCTAGCAAAGGAAGTAACCGAAGCTGTGGTTCGTAACACTGGTGCACCACAATCTGCTGTTCATGTCATCATCAATGATATGCCTGAAGGAACTTACTTCCCGCAAGGGGAAATGCGCACTAAGTAAAGCTTAAGCGATATGCTTAGGCTTTTCTTTATAAGTGGCATTCGTTGAATAAATAACTTTAATTTGTTACAATTTTAAGAGATATTTGTATATAAATTGTTAAAAGGAAATGAAATGATTACACGGGAATTTGATACCATTGCTGCAATCTCGACTCCGCTTGGTGAAGGGGCGATTGGGATTGTTCGCCTAAGCGGAACGGATAGCTTTGCCATTGCACAAAAAATTTTTAAAGGCAAAGACTTGAGCAAAGTTGCTAGCCACACACTGAACTACGGCCACATTATTGACCCTTTGACTGGTAAGGTTATGGACGAGGTCATGGTTGGGGCTATGAAGTCTCCGAAGACCTTTACTCGCGAGGATATTATCGAGATTAACACCCACGGAGGGATTGCCGTGACCAATGAAATCCTGCAATTGGCTATCCGTGAAGGGGCTCGCATGGCAGAACCTGGTGAATTTACCAAACGTGCCTTCCTCAATGGTCGTGTAGACTTGACTCAGGCTGAGGCAGTGATGGATATCATCCGTGCTAAGACTGACAAGGCTTTGAATATAGCAGTCAAACAACTTGATGGATCCCTATCTGACCTCATTAACAATACTCGTCAGGAAATTCTCAATACTCTGGCCCAAGTTGAGGTTAATATCGATTACCCTGAGTATGACGATGTGGAAGAAGCCACTACTGCTGTTGTCCGTGAAAAACTATGGAGTTTGAACAACTCTTGACCAATCTCCTAAAAACTGCACGTCGTGGGAAAATTCTCCGCGAAGGAATTGCAACGGCCATCATTGGTCGTCCCAACGTTGGGAAGTCAAGTCTACTTAATAACCTCCTGCGCGAAGATAAAGCCATTGTAACAGATATTGCAGGGACTACTCGAGACGTCATCGAAGAATACGTCAATATCAACGGTGTTCCACTGAAGTTGATTGATACTGCTGGTATTCGTGAAACAGATGATATCGTGGAACAGATCGGTGTTGAACGCTCCAAAAAAGCCCTCAAGGAAGCTGACTTAGTTCTACTAGTCCTAAACGCTAGCGAACCTCTAACTGCTCAAGACCGACAACTTCTTGAAATTAGTCAAGATACTAATCGAATCATTCTTCTCAACAAAACTGACCTGCCAGAAGCGATTGAAACTTCTGAACTTCCAGATGATGTCATTCGTATTTCAGTCCTTAAAAATCAAAACATTGATAAGATTGAAGAACGCATCAATAACCTCTTCTTTGAAAATGCTGGCTTGGTCGAGCAAGATGCTACTTATCTATCTAACGCCCGTCATATTTCATTAATTGAAAAGGCAGTCGAAAGCTTGCAAGCAGTTAACGAAGGACTTGAACTAGGAATGCCAGTTGATTTGCTTCAAGTTGATTTGACACGCACTTGGGAAATTCTTGGCGAGATAACTGGTGATGCTGCGCCAGATGAGCTGATTACCCAGTTGTTTAGTCAATTCTGTTTAGGTAAATAAAAAATTATAAAAAGGAGTTATGATGAAATATCCAACATTACTAGAGCGTTTTTTAACTTATGTTAAGGTTAACACACGTTCAGACGAAAATTCTACTACTACACCAAGCACTCAGAGTCAAGTAGACTTTGCGACTAATATCCTCATCCCAGAAATGAAACGTGTCGGTTTGCAAAATGTCTATTATTTGCCAAACGGTTTTGCTATCGGTACACTTCCAGCTAACGATCCAAGTTTAACTCGCAAGATTGGTTTTATCTCCCACATGGATACGGCTGATTTTAATGCTGAAGGTGTTAACCCTCAAGTTATTGAAAACTATGATGGGGGAGTTATAGAGCTTGGGAATTCTGGTTTCAAACTTGATCCTGCAGATTTCAAGAGCTTAGAGAAATATCATGGGCAAACATTGATTACTACTGATGGCACTACCCTTCTCGGCGCTGATGACAAATCTGGTATCGCCGAAATCATGACAGCTATCGAATACTTAACTGCTCATCCTGAGATTAAACACTGCGAAATCCGTGTCGGCTTTGGACCTGATGAAGAGATTGGTGTCGGTGCCAATAAATTTGATGCAGAAGACTTCGATGTCGACTTTGCTTATACAGTTGACGGTGGACCTCTTGGTGAACTTCAGTATGAAACCTTCTCTGCTGCAGGTGCTGAACTTCATTTCCAAGGTCGTAATGTTCACCCAGGAACAGCTAAAGGACAAATGGTTAACGCCCTTCAGTTAGCGATTGATTTCCACAACCAACTCCCAGCTGGTGACCGCCCTGAATTGACTGAGGGCTATCAAGGTTTCTACCATCTCATGGATGTATCTGGTAGTGTTGAGGAAGCGCGTGCTAGCTATATCATTCGTGACTTCGAAAAAGAAACCTTTGAAGCGCGTAAAGCTACTATGCAAGCTATCGCTGATAAGATGAACCAAGAACTTGCTAGCAATCGTGTAACCTTGACTTTGACAGACCAGTATTACAACATGAAGGAAGTCATTGAAAAGGATATGACACCAGTAACCATTGCCAAAGAGGTTATGGAAGACCTTGATATCACACCTATTATCGAGCCTATCCGTGGAGGAACAGATGGTTCTAAGATTTCCTTTATGGGAATTCCAACGCCAAATATCTTCGCTGGTGGTGAAAACATGCATGGCCGTTTTGAATACGTTAGCCTACAAACCATGGAACGTGCAGTTGATACCATCATTGGTATCGTATCTTACAAAGACTAAAAAAAAAAAGACGAGGTAGCTAAGCTACTTCGTCTTTTTTTAGTCTGCGACTTTTTCTGTTGTTTCAGAAGTATTCTCTGTTGTTGTCTGCACTGAGCTAGCTTCTACTTGCTCATCAGTACTTGCTTGACCTGGTGTAGCTTGTTTTGTTTCAACAGGTGTTTCTTGACTTGGCGTTGCTTTAGATCTAAGCTCTTGGTTTAATGAAACAATTTCTTGAGCGACCGTTAGCAAAGCTTGCTTGTCTTTACTTGCTGCACTTAACTTGTCAAACAGAGCATCTACCTTTTCAAAGTCCGCATCAGAACCATTATTCATTTCCAAATAAGTATGGAGAGCAATGACTCCGTTATAGAGTTTTTGGTAAAGAGCTAAAACCTCTGGGTCTTGTTTCGAATTATCACGTTCATTTTGGATTGTTAGTGAAATACGTTTCAAAAGATCTTGAACCTGTGTATTTAATTCATCAAGGTCTGCGTCTTTTTTCTCCAAAGCAACCTTCAGATTTTTCACTTCGTCAGAGAGTGAAGCTTTAACCCCCTCCTCATTGACTTGATTCACTAATTCTTCAGCTTTTGTTAGTAACTCTTCTACTTTCCCTTTTAAGACATGATTACTTTGTTCCTCAGGTTTGAGATCATCATACAAACCTTTCAAGAACTCATAGACTGCAGTTTTAGCACTATGTCCATCCACTTTTTCTGTATCTAAGATTGTTTCAGAAGTCTTGCTTGCAACTGCCTCATTTTTCAGTGCTTCCTCTACTTCCAGTTTTGTTTGATAGATTTCTGGGAAGAGTTTGTTCAAGTCAGTTGCCTTAAGGAAGGATTGTGACTGATAAAGTGTCCACGTTAGGTTGGCAACTTTATTTCTAAGAGTGTCATTTAAGCGACCGTCAGATAGATGTTGGTAGAAATACTTGATGTATTCTACTGTTGTAACTCCAGTACGGTCATTAAAATCTTGCAAAGCTTGTAACTTAGCTTCAACTGCATCTAAACCTGCTTCATCTTGGGCTAGTTTATTTTCTTGAAGCTGAGTCAATAAATCCTTCTTAGGAAGTCCATAAGCATCTGTGTCTAAGGTATTAATCTTATCTACCAAAGCTTGATATTTCTTGTCTAAAGGACTGATTTCAGTTGGTTTAACACTTGAGTCAATGTGAATATACTGCTTATCAAACAAATCCAAAGCTGCCAAATAACCTGCAGTAGAGTTGGTTGATAGCTTCTTCATATTCTCAGAAAATTGCCCCAAAGCAAGTTCAATTTGTCTTTGAAGAATTGGTTTATCTTTATAAACTTCGCGACTTTCTGCCAAGAGTTGATCAATCTTATACTGGACTGCTTTTTCATCAAAAGCACCAGGTTGGTAAGTTGACTGTAATGCAGGAATTTTGTTTTTCAAAGCGACTTCATAACCTTTAGTTTGAACCTTGATGTAGTGGTTGTGATCACCATGAGGGATAACAAAGCTACCATTTTCAACCTGCAAGCTATAAGGAGAAACACCATCACGTAGAGCAGTTGTATAGAGTTCGTTTAGGAAATCAAGCACTGCATCACCAGTTTGAAGCGGAATACGAACGTGTTCCTTACGAACGGCGTAAGGGTGAATGTGAGTTGGGTCATAAGCCTGGTCTGGATTACCAAATACAAAGAATCCATTTGAAATTCTAATAGCCTCAAGAGGAACGCCATATGTTTTAGAAATATAAGCTATTTTTTCTTCATCGCTGGCATCTCGAGAGAAACTTTCAACCGTCTTGGCAAGAGGTTTAACAGGTTCTGTCTGCTGATGGCCATGAAGATGGTCTTGTGCAGCCTTAATCTGCTCTGCTGATAAATCTTTCTTAAAGAAATAATGGGCATGGTCTCCATGTGAAACTACAAAACCTTGCTCATCTTCACTAATCACTCGATCAATAGCAAAGCCATGATCGTGGTCTTCACCGTGGTGGTGATCATGCCCGTCTTCATCATGGTGATCATCTGATGGATTAGGTTTAACTTCGGTTTTACCTTTCAAGTGTTCCTGAGCTTCTTTAATCTGTTGGGCCGTCAAATCTTTCTTGTAAAAATAATGATTGTGGTCTCCATGTGAAACTACAAAACCTTGCTCATCTTCACTTATCACTCGGTCAGCATCGAAACCGTGATCGTGGTCTTCACCATGGTGGTGATCATGCCCGTCTTCATCATGGTGCTCATCTGATGGATTAGGTTTAACTTCGGTTTTACCTTTCAAGTGTTCCTGGGCTTCTTTAATCTGTTGAGCCGTCAAATCTTTCTTGTAAAAATAATGATTGTGGTCTCCATGTGAAACTACGAAACCTTGGTCGTCCTCGCTAATCACTCGAGCAATAGCAAAGCCATGATCGTGGTCTTCACCGTGTCGATGATTAGCATGATCGTGGTCATGGTCTTCTTCGTGTTGATGATCAACATCTTCGTGATCATGGTCGTGATCATGGTCTTCGTTTGGTTTACTTGGAGTTTCCACAGGATTTGATGGTGTTACTAGACCTGAAAGTGGTATCAAGCGTGCAATCTTTTGCTCCAAAGCAGATAAACTAGTATAAGGGATGAAATGGTAATGATTTCCATGAGGGATAGCAACTCCGTTAGGCGTACGACTGGTAATTTTAGCCGGGTCAAATACCAAACCATCAGATTCTTTATAGCGTTGACTAACTGGTAAAGCGTAAAGCTGTTCTAGAAGTTTTTTTGAAGATTATTTTTCTTCTTGTACTGGATTGCTTGTAGCTGGTTTCTCTACTTGATGACTTGGTTCAACACTTGGAATCGGTTTGTAGTCTGTTAAACTTTGTTGACTTCCTCTTCCAGCAAGGTAAGCTTGAGCGGCAGCCAATTCACTTGAAGATAGAGCACTCTTAGGAACGTAATGATAATGGCCACCATGAGGAACGATATAAGCGTCACCTGTATCTTCAATAATATCTGCAGCATTAAAGACGTAACCGTCATCAGTTGTATATCGACCTTGTGCTCTGGCAGCAATAACTTCATTACTTGTACTGCTACTATCTGATGTGTGTTCTTGTTTTTGTTTCTCGATTTGGTCTTTGGTACGAATATTATCTGCGTGACTAGCATCCTTCAGATAGACATAATATTTGCCATCCACCTTGATGATATAGCCACCTTTAATCTCATTGACAATATCTCCATCACTTAGATGATAGTTTGGATCCTTCATGACCAATTCTTCACTAAAGATGGCATCAAAAGGCACCTTACCATTGTAGAAATGGAAATGGTCACCGTGGGAAGTCACATAGCCTTGATCTGTAATCTTAGTAACAATCTGTTCAGCTTCTATTCCTTCTTTTTTGTTAACTTGATCAGGTGTGAGATTTTCATTCTTTTTAGAATCAGACTCTTTCCCATCAACATAGGATACACGATTATTTAATTTGTTCTCAGGCACTTGGTGTTGATTTAAAGCGTAAGCGCAGACACTTAAGGCAAGGACCACTGCAGATCCTGCTAGATATTTTTTATTAATTTTCATAAACTCCTCATTTCAATTCTTCAGCTAAAATAGCTATATTGTCTTCTAAATTTTCCAAGTAGGACTTATCGTTTTGTGGGTCGGCCTCTAAAAGGATTGAGTGTTTTTAAGAGTCACACCTGTTGATTTGACAAGTGTATCAGCAACTTTAGACGAAGCATTGCTCTCTGTAAAGATAGTTTTTGACCTTATAATTCTTTACAAATTCTTGAATTTCGGTTAACTGTCTCGGGCTTGGTTCTTGGTCTGGTGAAATACCAGCTATTCCAAGTTGATTTAATCCAAAGCGTTTTAGCTAAATATGAAAAAGCTGTGTGTTGAGTTACAAAATTTCTTTGACTGACTTTTTCAAAAATGGGTTGGTATTTCTTGGTCAAACCATGAGCTTTGGCACTAAAACTTTGTGCGTTTTTTTCTGATAAGTATCCTTATTAGCGCTGTCTAGTTCGGATAACTTATCAGCGATAATCTGTGCTTCTTCAGCAACCTTTTTCAGGATCAAGCCAAGTATGAGGATCATACAAGGTCTTCTCATCAATCCCGTCTCCAGCTTTCATATCCTCTAATCCAGGCACGCGCTCCAAGGTCATACCTTCTGATGCTTCTAAGACCTTTACCTTAGACTTTTTGCAGGCTTGGATCCAAACTTCCCGCCCATGACTCCAAGGTATGAGAATGATAAACGAAAAACATCGGCATCATAAATGGCTGCAATGTCATTCGCAGAAGGTTCAAAGGAATGGATACCTGAACTCGACTGAATCATCCGAACATCATTTAGGTCACCCGAAATTTCTTTGACCATAGCATAGACAGGGTAAAAACTAGTCACAATCTTCATTCCCTTAGTTTCATTACGATTATCTTGACTAGCCTTTTGTCCACATGCCCCTAAAATGAGAACAAAGAAGGCCAGTATGAACCATAGGATACTTCTTTTTTTCATAACAACTCCTTAACTAGTATTTAACCATTTAATTAACTAGTAAATAGTTTACTCCTAAAAACTTAAAATGTCAATATTTTTGATGGATTTTCATGAAAAAAGTGAGAACTAGATTTCATTTTCAGTTCTCACTAGTCATCTTTATCATTTGACTTTTAATTCTTTTCGTTTGTTATAGGCTTACTATTTTTTAGCAAGACTAAAAGATTTTCAGCCTGAGCCATAATACCATTGTTATCCATAGTACCTAGTGTTAGATTATTTCGTAAACCAGCCAAGGTTTCGCTAGCATTGGATTTCACTCCTTCATCTGTCACATTCTTTAATAACTCTTCTGCTTCTTGTAGTTTAGCTTCTACCTTTTCAGTTTCAATCTGTGGTTCTTCCTCTGGAGATTCTTCTGGTTCATCAGCTGGATTAGTATCCTCTGGCTTTTCCATTTGCGGTTTCTCCTCAAGAGTTTTTTCATCTTCAGTTTTTTCTGTCTGAGGTTTCTCCTCATTTGGTTTTTCATTATTCGAATGGTCATGTTGTCCATTTTGGTTTCTTAGAACATGGTCACTTGCATTTCCCCAACCACTATCCGAATGCGGACGCTCGCTTGGATGCTCGACATAGTACTTCACAGTCGCAAAAAGATCTTCGAGCGCATATCCCTTAGGAGCTTCGTAAAGCCCTTCATCAAACCATTCAAACTTGATATTATGGTAATGATCAAAGTGAGGGATAATCAAGTTACCATTTTTGACATCAACTGCATACTGTAGATTGTAAGGCATGCGATCTAGCGGTACCTTCTTCTCAGCTTTTACCCTATTATAGATAGCTTCTGCCCCTTTTGAGATAGCTTCTGCCCCTTTTGCTTCCGATTTTGTTGAGTTCTGATTATCAGTCGAAGGAGGCGTCAACCTCTTCTCTTTGGCATAAGCCTGAGCAGTTGCCCTCTCAGCTTCAGACAAACTATCCTTACCTATCCAATGACTATGACCCATATGTGGCGTTACATAAGCATCTCCCTCGTCACTGATAATATCATGGGCATCAAAGATGTAGCCATCCGATGTTGTGTACTTATCTGCTAGCTGGGCTACACGAACTTCATAGTCACTATACTCGATTTGTGAGTTTGGCTTACCCAGACGTTCTGGATGACTAATCGGTGCAATAAATTTAAGCAAATCATCTACAAGGCTACCTTGTTTACATGTTCATCATTTAATCTTTCTAGCAATTGATCTAAAATCTGGAAGTCAGATAGCCGTCCCTTATTTTCAAGTAAGTTCCTATGCGTTTGCTCCAACAAACTATAAGCCTTATCATAGAATTCCTGATCTCTAGGAGCTATTGTGCTTTTCTTCTCCGCTAAGGTATGAGATGGTGTAGCCACCTTATTTAGTTTTTTCTCAAAAGCTATAAGATTCTCTTTAGACAAATCCTTACTCAAGACATAACGTGATACTCCTTTATCTTCAAGGACATAACCCTGACCAATTTTTCTGACTACTTGCTTGGTAAGTTCCTCATTAGAATGATTTTCAGGAATAGGAACTGGAGTTGGTTGCGGATTTGAAACTGGTTGAGGAAGAGGTTTTATCGTAAGATTCGGCTGTAAACTAGTAGCTCTAGGAACGGAAACAATTTTTTGATTTCCAACTGGAATTATCCGTGAAATCTTTTCTTCCAAAGCTGACATTTGACTATAAGGGATAAAATGATAGTGATCCCCATGAGGTACTGCTACCCCATTTGCTGTTTTTTTCGTGATTTGGGCAGGGTCAAAGAGTAAACCATCGGATTCCACATGACGTTGGCTGAGTGGCAAGGCGTAAAGTTGTTTCAAAAGACTAGATACATCTTCACTTGGACTTGCTTGATAACTATTATCCACTTGTGGGCTAACACTTGGGGTCCATCTTCTAGTATTTGCCTCAACATTGCTTTGATTCGTTTGTCTATATGTACTACTATTCGAAGCATCTGATGAGCTGCTAGAAGAATTTGTTGACGGTCGATACCCAACTGAGCTTGTTTGACCACCTTTAGCGGATAAGAAGGCTTGAGCAGCAGCTAATTCACTGGCAGACAAGTCACTCTTAGGAATATAATGAAAGTGATTGCCATGTGGAACGATGTAAGCATCACCCGTGTCCTCAATAATATCACTAGCATTAAATATAACCATCATCCGTCGTATAACGTCCCTGAGTCCTTGCTACAGCGACTTCATTACTAACCTTTACTCCGCCACCATGTCCATGTTCCTGCTTCTGACGATTGATTTCATCCTTACTACGAATATTTTCGGAATGAGAAGCATCTTTGAGGTATACATAATAGCGACCATCAACCTTAATGACATAGCCACCCTTGACTTCGTTGACAATATCCTCATTTCGAAGTTGATAATTCGAATCTTTCATCAAGAGTTCTTCACTAATAATAGCGTCATAAGGAACCTTACCATTAAAGTAATGATAATGGTCTCCATGTGAAGTTACGTAGCCTTGATCGGTAATCTTAACGACTATCTGTTCTGCATTGATTCCTTCTCGCTGACTAACTTCATCTGGCGTCAAATTTTCGGTCTTAGTACTAGCCTGATTTCCATCTATATAAGCCACACGATTAGACTCTTTGCCAGTCTGTACTGCTTGGTAACGCCCTAATTCATAACTTGAAAGGCTTAAGGCTATAAGAGCTACTGAACCAAGAACATACTTTTTATTGATTTTCATCTAAACACACTTTCTATTTTTACTACTAAATATAAGATTTAGGCAACACTATAAGTTTTGTGTTATTAACCAGTTAAGTTTATAAATAGAAATATTTATAAAAACAATTAAAATGTTCTAATCCTTTTTATAGGTTTCTAGTATTGTTTGCCAAATATATTGGATTCATAAACTTAATCATTTAATTAACTAGTAAATATTCTACTCCTTAACATTTAAGATGTCAAGTTATAAATTCACTTTTTCCAAAATTTTACCCAAAAGGAAAAGCACCCTAAAAGATGCTTTCTTATAAACTACCAATGTTGATCTCAGGAAATTTTTTTGGAAGAAGATTCCAGAATTCTTATAATTGTTCTTCTACTCTATTAGTATTTCGAATAGTTAAGCTATACTTCTTAGAACTATCTTTTCGAGTATATACAAACTGATAAACTTTTGTAAAACGACTATAACTTGTACGTACTAAATAGATCCTCCACACATCTCTAAGATCTAGAGCTTGGGTTCCTTTGTAATAAGTAATGAGATGATTCTTATACAAAATAACTTTCAAGTCCTGGTCGTAAATTCAGCTTGAGTATCAAGCAGTTCGAGATTTCCGTCTAATTCAGGGTACAGACGATACAGCTCTTTGAACGAATCAACTGTTTTCTTTCGTATGATAAAGGCTGCGACTAAAGTCATTAGCCCCATGCCGGAAAAAATCACAATACCAAAAATATAGCTCAAACTATCCCTAGAATATTCACTGAGACTGAGATAAATTCTTGTATTCATATTACGAGCGACCACTGATTTAACAGGAAGAATAGAGCTAATAAATTCATCAAGATTGATAATCTTAGTGTTCTTCGAAGTATTGACAAAATTGGTATTAGTGAGGGGTTCTAACTGTATACCTGTGAGAGTTCCAGGATTATCAGCAAGACTTTCTGCGTTCTCAAGAAGTTTATTAATCGACTCATCTTTCACTTTAGACTCAACTACAGCAAACTTCCTTCACCTTCCTTGCTATATTGCACAATATAAACAACAGTTCCACCATCAACTTCACCAACAGGTTCAGGATAGATACCGTAGACTGACATAGTAACTTCTTTTCCAGTATCAGTTGTATCTGCAAACCTCTCTGTAGGCTTCTTGTGCATTTGACCTAAGAATCCTGAAATAGAAGCAATCGCAAAGAATACTAGCGAAAGTATCAGTACAGAAATAAAACCCTTATTTCTTTTTTCTTTAAACATCATAATCTCCCTTAATCTCTTATTAGAATTATACCAGACTTAAGTTTATATCTCATCTCTAATCCTTGTTTTTCTAAGATTTTAACAAAATAAAAAGCTCGAATTTTCATTCGAACTTGATTTTATTTTCTTGCAGCTTTTTCATCTTCTTCGAGTTGTTTGACCAGTTGTTCAATGCCGTCAAATTTTACCATATCTCGGATACGATCTAACCAATAGACAGTCACTGTTTCGCCATAAATATCTTCATCAAAATCAAAGATATTCACTTCAAAACGCTCTTCCTCTCCATCGAAGGTCACGTTCTTTCCGACACTGGCCATTCCTCTATAGAGTTTTCGTTTGATTTCAATATCAACAGTATAGACACCATCTGCTGGCATATAAGTGCGGTCCAAAAGCACGAGATTTGCAGTAGGATATCCAATTGTACGGCCACGAGCATTACCATGTACCACAATTCCTTTTGTCGGAAGAGGGCTTCCTAGTAATTGCCCAGCTTCTTTCACATCCCCTTCTAGGATGGCTTGACGAATACGAGTAGAGCTAATCTTTCCTTTTTCATCTTCTACAGGTGGTACTACAACTACTTCTCCGTCGAAGATTTCTTTAAATCCTCTGCTGATTTTCTATCAGAACCAAGACTATAATCAAATCCTACCACAATGGTATCTGCTTTGACTTCTTTGACAAAGGTATCTACAAACTCTTGAGCGGTCATATTGGCAATACGACTTGAAAAATCCATTAAATAAAGATTTTCGACTCCAGCTCGTTTAAACTTTCGTTCACGTTCTTCTGCATTTAGGATATGAAGTAAATTTTCTGGTGTATAGGGTTTTAAGGTTAACTTCGGTGATTCATGAAAGGTAATTAGAGCAACGCTTAATCTCTTCTTAGCAGCAATTTCACCAGCAATGCTAAATAATTTTTGATGACCAAGGTGAATCCCATCAAAATATCCTAATACAAGGACTGTTGGGCCTGGAGTTGCAATGTCTTTTTCAGTTTTAATAGGTATTGTTACAATCATAGTCATATTATACCAAAAAGAAGAAGGCATTCAAAACATTACGAATTTAAAAAGATTACAGGCTACTCTTCACTTCTTTTCTCAGTTGTTCCAAACTTTCGATTTGATACTTATCCATAACTTTCGGTAGGTTATCAATGATATCAGGGCAGGCATATGGATTGTTAAAGTTTGCTGTTCCAACACCAATAGCTGACGCACCAGCTAAGTACATTTCTATAGCAGCTTCAGCTGAATCAACTCCTCCCATACCAATGATTGGAAGATTAGTTGTTTGGGCTACTTGACGGATCAATTTGAGAGCTACTGGAAAGACTGCTGGTCCAGACATGCCTCCTGTCCCATTTGCAATGATTGTCTTTCTAGTTTTGAGGTCAAAACGCATCCCAACAAGGGTATTAATCATGGTAAGACCACTAGCTCCAGCATCTTCTACTGCTTTTGCAATAGTCACGATATCAGTCACACTAGGCGTTAATTTTACATAGACCGGAACTGAGGATGCCCCTACAGCTGCTTTTACCACATCATAAGCCAACTCAGGGTCTTGGCCAATTAATAGTCCATGATTTCCATGATCAACGTTAGGACATGAGATATTGAGCTCGATGGCTTTTACATTAGTTGCCTTTGAAATTCCATGAGAAACTGCTGCGTATTCTTGTTTTGAAAATCCAGCAACATTGGCGATAATAGGGAGATTTGGGTATTCTCTTTGAAGCCAAGGTAACTTTTCAGAAAGAACGACATCTAAACCAGGATTTTGTAGACCAATGGCATTCAGCATACCAGCAGGTGTTTCTGCCACTCGTGGAGTAGGATTTCCAAAACGTGGTTCAAGGGTAGTAGCCTTAATCATGATAGAGCCCAAGAGGTCCAAATCATAGTATTTGGCATATTCTTGACCGAATCCAAAACAGCCTGAAGCAGGAATGATAGGATTCTTTAATTCTAAGCCTGGTAGAGAGACTTGTAATCGATTTGTAGTCATGACACTCTCCTTATAAAACAACAGTTCCTGTTTTAAATACAGGCCCATCTTCACACACACGTTGACTAACTGTTTCACTATCTGGTACTTTCAATACGCAAGCGTAGCAAGCCCCCATGCCACAGGCCATACGAGATTCTAATGATAGATAAGCTCTTGGATGGTCGTAAAATGTTTGATTAATGTATTTCATCATACCAGGCGCACCGCATGAGTAGATTGCATCAAATTCTGTGTCAAATTCGTTAATCACTACAGAAACATTTCCTTTAATACCATAAGATCCATCATCAGTCGTTACAAAGACCTGACTAAATCTGGATAATTCATCTTCCAAAATAACAGCATCTTTAGTAGCGAATCCTAGAACAGTCGTAATTTCTACACCTCTCTCATGTAGTTGTTTAGCTACTTCAAGTAAGGGCGGCACTCCGATTCCACCACCAACTAGAAGAACCTTGCAATAGTCGTCTAGCTCAGATAAATCGAAACCATTTCCTTGAGGTCCCATAACATCTAAGCTATCACCTGTTTTTTTAAGCTCGAAAAGATTGCTGTCCCTGCTCCTTCAACTCGATAGATAAGTCTGCATTTCTTAGTCACCTTATCTATTGATGAGATTGAGATTGGACGACGTAAGAGATGGGCATCATCAGGTACACGCAAATGAAGAAATTGGCCCGCTTTCATAGCTTCGACCATTTCTCCTTCGAGAACTAGTTCAAAGATTGCTGGCGCGATTTCCTCTTGAGATACTACTCTCATAACTTCCAAACGAATTGCACCCATTCGTTTTTTACAATCTGGATTCATAACTTTTCCTCCTTAAATTTTAAGGGGATCAGATAAAGAAAAACCTTGCACTTGCAAGGTTTCAGTTAAGATATTTACACAAAAGTAGCAAATAAGAACTTGCTTACTTGTTTCCATTGTAGCTTCTTTTCTCTGACACCTTGTGAGTCTCTCTGGACTGCCCTTAAAGGTTAAATTTTCACTAGTATACTGTATCAAACCTAAAAAGTCAAGTAAAAATAGGTGAGGTATCAGTTCATAAAAGTTGCTTATTTTTGTGAAGAAAGAATCTTTTCTAATTTTTGATAATCTTTAACACTGTCGATTTCATAGATAGAGTTTTCTTCCAACTCTTCTACATATACATCTAGTTCTTTGATATTATCTTTGACCATGTTATCCCAGTAAAGATCTACAAAGTCACCGCTTGCGTAAGCCTTGTCAATAAAGCCAACAATCTTCTCAGCTGTTGGAGCATCCCAGAATGATACACCACTCAAGATGCGTCCATTTTTGCTATCGACAATAATATCTTGAACTTTATAATCATCTCCATAAACTAGGAACCACTCATTATCACAATCTTCACGATAAACACTGAAGTAGGTTGAACGTTCGATATCATTACGGAACATATTTTTGAAAAGATAGTTATCCGCATCGATAACATAGCTGTTGGCCAATTCTTCTTTTACCAAGTAAAGAGAGTAAAAGTTATTGTAATCAGCATACTTATCGTTGAAGACCAAACGAACCCCGTACTTTTCCTTAAGATAGTCGAATTGTTCTTTTAAATAACCTATAACGATGATAATGTCATCAATTCCACGTTCTTTTAAAAATTCGATTTGATATTCAACCAAAGGTTTTTGATTAACTTGTACCAAGGCTTTGGGAGTATTTTCTGTCATGGGTCTCAAACGAGTTCCCAATCCCGCTGCTAAGATAATCGCTTTCACGCGTTTTCTCCTTTATTCTTTAATAATAATATAAACACCAGCCATTACGATAAGGGAAGTAATAATGGTCAGTAAATTAAGGGGAGAGCCCAAGAAAATTGCTGCAAATAAAACAGTCCATACTACATAACTCACATTTAATCCAGTAGCTTTTGCTGGCTGCAATCGATTAATAGCTATATAATAGGCTAGATAAGAAATCATATTTGATGCTGCAAAGATAATCAAAAGACCTAATAATTGGCCATTTGCCACTTCCGCAAATGAATGATGTGAGAAGAGAACAATGACAAGATAGGACAAGAAAGATGTGACTTGTCGTATCAAAAGTGCTTCGAGTTCACTGAGTTCACTTTCCATAGCAAATGAGCTCAGAACACTTTCACTTCCCCAAGCAAGCGCGCAAATCAAAGCACAGAGTATTCCGATATAGAAGGAATTAACTTGTTCAACCTTGTAAGTCTGAGCAATAATGCCTACAATGATTAATAAAATTCCAAATACTGTATTTTTTGAAATTTTGTGCTTTAAAAAGAAAAAGGCAAGCAAGACTGAAATAGCAGGATAAATAGCTGAAACTGAGGATGCTAAAGAACTACCGATATATTTGACCGCATAGAGATTGGCCTGCATGCCTATTGGCCCAGCCAATAGTGCTCCGATAATAACACTAACATTTCGAATGTTCAAGAAGATTGAAAAACGTACTTTCCCTTCTTTGACTAGAAGATATCCTAGCAAGATAAAAATACTCAGAAAGTCGTGTGCTGCTGCTACTACAAAAGGCGAAAGCTCTGTAAAGATTGAAAAGATATAGGCGCTAATCGTTAATCCTAATCCCCAGAAGACACCTGAAAGTAGACCAAAAGAAACTCCATTTTTAGTTTTCATCTAAATCTCCTTCAGACTCTAATTCTTTTACAGCTCTATTGTAGCGAGAAATTCCATAATCTCCAAAATCTGCACCATTTTCTTCTTTGTAAATAGTCCAAAGACTCCAAATAATGTCTTGCAATATTTTATAAATACGAATCTTCTCACGAGAAACTGGTGTCTGTTCGCTTTCATAATATGACAAGAAGGAATTTTCTTCGTCTGGAGTAAATTCAGACTCTAGAAAGAGTGCTGCAAGATCCCACATAGGATCATTCATGGAAGAATATTCCCAATCAATCAGATAAAGATGTCCGTCTGGTCCTTCAATAAAGTTTTCAGGAACCAAGTCAATGTGACAAGATTTTTTCTCAATTCCGATTTGTTCAAGTTGATCTTTCAAAGAAAATACAGACTTTCTGACAACTTCATAGTTTGGATAGGAAATCTCCCCTTGAATCAATGATTCATATTTTTTGATTTCCTCAAAAGGAGCAAACTCTCCTCTTAGTTCTTTACCAGACGCATGGATTGTTTGTAAAATTGGGGCTATCTTATCAAATTTATTTTTAATGGTAGTTGAATCAAGTGTCTCAGCATTTTCGATGTACTGATTAACCTTGATACCTGCTTCGATATCAAAAAGATAATTTTCTACATCTAATTTTAAATCTTTCAACAACTCAAGATTGTACTTTTCATTCTGCCGGTCGATTAATTTATCAGTACCTTTACCGAAAAACTTAACGATGTATTGGTTTGAGGATGTTTTAACCAAATAGTTCTGATTGGTCATCCCACCCAACTGTTCAACGCTCTGAATTTCTTCGTCACCAGATAATAAAGAAGCAATCTTTTCTTTAACGATTTCTTTCACAATCATCCTCCATTAGACTTCCCACTTAAATACTGTCTTGAAGGCAGTATTAAGGTCTGTTGCAAAAACTCGATGAATATCCTTGATTTCTCTGACTGGTTCTTCTAAATAAATGATATTTTTCAAACGATTGGCAAACTTCTTAATCTCCATCATTTGGATAGCATTTTCAAAGTCAACTCTTCCAGAACGAGAAGACCCAACCAATAACAAGCCTTTTTCCAATGAATCACGAGTATTGATATTAACTTTATACTCACTAACACCCATCATCAAAATGGTACCTTGTGGTTTAATGTAGCGAATCAAGTCATTAATAGCAGGTCCACATCCATCACCACCACAGCATTCGAAACCATGGTCAAAACTAAGATCCTCTGGAATGCTATCAGTAATATAGAGCTCTTTTGCAAATGAGAATAATTCTAATTTCTCCCAATGACGTCCGATAACAATAATCTCTGCTTCAGGCAAAGTGTAGTTGATAATATTGGCCATGACAAAAGCTAAACTTCCATCACCAATGACAGCGATGCGTTGACGTCTGCTGTGAGATACCGTCATGAAACGATTCATAGCATGCATACCAACACTGACAAACTCAGTAATGGCAGCAACTGTGTCTTCGATTTCTTCGTAAGCTACCACACGATCCTTAGGAAGAGATACAAATTCTCGCATAAACCCATCATAACCACTTGATAAGAAATATGTTCCAGTCATGTAATTCTCGTAGAATTCCTCATCACTTTGCATAGGTGGTTGATTTGGAATCATAACAACCTTCTGACCAACTTTGTAAGTACCTGTTGGATCAGAAATGACTGTACCACAAGACTCGTGAATCATAGCCATTGGAAGTTTTTTCGCTAAAATTTTTGGATCGCGTTTACCTTGGTAGTAGCGTTGATCCGCGTGACAAACCGCCATATAATTTGGTCGAATGAGAATATGATTTTCTTGATCAATCTCTTCTTCTTGATATTTAATATTGATAAACTTTGGCTTTGTCAGTTGATAAATTTGATTAATCATGTCTCTAGTCTTTCTCAATCATGCTTTTAGCAATCTTCAAGTCTGTAACTGTTGTAATTTTAAGGTTTGAGTATTCGCCTTTTGCCAATGCTACATCTTTACCCTTAATGACAAAGATTTTACATGCATCTGTTAAAATTTCTTTTTCTTCTGCTGATAAAGAACCATACAAATCAATAAAGTCTTTACAACGGAAGGTTTGTGGAGTCTGTCCTTGGTATAGATGAGCACGATTTGGAATATCTGTGATAAACTGACCGTTTGTACTTTCAACAATGGTATCCACCGCTTCAACCACGGTATCTACCGCATCATGATTTTGTGCAAGAGCAATGTTATCTTGAATCATTCGAAGTGTGATAAAAGGACGAACTGAGTCATGTGTGACCACGATATCATCTTCTGTTAGTGGACGGTAAGCATCAATAGCCTCAATAATCTTTTCAATACTAGAATTACGGTCCGCCCCACCTTTTGTGATGATAATTCGGTCCTTGTGGAGTGGAAGGAATTTTTCAACTAAATCCTCTGCATGTGTCACCCAGTCTCCGTGAACTCCAACCACAATCTTTTCGATACTTGGCTCTAAGACAAATTTTTCAATTGTATGAATCAAGATTGGGCGATCTCCCAACTCAAGAAATTGTTTGGGTAGATTACTAATACCCATGCGCGTGCCGGTTCCACCTGCTAAAATTCCAGCGTAAATCATATCGATTCTCCTTTAGTTTGTTCTAAAAACTCATTCTTTACTATTATATCATAATCTAGCATTATCTTGAAATAAATACTAGTTCTCTCCATTTAGAAACTGATGGCGAGAGCACTTTAGGTTTTGAACATTAAAAAATTTAATCCTTGCATTCTTATTTCTCGATTAAAATAGAGTTCTTCAGAATAATATAGAAAGCTTAAAAGAAACCTTAAATCATTGGTTGATATGTATAGAGAACCTGAAATTTTTAATTAGACTTTTTCCAATTAAAATTGATAAAATAAAATGGAAAAATAAAAAGAAAAGGAAGCTAAACTACCGCCATGATGAATATGCAAAAACATGATGCGTCAAGCTCAAAAAAACTTCAAAAAAACAAATGGAGCAAAGCCAAGCTGAATTGGCTGCCACAGAATTTGTTGGGACTTCTGCTCAAAAACCTTGTAACTGCTACCTTAACAGGTGATAAAAAAAGTCGTAAAAATCGATTTTGATCCTGCAGTTGTGGATGCTGAGGATATTGAAACACTTTCAGATATGACTGTTCAAGCGCTCAATGCTGCTCTTGAACAAATTGATGAAACAACTAAAAAAAGAAACTTGGAGCATTTGCTGGTAAGTTACCATTTTAATTATATTCTCAAAAAGAGGCTGGTTTACAGCCTCTTTTTAATTGATGTTAATAAGCAAAGAACTCAGTTGCTTTATTTAGCAATAAGTCACTATATTCAGGGTCTTCCTGAGCAGTTACTAGTTCTTCTTTTTATTCTTTTCCAAGTCGTCCGTAATCATTCCGTCAACACCTAGGTGAAAAAGACTTATTAAATGATTCCGAACTATTGATTGTCCATACATAGAGTTTTTTTGCTCAGTATTCCATAGTTTCGTCACAAAGTATTCATCTAAAGTAGAATACTCCATTGTGTAGCCTGTAGCAACCGTTCTAGGAAAAACAGAATTATAGGGAAGAATAAAGTAGACAGGAATATCCTTGTCATACTCTCTCACTTTTTCAATAACCTTATAATCCAAGGATTGCATTTGATGACCATAAACCTTAATTTTTTTGCACCGTATTTGTCTAGAAAATGTTCCATCATCTGCGGGCTATCTTTGTGGCTGGTCTTAATCTCAATGAGAAGTTTCTGATGTAATTCATTTGCACGAGTCAGATAATCATCAAAACTTGAAATCTTTGTATCATAACCATTCTCATGAATGTCAATCTGCTTTAACTCTTCTAAGGTCAAATCCTGTGGTGTTTTTATTAATACCAGCTAGGCCTTTAAGATTAGCATCATGCATCATAACAAATTGACCATCTTTAGTTTCCTGGATATCCATCTCGATTAAATCTGGTTTTTAACTGCGCTGTCTTTTTCTAAAGGATTCTACTGTATTTTTGGATACCATTTCCATTCGATACACCACGGTGTGAAATCACAAGCGGTGGATTGACGACTGGAGCTTCAGATAATTATAGCCTTCAATCGCAAAGAAAATACTTGCACAAACCATGACCCCCCATCTCATGATATGGTCCTTCTCTCGCCTTGGCATAATGTCAAGCTCTTCTCCCGTTAAGAAGGACGTAAATTTCACAAGGAAATAGGTCAGTGCCATATAGTGGAAATTCTTGATAAGAACGAAGTTGCAAATAGCAAGGAGTAGAGATTCTCTCTGAGTAAGGCTATCCACTATATACTGGATTGATAGTAAAAGGGATGAGAGGAAGATAGAAGAATAGATTGGTTTTTTACAATAATTAAGAATAAATGCCAAGCATAAAACCAAAAGAAATTCTTAGTTTTATCCAAACTATAAATGATCGCTTCCTTGACCGTCATCTTTTCATAAAAAACCTTTGGTAGAGTGAACATCAAGCGAACAGAAACATAGAAGAATAAGACTGATAAGATAATAATGGCTATCCCACCACATCCAGTACTTATCTTCCATGTAGGTTTGAATAAACTCTGGAATTACGATTTTATTGAAATAATAAATCTTAAATATCTTCCTGATAAAAAGGAAATAGCATTGCTACAAATAAAAAGATAAACAAAGCTTTTGAAATAGTCATCTTTTTCATAAAAGCAAGGCTTTCACGAAATACTTTTCGACTATATTCTATAAGAGTCCTTTTTTCGTGATATAGGAGGTGGCGAGCTCCAATAAAGAGAATACTAAGTTGAAAATAGGCTACCAGTAGATTGATGGCTATTAAGATTACAAAACCAAGACTGACTATAGGGTGCGTTTTTTTATAATCTCAAAAATATTGTTGTAGGAAATAAACAAATATCCAGTCTGACTTAGTAAAAAAATCCAGCTATCACTGAGTTTAGTGGCAACCAGATATAGTCAACCAACATAAAAGATTAGAAAAGAATAGAAAGAGGATTTTTATCTAGATTTAGGTAAATCTTTTTTTAAAAACCCAATTTTTTTCGGTTTTTTTCAGGTTTCATAAAAACTCCTAATCAAAAAAAGCTGTGATAGATCTAAGGCACCAAATGGATTCGAACTGAGACTACTCTGAGAATTGAGTAACAGTCTACTCTCATCTGACTCCAGAAAAGCTTCATACACTCGAGCAGTCATACGAGCATCCTCTAAACTATTATGAGATTGCCCTTTAAACCCTAGAAAACTTGCTACAGTTTGTAATTTTAGATTAGAGATTCCATGCAAGATCAGAACTACGTCGCTCAAGTGCTTCGTTATAGAGATCAACTAAATATTGTTCTCGATAGTCTAAACCATGTTCTAGTAAAATCGGTAAATCACTCTTTGCAGCATTGTATCCAACAAGTGGCAAGTTGCCAACGAAATCTTGAAACTTTTGGAGGACTTCTTCTACCTTTGGGGCATCTTTAAGAGTCTCCGAAGTAATACCAGTCAAACCATTGATAAAACTTTTCAAAGGAACATCAGTGTAGACATAAGAGTCAAACGCTCCTACTTCTTCACCGTCTTTAAAATGTACCGCTGATACTTGAATCAAATGAGTCTTATCCTGGTGTTTGTTAAATTCTAAATCAAATGAGATATAATCTCTTACTGTTTCCATCTTATCGTACCTAATTAGTTTGTAAAAAGAAACCACCTGGTCTATTTATAGAAACCAAGCAGTTTTTTCTTATTTTCCAAATAAGCGAGCAAAGAAGCCTTTCTTCGATGCTTGAACTTCTTGCTTAGCTTGATCCAACTCCAGCTGAAGAGTTTCTTGGTCCTTCATAGCTTGAAGAGTCAACTGTTGTTGTTGGTCCAATTGCTTATCTTTTTCAGCGATTTGGCGGTCTTTGACACGCATCTGTTCATCTTTTTCAGCCAGTTGCTTATCTTTAGCTTTCAATTGCTCATAAAGACGAATAATTTCAGCGTTCTTTTCATCAACAAGAATTTCCATGAGTTCTCGTTGCTTAACTTCATCACTAACCGGTTCATCTTCAAAGATAGTCTTTTTGTAGATTTCTTCAAGTTTGATCAATCCACTGCGAGTAACAACAGTAACACCCTTGTCGTTTTTTGTAATATCTTCTTCTGGTAATTCTTTGACACGATTATTGATTGCTTGTCGGGATAGTCCCAAGACCTCAGCAATCTCACTGACAGTCATTTCAATACTCATAATATCCTCTATTTTTCTCTAGCTTTTCTTAAATTAAATCTTATCATAAGTAAGCAAAACTGTCAAATAACACTGTATTTTCAATGGTTTTTTAAAACATAAAATGTAAAAACTATTTATTGGCTAATATTTTAAAAAGATGAGAGCATATCATCTTTAGACTAGTAGATAAAAATCGTTTATTCAGTATAATTTTAAGAGAAAACCTTCCTTGGTTTGTAGAGATGATCACGTTTCTCCATAATAGCAAGTAGCTTCTCACCTTCGAAAGCGGCAACTTCTTCTCGCTACACTCTAACTCAATAAAACGACCATAACGGACTTCATCTGCCTGCTCAGGAGTCAATTTTACTTTTACTAAATCACCTGTCCCAATCTCGAGCGGATGGAGAAAATCTAATTCACCAGCCTCTACTTTATGGGCAATTTCTTCTAAGGTCAAGGAATCTTCTAACTGTAAACCAGCCGCACTAGTCCGTGTAAGATGAGACATATGGGCTGCATAACCCAACTTTTGACCAAGGTCCACCGACAAGGTCCGGATATAGGTTCCCTTGCTGCATTTGACTCGGAAGGTAAAACTCGCAAGTTTATCCTCGTAGGAAATGGGACTGGTTCTTTCAAAACTATATATGGTCACCTGACGTTCTGGACGTTCGACTTCCTGACCAGCACGCGCATACTCATAAAGTTTACGACCATTGACCTTAACAGCTGAGTACATTGGTGGGATTTGAGTGATATGCCCTGTCAGACTGGCAATGGCTTCATCGACAAGCTTTTCATCCAATGGAGACAAAACAGGGGTTTCTGCGACAACTTCCCCACTAGCATCCTCGGTCGTTGTAGAATATCCCAGAGTGATTTCCCCCTCATAGACCTTGCCCTCATCCTGCATGAACTCGACCATACGAGTCGCCTTCCCTACAGCAATGGGTAAAACGCCCACAACATCCGGATCCAAGGTCCCACCATGGCCGATTTTTTTAGTTCCTAAAATCTTACGCAATTTAAAAACCGCATCATGCGAGGTCATCCCTGCTTCTTTTCTTAAGTTGATAATACCGTTCATGTGTTTTTCTCACTCCCCTTTCAAAGCATCAAACTTTGCTTTCATAGTTGGATTTTTTTACGAGTCAATTTTTTTAACGGAAACATCGTCCAACTTATTGTTTGCAAAGGCGGAGTTGGTTTTCAGATGTGGTTAGGAATTTCTTGACTTCTTCCATGCGTTTGATGGCCTTGTCAATTTCATCGATGGCCTTGCCGAAGTTGACAGATGCTGAATTGTAGTTCTTAGCAAAGGCAACCTTGAAGGCTTCTAAGTCTTCTTCAAAGTGAGTAATATCAATATTTTGTTCTCGGATAAGTGCTAATTCTTGCTTGTATTTAAGAGAGTTAAGAGCCGCATTACGCAAGAGCCCAATCAGTTGGATAAAGAACTGAGGACGCACCACATACATCTTCTCATACTCGTGGCTAACATCGACAATCCCTGTGTTGAAGTAATCGTTATCAGCTTCAAGCATACTTACCAAAACCGCATATTCACAGTTCTTTTCTCGACGGTCCTTATCCAACTCCTTGTAAAAGTCTGCATTCTTATGCTTTTTCTCAGTTCCATCCGCTTCATTTTCATCTCAAACATGATGGAAATGAATTCCAGCCCGTTTTCATCAAAGTCACGGAAGATAAAGTCCCCTTTAGACCCACGTGCAGAGACCTTGTTGTCCTTTTCAAAATAGGCATTAGGGAAGGCAAAGCTACGAACCTTGTTAAACTCACTCTCCGCATACTGCTCCAGACTTTCCCCAATTGCCTTGGTTGATTGTTGGGCCTTGAAATTCTTGTAAAACTCAACTTGCTCATTGGCTGCCTTAAGCTGGGCCTCATAGTTTTGTTTCACCGAAGTCAGAGAAAGCTCGTTTTCTTTTTCTTGTAAAAGGAGCTGATTTTTGACCTGGTCTCTTTCTTTCTCTAGATTAGACAGTGTCTTTTGCAGTTGATTCTCATGCTCCAAGCGTAAGGTAGCTAGCTGATTCTCCAGTGCTTGAACTTCTTTTTCCTTCTCTAACAGACTTTGACTAGCACTTTGCTCTACTTCCTTTTTGGCCAATTCTTTTTCGGTATCAAAGTTCTGAATTTGACTTTGAAGCAGGGCAATTTCTTGGTCTTTTTGCGCTAGTTTTATCTGCTGTTCATTCATGGCTTTTTGCTCAGCCAAGGCCAGCTCTTGCTTCATGCGTTCATGCAATTCCTTATCAAACTCCACAGTTCGAACTTGAGAAATCAGCTCTGCATATTGGCTTTCATTAACTGTAAAAACTTCCCCACAATTTGGACATTTAATTTCGTTCATGATTTTCCTCTGTATTTAACATTACTACATTCATTATAGCATGGAAAAACAAAAAGAAAAAGTTGGAATAATCCAACTTTTAATCTACGTATGTATCTTCGTTCTTGTTTAAGAAGGCATAAGGCAATCCCATCAGTAGACCACCACCGATAAAGTTACCAATAAAGGTTACACCCCAGTGACGAAGAATATTTCCAATACCGAAGTTTGCGATTGAATCAGCAGCAACACTGAACTTCACAATTGCAAATGAAGCAAAGTTTGCGGCGATGTGCTCATTTGTTAAGAATACAAACATGTAAATGGCTGATAGAACCAACCAAAGTTTTGCTCCACCATCCTTAACTAAAACAAATGAAAGAATGGCGATGTTTACAAAGATATTAGCTAGAATACCTTCAAGTAAAACTAGTTCATTAGAGCGTCCCAACTTCATTTCTACAACTCCAGAAATAAAGCTATCGTGTGTTAGATTAGCGTAAGCTGCTGAATGAGCAAATCCCCAACCAGCGATAAGCGCACCAATTAAGTTAAAGAAAGTACAATATAGAAGAATTTCAGCTGTTTTTCTCCAGCTAATTTTTTTCAAAAAACTACCCGCTGTTAAGAACATCATGTTTGACGTTACCAACTCAGCATTCAAGAAGACAATATAAGCTAGTCCCCAAGCGAAAACAAACGGGAAAAGGAAGCGTCCACTACCTGGTGCAATCTTATTGATCAAATCAGCACCTACAGCTCCTGCTGCTGTACTGAAGGTAAGGAAAGCACCTGCAAACATTGAACGAATTGCATATTTGAATTTGCTTTGACTGTAAAGACTTTCCTTTTTTCTTACAAGCAAATTCGATTTTTTTGAAATAAATTCTGATGAGACCATATAAACTCCTAAAAACTTTTAATTTGTGAATATTATAACATAAAAATCAACTTTATGGAAAGGCTTTTCTGAAATTTTTAAAAAAATTAAAACCTATGATTCTAAGATACGGATCTTGATATTGTATTTTTTTGTTTCATTCTTTAAGTTATTGACTAGTTGATCATTCTCTTTTGATTTTTCCAAAAGAAAAAAAGGCTAGAGCTTTTTCCGCTCTTTTGTTCAATACACATAAAAATATCTAGCACCATTCAATTTAACACTTGGAATAAAATGGACCTCAATCTTTTTAATATAATTGAGTGGTATAATGCGCTTTCTAAAAACATAAGCATTATGGATATAAAATCTTCCCTTAGCAATATGAAACGGGGCAAAAAAGTTTCCACCACTTTGACGCACAATGACATAACGACGCCATAGAATCAGTAAAAGAAGGAAGGAAATAAAGTAAATAGCAAAAGCCAAAACCGAGCTTTTCATCATCAATTTTATCCCAATCAAAAAATAATCTATCATAATTAAACCCCTTTTTCTACCTTATTATACTACTTTTTGTTTGAGCTTCTAGGTTCATGGACAAAAGAAAAAAAGACTGAACAAAAGTTCAGCCCCTTTTTACGAATGGTTGATAAGATATCTTTATCTAGTCAAATCAATACGTTGACCAATTTTACCTATGATAATCGCACCAACAATTAGTGAAGCGAATTCTCCGATACCAGTAGTGAACCATGTAAAGAAGAATGGTGCTTCTGCTACAATGTTCAATTCAGCAGCAATGGTGATCATTGAAATTGAAAATAGAATTGAAAAGAAGAAATGATCTTTTCGAATCAATCCATTAAAAAGATAGTCTTTACTATATTTACTGAACAACCAAACTCCTAAGCTTAGGAAGACAAGAGTTGATCCTCCACCTACAGCGACATCAATGAGTCCAAAACTGAAAAAATTAGCAATCATACATCCAAGCGTAACACCAATAATGTACTTAGGATTGTAAAAAGCTAGAAAGTTCATCATTTCAGAAATACGGAATTGGTAAGCTCCATAGCTAATGGCATTGAGTGGTGGTGTAATAGTCAAAACAACATAAATTGCTGCGACAATGGCAATATCTGCCAAATCGCGGACAGTAAGTTTTTTCATGTTTTCTCCTTTAGCGGCTCCACCGCGTTTAATATGCTTGGTGAAAGAAGTTAAGCACCAAGGGTTGAGCAAGACAACTTTACAAGTATAGCACATTTTTCAGCTTTATGCTATACTAATCTTATGAAAAACATATATTAAAAAAATTCTTTGATAACGAGATTTTTATCCTATCTATTTTTTTCAGAGTTGCGACTACCGTAGTATCAATATTTGTCCGCATCGTCATCTTTTTATCTTACTCACCAAGAGTTAGTTGCGACTGCCTTGGGAAATATTGCTGGAATCCTATTTGCGTTTTTTACAAATGACACATTTGTATTTAAGCAAGAAAGAAAAAACTGGTTTAATCGATTAATTAAATTTACCTCTGCAAGACTTATCACCTTTTTATTAGATCTTCTACTAACTTTTTATTTTTTTGTGACAAGCTTCCCTCAAATCATTGGTTACTTTGTTGGAAATGATATTAATACAATTAATACAGTTGAAATATTTATTGCACAGGTTACGATGGTTGTTCTCAACTACGTTTTTTTAGTAAGCTTTTTCGTATTTAAAAAAATAAGCACTTTTTCTTGCAAATAATATAAATTTACGATATAATCTAGTCTGAAAAAAATTTGATAAAATTTTTGAAAGGAAAAAAAGATTATGTTAAAAGGATCTTAAAAATTTCTTACTCCGTGGCAATGTTGTTGACCTTGCTGTCGGTGTGATTATCGCTACTGCTTTTGGTGCTATCATTACTTCATTCGTTAATGATATCATCACTCCACTTCTATTGAACCCAGCCTTGGAAGCTGCGAAAGTACAAAACATTGCTGAACTTGCATGGAATGGTGTTACATATGGTAAATTCTTGAGCGCTGTCATCAACTTTGTAGTTGTTGGTACTGTTCTCTTCTTCATGGTTAAAGGTATTGAAAAAGCTCAAAACCTTCGTAAGAAAGAAGAAGTTGCTGAAGAAGCTCCAGCTGGTCCAACTGAATTGGAAGTTCTTCAAGAAATCAAAGCACTTCTTGAAAAAAAATAAAGATTTAAAAGGATTTAGATATCGTCTAAATCCTTTTTTCTTCCTCTTTTTATATTGGTTTTAGTCTTGAGTAAAACTCCTATTTTTGATATAATGATGACAGTTTCCACCCTTAGTGTAATGGATATCACGTAAGATTCCGGTTCTTGAGATGGGGGTTCGATTCCCTCAGGGTGGATAGATATAAACGAAAAAGCAACGGTTGACGTTGCTTTTTTATTATTAAACTTTTTCCGACAATTCTTCCCACTCTAGCATAGCTTCTTCCTGGCGCTGACTAATCTTATCTAGTTCTGCTTGTAATTGCATGAGTTCATCTGCATCATTGGTGGTATGCATTTGTTCAGAGATAACTTGGGCTTGATTTTCTAATTCTTCGATTTCTGCCTCAAGACTTTCAATTTGTCTCATCAGCTTACGAACTTCTTTTTGACTCTCTTTTTGGGCTTGGTAGTCATTAACAGGAGAAACCTCTTTTTCTTGGCTATAAGTTTCCGCTTCTTCCTCTTGACTAGTTGCCAACTCTGCTTTTTTCTCAACATAATAGTCATAATCACCCAAATAGACGGTCGAACCATTTTCGGACAATTCCAGAACATGTGTAGCAACACGATTGATAAAATAACGGTCGTGACTGACAAATAGAAGAGTCCCATCAAAGTCAATCAAGGCATTTTCTAGCACTTCCTTGCTATCGATATCTAAGTGGTTTGTTGGCTCATCGAGGATCAAGAAGTTATTGTTTTCCATGGAAAGTTTAGCCAGCAACAAGCGAGCTTTTTCTCCACCTGAAAGCATACCAACTGATTTCTTAACATCGTCACCAGAGAAAAGAAAGGCACCTAGGCGATTACGGATTTCAACTTCTGGCGTTAATTTAAAATCATTCCAGAGTTCATCTAGAACAGTATTACTTGGTGTAAGCTTGCTTTGTGTTTGATCATAGTAGCCAACTTCGACATTGGCACCGAAACGCTTCTCACCCTTTATAAAAGGAATCTGATCAACAATAGACTTGATAAAGGTTGTCTTTCCAATCCCATTCGGACCTACAACTGCCACAGCATTCATCTTACGAAGGTCGAGGTTAATAGGCTCTGATATGATTTCCCCATCATAGCCAATAGCAGAATTCTCGACTGTCAAAACAAGATTCCCAGATGTTTTATTAGAGCGAAAGGTCATATTGGCTGATTTATTCCCAGCTTCAGGCTTATCTAAACGCTCCATCTTTTCCAGTTGTTTACGTCGAGATTGGGCACGTTTGGTTGTCGATGCTCGAACGAGATTTCGGTTAACAAAGTCTTCTAAAGCAGCAATTTCCTTCTGTTGCTTTTCGTAGTTCTTAGCTTCAGTCAGTAACTTCTGCTCTTTCTGCTCCACAAAGCTTGAGTAGTTCCCTACGTATCTATCTAAAGAATGTTTGGTTAAGTCGAGCGTTATGGTTGCTACCTTATCGAGGAAATAACGGTCGTGACTAACAATTAACAAGGCACCACTGTAATTAACCAGATAGTTTTCTAACCAGGAAATGGTTTCAATATCCAGGTGGTTAGTCGGCTCGTCCAAAACCAAGAGATTTGGTTTTTCAAGGAGCATTTTGGCTAGGGCTAATCTTGTATTTTGACCTCCAGAAAGCTCGGCAATTTTCATCTGCCACATAGACTCATCAAACTTAAAACCATTTAAAATGGTGCGAACATCGGCTTCATAGGTAAATCCTCCAGCCTGACGGAATTCTTCTGATAAACGATCGTAGTCGGACATGAGCTTATCAAGTTCTACACCAGTCTTTTCACCCATGTCTAGCTCCATCTGGTGAAGCTGTTTCTCTGTAGTACGTAAGTCATCAAAGACATGAAGCATCTCGTCATAGATAGTATTTTCTGATTCAAATCGACTATCCTGTGCTAAGTAAGAAAGGGAAATGTCTTTTTTCTTATTAATCTCACCAGAAGTTGGCTCTTCTTCCCCGACTAATATCTTTAATAGCGTCGACTTACCTGCTCCATTTTTCCCAACGAGAGCAATACGATCTCTCTCATCTACTTGTAGATTAATATTTTCAAATAGAACATCGCCTGCAAAAAGAACGTTCGATTTTATTAGCTTGTAAAATAATCATGTACCTATTTTTACTATCTTTTTTCTGTTTTTAACAATTCAAATAAAAAAAGTTCGAGCTTTAAACTCGAACTTTTTAGATATTAATAACCGATACCACCACGGAATGTACGTGCCATATCTTTTAAGTTATAGTTCTTAGAAGATGTGTCGATTGTCCATTTACCGTCTTTCTTGGTCATCTTGATTTCGTATCCTTCTTTTTGCATATTATCGCTAGTATCAAGAGGAGTTGAATCAAATTGACTTGGTGCAGTTTTCTAAAATGTACTTCTCACCAGCTTTCATAGCTTCTGAGTAGCTACTGTATTTACCTTTGTTTTCGTCGTAGAATTTACGGCTCAATTCATAAACATTTAAGTTATCCAAGTCGATTGTTTCTGGTCTTACATAGACAACTGCATAGTCTGGTAAATAAGTTTTTACTTTGTAATCAACTTTTGCTCGTTTTGCATTTGCTTTGATATATGCTTCTGCAAATGTACGAAGTTCAGAATCAGAAGGTTTGTAGTTGTAGAATCCTTTACCGAATGACTCGATGAATTTCTTGATAAATTCTTCTCTATCAGCCTTCACGTCATTTGTGATCACATCAGAATCGTTTGAAGATTTTTTGTCATCTGATTTTTTTGTCGTCTGATTTTTTTGTCGTCTGATTTTTTGTCGTCTGATTTTTTATCATCTTTCTTTTCATCAGATTTCTTATCATCTGATTTCTTGTTGTCTGATTTTTTATCTTCAAGTGCGACGATTTGAGTTTTATCATTAGTAAAAGCTTACGTTTGATGCACCACCAGTATTTTCACCATCTAGGTAAACAGCATCAACATATTTTTTCATAGCTTCTTTTGCTTCATCAATATTGTCTTCGTATTGACTTGGATCAACCTTGATAGCTACGTCATTTTTACCTTTTTGATTTTCTTTTACATCATCGTAAAAGCTTGGGGCAAAGTGAAGTTCATATTTTGCATCTTTATCAACTTCATAAACTACATAACCAGCAACACTCTTGCCTTTAGAGATGCTATCTCCGTATGACATGAATTTAGTTTTACTGTCTGACTCATAAATTTGAATTGGTTCAACTTTTTCGTCTTTTTCGTTATAAAGCGTGATATCATGGCTAGTAAAACTAAACTGTTTATCACGATTGTTTTTAATCTCAACTTGAAGTGCAAGGTAGTGTGAATTTGAATCTTCATCTTTAGGAAGTACATACATACCGTCTTTAACAGAAACTTCAAAGTTTGAATTAGATGCAGTACCATTGTCACTTGCTTTTTTACTATTTCCACAAGCTACTAATGCTAAAGCAGTTAAAACTAAAGCTGAATGCTTAAGAACTTTTTTCATAATAGAAAACTCCTTTTATTATTTACTATATTGTACCATACAGTCAAAAATTTTCAAACCAAAAAAAGGAAATCGCTTTAAAAAAATATTGTAAATTTTTTTAAATATAATAAATTTCTACTCATTCTATGATTAAAATGAAACTTAAATTCAAAGAAGTGAGTCACGCTAACGTTTTACTAAAACTTTAAATCGTGGTATAATGAAGGCGATTAGATTATATATTAAAGGAGATAACTTATGACTTACCAAGAAAACTACCAAAAATGGGTTGATTTCGCAGATCTTCCAGACTATCTTCGTCGTGATTTGGAAAGCATGGATGAAAAAACAAAGGAAGATGCCTTTTACACAAACCTTGAATTCGGTACTGCTGGTATGCGTGGTTTGATTGGTGCTGGTACAAACCGCATTAATATCTACGTTGTTCGCCAAGCAACTGAAGGTTTGGCTCGTTTGATCGAATCAAAAGGTGGAAACGAAAAAGAACGTGGTGTTGCTATCGCTTATGATAGCCGTCACTTCTCTCCAGAATTTGCCTTTGAATCAGCAGCAGTTCTTGCAAAACATGGTATTAAATCGTATGTTTTTGAAAGTCTCCGTCCAACTCCAGAACTTTCATTTGCTGTTCGTCACCTCAATTGTTTCGCAGGTATCATGATTACTGCCAGCCACAACCCTGCTCCGTTCAACGGATACAAGGTATATGGTGAAGACGGTGGACAAATGCCTCCACACGATGCAGACGCTTTGACTACCTACATCCGTGCTATCGACAATCCTTTCGCTGTAGAAGTCGCTGATGTAGAAGCTGAAAAAGCATCTGGCTTGATTGAAGTTATCGGCGAAGCAGTTGATGCAGAATACCTCAAAGAAGTTAAAGATGTAAACATCAACCCAGCCTTGATTGAAGAATTTGGTAAAGACATGAAGATTGTCTACACCCCCACTTCATGGTACTGGTGAAATGTTGGCTCGTCGTGCTCTTGCTCAAGCAGGATTTGACTCTGTTCAAGTCGTTGAAGCGCAAGCAACTCCAGACCCAGACTTCTCAACTGTAAAATCTCCAAACCCAGAGAGCCAAGCAGCCTTTGCACTAGCTGAAGAGCTTGGTCGTCAAGTTGGTGCAGATGTGCTTGTCGCAACTGACCCTGACGCTGACCGTGTCGGTGTTGAAGTCCTTCAAAAAGACGGAAGCTACCTCAACCTTTCAGGTAACCAAATCGGTGCTATCATGGCTAAATACATCTTGGAAGCTCACAAAAACGCTGGAACTCTTCCTGAAAATGCAGCCCTATGTAAATCTATCGTTTCAACTGACTTGGTAACGAAGATTGCTGAAAGCTACGGCGCAACTATGTTCAACGTTTTGACTGGTTTCAAATTTATCGCTGAAAAAATTCAAGAATTCGAAGAAAAACACAATCACACTTACATGATGGGATTTGAAGAAAGCTTCGGTTACTTGATTAAGCCATTCGTACGTGATAAAGATGCCATCCAAGCAGTTCTTGTCGTTGCTGAACTTGCTGCCTACTACCGTTCACGCGGTTTGACACTTGCTGACGGTATCGAAGAAATCTACAAAGAATACGGCTACTACGCTGAAAAAGACAATCTCTGTTACTCTTTCCGGTGTTGACGGTGCTGAGCAAATCAAAGCGATTATGGCGAAATTCCGCAACAATGCTCCAAAAGAATGGAACGCAACAGAAATCACAGTCGTAGAAGACTTTAAGGCTCAAACTGCTACTGCTGCTGATGGTACTGTTACAAACTTGACAACTCCTCCAAGTGATGTCTTGAAATACACACTTGCTGATGGTTCATGGATTGCAGTTCGTCCTTCCGGTACTGAACCAAAAATCAAGTTCTACATTGCAGTTGTTGGAGAAAGCAACGAAGATTCACAAGCTAAGATTGCTAATATCGAAGCTGAAATCAATGCCTTTGTAAAATAAACAATTAAAAAGATGAGATCAACCAATCTCATCTTTTTTCGTATCAAATCTAAGCATTTTTAAAAACTTTATGGCATACTAGATTTAAAAGAAAGCGAGGAAAACTCATGGAACAATTTTTAGAAAACATTAAAGATCTTGAAGTGACAACTGTTGCGCGTGCCCAAGAAGCTCTTGATAAAAAAGAAACTGCTACATTCTTTATCGGTCGCAAAACTTGCCCTTACTGCCGTAAATTTGCTGGCACATTGGCTGGTGTGGTAGCTGAAACCAAAGCACACATCTATTTCATCAATAGTGAAGAACCAAGTCAACTTGAAGCACTGCAAGATTTCCGTTCACGCTATGAAATCCCTACTGTACCAGGTTTTGTTCATGTTGAAAATGGAGAGATTAAGGTACGTTGCGACTCTTCAATGTCAGCACAAGAAATCAAAGAATTTGCAGGATTGTAAAAAACCACTCGTCGAGTGGTTTTTGTATAGTCTAAATTACTTTTTTTCAAGCAAATCTTGTATCATTCTATGAAGTTCTTCTATCTTTTTCAGATTGTTTCTCTATTAATATTCTCTGACTAGATCAATTCATCTTGGAGTTTATCAAGTTTTATCTGTTCATCTGGATTATCCTTTACAAAAAAGTTTGTCAAGGCACTCGTTAACATTCCTATTGTGCCAATACCAACAAGCATTAGTAAAACAGCTAACCACTTCCCAAAAATCGACGCAGGAACAATATCCCCATAACCAACAGTCGTTACAGTTACAAGAGCCCACCAAAGACTATCTGAAAAAGATTTTTTTCTTCAACAACGGATAAAATCGAACTCCCTACCAGTACAATAAAGGAATTGAGATAGAAAATATAAAAGCAAGCCATTTGTTCGTAAGAGTTTTCCAATCTTCTTTTCCAGCTTTACCAGTCAATCCAACGATTCTTAAAAGACGAGTTAGTTTCAGTAATTTTGTCAGCCTTGCTAGTCGGAAAGATACGCCCTAATCGAAAACACTGTAAAAAAATAGCATTTAAAGGGAAGGATGGCTAATAAAGTCAAAGATATTTTTCAAGTATAAATCTGCCATTTTCTCTTTACTTGAAAAAGAACCGCCAGCCATAATCTACCACAAAAACAAACCCAAATTAGTAAATCAATAATACTGTATGGAGGATTATCCAAATCAATCATCTCAGCAAATCCAAGCAAGACTAAAGAACAACGGATATTAATGCAAAGTATGATAATCGTCGTGTCATAGTAATCCTTTAAATAACCATTTTTCTTTTCACACTGCTTCTCCTATATCATTTTTTAAATCATTATACCACACTAAAATCTCTGACTAGATATAAACAAAAAGAAGGCAGTCGCCTTCTTTTTTTATATATCTGTCAATGGTGTTGCGGTATCTGGTGACGTATCGTAAACCTTGAAAAAGTCTACTCCTACTCCCAGATCAGCTTGAGCTAGCTGATTGACCATGGTCATGTGGGCTAGCTCCTTGATATTATTCTCTTTAGATAGATGTCCTAGGTAAATCTTCTTGGTACGATTACCTAGTGTGCGAATCATAGCGTCTGCTCCATCTTCATTTGAGAGGTGGCCAAGATCAGACAGAATCCGTTGCTTTGAGTCGCCAAGCATAAGATCCCTGCTCTCAAGATCTCAACATCATGATTTGGACTCAATCAAGTAACCATCTGCATTCTCGACAATGCCAGCCATACGGTCACTAACATAACCTGTATCCGTCAGCATAACAAAAGCTCTTGTCATCCTTCATAAAACGGTAGAATTGGGGAGCAACTGCATCATGGCTAACTCCAAAACTCTCAATGTCGATATCTCCAAAATGTTTTTGGTTTTTCCCCATTTCAAAGATATGCTTTTTGTGAAGAGTCAACTTTACCTAGATACTTACTATTTTTCCATAGCTTGCCAGGTCTTTTTCATTGGCGTAAAGATCCATGCCATACTTACGAGCTAAAAACTCCAACACCGTGGATATGGTCAGCATGCTCATGCGTAATCAAAGATAGCATCCAAATCTTCTGGCTTTCGATTAATCTCAGCCAATAAGCTTGTGATTTTTTTGCCAGATAAATCCTGCATCCACTAAAATCTTTTTTTCTTAGGGGTTTCTAGATAGAAAGGAATTTCCACTAGAACCCGATGCTAAAAATACTATATTTAAAGCCTGTTTCACTCATTCTAGTCTTCTACTTCATCCTCCCATACTTCTTCTTTTACAGCATCATTATCATAAGGAAGAACAATGGTAAAGGTTGAACCCTTACCGTATTCACTCTTGGCCCAGATAAATCCATTGTGTTGCTTGATGATTTCTTTTGCTATCGCAAGACCTAAACCAGTCCCACCTTGGGCACGACTTCTAGCCTTATCAACCCTGTAGAAACGGTCAAAAATCTTCGGTAAATCTTCTTTAGGAATCCCAAGTCCTTGGTCCGAAATAGATAAAATCATCTGGTCATCAGTGGTTTTCATACTAACCGTAATTTTTCCACCATCAGGCGAATACTTGATGGCATTGTTAAGAATATTATCGATTACCTGAGTCATCTTGTCTGTATCAATTTCAATCCAGACCGATGTAATCGGATAATCTCGAACCAACTCGTATTTCTTTTCTTGATCCTGGGCTCGCATCTTATCGAAACGGTTTAGGATAAACGTAATGAAAGCTGTAAAGTTAATCAATTCAACATCTAAATGGCTAGTTGCATTATCAATACGCGAAAGATGCAAGAGGTCCGTCACCATTCGCATCATACGGTTGGTCTCATCTAGAGATACTTTGATAAAATCAGGAGCAACAGGTTCATATAATGCACCCTCATCCAAGGCCTCTAGGTAAGATTTTACACTGGTCAATGGAGTTCGCAATTCATGACTAACGTTGGAAACGAAAAGCCTTCTCTCGCGTTCTTCCTTCTCTTGTTCAGTCGTATCATGTAGAACTGCTACCAAACCAGAGATAAAGCCAGACTCTCTACGAATCAAGGCAAAACGCACACGCAAACTAATATACTCCCCATTTACATTTTGGGAATAAATCATCATTTCAGGACTTTGTGTAATTAAGTCTCTAAGCTCGTACTCATCTTCAATCTTGAGCAACTCTAAAATGTTTTGATTGAGCGCGTCATCACTTTCAACTCCAAGTTGTCTTTTAGCCATATCGTTAATCATAGTGATTTGACCGCGACGATTTGTTGCAAGAACCCCATCAGTCATGTATGATAGGATACTATGCAATCTTTTACTTTCCTGCTCAAGGTTTTCTTGAGTTAGACGAATAACTTCAGACAAATCATTTAAGTTATTCGTAATGTTAGTGATTTCAGTATTCCCCTGCATATCTAATACCTGAGAATAATCACCAGCAATTAAATCTTTAATCTTTTGATTTAACTGTTTGAGTCGAATATTATCTCTACGGCCTTCAAGCAAGAGAAAGCTAACAAGCATAATAAAACCAATTAATATGAGTACAAAGACGAAATCTCTGGTTAAAATTGTTTGTTTAATTATATCAATCATTATTTCTCATATAATAACCCACACCACGACGAGTTAAGATATATTCAGGTCTACTTGGTGTGTCTTCAATCTTCTCACGTAGACGTCTAATGGTAACATCGACAGTACGAACATCACCAAAATAATCATAACCCCAAACAGTCTCAAGGAGATGTTCGCGGGTAATAACTTGACCAAGATGAGAAGCTAAGTGATGCAATAACTCAAACTCTCTATGAGTTAAGTCCAATTCTTCCCCATATTTTTTGGCTACATAAGCATCTGGAAGAATCTCTAAATCCCCAATTTGAAGACTTTGCAATTTAGTATCTTCCTCTTGGTTATCCACTGCTACTAACTCCGTACGACGAAGAAGAGCCTTAACACGCGCTTGTAGCTCACGGTTTGAAAATGGCTTGGTCACATAATCATCCGCACCAAGTTCAAGACCAATAACCTTATCAAACTCACTATCTTTTGCTGAAAGCATGATAATTGGAACACTACTTGTCTTGCGAATTGTTTTAGCCACTTCAAGACCATCAATTTCTGGAAGCATTAAGTCCAAGATAATAATATCTGGTTTCTCAGCTTCAAACAATTCGATGGCTTCACGTCCATTAAAGGCTGTAACAACCTCATAACCTTCCTTGGTCATATTAAACTTAATAATATCTGAGATTGGTTTTTCATCATCTACAATCAATATTTTTTTCATATAGTCACCTTTTTCCTTATATCAATTATACCAAAAAAATGCAAAGAAGACACGAAAGACTGGTATTGTCCTATCTTTTTAAATATGCTTGCCAAATTTTTTGTTGAGGTTTTGCTAGTGGATAGAGTTCAAACTCTTCAGGAGTTAACCAAACTACCTCTTTATCACAATATTCTTTGCTATCAACTACTTGCCCCGGATAGAATTCGTACATGCCACTTTTCGATGGCTAAAGATATGTTTTCACTTCTTCGAAAATGACTATCCTGCCACTCAACTTCTAAATCATAATCCTGCTCAAAACTTTCTTGCGGTGATGGCCCAAGTTGAATAGATGGTTCAGCTACCTGATTAAAGAGATTTAGTTCTTCATTGTTAGAAAATTCATCAACCTCAATCAAGGGAAAATGCCAAAATCCAGCAAGTAACTTTTTCACTTTCATTCTTTTCTAGTAAAAACTGTCCTCTAGCATTTTTGAACAACTAAAAGCATTTAGATAAATAGGAATCGGTTTTTTCTTTGGTGCTTTAATGGGATAAATATCCATTGTTCCGTTTTGATAAGCTGCACTAAAATCTTTAACTGGACTATCTTCTGGCCTCGGATTAACGGGTGCCTCAATATCTGAACCCAAATCCATCAAAGCTTGATTAAAATCACCTGGACGTTCTGGATCAATCAAAATTTCCATCATGGCTTGAAATATCTTGCGGTTGCTTGGATTTCCAATGTCATGATTGACTTCAAATAGACGAGCCAAAACACGCATGACATTTCCATCAACTGCAGGTTGGGGAAGATTAAAAGCAATACTTGAAATAGCGCCAGCTGTATAGGGACCAATTCCCTTCATACTTGAAATACCTTCGTAAGTTGAAGGAAATTCTCCATTAAACTCATTCATAATCTGCTGGGCTGCAGTTTGCATATTGCGAACACGAGAATAATATCCAAGACCTTCCCAAGCCTTTTAATAAACGTTCTTCAGGTGCATTTGCTAAACTCTCTACAGTCGGAAACCATTCTAAAAAACGTTCATAATAAGGGAATGACTGTATCAACTCTGGTCTGCTGCAACATAATTTCAGATACCCAGATATGGTAAGGATTTCTTTACTTCTTCTCCAAGGTAAGTCCCGCTTGTTTTCATCATACCAGGCTAAAAAGTTTTTTGACGGAAAGAGAATTTTTCTCCTCTTCCCACATGGTCACGCCGTATTTCTCCAAATCTAACATATATCTAGTATAGCATATCCTTATAGGATACTCAAAAAATGAAAATTGTCCTTGATTTTAGTATCGACTCTCTTATCATGCCTGACTATCAGACATATCTCTACTCTTTCTGTTATTTTCTATGATTTTTTGATATAATGACTTTTAAATGAATCTTTAAAAGGAGATATCCATGCGTTTTAATCAATTTAGTTATTATCCCGTTACAAACCAACAAGCTTTACAAGAATTATCTGAGCTTGGATTCAAGCTTGATCTTTCAACTTCAGAAAAAGAACAGTTTGAAGCTTTTGTTAGAACTTGTTTTTTCAATTATAAAAATACGGATTATCCCCTCACTACTTTAGCAGTTGATAAAGAAACAGATTTACTCACTTTCTTCAATTCAGACCGTGAATTGACAGCAGAAATTTTCTATACTGTTGCCTTTCAATTGCTTGGATTCAGTTACTTAGTAGACTTTGAAGATGGTCTTGCTTTTCACAAAGAAACAGCGTTTCCGATCGTTTACGGAGATTTAATCGACAATCTCTACCAGCTTTTAAATACACGCACTAAAAAAGGGAACACCCTTATCGATCAGTTAGTTAGTGATGGTCTTATTCCTGAGGACAATAACTATCACTACTTCAATGGCAAAGAGTTTGGCAACCTTCAATACTAACAATGTCATTCGTGAAGTAGTTTATGTAGAGACTCGTGTTGATTCTGATAAAGATGGTCTACCTGACCTCATCAAGGTAAATATCATTCGTCCAGCATACAATGGAAAGATTCCAGCTGTCATGACAGCAAGTCCATACCATCAAGGAACCAATGACAAAGCAAGCGATAAGGCTCTCTATAAGATGGAAGCCGAACTAGAAGTCAAGGAACCACATGAAATTACGTTAGAAAAATCCAACCCTGGACTTGGTTGAACCTGTTGGTGATGCTGAACTTGTTTCTGAAGCTGAAGAAAAAAACTCACTCATATCAATAGCAGCTACACATAACGACTACTTCCTTCCCAAGAGGATTTGCCAATATCTACGTATCAGGTATTGGTACCAAAAGATTCTCAAGGTCTAATGACCAACGGAGATTACCGATCAAGTTGAAGCTTATAAAGAAATGTCATTGATTGGCTAAATGGTCGTTGTCGTGCCTTTACGGATCATAGTCGTAAACGTCAAGTAAAAGGCTGATTGGTCAAATGGTAAAGTGGCAACTACTGGTCTTTCTTACCTAGGAACAATGTCTAACGGTCTTGCTACTACAGGAGTTGATGGTTTTAGAGGTCATTATTGCTGAAGCAGGTATCTCTTCTTGGTACAACTATTACCGTGAAAATGGTCTTGTGACAAGCCCAGGTGGCTATCCTGGAGAGGACTTCGATTCATTAGATGAATTAACTTATTCTCGTAATCTCTTAGCTGGTGACTTTATTCGTGGAAACGAGGCTCATAAAAGCATTCCATAGAAGAACTCAAGAAAAAAATCTAGACCGTAAAACTGGAGATTATAACCAATTTTGGCATGACAGAAACTACCTTCTTAATGCTAAAAAGGTTAAGGCTGAAGTTGTCTTTACTCACAGTTCTACAAGACTGGAATGTAAAACCACTTCATGTCTATCAAATGTTCAATGCTCTTCAAGCAATATTAAAAAAACATCTCTTTTTACCATAACGGTGCCCATGTTTATATGAACAACTGGCAGTCTATTGATTTCCGTGAATCCATGAATGCACTTTTGACGCAGAAATTATTGGGTCAAAAACACTGACTACCAACTTCCAAGAGTCGTTTGGCAAGACAATACTGCTCCTCAAACCTGGCTGTCACTTGAAGATTTTGGTAAATCAAACTGACCATAAAACTTTCTCTTTAGGTACTGAAGAAGCTGTCATTGAAAACCATTACCAAGATTCTGACTTCGAACGATTTGGAAAGACTTACCAAACCTTTTAACAATGAACTTTATCAAGGTAAGGTCAATCAGATTACCATTGATCTTCCCAGTGACTGAAGATCTTCATATCAATGGGTCGTGTTAAACTAAACCTTCGTCTCAAGTCAAGTACCAATAAAGGTCTTCTCTCTGCTCAACTTCTCGAACTTGGTCAAAAGAAATACCTTCAACCTTATCCTGGAGTATTTGGCTGCTCGTACCATTGATAATGGTCGTTACCATATGCTGGAAAACCTTTGCGAACTACCATTTAGCCCAAATGCCCAACGTAGTTATCACCAAAAGGCTACCTCAACCTCCAAAATCGTCATGATTTATTGAAAAAAATTGAAGAAGTTAAACCAGATGAATGGATGGAATTCCAATTTGAACTCCAACCAACAATTTACAAACTAAAAAAAGACGATACAATCCGACTCGTTCTTTATACTACTGACTTTGAGATTACTATCCGTGACAATACAGACTATCAATTAACTGTGGACCTTTCGCAATCAAGTCTAGAAATTCCTTATCAAAAGTAGTAAGTTAATCAGAAAACCCGTGATAAAAATATCACGGGTTCTTTTATTCTTATTTTTTTTCTTCGGCTTGTTTCTTCATTCTCGCAAGTCTCAATGAACGATTGGGATTGAGGCGATTAAAAAGTTCTTCTAATTTCTTTTCATTCCAGACGTCTGCAGCAGAAACAAAATTTCCATCAGCATCTCGGAAAGATATTGGTTTATCACCCATAGCTATCTCCTAGTCTACAAATTCAAACTCAAATTTTCCAATACGGACAAGGTCGCCGTCCTTAGCACCACGAGCACGAAGAGCTTCATCAACTCCCATACCACGCAACTGACGCGCAAATTTCATGACAGACTCATCACGGTCAAAGTTAGTCATATTAAAGAGTTTCATGAGTTTTTCACCTGAAAGAACCCAAGTTGCATCATCATCACGACCAATCTCAAATGGTTTTTCTTCCTCATCAAAGCCATAGTAAACTTCTTCTTCCATCTCTGACTCATCATAAAGAAGGAATTCTGGCGTTTTATCAAGAAGCTCAGCCGTTGCATCTAATAGAGGTGCAAGACCTTGCTTAGTCAAACCTGAAATTGGGAAGATTGGTGGTAATTCTTCAAATTCATCATAATTAGCAGCCAATTTTTCTTGAACTCTTCAAGGTTTTCCTGACTCTCAGGCATATCCATTTTATTGGCAACAATGATTTGTGGACGCTCCATCAGACGAAGATTGTAAGATTCAAGTTCCTTATTGATAGCTAGATAGTCCTCGTAAGGATCACGTCCTTCACTAGCTGACATGTCAATGATATGCAAGATAACGCGTGTACGTTCGATATGACGCAAGAACTGAGTACCTAGACCAACACCTTGGCTAGCACCTTCAATCAATCCAGGAAGGTCTGCAACGGCAAAGGATTCACCGGACTGGGTACGAACCATACCAAGATTTGGAACAATTGTTGTAAAGTGGTAGGCTCCAATTTTTGGCTTAGCAGAGGTAATCACGCTAAGGAGTGTTGATTTACCTACAGATGGGAAACCAACTAAACCTACATCCGCAAGGATTTTAAGTTCTAACTGTAATTCACGTTCTTGACCAGGTTCTCCGTTTTCTGAGATTTCTGGCGCAGGATTTTTAGGTGTTGCAAAACGGATATTTCCTCGACCACCACGACCACCGTGAGCCACGATGAACTCTTGTCCGTTCTCTATCAAATCAGTGAGAACTTTCCCAGTCTCTGCATCACGCACGGTTGTCCCTTGAGGTACACGGACAATCAAGTCTTCTGCCCCTCGGCCATGCATTCCTTTTGTCATCCCTTTTTCACCTGATTGGGCCTTGAAATGACGATTGTAACGGAAGTCCATAAGGGTACGTAAACCTTCGTCTACAACGAAAACAACGTTACCACCACGTCCTCCATCACCGCCCCATGGTCCACCATTAGGGACGTATTTTTCACGACGAAAGGCAACCATGCCATCGCCACCATTACCAGCCTTTACTTTAATCTTGGCTGTGTCTAAAAACATACTCATATTCTTTTCTCACTTTAAAAAGGGCTGGGAAATCCCAGTCACCAACTATTTGAAATAAATCCTACAACTAGCAATTTAGAATCTACTAAATACACCAATTGCAGTCGCAAAAATACCGGCTAAAGTAACAAACAACATGATTAATACGACAAACATTGTAAGTTTCAAAGAATGTTTTTTTACGTTTACCATTATCACCGAATGCCATGTTTTCTCCTTTACTCTAATACTCTAATATTAATACTCATCAGATACAGGAGCGATTGCCCACAAGATCAAGTAAGCAATAAGTCCTGCACCATAACAGAAAGCCAAAACTCCCCAAATAACACGTACGATTGTAGGGTCAATATCAAAATAATGTGCTAAACCAGCGCATACACCACCGATTTTTTGATCTTTACCACTTCTCATAAATTTCTTTTGCATATTTTTATTTCCTTTCTTTGATTTGATTAATCATTTAAATATTTTCTTAAATTTCTTAATTGTTTTCTAGATGCCTTAAGCATACGCTTCGAACCTTTAACTGGCATAGTAACAGCCTGTTGCGGAATATAGAAGACTGTCTTTAAAATACGTTTTGTAACAGGTTCGTCAGCCCCTGTTTCTTTGGCAAAATTATTTGAAATAATGACGTCTAGATAAAATTCATGGACTCTTCTACCAAAATTCTCAGCAGAAATTTCATATAATTTTTCAGCCAAGTGTTTTTCATCCATTGACGGTGTAGCAAGTAAAGCCTCAATAATCGCTCCTGCCAAGTCTCTTTCCTCATAATAAAGAGTTCCGAACATTTTATCATTGATGAGATTATCCAAATAAGGATTACCATGGGCAATAACAGGTGTCTTACTAGCTAAACTTTCCAGATAAGTCAATCCCTGAGTCTCACTTGTAGAAGCCGATATGAAGAAATCAGCTGCCTTATAATAGAGTGCCGTCTCATTTGGCGGAATCATACCTGTAAAGATAACAGAATCTTGAATTTTTAAATCTTCTGCTTGCTCCTTAAGATTGTCTAAATAAGGTCCATCTCCAGCTACAACCAGTTTAACATTTGGTTCTTCTTTTAGGACATCTGGTAAAGCTGTAAGAACTGCTTGAATATTCTTCTCGTAAGAAACTCGAGAAAGACTTAGAAGCATCTTTTCGTCTTGTTGGATCCCTAGTTTATCCCTTAAGTCACTAATGTGTTCAGGACCAATCTCAGGGCGTTCAAATTTGGCAAGTTCAATTCCAGTAGGAATAACACGCTTTTCAACTTTTACCTTATAGTCAGATAAAAGATCGCGTACAATTTCACTCGGACAAATGACTCCATCAACGTCATGCAAAAAACCTCGAACAAGATATTTAACCATACTTGGACGAATTAACATCCCCTTAGCAATATAGTGGACATAATCCTCGTACTGGGTATGATATGTATGAATGACTGGAATTTTCAATTCTCGAGCAATCCAAATTCCCAATAAAACCAGAGAAAACTCAGTTTGGGTATGAATAATATCGAGTTTGTATTGTTTTGCAATCTCAAGAGCTTTTGGTAAATCCACGGTAAGCGAAACGACGGTCTTTAAAAGGCAAAAGAAAGGAACACTAGGAATACGAATAATCTGCCAGTCTTCATAACGATTGACATCCTTATCGGTTGTCGTGAAGATAAAGACTGCATGCCCTTGCTTTTCAAGTTCTGTTTTTAAGGTTCGAATACTGGTTGCAACACCTGAAACCTGTGGGAAATAAGTATCTGTAAATAATCCAATTCGCATATACTACCTCATTTTTTTCCTAAAGCCGCTTGCTCCTGATAGAATTTTAGCCATATTTCAAGGAGATGCTCCTCTGAGTATTCTCTTGAAATAGCCTTGGCCTTTTCTTTTAACTCTTTCAAAGCTTCTGGATGCTCTCTATATTCCATAATAGCTTGTTTCATCTCTTCCACATCGGTGGTTGGTCTGTAATTGCCTTCTAGAATCACCTTATAAAGTTCTAAGTCCCGAAGCATAATGGGAGCTTCACAACTCGCAGCTTCTAGAATAGTCATCGGAAAGAGCTCATTATAGCTAGGAAGTAAGAACAAATCTGCCAAAGCATACAGTTCTTTCATCCTTTCTGGCTCAACAATTCCAGGGAAAATCAGATTCTCTGGAGGATTATCCATGATTTTTTTATAGCGTTCATAACCATCTGTAATTCCACCAAATGAGAAGCCTCCCGCCCAAATAAAGGTGATGTCCGGTAGTTCCTCAGAAAGAGTGATGAAATCATCGATTCCCTTACGCTTCTGAACCTGCCCAGCTCCTACTACTACAAATTGATTTTCACTCAACCCCATATCTTGTCGAAGTTGACTTACTTTTTCTGCAGAAAGTGGGTGCCATTTTTCTTTGTTAACAAAGTTAGGAATATAGGTCACCTTTTCACGAGGAATACCAGCTGCAACCAAATCTTCGATAAAAGTAGGATTAACCACAACCAAGTGTTCCATACGGTCATAAAAAGAAAACACATAGCGCTTAACAATCCCTTTTGAAAAGAATGGAATCTTCAAACTACCTTCTAAGGTGTCAGGCAAGAAGTGAACATAACCAATCCTACGACCTGAACGCTTCTTTTGAAAAGTTGACAGATAATAAGGAAGGTCGATTGTATGAAAATGAGTAACATCAGCTTCCACAGGAAGATTCTCCGTTACAATTAGTTGGTCTTTCGCATCACGTTTCAAAAGTTGCACAAGTTCACGGTAAGCTCCAGAAACTCCTTGTCCTGCTACCTTTTCACTCGAACTTAGCATGTTGATGCGTAATTTCTCTTTTTCCATACTATCCATTATATCATTTTATTGAAAGAAAATCAGCAAATTAAAAGAGAGATAGCATAAAAGCTAGGGAATTTCCTAACACTTATACTATTTCTCTTTTTTATCATTCTATTTAATACCTAAAGCGATACGTGCATAGCGACTCATTTTTTCAACCGTCCAAGCTGGATACCAAACTAATTTTACTTCAACGTTAGTAACCTCTGGCACATCTGTCATAGCATCATAGATTTGATCGGTCAAGAGGTCTGCTAATGGACAACCCATAGTCGTCAAGGTCATATCAATCTCAGTATCACCGGTATCACCATCAAATCGAATCTCATAAATTAAACCTAAGTTGACGATATCGATTCCTAATTCTGGGTCGATAACTTCTTCTAAAGCCGTCAAAATCCGTGTTTTGATGTTTTCAATTTGCTCTTCTGTGTAAGCCATATTCAGTCTCCTATAACCTAATCTTCGATAAAGTCACGAAGAGGTTTGCTTCTACTTGGTTGGCGAAGTTTTCTCAACGCTTTTGCCTCAATCTGACGGATACGCTCACGAGTGACGTTAAAGACTTTACCAACATCTTCTAGAGTACGCATTTTACCATCATCAAGACCGAAACGTAGACGAAGAACATTTTCTTCTCTATCAGTCAAAGTATCCAGAACTTCATCCAACTGCTCACGCAAGACGATACGAGTTGTATAGTCAACTGGATTTTCAATCACTTCATCTTCGATAAAGTCACCAAGGTGGCTATCGTCCTCTTCACCAATAGGTGTTTCAAGAGAAACTGGTTCTTGCGCAATTTTCAAAATTTCACGAACCTTGTCAGGAGTCATATCCATACGTTCAGCAATTTGCTCAGGAGTAGGATCTTGTCCCAATTCTTGAAGAAGGTTACGTTGCTCACGAACAAGCTTGTTGATTGTTTCTACCATGTGGACTGGGATACGAATGGTACGAGCTTGGTCAGCAATGGCACGCGTAATGGCCTGACGAATCCACCAAGTTGCATAAGTTGAGAATTTGAATCCTTTAGAGTAGTCAAACTTATCAACTGCCTTCATCAATCCCATATTTCCTTCTTGGATCAAATCTAGGAATTGCATACCTCGTCCAACATAGCGTTTCGCGATAGAAACTACCAAACGAAGGTTAGCCTCTGCTAGACGTTGTTTCGCTTCAACATCTCCTGCTTCAACAGCAAGAGCCAATTCTTTTTCTTCTTCGTTAGTAAGAAGAGGTACGACACCGATTTCCTTCAAGTACATACGAACAGGGTCATTGACTTTGGCAGATGTTGAACCAATTAAGTCTTCATCGCTAAGTTCTGGTTCTTCCTCTGTACTTAAGACACGTTCACTCGGATTTCCTTCGTTATCAGTGATTGCAATACCTGCATCTTGAATCCGTTGCAAAAGGTTCTCAATGCCTTCTACATCAAGAGCAAAAGGAATTACAAGGACATTGTTAATTTCATCATCTGTCGCAGTACCAGTTTTCTTATGGTTACGAATAAATTCTGCAACTTGGACATCAAAAGTTGTTACTTCTTTTTGTTTTTTTGCCATTCTTACTCCATTCTTCTTTTTTGGGCAATTAAGCGTTCAAGCTCTTCTAAAGCAGTATCTGTATCGCCTACATGACTAGCTTCCTGAACTTTCTTTTTAATTTGCAAGTTTTGTTGATTCAAAAGAGCACGATTACGAGACTCCTCCACTTCCTTTAGTTCTTCTGGAGACATCTCAGAAGGTAGATCCAAGGCTAACACCTGGTACCAAGCATTTTCCACTTCTCTAGTCTGATTTGCCAAGTCTTCAGAAGAAATCGAACCATTATCAATCAAGAGTCCATACAAGGTCTGAAACTCTGGAGTTTCAAATACAAAATCATCTCTCAAACGATAATCATTCAACACAAGGGGGTGCTCCATCATACGATAAAGAATATGTGCTTCAGCTCTCATGACTGCCGTCAATTGTTTAGAAACCGACATAGTAATTGGTGTCGGATTAACAACCTGCTTCACTTTTTCTTGTCTCTTTGTCTGACACGACTTTCGTGATAACGTGCTCTACTTGTTGATAATCAAAAGATGGTAAATGATCCGTCAACAAATGAATATAGGTGTTCTGGGCTGTGATAGAAGGTTCTTTGACGATAAGAGGTGCAATTTTCTCAATGAACTCAATCTGTGCTTGGAGATTTTCACTATTACTAGGTTTGTAATGATGGATATAAAACTCAATCGGACTGATTCGCGTATTGGATAAAAGATAAGCCAAATCCTCTGGAGAATTCTTTTGTAAATACTCATCAGGATCCATTGCATCGGGAATTTGAACAATTTGAACTGGTAAATCTCCCAATTCCTCTAGTGCTTTAGCAGTTGCTGCTTGTCCTGCCTTATCACCATCATAAGTGATAATCACTTTTTTAGTAAAGCGTTTGAGATGCTCAACGTGTTCAGCAGTCAAGGCTGTTCCCATGGAAGCTACAGCATTTTCAATACCAGCACGGTAGGCTGCAATGACATCCAGAAAACCTTCCATCAGATAAATTTCAGGAGCTTTACCAGACCCTTTTTTTACTCTATCCAAATGATATAATTCGTAACTCTTGTTAAAAATTGCCGTCGCTCGACTATTTTTATACTTGGCAGTTTGAGAATCTGTCTCTTGCCAAACACGACCAGAAAAAGCAATTACCTTGCCTTGATCGTTTGAGAGTGGAAATATAATCCGGTTATGGAAGGTATCAAAGAATTGATTACTCTCAGAAAGATAAAATAGACCTGAATCCAGCAAGTCCTTCTCACTATAATCGTCTGCTAAACGCTGATAAAGATAAGAGCGTTCTGCTGGAGCTAGACCAATCATAAAGTGTTTAATGACATCATCAGTCAGGCCACGTTTATAGAGATAGTTTCTCGCCTCCTCACCCATTTTAGTCGTCATTAGGATTGCATGATAAAAGCGTGCAGCCTTGTCATGCATATCATAGAGATTTTGATGGGGTGACGTGTGTGGGACAGGGTTATGTACAGGAGCTTCAAGGTGCATTCCGAGTCGTTCGCCTAGAATCCTCACGGCATCGGCAAAGGTTACTTGTTGATATTCCTCTATAAACTTAAAGACATCTCCAGAACGGCCACAACCAAAACAGTGGTAAAACTGCTTATCTTCGACCACGTTAAAGGAAGGGGTCTTTTCACCATGAAAAGGACAGAGCCCCTAAAAAGTTCCGTCCAGATTTTTGTAAAGAAATCACTTCTCCTATGATTTCGACAATATTGGTATTGTTTTTGATTTCTTCGATGACTCTCTTGTCAACCATAGACAATACCTCCATTTTATCACAGTTTACTCTAATAGTATAGCTATTTCTGAAAAAATAAACCATTTC
>BNJS01000373.1_pt1:0-65000 | contig 127299 bp, 123 predicted proteins | sample 8540461 | NCBI WGS metagenome assembly BNJS01 (sample SAMD00202454, study PRJDB9452) | human saliva metagenome | isolation source: human saliva | place: Japan
ATCTTTTGTAGTTGGAGAAAGCAAGTTAACGAGTAGACGAGTAAACAAGTTGCTTGTAAATAATTAAAACGATATTATATATAAATAAAAGCACTTTTGCACACTAAGTATAAAAGAAAGTAGATTACTAAAAAGAACATTGTACGACTATTCTGTCTGCGCCAAAGCATTTTCCATTTACGGTAGCTGCTCTTAAAAGAAGAACGCAATTAGATGCTCATCCGTCCCTTCCATCCGTATGGTTCCGCAAAAGCAGCAATATACTTGTGCGTCTTCTTTCTGGATAATCAATTTGGATAATCATGACGTAGTAAGATGAAAGCTGTGATAACAACCTACCTGTTCTCCCATTCCCATCACAGAAAGGATGTAGGTATTCAAAGAAACCATGGAACCGAGCAGAAAGAATCATAGGGTGAAGTTCTCCACGTTTCATCATCCTCAGCTGTTGGGACATCAGTCGTGGTACCTGTGCCACCAATCCCTGATGTTCGCCAAAAACCGTATCACCAGCCGCCATATCTACCGTTGTAAACTCCCCAGGTACGCATCTGCCTGCTTATAAGTGAGCGTACGAAGTGTTACCAACCTATTGATGGTCTTCAATAGTTCGAGCATCGTAAGGCGATCTAAATGATTATGCATCCATTCATATCGCAAGAGGGTCTGCTATCTCCTGACACTCCAGCAAAGACTTACCAACTGGATGATAGCCTAACTGCTCTTCAAACAGACAGCACGTGTATCATCTACTGAGAAAGAAGACCCTTTCTATACCACAGCCATGGCGGGAGGATTTCAGAATACTCTCTAAACGCCTTCTTTCCCATTGGCAGCACCTATCTTTTCTTGATACCTGCTACCACTCATCCATATCTTTTTATCTCTGTTTCAAAACACGTTACAAATATAACACTTTTTATCTAATATCCATTCTACAACGAATAAAAAACAGAAAGGGCTTAACAACTGAAGTCATCCTCTATCTCTGCGACTTTACCTATTTGCAAACCAGGGGGCGCACAAGATGATAAGAACAAGGCAACTACGCAGTTCCTCATAATCTGTAGGTAAGGAAAGAACAAGGTCTAACTTCCCATCTCCATCCAAGTCACCTGCAAACAGAAAGTGCAAAACTTGCTGCATCGACCCTTGCCTCCCTAACTATTCGTTCTCCATTCAGCAATAATGTATAGTTCTTTAATTGGCTTTCTCCTGCGCCTTTTGCCTCTAACTTATAATGCTTTCCAGCAAAAGTAAAATTCCTTACAGAGCCTGGTTCCAGGTGAGTACTATCTGAAAATGCAACATCAGCAATCTTAACTTTTCCCCTTCTTTATTGGCAGCTGATTGACAAAACAATATCGTGTTTCGCTTTTTCTGCCAGGTATGTTGGAATAGTACTTGAGCACGCATCCCCTCATCTCAATACCATACCGAGCTTTTACCAACATAATAATCCTTCCCATCTTTTATAGAGTTCAACCCAATTCTGGCTGATTATCGTATCTGGATTACACAAACGATAATTAAAAGGAACAAGAATCTTATACGTTAGTGGCTCTTCTTCGCTACATCAACACTATCAACCTTCTTTACAGGCATACTATCTTCCTGCTGTACAGACGACTCCTGCGCTTGACGAAACCCGGGCTTCTACAGCACAAGAAAGAAGTATCATACAAAGAGTCAACAAAAAGAATAGGGGCTTAACTTTCTTTCATAATCATAATTAATGCCTTTTCAACAAACGACCATATTATATATAACACGCTACAAATATAACATTTTCCATCTGAAATCCGTCCTAAAATGTATTAAATTATATAGGTAACAACCTTGATTCACTTGAAAGTAGAGCACCACAGGCACCCTCACCACCAAAGGGAGGTATCATTACAGACACCCATAGCACCTACCACCAAAGCATAAATCTCTAAGCCTATTATACTACATATTTTAATTTGCTGTCATATTTAACATTTCCACAATCCTTTGTAGATTAACTCAGTTGCTACACCCACAACCCATGCAGATATGACAGCAAAATTATTTTTGGGTAGAAACTCAGGTCGTGAAAGTCTTTTTGCTTTTAATCCATAACTTTTCTGTCAGCACTCCCATCGCAGATGTGCTATTTTTAGTCCTGCCGACCTTTCGTGTACGATTACAGTTAGTACTATCACCTTCTATCTCATCGGAAGATAACTATAAGTGGGTATTTTGCCTCTTCACAGCCCTTATTTATCATTTTTATCCTAACTTCTTACACCACTTCCACGATTATTTACTATTTTTGTCATCAGTAATTAACAATAAGAACTAAGACTTTTAAGCTTATGAAAACAAACAATGTGCAAATTGAGCACAAACTCCCATCAGAGTGTACAACCATCATCGTTGGTCAAGAACAGACTGTTGATGGTTCTATGATAGTAGCGCGTTCAGAGGACTGGGACGCTATGGAAGCCTATGAATTACGAGATTTTTGAAGATACGGACAATGGTCCATGCGAGTTCGTTGCAGCGATAGCCCTTTCCGTTGTGAACTTCCAGAGAAGGCTTTGGGCTATTCTGCCCTTTCTCCGTATAATCTTCACGGCCATTGGGGCAGTGCTGGTTTCAACACAGCAGGTGTAGGAATGAGTGCTACGGAGAGTATCTTCAGCAATGACGAGGTGTTGAAACACGACCCATTGGTAGAGAATGGTGTGGCAGAGAACTCTGCCTCGACATTACCCTACGCCGTCCACACCTGCCCGTGAAGGTGTTGGAGCGTGGCATGCTCATCGAGAAATATGGTATTGCTGAAGGCTCGTATCGGCTTTGTAGATAGCAAGGAGATATGGTACTGGAGACAGCTTGTGCCATCGTTGGTTGGCTTTGCCGTATGCCAGCCAGGATCAGTATTTCTGTTACTGGTAAGCAGAGCGTTTCCGACATAGACCCTAATGATAAGGAAAATTACCTCGCATCAGCCGACTTGATTGAGGTTTGCCGGAGAAGCATGGACTCTACAATCCAGCACAGGGTGCCTTGATTTCCATGCGAGGCTTACGCACGTGATATCAAACTTGACACCACTTATAACTACCACGTGTATGGGGTTTGCAGCAGTTCTTCTCTCCAGAGATTAAGAATGACGTAACAAAAACACCTTCCCTGTCTTTGCTAAGGCTGCGCATAAGGTCACACTGACCGAACTCCGCACTGCATTCCGCTTCCCACTATGACAATACGGAGCACGACCCATATCTCAATAGCAATCCAAAAGGAGCCTTACCGTCCTGTCTCTATCTTCCGTACCACAGACCCACCTCTTGCAGGTACGCTCCAGAACTGCCACAGGCCATCATGTTTGTGTGAATTATGTTGCTATGGGTATGGCAGACCTCGGTGATTTCCTTCCACTCTATCAGGGCATCACTTCTTATCCAGAGGCTTGCACGAAGGGTAATGGTGAGTCAAGGATGACCTGCTTATTGGAAGTTCCGCAAGATAATGGTATTGGGATGACCAACTATAACAAGTATGCTCCTATCATCAAGGAGGCGTATGCAAAGTTTGAAAGCTCGAGACCGACCAACGTCAACGTGAGATGGAAGAAGAGTATTTGCGCATCTATAAGACGCAACCTCTCCATGCACAAGACCCAAGCAGACGTTCTCTGATAAGATTCTTAAAAGTGCACACTGACCTTGCTGACCGTCTACAAGAGAAACTCTTTACACTGATGACATCAGAAAATTCAGAAGGAGTATCTCTTCCACGGAGCATAAAAAGCAAGGAGAATCCTACTTTATAACATAGACTGGCTGTACTGGTAGCACACAATGCCTCTTGATACAGCCTTATTTAGGTACACCAGCAAGAACGATAAGGGAAAGGTAAAAATCAATTGTTTCACAATATATATAACTTCCTAACTTTGCAGACAAGAGCTATTGCACAGATATCCTACGGTAGCAAAAGTGAAAGTTTGAAAAACTCGCTCTGATAGTTCAATGGATAGAACGTAGGTTTCCTAAACCTTTCGATCCGGGTTCGATTCCCTGGTCGGAGTACTCAAACGTCATTTCTTATCCTCTCCCTTGTAAGAGAGAAGAATCTGATTATCATTTTTATATGATTTACTACCAACAACCAAAAAGGAAACATATACCCCATAGTATTTTTCAATCCCTCTCAAGTAACGGAGAGACTAAAAGAAAACTTCATGATTGGTGCTATTATAGGAGATATTGTTGGCTCACGCCTGAATTCGGAGAAACTCCACAGCAAGGTTTGAGCTTTTACACCTGATTGTTCTTACATAGATGATACGATCTGTACCTATCGCTATTGCCGATGCGGTGCTGAATGAACGTGACTATCAGGAAAGTCTCGCTCGACTGGCGTCGTCGTTATCCAGACCCAATGGGCGGATATGGTAAGCGATTTTATCAATGGATTAACTCCGACAATCCACAGCCTACGGATTCATGTGGTAATGGCTCTGCAATGCTGTCAGCCCTATTGGGTGGCTCTTTGACGAATGGGAAGATGTAATTGAGGGAAAGGCCTAAGAAGAGTGCTATCGTAAGTCATAACCACCCCTGAAGGTATTATAGGGGCGCACAATGTATTGCTGAAAGCTTTATCCGTTATTACTACGCTGATGCGCTTTTCAAGTCGGATGTCGAGCGCAAAGTTGAGAAGTTCTTTAGGTATAAGCTACCACCAATGCGGATATTAAGAAGATTGGTTCTGAAGGACACTTTGACGGAACCTGTCAAGAAACCATGCAATGATGGCACTACGCTGTTTCATGGATGCCAATAGTTTTGAGGAGACCATCCTCCTCGCTGTACTATGCGATGGCGATACCGACTACGAAGGCTTGCATTGCTGGTGCGGTTGCTGGAAGCCTATTATCAGGTACCAGAATGGATGATTGAAAAGGTTATCAGCTACTTCAGCCCGATGATATGCTCAACATCCTCGGACAGTTTTTATGAGCGCATACAAGATAGCTGTGGGACTAAGAAAGGATAACTTTAGCCTTTTAAAAATACGATTTTCTTGTTCAACAATACTGTTTTAAAAAGCCTTAAAACAGCATTGTTGCAAATTATTTCATGAGTAAAAAGATTTATTTACGTGAAAAGAAATATTTACTTTCATGAAGAAAAATATTTATTTTTCATGAAAATAAATCATCGTTGATGGTCTTTTCATGAAGGTTTTCCATCTGTGTTCGATACTGCAATCCTGTCTCCTCGCCTATTTGAAGAATAGCTTTTATAGCCTTTGTACTGAAATTAGTAAGACCATAAGGACCTAAATCAGGATTAATGTAAAGGTCTGCTTGCGTTCGATTGACATTGTATTTCTTAATATCAGGATCGTTCTGCCATCCATTTCAAAATACCTCCCATACCTTCAGAAAGCCAAAAGGCGAACGATAATCATCATGTTTTCTGCTGATGAAGGTCGATTGCACTAACAACATCTGCCCCTATATTTCGCACAACATCTACCGGAAGATTATTTCCCCATACCGCCATCTACCAGCATCAGTGTGTCTCATCCGTACTGGTTTGAAAGCACCGGGGATAGCCATACTGGCACGCATATTACGCACCAAAGAACCTGTATCGAGCACCACTTCTTGTTGACGACGAATGTCAAAGGCTACACACGAGAAGGGAATGGCCTTCTCAACGGTACCACGTTGTACTGAGAATTACACAGAGAGAGTCAAGAAATTTGTAGATGTGGTCGCCATGTAACATTCCAAAGCCTTTCTTCTCTTTCGCATCAGCCTTTCTCCGTACAGGAAAACCGAAGATATAAATTACTCCATCTGCTTCCTTGTAAACCTTTCTGACAAGTGTTAGTATCTCTATCTGACAAGAGTGCCAACCACTCTGCGAACAAAAGAGTTTTTCGAGATCGGCTGCACGATAGCCCTGTGCGTATAATCCGCCAATAATCGCCCCCTATACTTGTTCCTGCAATATAATCGACTGGTATTGTGCCCGCTCCAATTCCTTCAGTATTCCTATGGCTGCGGCACCTTTCGCACCACCATCACTCAATCACAAGACCTACCCTTTGAGCGGTCTTGTCCATCTTATTCTGTTGCTGTGCCATCACAGATAGCCCACAGCAGATTACTATCAAAAATAAAAAGAAAGATTTTCTTATAGCGACAAAAAGTAATGTTTTTCTAAGAGAAAAGCGTGCTTTTTCCATTTATTGTTGCCTTTCATTTCTCCACCGACCTCATACCACCCAACTACAAGCAACTTGCTTTACACATCACCTTGTCATCTTCTAAACTTCTAAACAAACTAACTTGTCAACCCGTAAACTCGTCCACTTGTCAACTCCATAAACTTGTTTACTTGTCAACTATTCTTACCTTTGCACCATGAAGTTTCATCTCATCCTCATCAGAACAGCCACTACCCGCTCGGTTTAATAATCCTTTCGATTACGAACGACGCTCTTTGCCGTGCAGCAGTCAAGCAGTTGCAGGCAAACCTTCCTATTGAACCGACCGAAGGAAAGATGTATGGCGTTCTGATTGTTGAGCGAAACGGAGAGATTGGTTATCTGCAAGCCTACCAGGACAGATTGCAAACGAGGGAGAAGACTTTGTCCCAGCTAGCTCGACTATCTTCAGCCCGATGGTTACTCAAAAATTCATGAGGGCAGAGATTAGCCAATTAAATCAACAGATAGCCCAACTAAAAAGCCTCAACAGCCCTATCGACAGGCGCAAGAAGACTTAAAGACAATCCGACAGAAGGCTGAAAAGGTTATCGAAGAAGCACGGAAAGTAATGCAAGGAGCTAAGTTCTTACGTGATAAACGTCGTAAGGAGGCTTTTTATTTCCAGAGGCAGAACGAAACGAGATGACACGTCAGAGCCAGTTTCTTAAAGCCGAATTGCAACGTAAGAAAAAGACTTATACAGAGCAGATTACCGCTACACAAACCATCGTAAACAGCTATCAAGAACGGATAACAGTTTGGAAACGAGAGCGGAAAATGAAGTCTGACCGTCTACAACGTTGGCTTTTCTCCCAATTCTCTATGCTCAATGCACGCGGAGAACGTAAAAACCTACTTGATATCTTCCGTGATTATTATCTGAAAAATAGTCCTGCTCGTACGAAGGCTGCCCATGTAACAAGTGCAAACACTGATGAGCGTGCTGCAAAAGAGTGTCTTGCAGCTTCGTTACTTCCTCCCTCTGGAGCTGGTGAATGCTCTGAACCGAAGCTCTTACAATATGCCTTTTTGCATGGTTATAAGCCTATTAGCATGGCTATGTTTTGGTGGGGACCATCGCCAAAGACCGAGATAAGACAGCATGGAAACTACTATCCCTGCTTTGTAATGGAAAGTGTAAACCCTATCTTGGAGTGGATGCTTTGAAGGGATAGACGTTGACTATAAGGATTGCGATAGAACAAATAATGAAACAGAAACTGTGCCTCTGAAGGGCTAAAAATACTCTATGAAGACGATTATCTTGCAGTCATTGCCAAGCCATCAGGCTTACTTTCCGTACCTGGAAAGAGCTGTCAGCCATCTGTTTATAGTATTCTAAAGGAGCGATGGAAGGGTAAGAGCGATGCATTCATGGTACATCGATTAGATATGGCAACAAGTGGTTTACCTCGTTGTTGCGCGTACTTGAGGTTCACAAGGCTTTGCAAGCACAGTTTATTGGGCGAATTGTAAAGAAGAGAGTATGTTGCTCTGCCTTTCCTCTCTGTCCTCGAAAAGCAGTTACCAGCAGAGGGATCGGATAGAACTCCGCTTTCTCCCAACCCAGACGACCGCCCTCGACAGCGTGTTGATAGGAACTAATGGAAAGCCAAGTTATCAGCGAATATCGTATTATCGGCAAGACAACATACGGAAAAAAAGCATTGGAAGCAGTGGAGATTGAACTCTACCCGCTAACGGGTCGTACCCACCAACTGCGCGTTCATTGTGCTCATCCAGATGGATTGGGAACTCCTATCATTGGTGACAACCCTATGGGCAACGGTCTGAACGCCTATGGCTACATGCAACACACCTTGAATTTACTCATCCTATTACACAAGAACAGATGAGTTTTGACCTTCCTTTGTAACAAAAAGCCATCACAAAGAGAAGTATTATCAGTAAATACCAACGTTTTAAGCACCAAACTATTCTGCTTAAAAGCAGCCTATAATCACTTTCTAAATGTTTGTCGGATGGTCATATAAGCCCCATCCGTCAGGAGTGATAAAGTTTATTATCACGTTACACACTCATTTCCTTTGTCATTTACCTTATTTACTGTAACTTTGCAGTAGAAAATAAATAATCAAACAGATATGGAAGAAAAGAAATTTAAGCGCACCACTGTCACCGCAGCATTGCCATACGCGAATGGTGGTGACATATAGACACCTTGCTGGTGTGTATGTTCCTGCCGATATCTCACGTACGTTATCTCCGATTGAAGAAGCTGTGAAGTTGCTTTCATTGGTGGTAGTGATCGAGCATGGTGTGCCTATCACCATCCGTGCTAAGAAGGAAGGTATCACCCACAGGACGTATGTGACCGTTATCATAAGTTGATAAAGGACTCTGAAGAGTTTGGTATCTCCTTCGACATATATAGTCGCACAACAAGTGAGACTCACCACAAGTTTGCTTCAGACTTCTTCCGTAAGCTATATGATGATGGTAGCTCTGTCGAGAAGGAGAGTGAGCAGTACTATGATGAAGAAGCTCACCAGTTCCTTGTCGACCGTTATATCATGGGTGAGTGTCCTCACTGTGGCAATCCAAATGCTTATGACGACCAATGCGAGAAGTGTGGTAGTGACCTTAGCCCTATGGAGCTAAAGAATCCACACTCAAACCATCTCTGGTTCACAGCCTCATTATCAAGAGTACTAAGAACTGGTACCTACCTACTGAATGACTATCAAGAGTGGCTGGAAGTGGAGTCATCTTGGATGATCATAAGGAGTGGAGACCAAACGTTTATGGTCAGTGTAAGAGTTGGTTAGACATCGATCTCCAACCACGTGCTATGACCCGCGACCTCGATTGGGGTATTCCTGTTCCAGTGGAGGGAGCCGAGAGCAAGGTTCTTTACGTATGGTTCGATGCACCTATCGGCTATATTCTCAAACACAAAGGAGCTTATGAGAAGCGGATCCAGAGCACTTTGGCAACTGGCAGAAGTGGTGGCAAGACCCAGAGACACGTATCGTTCACTTCATTGGAAAGGACAACATCGTATTCCACTGTCTTATCTTCCCAACCATGTTAAAGGCGCATGGCGACTATATTTTGCCTGATAACGTACCATACAAACGAGTTCCTTAACCTTGAAGACGATAAGATTTCTACAAGTCAAGAACCGGGCAGTATGGCTCACGAGTACCTCCAGTGACTTTGAAGGAAAGCTAGGATGTGCACGCTATGTATTGACTGCCAACGCACTCAGAAACCAAAGATAACAACTTCACTTGGAAAGACTTTTCAGGAGCTGCAACAACTCTTGAACTCGTTAGTGTTTATGGTAACTTCGTTAACCGTGCATTGCAATTAACAAAGAAGTATTGGAACGGTGTGGTTCCTGCTTGTGGTGAGTTGGAGGAGATTGACCGTCAGACTATCCAAGAGTTCAAGGACGTAAAGGCAAAGGTAGAGGCTTATCTCGATATCTTTAAGTTCCGTGAGGCACAGAAAGAGGCGATGAACCTTGCCCGTATCGGTAACAAATACATTGCTGAAACAGAACCTTGGAAGCTCTGGAAGACCGATCCTAAGCGCGTAGAGACCATTCTCAACTATCCGCTCAGCCTGTTGCCAACCTCAGTATTGCCTTCGAACCATTCTGCTATTCAGCAGTAAGAAACTTCGTGAGATGATCAAACATGACGGAGTATGACTGGAGTGAACTCGGTTCTACTGAACTCCTCGCAGCTGGTAAGCAGTTGGCAGAGCCTGAGTTGCTCTTCGAGAAGATTGAGGATGAGGCTATTGATGCTCAGTTGCACAAGTTAGAAGAAACAAAGAAGGCTAACGGCTCGCCTATAAGGCTGAACCAATTAAGAAGGACATTCCTTTCGAAGATTTCGAAAAGCTCGATATCCGTGTTGGACATATCATCAAGTGTGAGAGAGTGAAGAAGAGTAAGAAACTCTTGCAGTTCACTATCGACGATGGTTCGGGTGTTGAGCGCACTATCCTTAGCGGTATTGCTGCCTACTATGAGCCAGAGCAGCTCACAGGTAAGGACGTTCTCTTCGTTGCTAACTTTGCTCCTCGCAAGATGATGGGCATCGAAAGTCAGGGAATGATTCTCTCAGCTGTCAACTTTGATGGCTCACTCACTGTCACAACAACTATGGGTGAGGTGAAACCGGGTAGTCAGGTGGGATAAGATAGCCCAAGCGGTTTTCAACATTCTTAAAGGCACCTATAAGTGTGAATCTCACACTATATAATTGCCTTTTTCCGTATTGTTTTCGTAAGAGTAAGTTTCCCTTTATCAAATAAAGCATCTTTACCCATGGTAGTACATCTCTTACCTAACAACAATTAGCTCCCATTCCGAGAACTTTTTGCAAGCTATTTAGTGCTTAGCACCATTGGTGTTTACCATCAGCACCACACGTGCGGAGCATCAGCACCACATGTGCGGAGCATCAACACGTCTACCAAAAGGACACAAGAGAGAGCATTATAATCATTATAATAAACGTAGCAAGACGTAATAACGAACTAATAGAAGTCAAAGTTTTGTCCAAATACTAATAACTTCCGAATAAGTATAAGCTACCTTGAAACATTCTCTAGGTCCATCTACACTTTTGTCTACAGCATAATCCGACTACAAATCTCTCCCACTTTCAAGACAAACACCATCCTCTTTCTCTAAGTTAACGCCTCAAAAAGCGTAAATATAAATCGACGTTCATATCTTCTTTCGCATTAAAAATACTCTTTTACGGCAAATTCAAATTGTTCTATGAATATTTGCTTAAAAGCATAAAGGTTATTCTGCTCATAAAAATGAGCATAGCTTTCTTTATAGTCTATTGAGTCTATAGAACGAAAAACTAGTGGACAATAGTCATTAGCAATAAGTATTGCATTGCTCGTAATACGTGCTGTACGCTTATTCCCATCTAAGAAGGGTTGAATATAAGACAGGAGTAAGAGTGTGAGAAGGCTTTCAAAAATATATATTTACTGTTGATTAGCTTACAAGCATCCTCATAGCTCACGGATTTGAAACTCGTTATCTAAAGGATGGTAATTGGTTCCAGTAATACCAACACGATGACGACGAAGACCTTTATCTATAGAGAGATCCTTTGTTAGTAATTGGTGAATATCCTCATATGACTAACCGTTAGTTCCTGTAGATAGTCTGGGTTATCAAGAATAAAGCTCAAAGCATCCTTATGATTGAGTAGCATCACAGCCTCTTCTTTTGTCTTACCTTCTGCAGTCTTACCTCACGGAGCAAACGTTCTGTTTCAAGCAAAGTATATGTATACCTTCTATTTGCGAAGACTTCCAACCAAGATCAATTCCTAATCGCTCCATCCCTTACGATACTCATTATCAGTCAACTCATTGACATGCTGCCGAAACTCATCTTTGTAACGCATCAAGGTGAGCTAACTCTTTGTATGAGAAAAAGTCTTGTTTCTGTGAGTAGACCATTTATTAACTCAAAATTGTAACTGCTATGCACCTGTCGTTCATCCACTTCAAGTGCGAAATAGGTATCAAGATTGAGTGGCATCAGTAACTGAGCTTGGGGAGAAAGCCTATAACGAGTAGCACGTGCCTTTCCTTCTGCCACGATGTCACCCAGCCCTAATGCCGTTGCTATCACACACGTTTCAAAGTTGCATCACTACCTTTGAAAGCCGTTCCAGCTGTAATATCAGCACGAGAAGAGAGTGGATGATAATGCAGATATTGCAATATGTCACTTGATTCATTCATGATTTACAATCTTTAATCGGTGCAAATATAGCAATAAAAAGCGGATTATCGGCTCATCATGAGCCTAAAAACGAGTAGAATGAATAGTATTTTGAGCCGATTCTTACGCTCTATACGCTTAAAGGCAAATTCTCGGGGCTTATACGCAAGCCTTAATCTAACGTTTCAAAACGCAAATCTTCAAGAGCATGAATCTCCGATAGCTTTATCAGCGGCTTTTTCTTTAGGCGACCTGCCTCCCATTCATAGGTGGCATCCACATCTTCATGGAAATTTTCTATCTGATTCTCATGGGATGATACACGTGCCAGAAAATTATAACTTTCAATTGTTAAGGGGATCTCCTCACCATACGTAAAACTGAAATCTGCTCCTATAAGAACTAAGTCAGTACCTTGATACCTGAAACAGAATGATTTGTCACCTATGTTTTTCATTATAAAAGATATATAACTTTCCCTATCCGTATATTTACAGACAAACTATCAGAAGGGTTTCCATCCTTATATCGTTTGTCAGGCATAAGGAAATTAAGATTCTTTGAAGCAAGTTGATACGTTCCTTTCTTATTAAACAAAACAACAAGCCCCTTTCGGTTTCGGTCTATAACATTGCCTTCACTGTCTATCTTAATATAATCCTTACATGTTGACTTGATAAGTAACACACAGTCTCTATATCCATCTTTTGTTCAAATCGCCATAAACCTTCTTAATAAGTTTTGTATCCATTGGGAATAAACCTTGCTATCCTCTGTTGTTCGACATGTATATTACGAGGTTTTACAGCTTTCCTTTCCGAAGCTGAACCTTGCCTTACAAGTATCCCTTTCGCCATTACTGAATTAGTTCTTTCTCCTACAGCCAAAGTCTGTTCTGAGCAATAAAACAACCCCAAGACTATACAGCCCAGACGAAGTAATATCTTATTAATTTGTTTCATTTCGTATATAGAATTACTTTCATCTGCAAATGTAGATAAAAAGGATAACAAGCGACAGAATACAGCTTTTTATTATCACTAAATTGTATGTGTTTACTAACCAAAAAGAAGGTAGCGCAATAGCACAACAAGCTTCTTCCCTGCGAATTATTTTCATGTAAAAAGAATTATTTTCAGCGAAGATAAATATTTATTTTCACGACAAAAAAATATTTATTTTCATGTAAATAATTCGGCAAAAACATCGTTCTTACTTGTTTATATCGGTACTTTTTAATTACTTTTATGGCCATAGGAAAGGATAGAATCGATAGTTAATAATAAAACGAAAGAGGCTCTCCATAAATCGTAATCACATAAAGCATCAGCACTTAAAACCGCCAACGCAATTGTATATCAAGTCCACTTAGCGTTGAGGAGTTAACCTGTTGCAGCCCTGAGGATATGTGGTCACGATCGAAATAATGCGTGGTAGAACTGCGAAGAATTATCATAAGACGGCTCGATAGGTCTGCCCGAGCAAACAGACTATAATGCATACCCTTACCAAAGAAGGCAGGAAAACTAAAAGAATAGAGTGGACCACGTTCGTAAACATAGATACGTGAAGCAAAGTCTGTCGTTTGGAAATAACCAATCATGCCATTCAGCGTGAGCCAGGAAAGTGGTTTCCAAGACCCAGACTCACTCACCATATAGCCGAAACTACGCTTGAGATAATTGCTTGCAGCGACATCCAACTGAGTTTTACAGCTCCAAGACTCTGCCGAATAAGCCAAAGAAAGACGACTGCGTTGTGTTATTTCATTTATAAGAGCCGACTTATCTACATTATCTTTCTCACGTATTCTAAAGCGATAGCGAGCCAAGAGCGACCAGCGTTGCCGACTATAAGTTAGCATCAGCAGGTTATCCCATGCCTTGCTGGCTGTATGTGCGCCAAAACGAGGGTGTGAGAAATAGGCAAAATCAGTGTAAGCCATAAGCGACAAACCACGTTTTACATTCCAATTCGCACCAACAAGTAATCCACTTTCATTCTGAACCGTCCTGTTATCACCAAAACTATGTGCGAAGAGGGCTGTATATTGATAGCCATAATAACGCTGAACAGCAAGTAAAGAGAGCTTAGAAATTGGCTGATAGGAAAGATTATTCACCATTGCAACACTTCCCTTGCTATCCATTGCCGTCTCACCTGCCACCGACCAACGTGGATGCTGATAGCTATAGTCTGCACTTACGTTCCAAAAAGTTAGTCCCAGAAGGTGCATAATGGCGGTAATATAAGGATGTATTGGGCGTTAACTCCTTGTTGAAACAAGAATAAACGCCCGATAATCCCATGCGAAAAGCACCCGACGACCAGCCGAGATGGGTTCCTGCAGCAAACTGCGTGGCTGCGTCTTTGCTGCTTATCTCACGCACAGTACGGTGATAACCCGTCTTGAGAATTGTTTTAATGGTTCCACTATCCGTAAGCGTAGCATCTATACTGCGGTAAAGAAAGGAAGGTGGTTAGGTCAAGATGCTTTGTTATTTCCACCGCTGCAGCCGCTCCTTGCAGATAGTTGGCAGCCGAACGAGAGGAATGTGCATGAATACCTGTTGATTGTCTACCTAACGTTGAGAGCATGGCAAGTTTCCCAAAAGCCAAAGGAATTGTTGATAATAAGTCCTTGTCCGAAGTTCACTTTATACCGTCCTACCGCCAAATTCTTCAATCGTCCCATCTTTCTTAACAACAAGTAAAAACTATAATGATCATAACCCAGACTATTACCATGTGCAAAGAAGGGTTCGCCAGCATCTTGTGCGCCTACCAATCCAGCCTGAACATAATCGCCATAACGGAAAGAATAACGAAAAGAATGGGTATATGGATATCCAAGATAGCCTTTGCGGTCGCCTTCTCGCTGATAAAAAGGAATATGAGCGGTCAATAAGATGGTGTGCTTTCCACCCTTTATAATCGATTTAAGTGTGGGAAAATGGGGTTGTTCTTCTACTGGAGAGACATAGACAAAATAAGGAAGAAGCTGGCGACGGAGAGCATCTAAGGATTCAATCATTGCCAACTCGCCCAACGACTGCATACCATGATATTGATAAACGTATGCTTGTATGTCCTCAATTTGTTCTGTTGTAAGGAAAGGGATACGCTCAAGTTCTTCCCTACTTGCCGTATTGAGGTTGAGTGGATGTTCTGAAAGGTTGGCTAATAGCTCAAAGGTTTCCTCCTTTGCATCCACGTTTTCTTTGTTACTTGCATAGAGTTCTTCAAACAATTCTTCCCAATCATAGGTCTGTTGTGCTGTAGAGGTGAGGCTAAAAAGCCCTAAAAGGCAGGTCAGTAGTAGATTTTTCATTTAGTTAGACTTTCAAAGTATTACGACAACAAATATAGTCTTTACAACTGAGAAAAGCAAACAAAACGACAAGAAAGGTATAAAGAAAAACCCTCTCATCCCTCTCTAAGACCATGGTTTATGGTAAAAGAGAGGCAATGAGAGGGTTGTATTTTTATGCTTTAAGCAGGAAAAGCGATAAAAGCAGAGAACTCTTTACTGATTCTCACGCTCTTTCCATCCTTATAACAAGCGATAGTACGGCTACCATTGGTGTAGATATCCTCGCTACCTGGCATATCCAAGGTGAAACCTGCAGCCTTTACCTGAGCCACGAGGTTGTCGTATGCTGGCTGATTGAACACTGCAATGATGATTGCACCATCCTTAAAGGCAACGTAACTTGACACACCTTTGCGCATTGGCTGGATAATCCCTCGTACTTGTCAGCGGTGCAGTTTTGCATAGCACACAATTTTATAATACATCTTATTGAACTTATCGAGTCGATAAACCTCATAATTTGTCTTCAACTTGTAGCCATACTTCTTTGTAATAGCATCAACCTTGTCTGGATTCTGATACATATCCAAAGCTTCTGCAATGCTGATAACCTCCGCTAAAGGTTCAACTGCAACAACAGGTTCTTGAACAACAGGAGCCACGACTGGCGCTATTGCTTTCTGTTGTGTACCACAACTATTCAAGATTAAAGCAAGTACAAGGACGATAGGAACTATCCATACATTCTTTTTCATAAGTTTGTTCTATTTATTTTTAATGTTTTATTTATTGCGTATAGGGGTAAAAATGCTATCGAAACATAGGCAAAAGAAAGTCCCTAACCATCTATGATTGCACGAATAGAAGCCTTCACTTCCGCTGCAGACACAGTCTGTAAGGAACCCTTCTTTACCTCCAACAAGCTATCAGCAAAGCGTACAGCGAGTTCTAAGTCATGAGTTGATAGAAGGATAAGTTTATCCCTTTCATGTGCCATCTCACTGTAAGACTGAAAGGTCTCAGCTCTTTAGAAAGGGAAATCGAGAAAGGCTGTTGGCTCATCAAGTAAGATGACTGGCGTCTCTTGAGCGAGTGCTTTTCGCAATCATCACCTTCGCCTTCGCCATCAGAAAGGGTCTGAATCATTCTCCCTCTCAGCTTTTTCAATTCCCATCGTAGCAATTGCATCATCAACAACCTTGCGGTCTTCCGCACGCAATCGACCAAAGAAACCAGTATAAGGCGACCTTCCTAAGCCTATTATCTCCTCTATCGTGAGGTTCTGTACATCAGGTTTTTGTGTCAAAACAATACTCACCTGCCGTGCAAGTTCTCGCTGAGAGAAAGACTCGATATCACGATTACCCAACAAAAGGCTACCTTTCAACTTGGGAAGAAAGCCCGTGAGGGTCTTCAGAAGGGTTGATTTACCAATTCCATTCTCCCCTATCAAGCACGCTAACTGCCCACTCTTTAACTCTAAGTTGATGTCAGAGATAACAGGGTGGGAAAGCGAATAGCCTACTGATAACTGAGATAAACTGATAATCATTGCGACACTAAGGACCTATCAGACGAAGAACATGACTAATATCTGTGCAATAATAACCCTGGCAAACATGCCCAAAGGATAAACCGAAGATAACTAATGTTGCTCGTTTCACCCTTAACAGTATCGTTAGCGTAGCCCAACGCCATTGGATTAGCCATCGAACCGCAAAGGATACTCACAGATAGTTCCAAAGTCAAACTTCTTCAATCGCAGGGCTATTAACCCAACAATGATAACAGGAACAACCGTAAGTGCAAAGCCTAAACCTATCCATAGCAAACCTTCTGGGCGCACAATGGTGTCAAGGAAGTCTTTACCAGCATCCAAGCCTAAGCACGCCAGATAGAGTGATAAACCCAACTTACGAAGCATGAGTGAGGCACTACGCGTCGTATAAGCAATGAAATGCAAACGAGGACCAAAGGCTCCAGCCAATATACCCATGATGATTGGACCACCAGCGATACCCAATCGGATTGGAGACTCCATACCAGGGATGTTGAGAGGATTGTTCCTAAAGCCAAACCAAGAAAGATTCTGAGGAAGATGACAGCAAGATTAGGTTCGTTAAGCGTCTTAACAGAATTGCCCAAGAAGGTCTCTGCACGATCAATAGCCTCTGGTTGACCCACCAAGGCAGGCGGTCGCCATAACGAAGGACAAGGTCTTGCGTTGCCAACAGCTTGATATCAGCACGGATAACACGGCTCACATTGACATTATAAGCATCTCGCAAATGAAGCTGACCAAGCTTTTTACCATTTAACACACCGTTTGACAAGACAATAACACGACTCTCCACCTTTGTATCAAGATGGTTCCAATCCACCTGTTCTTTATTCAAACTCACAATTAACCTGCTGTCCGAAAAGAATCTCCATGGTTGGAACTTCATCGCGTTTTTGACGCTACAAGCAGATTATCATTGGTTTTCAAGACCGTTGTACTCTATTGGAACGATTACGTCATCACCACGCCAAATACGCGAGATAATAAACTTTCGATGTGTTCCCTGTGCTATCTCAGCGATTGTTTTACCATTAACGGCTGGATTAAGAACAACAAACTGTCCGATATAAGTATGGTCGTCTTCGCTCCCGAATGTACTACTAAGTCGGAAGGCTTTCACAAAGAACTTACGAAGAAATATCATGGCAAAGATAACACCGACAACACCTAATGGATAAGTGACAGCTGTTGCCAATGCTGCTGACCACCACTATGCCCCCGCATGTTGCAATGCTTGCTGTGCAGCACCAAGTGCTGGCGTATTCGTTGTAGCACCACAAAGGATACCAACCATGCTTGACATCGGTACATTCATTGCGTAGTGAGAGTACGACAGACATAATGGTTCCCAAGAAGATAACGCCTAAACTCCACAGATTAAACAAGGTTCCTTCATGCCGGAAGGAGCCAAAGAAGGTTGGTCCTACACTCAGTCCGAGTGTATAGACGAAGATAACCAATCCGAAAGTCTCACAGTAGTTAAGCATCTGCTCATCTCACCTGCAAGCCAAAACTACCCGCAGCAATACTGAAAAAGAATACAAAGGCAATACCAAGTGATATGCCTGCTACTCTAATTTTTGCCCAAGCCCAATCCCACTGTACAAACCAGCGAGAGGACAACGACTGCCTGCAGGGCAGAAGGGATGGCAAATAGTCCGTTAATCCAGTCCATAATTTGTTGTTACAAGACACCAAGATACTTCTCCAAAGGTATTCCCCTGTTTTTGTCTTTGTTGTCTTTATTGAGATCTATCAGTTTATAAACGCCATCAATAGCCTTCTGTGTACTTGGAATCAACTCTTCACCGTCTAACAGATGACCAATGAGGATTGCCGAGAAGATGTCGCCTGTACCTGGGAAATGTACTGGTATCTCGGTATAAGGTAGTGTAAAATACTTATCTGTTACGTGCGTTATATCCAACAACTGACGTGTACCATCCACGAGAATATAGAGGTAATCATTGCTGATTTTGTCACCTATGAGTCGCAAACCATCAAGTAATCTTTAGCCTCCTCAAAAGCTTACTCCCTTCTCATCATACTTCACTTTGACGTTAGATAGCAAGCCTCGGTATAATTAGGAAAGTGCAAGGTCGGCAACGCTAATCATCTCGCATAGAATTGATTGTTGCTGCCGTCACACCATTGTAGAGTTTACCTTCATCTCCCATAATAGGGTCTACAAAGATGGTCGTACCACGTTCAGCCTGCTCACGACAATAATCTGCTACCAATTTTGCTTGTCGTTCTCGAGTGCTATAAAGCCCTGTCGCAATAGCATCAAAGCCAGCCAAGTTCCTTTCCACACTGGGAATACGCCTTTGATATAGTCGGTTGTTTCAAGAATATTGAACTTACCATAGTCGAGCGTATTAGATACTAACGCTGTAGGAAGATTATAAACTGGATGTCCCAAGTAGGACAAGATAGGGAGCATGGCTGCTGTTGCAACCTTTCCGTATCCTGCAATGTCATTAACAAGAAGTATATGTTTCTTACTCATTATATCTTTCTTCAATTGACTACAAAGGTATGTAAACCACATGAACAGCAAAAATAAAAACCAATAAATCACCATAATAAGGCTTGCTTTCCCTTTTCTATCGTCGTGTTGATGCTGCGCACGAGTGGTGCGGACGCCCAACACATATCGTGCGGATGGTAAATACCAATAAGAATAATGGTTATATCTATAGAAGATTATCAACAGTGGAAGGCGAGAATAACCGTTAAGAGCACAAATAGCAAAAGCCACTTAATACCACCTTTCATGGCTTTTTAGGATTATAAAAACCCTATCTCCCGCGAATTATTCTCATGAAGAAAAGAAATTATTTTTCATGAAAAGAAATATTTATCTTCACGAAAAATATTTATTTTCATGTAAATAATTTGTAAAACTAACAACCATAATAAGTAAAGCAACAATCTTGTCAGCCATCATTTACAACCAACTACCCCGGCAATTCAGTACCATTAGAAATAGAAAAACAGCCCGCTACCATTCTTGGTAACGGCTGCTATATATAATAAGGTGTAAAACCTTAGTTCAGACTATCTATTGATTAAGCCTCAACAGGTGCCTCTGCAAGTTCGTGTGAACGCTTCTCAATCTTCTTACCCAATACGAGGTAAGCAACAGGAGATGCAATGAAGATAGAACTCAAAGTACCGATAATAATACCGATAATCATTGCAAATGAGAAGCTACGGATGCTATCACCACCGAGAATGAAGATAGACACGAGTACGATCAATGTTGATACAGATGTATTGATAGTAATGAGAGGGTCTGGTTGATAGAGTCATTAAAGATCTTCTGGATATCAGCCTTAGCAAGATTGTGCTTGTGCTACCCAAATTTCACGGATACGGTCGTAAACAACCACAGTATCGTTGATATCATAACCGATTACTGTCAAGATTGCACCAATGAAGGTCTCGATCAATCTCAAGTGAGAGCTCAATCCAACCATAGCACAACGAGAAGAACTGATAACGATTGTGGTATCGAGAGCCAAAACCAACGATTGAACCAACAGAGAAACCAATGTTGCGGAAACGCAAGAGGATATACAAGAAGATGAAGAAGATAGCCAACAATACGCTCATGATAGCATTGTAAGTAATGTTCTTAGCGATTGAAGGACCAACCTTTGCACTCTGAATAATAGAGCCACCCTCACGAATATCTGGGTTCTTGAAGTTCTGTACACTTGCCTGACTAACAAAGCCACCCTTCTTCAATGCGTTGTAAAGGATTGTCTCAGCCTTGTCATCCTCTGCAGGATTGTTAGAATCAATATTGTAGTTGGTTGATACACGAACAGTCTTACCATCTGTACCCAATGCAATAACAGTTGTTGTAGCAGGCTTACCTGCATTCTCACCAACAGTATTTACGAAGGCACCATCCATCACCTTACGAACGTCCTCTACATGTGTAGGCTTGTTCAATGTGACAACATAGTTGCGACCACCAGTAAAGTCGATACTGCGACTCAAGCCACGAACAGCAAAGCTGACAATACAAATCAAAACTACAACGCCCCAAACTGTGAAAGAAGTCTTATACATGCTAAGGAAGTTGAAGTTCTTATCCTGCATGAAGTTCTTTGACAAACCTGTTGTGAAGGTCAAATTCATCCACTTATCCTTACCAACACGATTCTCGAATACAAGACGTGTGAGGAATACTGCAGTAAAGAATGAGATAACGATACCAATGATCCAAGTTGTAGCGAAACCACGGATAGGACCAGTACCAGTTACAAGAAGGATAACACCAGTAATGAGTGATGTCAAGTTAGAGTCGAAAATAGCTGAGAAGGCATTTCCATAACCTTCCTTCAACGCCTGCTTCATGCCCTTACCGAGTGCCAACTCCTCCTTAATACGCTCATAGATAAGCACGTTAGCATCCACAGCTGTACCCAAAGTCAATACGATACCGGCAATACCCTGGCATTGTCAATGCTGACTGGAATGACGCCAAGACACCCAATGTAAAGAAGAGGTTGGCAATCAAAGCGAGGTTAGCCATCATACCAGGGATGAGGTTGTACATAACAACCATGTAGATCATCAAGAGTACGAAAGCAATAGCAAATGAGATAAGACCCTGCTCAATAGACTGTGCACCAAGTGTAGGACCTACGACTTCCTCCTGTACAATCTTCGCAGGAGCAGGCATACGACCTGACTTCAAGGTGTTAGCCAAGTCCTTAGTATCCTCAATAGTGAAGTTACCAGAGATAGATGACTGACCACCAGAGATCTCACCGTTAACGCGTGGAGCAGAGTAAACAACGCCATCGAGTACGATTGCGATTGCCTTACCCACATTTGCCTTTGTCAAAGCAGCCCACTCACGAGCACCCCTCAGAGTTCATTGTCATGTTAACCTCAGGACGACCATGCTGGTCAAACTGGTCCTTAGCATCTGTAACAACGTCACCCTCCAATGGAGCACGACCGTCTGAAGTAGTAATCTTCAAAGCATAAAGACCATATACATTCTTCTTATTGAGTCCGTCTTCTGGCTTAGCACTCAAAGCAGCTTTCCAAGTCGCTTGAGCAAAATCTGCTTAGCAAGCTGACCATAGATAAGCTTTATCGATCTCAGCAGTATCACGTACGTTTGCATAGCCTCACGAGACTAAGAGCGTCACCAGGGATAGTCTGCAACATAGAGAGCAATGGGTGCATCTTCTTCAACGCTGCCATCTGAGCATCTTCGCCCTTAGCAGCATTGTTTTTGTTGAGTGCAAACTTTGGAGTTGCAGCTGGAGTAGCCTGTACCTTCTTAGTAGAATCGGTAGTAGTTGTGTTCTACCTTTGTATCGCCATTAGCCAAACGCTCGATCGAGCTGAGCGAGGTAAGGAGTTACTCTTGGTTGTTATAAGTCTCCCAGAACTCAAGGTTAGCAGAACCCTGAAGGAGCTTACGCATACGCTCTGGCTCACGAATACCAGGCATTTCTAACCATGAGTCGACCTTCCTGACCTTCCAACTTCTGGATGTTTGGCTGTACAACACCATACTGGTCGATACGGTTTGTTACGACATTGTATGAGTTATCGATGGCTGCAGCAACCTCTTCACGAAGTGCCTTCTCGACCTCTTCGTCTGTACTCTGTGTACTAACCTTGCCTTTTGAGCTGCTGTGTAGCGAAGATCTCAGCAAGCTTGTGACCCGGAGCTCTTGTGGAAAGCATCTACGAAGAGAGATAAAGTCCTTCTGACTGGTCATCTCTTCCTGCTTTGCCACTCTAAAGCCTTCTGATAAGCAGCATCCTGCTTGTGATCTGCCAAGAAATCAACAACATCAGGTACTGAAATCTCGAGTACAACGTTCATACCGCCCTTCAAGTCAAGACCAAGACCGATCTGTGTTTCAAGGCATTTCTGGTAAGAGTAGAGGCCCAAATACTTTACAGAATCCTTATAATCCTGTCGCGCAATAGGGTCTTTTAATCGTTGCTGCCTCGACCATCATAGTTTCTTGTCGCTACTGAAAATGACAGGTAGAAGATACTTGCGAGCGTCAAGAGAACGGCTACGCAAATTACTAATCCTTTGTTTTGCATTTTATTTGATTGTTTTTAATTATTGTTTCGCTACACTTGATAGACGTGCAAAGATAAGCAAATTTTCACACTTTGGGAAATTTATACCTTATAAATGTGTGTTTTTTAAGGTTTTGGACGGTATTTAAGCCAACAATAGATGGGATAATGGTCGGAAGTAGTCACACTATTGTCGACCTTTGCCCCATAAGACTCGAAATCGTCGGAACAAAAGATATGGTCAATACGGAAGTACATTCCACTTTTATGATAGCTTATTCCCGGTCCGTTTCCACTCTCAACAAAGCAGTCATTCAGCTCTTTTTCCATAGCTCGATGTGTATAACTCAATGGGTTGTCATTGAAGTCTCCACAGAGAATAACAGGCACTTTCTTATCAAGATATTTCTTGACATAACGTGCAACAGCCTCCGCTTGCGGTGCTCGTCGTGCTGAAACTTCGCCTAACTTAGTGATTAAATGAACTGATTGTCTTTTCGCTTCATCTGTCTTCAATTCACCTTTTACGAGCGTCTTAAACCCTTCTTTGTCGCCAGAACTCAGTCCATTACTCTCAAAATGGTTATTGACAACGAGAGTATTATTCCTCTGATATTAAGCATATAGCCACACTCTGATTACTACTTGAGCCGTACAGGGATAGTATCTTGCCAAAAGAACAGGATATTTACTAAGCAATACCATGTAATCAGCACCAGGAGCTTTTTTTAATCATCAACTTGAAGTATGGGTAATGTTCTTTCAGTGTTGAATAGATACGATCTTTTGTCATCTAATGTCGCTTTGTGCCTCTTGCAAACAGACAATATCTGCCTTACTCTTAACAATATAATCCACAATTGGATTCTTCTTAGCATCAGGCTCACTCCATGAAGAGAACATATAGACATTATACGACAGCACTTTTATCGAGCCATGTGGCTTATCTTCAGGGAAATTGAATGGTGAATACGTACGGATAGGACCATAACAAAGCAGGAAACCCAGCAATGGCAACCAGATAGTACGCAATCGGAGAAAGCACCAAACTACAAGAAATATCAAATTGAATACAAGGAGTATTGGAAAGCCCAACCCTAAATTAGCCAACAAGGGATAATCAACAGGATTAAACCTACCTATATTTCCGACAAACAACATCAGCAGAATCACGATGATATTGCCTCGTCAATAACATTCTATATGTAAGCGTCTTAAATTTACTAAACATCTTAAATACAAATAATCAGGTAGTCTCTACACCTGTTATTTCTCTGTTTTTACGAATAATACAAATAGTTACTAAATGGCTATAAAGTAAGCGGATAGACATCAAGCATTGATAACTCGTCATCCCCTCACATTCTAATAAGTTGCTGATTGATAACATATCCGTTATTAACCAACAACTCATTTATTTGTCACCGACCAACCTCTTAATTCTTACTGCTATCAAAGAGCTTTTTGTTTCTCGTCTTTTGTCAGACTGTCGTAACCACTCTTACGAATCTTATCGAGGATGCGGTCAACTTCTTCTGTTGTTGTTTCTTGTGGGCATTGTAATCCCAATCACTTCTATTATTAGCATCACTGCTTTTGAGAAGTATTCGTCCATGACCCACTATTACCATTCGTAGCATTACGAGTGTCACGGTTTCCGCGTTGTTCCCATGAATTCTTCATGCGATCAAAGAACTGATGCCCTCTGTTCATACCAAAGTCATCATAGCCAGAATACGGATGTTTCTTCCAATAACGGATAAGAATGAAGCCAAAGAGCATACCACCTAAGTGTGCCAAATGTGCCACTCCGTCATTGCTTGTGCCTATCGCAGAGAACAATTCTACCACGATTGAACCCATAATAATCCACTTAGCTTTTATCGGAACAGGGATTGGAATGATAAACATACGTTCTTCTGGGAATAGCATTCCGAAAGCAAGTAACACACCATAGATGGCTCCAGAGGCACCAACAGTGTTCATCATATTCAGATAAACATCCATAGGAAGAACTGTTGTACCGACTCTTACGGAATCAAAATTAGCCAATCCCTCTACGAGATACGTACCATATTGTGCCAACTCTTGACAGAGTCCTGCTCCAACACCACAGACAATGTAATAAAAAAGGAACTTTCTTGGACCCCATACATTCTCAACAACCATACCAAACATCCATAGCATGAACATGTTCATCAAGATGTGTGTAAACCCGCCATGCATGAACATATAAGTGAAAAACTGCCAAATACGGAAGTCAGAGGCTAAAAAGAAATGTAAGCCAAGAATATCATTCAAATCAATATTCATTCCTCTTACAACATACGTGGCTATAAACACCAGAATGTTGATAATGAGAAGATTCTTTGTTACAACAGGTATATTTCGCATTTACGTTATGTCTTATTCTTTACAATATATCATTTAAAACAATGCAAAATTACGAAAATCTCTCGTTATTAAGCAGAAAATAAGCGAGATAAAGACTATAAATTTCTACACTTTTCCCTTGAATTTATTTGTTTTATAAAAGTAAACAACTATATTTGCAACACAATCTTGTATATCACTCATAAAATTAATCAATAAATAAATCAAAATTATGAACAAAACAGAATCGACTGAGAAGATTGCAGCTAATGCTGAGGTGCTAAGGCATGTCGCTAAGAAGGCTTTGGATGCTACTACAGAGGCTATTATGGAAAGACTTGCTGCTGGTGATAAGTACAGCTCGTAGGTTTTGGTACTTTCGCACAACTGAGCGCCCAGCTCACGAGGGTATTAATCCAAGATCAAAGGAGAAGATTAAGATCGCTGCTAAGAAGGTTGCTAAGTTTAAGGCCGGTGCTGAGTTGGCAGACGCTGTAAACAACAATATGTAAAGATATTACATAATATATTAGAGGGTGTGTCAAAATGTACACATCCTCTTTTTTATGCACAAAGCCCCGACTTTCTCAAGCCAGGGCTTTGCTATTTCCTAAAGTTTTTGTACCTTTAGGCATACAAAAAATCTCATTATGACAAAGGTACACTTTCGTTCTTACATACACAAGAAAATGATTCTTTTTCCTCAAAGAATCGATAAGGATATCGCAGAAGATGACCCTGTTCGTCTTTTAGACGCCTTGGTGGATAATCTTATGTTGGATAATGTCTACAAGCTTTATAAGCCCAGTGGTCGCAAGCCTTATCATCCACAAATGATGCTCAAGGTGATTCTTTACGCTTACATGAATAATATCTATTCCTGCCGTCGTATAGAGTCGCTTCTCAAGCGTGACATTCATTTCATCTATCTGGCAGGATATGAGCTGCCTGATTTTATTACCATCAATCGTTTTCGTAATCGTGTGAAAAAGGAAATCAACAATATATTCACACAAGTCGTATTAGTACTTGCAGCTAAAGGTTTGATAAGTCTTGACGTTGAATATATTGACGGTACAAAGATAGAATCGAAAGTCAACAAGTATACCTTCGTTTTGGAAGAGAACCGTGAAAAGAACCGCGCCAAGTTGCAGGAACAAATACGCACACTCTTGCTTTCCAGGGTTGATGATGTCATAGCGCAGGACAATGCTGCTAAGACAGAAGGTGTCGAGTTTACTGCAGCTCTGCTCGATGAGATATCCGAGGAATTGAACAAGTCTTTGGAATCAGTCCCTGAGCCTAAGACAAAAGAAGAGAAGCAGGCTGTTAGAACCAAGAAAAAACAGCTTAAAGAACTTGAGAAGAAACGTAATAAACTCCAGGAGTATGACCAGCACCTTGAGATTATGGGAGAGAGAAACTCCTACAGCAAGACCGACCCTGATGCCACGTTTATGCACATGAAGGAGGACGCTATGCGGAACGGACAGACTAAGCCTGGATATAATCTGCAGATAGCAACTGAGAACCAGTTTATCACCGACTTTGCACTCTATGCTAACCGTACAGACACACTCACACTTCCTTCTTTCTTGGAGTCCTTCAAATCACGCTATCATCGTTATGCCAAGACAGTTGTAGCCGATTCAGGGTATGGCTCCGAGGAGAATTATCTGTTCATGGACGTACATAATATGGAAGCCTATGTGAAGTATAACTACTTCCATAAAGAGCAGCACCCACGCTACACACCTAACCCGTTCAGTCCCGCAAAGCCTTTATTATAATAAGGAACAGGATTTCTACGTCTGCCCTATGGGACAGCATATGGAAGCTGTATAGGTATGGAAGTTGTTCTCAACCTCTAATGGATTCGTTACTTACAGCGTACGTTATCAGGCAGAACGCTGTGATGGTTGTCCGTTGAGAGGCTCATGTTTTAAGGCAAGAGGGAACAGAATTATAGAAGTAAACCACCAACTACAGCACTATAAACAAAAGGCACGGGAACTACTGACTTCGGAAGAAGGCATCAAGCATCGAGGACGAAGGTGCATAGAACCTGAAGCTTTGTTTTTGGACAAACAAAATATAATAAAAGCCTACAAGAGGTTTAGGCATTTTTGGGAAAGACAAGGTCAATATGGACTTTGCATTCTTTGCTATTGCCTTTAACATAGGGAAAATGTGTAGAAAAACCAATCTCAAGGAACTAAAAGCCGTTATGGAGGTACTTTTAGTCACCTTCAGATGCTTTATACAAGTTTATATAGGTTATTTAAAGCCCAATAAATCATTTTATATGAAATTAGCAGCATAGCTGCAGTAAATAACAAATTATGTGGTACACAAAGTAAAGGAAGAATAAAAAGAGGATGTATCAATTTTGACACACCCTCTTTGTTTTATAATAGCCTTTAACGACCTCAAAACATAGTCTAATCCTGCTCCTCCAAGCCTTTATCTACTACCCCAACAAATCTTCTGCTCCAAATTACTTTCATGAAAAGAAATAATTATTTTCACGAACAAAATATTTATTTTCATGAAAAATATTTTTCTTCATGAAAAGAATTCGGAGGCATCAGGCTTTTTACGCACTAATAATAATATAGTAGAGAGAAACCTCTTTTTCTGCTCTTTGTGATGCTATATCTAAGGATAGAAAAGAAGGTTTCCTCACCATAATACATAAATAATAAAGTTATTAAGTCACACCATGAGACGATGGATAAGGACAATAACAAAACATTTTTTTCTTTATACTTTATCGTAGTCCTTATCCCATAAAATGACTAAGATTAATTGCAGTATAGCTATCCGCCACAAAAATTCCGGTCTGTTTATTCCCTTCATGCTGTACTTTCTTGTCTATTTCCTTATAGCTTTTACCCTTTGACAACTTCCAACTAAACCTAAGAGTTATCATATTTCCCAAGTCTCTACTGCGATAAATATATTCTTTATGGAGGTTTTCATTCAGTACTTTACCACGCTGTATAGCGGGATGTTGCTGGAAAGGATGCTGTAAAAAGAGAGATACATTACACTTCTTCCATCTGTAACTGGCTCCTAAATAGACCGCTGGACCATTCCTTCCCTCATGCTCTCCTTCAACAAACCGCCAACCATTATCAGCATATCCCGTGAGTGTCCATCGTCCGAGATAAGCCTGAATGTTACCACCATAGTTGTAACTTGTAAGATAATGACGATACAGATTGCTAACATTGAAGCAGCGATTAATTCCTCCAAAAAGTGTTACAGACAGACGCTCTGGCACTACATCATACCTCACATAATTCTGTACAACAAACATCATGATATTACCAATGTTCTGTTGTGAATAAAGGAATTCATCTGTTGCCGTACGTTCATACACACTCATATTGCTCCCAAGGACACGTCGGTACTCCATATTCATACCACAGCTCACACGCCTACCATTATAACTGACATCAATAATATTCTTAATGACTCTTTGAAGGTTGCAAAATTAGGATTTTCCAACCTTCCATTCACGGCTATTTTTCTCTGATTCTTGCATCGCTCACCATAGCGTATGAAGACACACTACGATAGGTTTCAAAGGTATAACGTGCATTTAATCCTGTCAAAATATCGTAATTCAACGTGAGTTCTGGACGGAAAGTCCAGTAGTTAAAGCTATAGTTTTCCTGCGAATAGGTCTTATTAGCAAGCCCAATACCTGCCGAATAGCCTATTCGTTTCCACCGTCCTTTCACCTCAGAGAATAGATAAAGTTCTCCTCTCCGCATCTTGTTAAGAGCAGATACATCGCCAGTATATTCATTATTCGTAAACGACACCGAGTGTTCCAAACCTGCAGAAAGGGTGAAAGGCTTGAGTTTATTCTCATAAATAGCCTCACTCTCCAGCGACCAAGTACGCCCATCAACATCATAGGCATAAGTTCTCCCTTCTCCATTATATCCCCGCTTGTCCGTATAAATACCCGAACCAACAACGTTAGCCGTAACACTCTGATGCTTACCAAGCTGATGAAAGAAGTAAAGATCAAGAGTTGGAGAGAAATCACTTGACACATTGATTGTCCGATAAGTTTGCTCTATCGTTCCATCTCGATACACAAAATCAGCATAATTACCGGGCGTATTGCCTCCTCCCACTGACAGATTTGCTTGGAAAACATACGTAGCCGAGTCGGCAAGACTATACTTTATCTCAAACTGATTACCAAAACGACGACTTCTGCCATCGGTCTGATTACGTGAAACAAGATAATGACTACCATTGTTCAAAGTATAATCAGCCGTTTCTGAAGACCGAAAACCACGATGGTCATTATAAGAAGAATTGAAGGTTAAAGCCAGTTCTGAATTCTTATGATTGAGCTTTGCATAGACCGTATTATCACCATTCAACGTTGTGACAGCATTCGATAAGTCAGCTCCGAGAACGTAACCAGTGGTGTTACGCTTTGTCCGAATATCAATGACATAACCTATTCCGTCACCATATCTAACTCCCGGATTATCGATGAAATCGATATTTTTCACAAGTTTTGGGTCCAGTGAAAGTAGGTCTTTTACTTGCTAAAGTTCCATTCAGCCTAAGTTGAACACTTCCATTATTCGTCAAAGGCACAATGGTACGCATCACTCGTCTCACTCTGATACGTGGAAGAGACAGCTTTCCAGCAGACTATAACCGTCCGTTGCCGCTTCTCGCTGTGCATCAGACGGTATAATCAGCAGACCATCAATCTTTTTCGTCACTCGTGCAGCCTCAACTGTCACCTCTTTCATCTCTACACTCTTCGCCGTCTTGTCGCTTTCTTTCTCATTCTGTGCACCAACAGGAAGTGCAAGAAAGCATAACAACAGCATCCATAAACCTTTTCTCATAGTCTTTGTTTTTGCTACAAAGATAGAATCCACCTACTATCAGGGCAAAAATAGACACTGACAATTACCTGACAATAGCTTTAACCTCTAAATAACCATATTCTTTAAACGATAAACTTCCGCATAATTCGAGATAGTTCATTAAGCCTTTTATACGCGTATAAATGTAGTATTAAATTAGAGAAGAATATTTGTATTTTTCAAAAAGAATCATTTATATTTGCAGTATATGTCGTTAGTAAAAATGTATATTACTTATAAAAAGTCGTTTGAAAAAGTGTAAAAACCCAACAAAAGGTCGTTCAAAAAGTGAGAACTTTATAGATTTATTATATAAGTAAAACCAAACTGGAATAAAAATATCAATAGACTTGCTGGGAATAAACCATCTATCACAAACAAAAGAAAAAAATTAATGTGTTCTCGTTGAAGTAAAAGCATCTACTGGAAAACACAAAAGAGTACTAAGACAATTTTACAGCATCCTGACAAGTACCACGTATATCAAGCTATAAAGTTAGGAGATTATAATATAGGATAAAAGGATGGAATTCTCACGCTTCCCGTATATATGGCTTTCCTCTTGAGGGAATATTAGCAGGATAGAAAGAAGTTTATATTATTCCAATCGGTAGCCATCACCCCTGTCAGCCACAATCTTTAATCCGCAACGCTCACTGACAATTGGTTTCAGGCGACGGATAAGTGTGTAGAGAGTTTCGCTTGCATCGGGTTTCTTAGGCCAAAGTGTTTCGCAGATATCAGCCTTCGACAGCTTACGATCTGGTGCATTAATAAACAGTTCCATGAGCTGCTGTTGCATCGGAGTAAAGGCTATCTTCTCCCCATGCCAGTCACGGAAACTATGATCAGAAGCGGCATATACCATCCTACCTAAAACGAAACGCCCCTCACGATGACGACGAAAATACACGATAGATGTAACCATCCAAACCAATGATAACAATAGAAATGAAAGCGATAGACGCTGGTCGGATAATCCCCATACCGTAGCAAAGGAACAATCAGCATAGCTCTGGAATAAAAGCGAATGGCCACCCGACTGCCATTTCATCTGTCTACTGCGCAACGAATGACTATCATCACCCAACGCGTATGACACAAACGAACGACTCTTGAGGTCATCTATCTGTAAATATTGTCGATAGCTTTGTATTGTATCGGGCGTAATCCACGCCTCGCGTTTCCCTGCAAGAGTCTTCGATAAAGCTTGATTCATATCCTGTACAATAGATGTTTCCGCACAATGATAGCTGTCAACACTTGCCCAAACTGCCGAGCAGACGAGTAGTAAAAAAACGATAACTGACGATATAGGTTTCATAAACTTGTATAATACAAAGTGATAGAAAGTTCCGATTTATAGTATGTTGCAAAGATAATATTTTATCTTATCAACACCAAGCAGTATAGAAGAAATATCAGATAAAATGGGAGTAATTTGCGTATATTTGCTGCGCAAACACAGTAGATGCGCAAAATTATACAGCAAAATTTGGGCATTAAACTAAAAAACACTATCTTTGCACCCACGATTGTCCTATGGTGTAATGGTAGCACTACAGTTTTTGGTTCTGTCAGTGGTGGTTCGAGTCCGCCTGGGACAACACAGAAAATCCGCGGATTCTTTATGAGTCTGCGGATTTTTCAGTTTAAGCTAATTCCTAAACTATAATAATAATGATTCTGAATCTCTCTAAACTCCGCAAAGCACTATTGCTTTTTGCAGCCCTTCAGCTTACCTCACTGAGCACAATGGCAACCAATCGTGACTCATTAGCACTGACTCCTCCAATGGGTTTTATGACCTGGAACAAATATAAGGAGGACATCAACGAACAGCTTATCCGACAAATTGCCGACAAGATGGCGGCTGATGGCTATGCTGAAGCTGGATATAAATACATCTTCATTGATGATGCATGGCAGGGAGGACGCGACAAACGCAATAACATTATCCCTGACCCTAAGAAGTTCCCAAGCGGAATAAAGGCACTCGCAGACTATGTTCACTCAAAGGGTTTGCTACTCGGAATCTACTCTGATGCCGCTCAGCTCACTTGTGCAGGCTACACTGCCAGCTACGGGTTTGAGGAACAAGACGCCAAAACCTTTGCACAATGGGGTATTGACTATCTGAAATACGACTACTGCCACGCACCTTCTGACAGTGCCGTTGCCCATAAACGCTATAAGAAGATGGCTGATGCACTACAGAATTCAGGTCGTAAGATTGCCTTGGGTGTCTGCGAATGGGGACAGCTGAACCCTGAGTTGTGGGCTCGTCAGGCTGGTGGTTCACTCTGGCGTGTGAGCTATGACGTGCGTGATATGTGGAAAGACATCGTGAAGCAGGGAGGTATGGGTATCATTGATATCATCGATATTACCGAACCACTTTATAAATACGCAGGACCAGGCTACTGGCTCGATATGGATATGCTCGTTGTTGGACTTGACGGAAAGGGCGGTCCATCAAGCGATTTAGGTGGTGTAGGCTGCACTTATACAGAATATCAGACACAGATGTCTATGTGGTGCATGTTCGCTTCGCCTTTAGCGGTGAGCCATGACATTCTGAACGAGAACGCAGAAACACGTCGCATCCTCCTCAATAAGGAGATTATTGCTATCAACCAAGACGCCCTTGGCGAGGCAGCCCATAGAGTTGACTTCCCTGGTGCATGCCGTGTCTACCTCAGAAACCTAAGCGGAAACCGTCAAGCTATTGCCATCATGAATCCTTCTGATACTCCTCAGCGTGTTCAGTTGCCACTTTCTATCCTCGGCAATGTGAAGGAATACAATTTCAGAGACGTATGGGAGCACAAGACAACACGTCAACGTAAGGCTTGGCAAGGAACCTTACAACCTCATGAGACAAAGGTTTTTACGGTTACAACACGCTAATCCGCAAAATCATTTGTAAAGAAAATCATTAAAAGATAACATCTTTTTATCTCTACAACTGGCACAGCATCTTCCTGCTGTGCCAGTTTTGTATTCCAAAAACATCCTTTTATTATCATTCTAAGCTATTATTTCACATCGTGTTATTGGTCCGCACCAATGGTGCGAACGGCAAACACCAATGGTGCGGATGCTTAGCACCAATAGTGCGGAGAATAAAACACCTTACAATTTGTTGTTGAGTATTAAAAATAACTCACACCTCAAATCAAGCTACAATTACCCTTTTCGGTAATCATCCCCTCTCCTTTCGGAGATGGGTCGGGGGTGAGGCTATCTTTCTTTTGGTAGGGGTTGAGGGATGAGGCTTCTATTTAAATTCCCCTATTCATTTGTTAATATCATGCTTTTTATCTATATTTGTACGTTGTAACAAATACAAATTAGATAAATTCAGCAAAATAAATGAAAGCAATAGAGATTCTTTTTCCCTGTCTTCTTTATGATGTTCCTCGGCTGGTTAGCTCATAGAAGAGGTTGGGTAACAGCAGGACAGAAACGAAGGAGCAAAGTCATTAGTATTTAACATTCTTTTTCCCGCTACTGTCTTTCACGTGCTTGTAAAAGCAGAGTTATCGACGAATTTCATTTAGAGATTCTCTTTTTAGATGCCGCTTGGATTCTTGTCTATCTGATAGGTAAGAGCATAGCAAAGCCCATTAGCGGTCGTTATGCTCGTTTGGCACCCTTCCTACTGATGACTTGTGAGGGAGGTGGCGTTGCTCACCCCTTTATATCGCATTGGTAGGAGCAGAACACGCAGTGAATATCGTTACCTTTGACGTTGCTGGTATCCTTATCAACTTTGGACTTGTACCAGCACTTGTCACCCGCCAGACATCAAAGGATGTGGCTTTTCTTGCCTATGGCAAAACGAATTATTACAGCCCCTTTCCATCGTTGCCGTTATCGTGGGTATTCTCGTTAATATGTCGGGCTTTGTACCAATGGCTGATGGAGAACGAACTTCACAGAATCTATGACGGTACGATGGATATGGCAATGACACCCATTGCGAGTATTATCCTCTTCACGCTCGGCTATGGTTTCCACCTGCGTGCAGCACAGCTCAAGCCACTTTTGGCATTGACAGTGGTGCGCCTTGTGCTGTGTGGGGCTATCGTAGGAGCCTTCTTCTTGCTGTTCCCAGAATTGATGGCTGTGAAGATATTCCTTGTTGGCGTACTGCTTTACTTTGCTTGTCCAACGGGATTCCCCGTACCGCTACAGATAGAAAGCCTATGCAAGGATGAGGGATGACGAAAGCTTTATGTCGGCTTTTATCTCCATCTTCATTGTGATAGCAATGATTGTTTACACATTGATTACATTGCTATTGATATAAATTTAAGGAGTTAAGGAGTGAAAGGGAGTTGAAAGGAGGTAAGACAATAGTTTTAATAGTAATATAAAATAATGGAGTTAAGGAGTGAATTTAAAAAACATGAACGATAACGTAAAGAGTCCATGGCCAGGACCAGCGGGAATGATTCCCGTAACAAGTGGCAAAAGCAGATGATGCAAATGTTTTTAACCGTAACTACTTGGATTCTATCCATGTTGAGATACTGCGTTATTGATGCCATTGAGCCATCATTGAAGACAGTTATCTTTGGCGAAGAGTTCGATTCACCAATTATGATGCCTGCCTTCTCGCATCTTAATAAGGTATTGAAAGACGGCAAGAAACCAATGTTAGAGTATGCTCGTGCAGCCAAAAAGCAGAATACAGTCAACTGGGTAGGTATGGAACCTAACGAGGAATATGCTGAAATTGCAGGTGAGGGAGCACGAACAGTGAGAATCATTAAGCCATTTGCTGACCATAGTATCATCCTTGATGAGATTCAGTTTGCTATCAAACATGGTGCAATAGCTGTCGGTGTAGACATTGACCACGTTCCTGGTACAGACGGGCGGTATGATGTTGTAGACGGTATTCCACTCGGTCCTGTCATGCTTTCAGACCTCAAAGAATACGTGAAGGCTGCTGGCTCAGTTCCATTCGTTGCCAAAGGTGTACTCTCTGTGCAGGATGCTTTGAAGTGTAAGGAGGCTGGCTGTGCTGCGATTGTAATCTCTCATCACCACGGACGTATTCCTTTCGGCATTGCTCCCGTGATGGTTCTGCCTAAGATTAAGGCAGCATTAGAGGGAAGCGGCATCGCAATCTTCGTTGACTGCTGGTATTGATACAGGCTACGATGCTTACAAAGCACTTGCATTAGGGGCTGATGCCGTAGCTGTGGGTAGAGGTATCCTCAAGCCATTGCTACAACAAGGAGCAGAAGGAGTTGAGGAAAAGGTACAAAAAATGAACGAACAACTTTCAGAGCTGATGATGTACACCTGCGTGAAAGATACTCGTTCATTCGATGCGTCTGTGCTTTATATCTAAAGAAATAGCATCTATAGTAGCTCACTTTTTCTATAGATGCTATTTTTTATATTTGCCTTTTAATCCTAATGGGTAGCCTTATAATAAAGGTTCTTGTTTAAAGAACGGGTTACCTCTGGATTTGAAGAAGGGTCGGAGATGGTTATACCTGAATAAGTTCGGATAGGCAGTACATCTCCACTACGACTGCGAACAGCGGTATAATATGATGGTGTATTGCCCTTCTCAGGAACAAGGAGGTTAAGTTGCTGATTGAATCTCGCCAACAGCAGTGGCTCGTTCTGCGCAATACTACGTACGTAATCACCCATATCATAGAACATTGAAGGGATATAACCATCCATACTCTGGAGGTTACTTTCCACAAATGGAGAGAGAGAAGCAGATGTATTAACCTCCTTCATGATGTTTACCATACCCTCAACCTGCGAACAATCAATTACACTGATTGTACCATAAGGATAAGGAGAACCGTTATACGTGTAGTTGCTATAGAAGTTAATAAAGGTGTTACAGATATTTCTATAGTTTGGATTCACCTTTGAAAGTTCATTCCACAGAAGTTTATAAGGCATACCGTATGCCATAATCTCTGTAGGACTTCCAATAATATGATTTGTTGCATTACGGAGTTCATAAGCAACTTCAATACCTGTCATATTACAGTCGTCGAAGAGAATGTACTGGAACTTACCTATACCTGAATCTTCGATACCTTTATCAAAGGCTGAGATATCTGTCTGATAAGCATCACCACCCAACCAACGCGTTGGAGGTCCAGCCATACCTGCCTCTCTATCAACTCCGAAAGGAGAAGCTACTAAGCGAGCACGGCGTGTACTTGGCTTACCAGGAATCCATCCCATACCATGACATCCGACTATCATTGAGTAATGCTTAGCTGGTGCTTCTTGTTTAACTCGCTTCAAGAGAGTTGTTATCCACTCTGCAGAATTTAGCTTTAAGCCTGCTAATGTATTGTTATAGATAGCCACAGTATCGTCTACACAGCGTCCATTCTGATACTTAACATTAATCAAAGCACCCTTATTCACCTTCGTAGAGATAAATATCATAAGTCTCTTGTTGCCAAGTCCACCCTGACTAACAATCGCACTCTTTATATCCTCTATGTTAGTTAAAAAGAATCCGTAAAGTCCTGAATCAGTCTCACTAACACCCGACCATGGCATATAAACAAAGATAGTATTCTCTACCTCGGCACCCGGTTGAGGTATTGGGTCTGGGTCTTCACGACTACAAGAGGTAAAAACAACAAGCATTGCCAGCTGTAAGAGAAGGAAGATTTTCTTCATAATCAATCTTTTTAAGTCCATAAATATCCTTAAAAGGGTTCTATGGGGGTGGTTAATTTAAAAGCCTTGCAACGCCACTCTGGGCGTAGTAAGGCTTTTCATAGTTATGTATTATAGTTCTGTAAATACTTACTTTACAATAATCAAAGAGTAGTTTTTCTTACCCTTCTGTACGAGAAGATACTTACCATCGATAAGGTCCTCGGCTGTTACAGGTTGGTCAAAAGCAGTAAGTTTTTCCTTGTTGAGTGCTACACCACCGCCCTTAACGAGCTTACGCATCTCACTCTTACTTGGGAAGATCTGCATACCTTCCTGATTGAAGACATCAACTGCAGGCTGTCCAAGTACATCCTTTGATACCTCATAATGTGGTACATCCTTGAAGACATCAGTAAAGGTCTGCTCGTCTAACTGCAACAAGTTCTCCTTTGTACTCTTACCAAAGAGGATGTTAGAGGCTGCTATCGCCATATCAAGGTCTTCCTGAGAGTGTACCATACGGGTAACCTCCTCTGCAAGACGATACTGAAGTGTACGACGACCTGGGTCTTGACGATGCTCTTCAACGAGACTATCAATAACATCCTTCTCCAAAGAAGTGAAGATCTTGATATACTTCTCGGCATCATCATCACTAACATTCAACCAGAACTGATAGAATGCGTATGGTGTTGTACGGTTGCGATCGAGCCATATATTACCGCTTTCAGTCTTACCAAACTTCTTACCATCCGCCTTTGTAATCAATGGACAAGTAAGGCAATATGTCTCAGTTTCGTTACCTAAAGTACGACGGATAAGCTCTGTACCAGTAGTCATATTACCCCACTGGTCATTACCACCTAACTGCAACTTCACACCAAACTTCTCATAGAGATAGAGGAAGTCGTAACCCTGCAGAAGCTGATAGGTGAACTCAGTAAAGCTTAGACCATCGCGACTCTCGCCACTCAAGCGCTTCTTCACACTATCCTTAGCCATCATGTAGTTGACAGTGATGTGCTTACCAACCAATCGAGCGAAGTCAAGGAAGGTGAAGTCCTTCATCCAGTCATAGTTATTAACCATCTCAGCCTTGTTAGGCTCGTTGCCATCAAAGTCGAGGAACTTACTAACCCTGCTTTCTGATAGCCTCTTGGTTATGGTAAAGTGTTTCTGTATCAAGGAGATTGCGCTCCTGACTCTTGCCTCGAAGGGTCACCAATCATACCTGTAGCACCACCAACAAGGAGGTAAGGCTTGTGTCCACAACGCTGCAAATGACGTAACATCATGATACCGCAAAGGTGTCCAATATGCAATGAGTCAGCAGTTGGGTCAGTACCCAAGTAAGCTGAAACCATTTCTTTCTGAAGCATTTCCTCAGTACCTGGCATCATCTGGAGCCAGCATACCACGCCAACGGAGTTCTTCTACAAAGTTCTTCATCTATATCTTTATACTTTAAGGAGTCAAGGGATTGAAGACTTTAAAAGCGTTCTGCCCTATCTTCATAAGCCTCAACTCTGTATTAATATTCTATTGTGAGCATCGTTAGGGCACTGGGTCATAACCACTACCGCCCCACGGATTGCATCTTAATATACGCCAAATTGTTAGAGCCAAACCCTTAAAAGGTCCATGCTTTAGGATAGCTTGCCTACCATACTCCGAACAAGAAGGAGTAAAGCGACAAGAAGGTGGCGTAAAAGGAGATATGAACTGACGATAAAAGAGTATCGGAAGTAGCAACAGCCACGATAAAACACGTGTAAAAAGACGCCATAGCTTAGCAAAAACATTATGAGATTGCTGCTCATGTGGTGTACTCTCGTTTCTCTCCTTCTCATCCATCATATCCGTTCTCCTATTCTTTGAAGCAGGTTAGAAACCCGCTGTTCTATTGTAACAGAATCTATCAATTCGTTTGAAAGCCATATAAAAGCTATCAACAACTGCTTATCTGTTTGTTCGTTCACACGGAGCGATGACAAAACTCTTTGTGCTTACGATAAGTCCTCACGCACCTGCCGTTTAACCCTATTGCGCTTTACGGCACGTTTGAAATGCTTCTTCGGAACACTGACCAACACCTGTACTTTCAACTCGATGACCGTTTCTTCTGATGCTGAAGTCTCCGACTTACAGTCAATTAGTCTGTAAACAGCCTTCAAAGGAATGCTGTCATCGCATGACTTCCACCAGTTCCAAAGAGCGTATTCTATGAGCTTCTTGCTACATAGACGTTCTCCTTTTTCAGTCTTTCTTCATGCTTTTTCCATTCCTTATCAGCCTTTATTTTACCGTATGTCCAGTAGCTGATGTCGGCTCCTCCCCATCCATTTAGATGAAGCAGAAGTCGTTATATTATTTATTCTTCTTCTTTCTCTAAGAAAGCACGCAATGCACCAGTCATAGAAAGGATACTCCTGAGATGGTGCTTGTAGGTCAAGTCTCAAAGCCTTGTGCCTCCACTCCTTCGCTGTGGCAGGACCAAAGGCAGCTATCTTGATATCACCCTGTTCAAAGTTAGGGATGTTCTCTTTCAAAGCCTTTACTCCTGTTGGACTGAAGAAGACAAGCATATCATAATCAAAGTTCTTAACTTCTTCTTTCCAGTTAAGCCATTGCTCACCGTGACGATACATCACACATTCCCTTGTGCTTGAGCTTATTTGCATCCAACAACTCGCTCAGGAGCCTCCGTATGTACAGAACTCTGCGGAACAAGGTACTTCTCAGTCTTATGCTTAGTCATTGTAGGGATAAGACTATCAATCTTTTCCCGTGTTACCAAAGAACACCTTACGTTTGCGGTACTGCACGTACTTCTGGATATAGAGAGCAATCGTTTTCAATCACACAGAAATACTTCATATCCTCAGGGATAGTAACACGCATTTCCTTAGCGAGATTAAAAATAATTGTCTACAGCATGACGAGAAGTAAACACCACAGCTGTATAATCCAACAGGTTTATCTTCTGCTGACGGAACTCTTTCGTTGAGAGTCCTTCGACCTTAAAGAAAAGGTCTGAAAACCAGTTCCACTCCTAAGTCTTCTGCTATGTCGTAATATGGCGACTTTTTCGCTTGACGGCTTTGGCCATGAAACCAAAGATCTTTTTATCATCGTGTCCCTAAAAAGTTTATTATCAAATAGTTATCTGCAATGAACAAAACGCCCCACAATACCATCAACGGCATCAATTCGAGGCGCACAAAAGTACAAAATTATTTGCAGACTGGCACCCATTCTCTTAAAAAGATGCTGTAACTCTTATAAAAAGCAAGCATTTTGACGCATAACATAACAATTAGTGTATAAATCAATGCTGCTTGGAGTGACAAAGAGAAGTAAACCAACAAGAGTACTATCGGGAACAACAAGACTCCTTCCAGAGAAGAAAGGAAGACTCTGCGTACGCCGCCATTGTCCATTATTTTTCCTATCAAAGAACACCCAGTTTACGAATCCATAGACCAGATACTTAAATAGGAAGTAAGCGACAAAAACGCCAAAAAGCATCCTATCGGCTTTCAGAGTTGTGATATCATTCGAGAGCCTACCGCCTCCCGAAATTACACACGAAGAAATATTAGAGAATACTGCCCAACAAAGATGTCTGTGCTATCAAGATAGTTTGAAAAGCTTATCTCTTCATTCGTTTTAACTACCGACTCCTTTACTACGACTAACACGGAAGAGCTCTTTATCTGTCGTTCTATGAAATTCCTCGATAGAGAAAACGCCACCATTGCCATCACAAAACAACCTAAGAGCAACGCTGCAATAACATTATCATTGCTTACAGCATAAGGTGCAAGGACACCCGCCACACCATCGGAATGAATGTTCTCACGCCCCAACTTGAAATACTTATTCCCTTTAAAGTAGCCTTCTTCTGCAAATTTGAAATCCGTCAGCTGAAACGTCTTCTGCTTTTTGGAGCGCAACAAGATAGACGAGTCAGTTTTCTGACCCGCCTTACCCACAGAATCGACATTCGCCTTCTTCCCTGCTGCCAATGTTGACTTCAACAGCAGAGACGGGCGAACTATGGAATCAGTTGTCGGCATTGTCTATTAGAGTCCGAATGTCTTTTTAATATCCTCTACACGCATCGAGCTTTTCCCAAGTGAAAAAGTTCAATATCAACCGTCTTAGTATCATGATAACGACTCGTCAGGTCTTCTGAACAACCTCATTCTGGCGTCCCATGGACCATAAGCAGCTGTCTCCAACACATTGGCTGACGAAGTTTCAGTGTCTTCTCACTAGCCTTTGGACGAAGGTCAAACAACTTCTTCACTCATCTCGCATATCTCGCCATCAGTAGCCTCTCACGTGTGAACGACCATAGGTATTCACATAAAACGCTAACAGGCTCAGCAACACCAATAGCGTAAAGCCAACCGTACGAGAATCTCATCACCACACCAGCTGCCACCATATTCTTTTGCGATATAGCGTGTTGCATAGGCCGCAGAACGGTCCACCTTACTTGAATCCTTACCAGAGAAGGCAGCACCACCACTGTGACCACCTTTACCGCCGTAAGTATCAACGATAATCTCACACGACCAGTCAAACCTAGTATCACCATGAGGACCACCAATCACGAACTTACCTGTTGGATTGACAAGATACTTGATATTGTCGTTGAACAAAAGCAAGTACTTTCTCCGATGCTATCTAGTGCTTACACGTGGCATAAGGATTTCAAGTACATCCTTATGAATCTGCTCAACCATCCTCCTTATCAGCCTTCAACTGTGCCTCACGTGAATCGTCAGCAGGCTTAATAAAGTCATCATGCTGTGTTGAAACAACGATAGTATCAATTCGCTGTGGGATATTATCATCGCTATACTCCACTGTCACCTGACTCTTAGAGTCTGGACGAAGATAAGTCATCTGCTTACCTTCCTTGCGGATGTCAGCGCAATCGTGGTCATAAAGAGGTGTGCCAAGTCGAGTGTCACAGGCATATAATTGTCTGTCTCGTTACATGCATAACCAAACATCATACCCTGATCACCAGCTCCTGATTCTCAGCATCACCATTGTCAACACCACGATTGATATCATCACTCTGCTCATGAATAGCAGAGAGACACCGCAAAGCTATTGCCATCAAACTGATACTCAGCCTTTGTATAACCGATTTTTGTTAATTGTCCTACGAGCAATTGTCTGAGGTCAACATATTCCTTAGACCTTACCTCACCCATAATCACTACCTGTCCCGTAGTGTTAAAAAGGTTTCTATAGCGCAACGTGCATCCTCGTCGTATGCCAAGAATTGGTCGAGCAATGCGTTGCTTATCTCGATCGGCAACCTTATCTGGGTGTCCCTCAGATACTGATTCCGATGAAACAAATATGCCATATATTTATCTACTTTTTATGTTTGTATTTATTACTAACTCTCTGTTTAAGTGTGCAAAAGTTACTGCAACTTAGCGGGATAACAAAATAAATAAGTAAGATTTATACATTATTGGGTGATAGATAGTGGGTGTTGGGTGATGAATGATGGGTGATAATGAACAGTAGACTGTGGGTGATGGGTGGTGAATGTTGGGTGGTGATGATTAGTAGTATTCGGTGTTTAAAAAGATGAATGATGAAGAAAATACAATCAAAGATTACCCCTTTCAAAAATCTACTTTTATTTGAGAAGTCAATAATTACATCGGAGCTATTTTAGCATTATTGTCGCATAATTTGCGACGATATAAACCTTAAATCGTCGCATAAAATGATTCTTCTGTTAAATGTGTGGACGCTTTTCGTATTGCTTTAACAGAAGAACCATAGCTACTCATTAAAACAAACACATGGCTACGACAGTCAACTATCTATCCTATTATTATTCTCTGTCATTAAAAATCTTTTCGTTTTAAGATTCTCGAAAATACAATTTCTTTTCTTTGAAAAATCTTAAAAGAAATAAATCTAACGGAATAGAAGGAATATGCGATTTTCGACTTGTTGATTTGCCCAAATGCAGATAACTTATCCTAATCTTAAAGTATTCTTAGCTGCAGAGGAAATCAGTGCAGAAAAAGGTATAACCGTGTTCTCCAGTAACAAAAAGATGAGTGATGACAACACAAATGCCGCTGCATTTGTAAATAAATATAGTAAAAACCTCAGCAATGGATATAATATAAGAACTCCGAAAGGGACGCCACAGATAGTTTCTGTGCAAAGTCGGATTTTGCCAAACGAGAGAATATATGTACCTTTGCATATGAGTTGGCACCTAACCCGTTTCGGTGTGTACACTCTCAGGTCTTAATCCAATGACCGGTATATAGTCCCAGTAATATTCAATCAACTGTGTACTTTTTTCAGGAATCGCATAGACAATGCAAAATGTCATTTACATCATTATTAAGTATAAGAAGGAATTTAAAATGAACAATTACAACAAACATTTATCCCACAGTCACCATAATCATGGCGACATGGATCATTCAAAACATGAGCACGGAAGCACGGAAGAACATGGAGACTATAAGGATCAACATCAAGAACATCATGCTGGGCATGATCGCAGCGGGCACAGTGGGCATGATCACAGCGGGCATAGTGGGCATGACCACCATCATCACGGAAACTTTAAGGAACTTTTCTTAAAGTCATTGCCACTAGGAATCATTATTATGCTCTTATCCCCTATACATGGATTTAAACTACCATTCCAGTTTACTTTTCCATATTATGATATTGTAGTAGCTATTTTTATCACTATATTAATTATTTATGGTGGACGTCCATTCTATCAAGGTGCAGATTGACGAATTTAAACACCTGGAATGATGGCACTCGTTTCTTTAGGTTTAAGTGTTTCATATTTATACAGTATTTATGCTGCGATCATTACCTACGTAACGGGTGAACACGTGATGGACTTTTCTTTGAATTTGCTTTCATTACTATTAATCATGCTATTAGGTCACTGGATTGGAGATGAAAGCTATTGAGAGAGAAGAGGAGACGCACAAGCAGCATTGGCTAAGTTAGTGCCGAAAGATGCTCACGTTGTATTAGAAGACGATTCAATTGAAACACGACCAGTTGCTGACTTAAAGATAGGTGATTTAATTCGTGTTCAAGCCGGAGAAAATGTGCCAGCAGACGGATTATCGAGCGTGGCGAATCACGTTTAAATGAAGCTCTTCTAACTGGGGAGTCAAAAGCAGTAAAAAAAGGCCCTGGCGATGAAGTAATCGGGGGCTCAACAAATGGAGAAGGGGTACTTTATATTAAAGTGCTTTGAGACAGGTCGATCAATCCTTTATCTCTCGCACAGACTTTAATTAGCCAAGCTCAAAGTCAGCCTTCCAGGGCAGAAAATATTGCGCAAAAAGGTTGCAGGGTGGCTCTTCTATATTGCTGTTATTGTCGCGCTAATTGCTTTTGTAGTGTGGATGATTATTGGAGATATCCCAACGGCAGTTATATTTACTATTACTACATTAGTTATTGCTTGTCCGCACGCATTGGGTCTGGCTATTCCATTGGTAACTGCCCGTAGCACAAGCTTAGGGGCTAGCCGTGGCTTACTAGTAAAAGACCGCCAAGCCTTAGAAATAGCTCAAGATGCAGATGTGATCATTTTTAGATAAAAACAGGTACTTTAACAACTGGTGAATTTAAAGTATTAGACGTAAAAACTCTTAATGACAAATATACAAAAGAGGAAATCATTGCCTTATTGGCAGGTATTGAAGGAGGATCTAGCCACCCAATTGCTCAATCAATTATAAGGTTCGCCGAGCAGCAAGGTATACGTCCAGCATCTTTTGATTCGATTGATGTGATTTCCGGTGCTGGAGTAGAGGGTAAAGCAGGTGGGCACCGTTACCAATTAATCAGTCAAAAAGCCTATGGACGTAATCTTGATATGGATATTCCAAAAGGAGCAACTCTTAGTGTCTTAGTAGAAAACGATGATGCCATTGGTGCTGTAGCTTTAGGGGACGAATTAAAACCAACGAGTAAAGAGTTAATTAAAGCTCTTAAAAAGAACAATATTCAACCAATTATGGCAACAGGTGATAATGAAAAAGCGGCTCAAGGCGCGGCAGAAGTTTTAGGGATTGAATATAGATCAAATCAATCTCCACAAGACAAATATGAGTTAGTTAAAACACTTAAAGATGAAGGAAAGAAAGTTATCATGGTAGGTGATGGTGTAAATGATGCTCCTTCTCTTGCCTTAGCAGATGTTGGTATAGCTATAGGTGCTGGAACTCAAGTTGCATTGGATTCAGCTGATGTCATATTGACTCAATCCGATCCAGGAGATATTGAATCATTCATTGAATTAGCACACAAAACAACTCGTAAAATGAAACAAAACCTATTTTGGGGAGCTGGTTATAACTTTATAGCTATCCCTCTAGCTGCGGAATTTTGGCTCCTATTGGTATCACATTAAAGCCCCTGCATTAGGAGGAATCCTAATGTTCGTGTCAACAGTCATCGTCGCCATTAATGCTATGTTATTACGTTTAGATCCAAAAAATAACGGTTAACAGATCGAATGATTGAAACTCCTTAAAGTATCAAGATACAATAGTTTTACAGGAGAAAAAGAGATGTAAGTAATGGCTCTTTGTAAAATCGTGTTGGTAGAAGTAGACGATTTTTCTACCAACACGATTTTTAATTTATTATAAAACTGATTTCTTTTAAAATCCTATAAGCCATTGATTTTATAAGTTTTATAGCTTGTTATTCTATTTTCTTGACATCAATACTACAGTCTCCACGTGCATTGTCTGAGGATCGTGTCTACCACCTTGATTTTTCTAGTGCAGACAAGAGGTTTGAAAAACATTACATAATTTCAAAAGAAAAACATCTATAACTTACGGCAAAAACACATATAAGAAGCGAGGTTTGCAATAAAACAGAAAGTCAAGCAGTTACCAAGTAGTAAAGTAAAAGTTGCTCAATAGGACTTCAAAGGGCGTTAATAAGAGCCTTAAAGAGCATCTTTTGCAACCCAAAAGGGCGTCTTTTAGAAGCCAAAAGAGCATGTTTTGGATTTGAGTTACACGAAAATAATTTACAAACATAATTTAACAAGGGAATAAAGCAAGTTGTAGATGACAGATAGACATCGCACCTAATTACATTTATCATGTAGTTTATCCCCCTTTATAAAACCATCGTATTGGAGGTAAGCTTACCATGTATGTGGATTAATCTCATTCTATTAACAATCTACACATTTAACGGAAGAGCCACATATTGGGTGGTAATGAACAGCAGATATTGGGTGTTAAATGATGGAGAATGACGATATAGCTATCCCTACATTTTTCTCCAAGAACGTCGCAAAATATGCGTTATTTGAGAATTTATTTGGAGTTTCGGCATTATTTATATTTTTTGTCGCATAATTTGCGACGATACAAGATGCATAATTGTCGCATAAATGATATAAAAAGATGATGTATATACACGAAAGAGACAATTGGACTGACTTCCGTTGGGACACTTCAAAGGTGGAACTACTCCAAGAAGAGATATTCCGTAAACAGGGTTTGCTTTACGGGAGATTGGCTTCACTGCGCTTTGACAGCAAAAATACATGCTATGGCAGAGAACCCACTTATGATATAGTGTATTCTTCAGAAGTTGAAGGTATCCGCCTCAATGCATCAGGTCCGTTCTTCCACAGCAAGAAAAACTTGGGATTGAGAACGTAAAACATACTGCACTCATCTCACTATGTTGACTCTGTTGTCAACGTAATGCTCGAAGTCTCGTACAGCATTATGATATGATTCTCACAAAAGAAAGATTATATGCTTGGCAAGCTGCATTCTTCCCTTCTGGCTACAGTGAAGGTAGTCAGATAGAGATTGGACAGTATCGAACAAACGAAGAGCATATAGTTAGTGGAATGTTTGGACGCGAGAAAATTCACTATATTGCTCCTTCTCCAGCCCGTATTGAAGAAGAAATGCAAAAGTTCCTCAGATGGTTTAATAAAGAAGAACCTGTAAGTAGTGTCATACGTTCTGCCATTGCTCATTTCTGGTTTGTAAGCATTCATCCATTTGAAGATGGAAACGGACGATTAGCACGTATTCTTTTCAGATATGCTCTTGGCACGTGGCGAGAAAAGTAGGTTCCGTTTCTACAATATTTCATCACAGATAAACAAGGATAAGAAGCACTACTATGACATTCTCGAACGTATGCAGCATGGAGATGGCGACGTTACGGAGTGGTTAGTGTGTATATGCAGAAATTGGTGGATGCACTTTGACGAGTCTGGTGCCACCATCACAACAATCTTAAACAAGAGTTTCTTCTGGCAGAAAGCATCGGCTGTACCCATGCGACAGAACGACAAAACACAAATGCTCAATCTATTTCTTGACGCGCTAGCGAGGCAAAAATAACATCAAAGACATGGGCAACATTAGCAAAATGTTCGAAGGACACTGCTATTCGTGACATCCAAGATCTTGTTGACAAGAATATCCTTGTAGAAAGTATACCTGGCGCAAAAACGCCCAAGCTATTCCATCGTTTATGACAAAGAAGATTTAACTCAATTCTTCACGGACGTGAACATAACAGAGGAAAAATGGTACCATATCTTCATGCTTTATTTAAGACTAAGCAGTTCTATACACGAAAGAGTTACAAAGCTTGACGCTGACCGTTATCAGAAAGGTGATTTGTTATTGAATGATTTACTCAATAAATACTGTTCGTATATGATTGCCGACAATAAAGACTGATGACTCTCACCTATGCTAATGAAGTATATAAATACAAAGAATATGATAGTTCCGTGTGCATAAAAAGTAGACATCGTAAAATCGACAGGTTCTACAAGCATTTTATCGACTAGAAGAGAGTCCATTTGCCAGAAATGACAAATGGACTCTCTTCTTTTAAAATGATAAAAAGCTATCTCCTACAAATTCTTTTCATGAAGAAAAAGATTTATTTACATGAAGAGAAATATTTATTTTTCACGACAAAAATATTTATTTTCATGAAATAATTCGCAGTTAGTAGTTGTTGAAAGAAAAAGGACCCATGAGGAGTCCTTTTTCAAACATAGAATACGTATTATTTCGCTGGTGTCATCACAACCTCAGCATGGTTACCTGCTGCCACAATCTGCTCTAAGTGAGCAGCAAGTTTAGCTGGAGTAAGCGACTCAACTGTCTTCTTATAGTTGGTAGTGAAGTCTCACACCTGACCAAATATAGTCGTCGAGAATACCCATCCAATAGCCGTTGTTCTTAGCAGCAAGGTCTGCATTCTTCAGCATCAAGTCCTTCACCTTCTGAACCTTGTCGGCATCCATCTTCACTGTATTATCCTTCATGCCCTCAGCAAGGAGTTTAACAGCAAGGTCAGCCTTCTCTGGGTCCATCGGACAGTAGCCCTGAACGATAGCCACAGCCTCATTACCAAGACGACGTAACTTACCGCTTGCGCTTACAGAATCAAGCAGCACTGGCATCTTCACGAATGCTCTTCAAGTAAAACCATAGAGAGCACCTGAGCTGCTGCGTCAGTAAGAATATCGCCCTCAAAGGGTATAAGCCATTGGAGCATGCCAGAACTCAAAAAGCAATTGCCTTTGGTGTTTCGACTTACGAGTGAACTTGTTTTGCAAACCTTACCATTCACATAGCTTGGAACTTCCTTCCAGTTCTCAGCCTTGCCCTCTTGGCAGAGATGCAATGTACTTCTCAATCAATGGGCGGAGTGTAGCCTCATCAAAGTTACCTACAAAGTAGTAAACGAACTGCCCTGGATTAGCAAAACGCTCTTTCCAAATCTGCAAGATACGATCGTAGCTTACATTCTTCAATGTGTCTAATGTCATTGGAGCGAAACGTGCTTCATGACCGTAGATAGTGTTGCTGAGCGAATCACCAAACACACTCTCAGGTGAGAGGTCTTTGTTTTTCAGTGCTAACTCCATCTGTGCCATCATTGCCTTGTAAGAATCCTCATCCTTAGCAATATTGGTAAAGTTAAGGTAAAGCAACTGCATCATAGTCTCGATATCCTTTGAACACATGAACCAGCTAATGACTGGTAGTAGCTTGACATGCTGCAGCCCATGGCAGCTTCTGTTTACCAGAGAGTGCCTTCTGTAATTCCTGACGTGAGAAATTACCCAAAACCACTATAACCAAGAACAGCATCAAAGAGTTGCAAGTTACTGAAATCAGCCTTTACCATAGAGGCCCCCACTGCCCTTAGCTGATGCCTGGAACTGAATTTCATTGTCCTGAAAATCGGTCTTCTTCAGGATGACACGTACACCATTGCTCAGTGTCAACTCCTTATAACCAAGCACCTTATTCTCCTTCTCACCAACAATCTTACCCAGCCTTAGGGGAGCTTCTTCTCGTCGAGCAGTGGTTCCTGCTTTTACGTTGTCAACGTATGGTTCAATCTTCTCAGCACGTACTTTACTGATTGTCTGTGCCATCTGAGCCTCTGTTGCAAGTAGCACCAGCCTTCTCCTGTGCGAAGATATAAGCTACGAAGTTACTATCCTTATCCGTGATGAGTTCCTGTGCACTATGCTGATAACGTCAACGTTCAATGCGAGTATCTCAACCAACTGTCTCATAATCTGATAATCATCCTCCTTGCTTTGGGATTGGTTCGTTAGCAAGATAGCGATCACGGAGTTCATCGCCATATTGTGCGTTCTTCACCTTATTGCGGTTGACGTAAGCTGACTCAATTTGAGAGAGGTATTCAGACTTCATACGGTCGTACTCGCCTGCTGTAAAACCATAAAGACGAACACGCTGTGCCTCACGATAGATAGCAGCAAGAGTCTCAAGATCCTTACCTTCCTTAGCATCAGCAGCCATATTGAAGGCTGCCTTAGGCTTTGAAAGCATATAATCGCCATCGTAAGAATAAGCACCAGTGAAAGGACAGTCAGCCTTCTGAGCCAACTCGAGAGTCGCTGATTGAGCATCATGGTGATGATATTCTTTTGCATAAGAGTCTACATAGTAGTACATATCGCCCTTCTGTGAATCAGGAAAGCGTCATGCTCATGCAGAAACCTACCTGACTGTAAGGCATCTCCTTATCCTTACCAAACACGTAGATAGCATCCTTGGTGTCTGGAACAACTTCCTCTACCACCTGTGCAGCATTAGCAGGAACAGTAGAGTTTGCCCAAACCTTCTTAATCTCATTCTCAGTGTGGTCTACATCAATATCACCAACAACGATGATACACTGATTATCTGGACGATACCACTTTTGTAATAGTCGCGGAGGTCCTGATAAGGGAACTTGTCAACAATACTCATCAAACCGATTGGCATACGATGACCATACTTTTGAGTTAGGATAGAACTTAGGCAAAACGTCATCATAGATCTGCATCACTGGTGTACGGCGCAACTGCCACTCCTGATGAATAACGCCACGTTCCTTGTCAATCTCCTTGTCAGCAAGTACAAGGCCGTTTGACCAGTCCTAAGAATCAACAGACAAGAGTCAAGTGCTGTCTGACGAGTTGTTGGAACGTCACAGATACGATAGACAGTCTGGTCGATACTGGTGTAAGCATTCTGTTGCTACCGAACTCCACACCAAGTGAACGGGTAAATTCGAGGAGCGTTGAGTCAGGAAATGCTCTGAACCATTGAATGCCATGTGCCTGCAAGGAAGTGAGCCAAACCACGCTGATTATCATTCTCTTTGAATAGAACCAACACGCTGCGCAATGTAAAATTGGCTACGTGCTCTGGCCATTCATTGTGAAGGATGTAGTAAGTTAAGCCATTGCTGAGCTTACCTTGTCTTTACATTCTTATTCACAGGATAGGACCCATCTGCTGTGCAGAGGCCATACCAGTGACAAAAAGTAAGACGATTAAGAATAAATGTTTGATTTTCATCTTAAACGTTGTTTTGTAATTTAATATTAGTTTTATGGCGCAAAGATACATAAAAATCCGTTACGCAATCCGATATTTTTATATCTTAACAAACCCAAATCGTTCATTAGAGCCTAAACATATTTTTGTTTTTATTATCGAGCAGATTGTTTGGTTTTGGAAACGCAGGCGTAGCGGGCTACGTCAAGTTACAAAGAGACGAGACAAGATGCCGATAAGAAAATAAAAAGATGTTAGGAAACAATACCATAGTAATAAGAACAATACATATTGCGCATCTAACGATCGATTTGGGTTAAAGTATCAATAAAGATTATTCTGTCAATAAATCCATCTGCTGACGCTCGTTATACTGATATTACGGGGTGATGTTCAGAGTATTTCCTGTCGTAGTGTTGAGGTGTCAATATGGGTATAAATCTCTGTTGTTCCGATACTTTTCATGTCCCAACATTGCCTGAATAGCACGTAAGTCGGCACCACCTTCGAGCAAGGAGGTGGCAAAGGAGTGGCGAAGGGTGTGTGGAGAAATTGTTTTCTTTGATACCAGCTCAACCGCATATCGCTTAATCATAATAAGAATCATCGTACGCGTAAGATGGTGCCCACGACGATTAAGAAAGACATAATCCTCCTCTCGGGTTTGATTTTTCATCACATTACGGTCGGCAAACCAATAGTTTAGCTCGTCTAAGGCACGCGGTGAGATAGGAACTAAACGTTCCTTCGAACCTTTACCCATCACTCGGATATACTGTTCTTCAATATATAGGTTGGAAAGTTTTAGGTTGGTGAGTTCTGACACACGCAGTCCACAAGAAAAACAAGACCTCAATAATAGCACGGTTGCTGGTGTCCCTCCCACTTTGACAGGTCTATTGCCTGCTCTAAGAGGTCTACTTCTGCTGTGGGAAAAGAACCTCTGGTAGGTGGTCAGGTTGCTTTTGGCGACTCTAACAACTCAGTCGGGTCTACTTCCAACAACCATCAATCAACGAGGAAAACGATAGAACTGACGCACCCACTGAGAATGCGTGCCAAAGAGCGAGGACCAATGCCATGTCGGAGATAAAGGCTGCAAAGTGTTCTAAATCTTCTAACTTCACATCCAACACATCAACCTGTTCCACAGCAAGATAGCGCAAGAGCTTATCCACATCACGCATATAAGCATCCAACGTATTAGCGAGTAGCCTTTCTCAACTCAGATAACGACGGTAATCGGCTGACAATATCCTTTGAATTCTTGCCTGTTTCCATTTAATTTCTTATTTTTGCATACTGCAATTTACATGCAAAGATACATCAAAATGATATTTTGAGAAGAAAAGAGATATGAAAGTAATCATTATTAATGGTCCCAACTTGAACCCTGTTAGGGTACGTGAACCTGAAATATACGGTAGTATGTCTATGGAAACCTTCTTTTTCACAATTGCGTGAAAGCTATCCTAACTGTACCATTGACTATTACCAAAGTAATATGAGGGCGAACTCATCAACAAGCTACAAGAGATTGGCTTCGTCATGATGGCATTATCCTCAATGCTGGAGCTTATACGCATACAAGTATTGCGCTTTTTGATTGTATTCGTTCTCATAAAACACCAGTGATTGAGGTGCATATCAGTAATGTTAACGACCGTGAGGACTTCCGTCGACACTCTATGATTGCCGCTGCTTGCAAAAGGGTACTATTCAAGGTTTTGGTCTTAACTAGCTACAGATTGGCGATAGAAGCATTGTCACTCCTATAACCTTTCAACACTCATCATCACTACTCATCACCCATGCCAACAACCAACACCTATACTTCCCTCACCGATGAGGCGGGCTGCGATGCCTATCTTTGCCTCGCATATCGACCCAGAAGGCGATTATCTTTACCGCCTTTATCGTGCCACAAATATCCATACCATTCACGGACGTATGGCAAGTGGGCATCTGCAGGGGCGTCTCCTGAAGATGCTTGTACAAATGATACGTCCTAAGAATAGTTCTTGAAGTGGGTACTTTCAGTGGCTATTCGGCTATCTGTATGGCAGAGGGATTGAGGAAAATGGCAAACTCTATACCTTTTGAAATCAATGACGAGATGGAGGATTTCACTCGTCCTTGGATTGAAGGATCGCCTGTTGCCGACAAGATTGACTTTCGTATCGGTGACGCTGCAGAAGAGGCTCCAAAGTTGGGGATTCTATTTGATATGGCTTTCGTCGATGGTGACAAACGCTATTATACGGAGGTATATGAGAAGTTGTTGCCCATCATCCGGCCTGGTGGCTATATCCTCGCTGACAACACACTGTGGGATTGGCACGTCATTGACCCTGCCTACGACCACGACCAACAAACAATTGGTATTCGCCGTTTCAATGACTTTATTGCTAAAGACGACCGAATCGAAAAGGTTATTCTCCCACTACGCGATGGGTTAACGCTGATTAGGAAGAAATAAAAGTATCAACAAGTAGGCTCCCTTCCCCTGCCCCCTCCCCCATAGGGAGGGGAGTGATTACCGCAAAGGGATAACTTTAACGATTTTATAATCCATTCGTTGCATTCGTTCTCATAACCGATAGCAATTTGTTTAGCCCTCAACACCACTGGTGCTTACCATCCGCACCACACGTGCGGGGCGTTCGCACAACATGTGCGGAGCCTCAACACCAAACATAAAAAGCCAACTTCCATCCCCGAAACATCCGCATTTCATCACCACCTAACATCCAACACCCATCACCCCACCCACACTTCAACATAAAAAGTTTGTGGGTTTTTCAAACTTTCAGTACCTTTGCAGGATAAAACAATAAATAGATAAGACAATGCAAGAGACAAGACAAAACCGCATATCACGCCTCCTTCAGAAGGAGTTAGCAAGTATTTTCCAGACACAGACACGCATGATGCATGGTGTTTTGGTTAGTGTAACACGTGTAAAGGTGAGCCCAGACCTCAGTATCTGTACCGCCTACCTCAGTATTTTCCCATCTGAAAAGGGAGACGAAATACTGAAAAATATCAATGCCAATGAGAAGACTATCCGCTACGACTTAGGTCAGCGTGTGCATAACCAGCTGCGCATCATCCCTGAGCTTCGCTTCTTCATTGACGACTCGCTCGACTACTTGGAGCGCATTGATGAGTTACTAAAGAAGTAGGAGATGGGTGATGGGGGTTGAATGTTGGGTGTTGATGATTTCTATAAAGTGCATTAACACTCCACAAACCATCAACACCCATCACTTAACACCTAACACCCAACACATCATCACCCAACATTCAACACCCAACACCCATCATGAACTTCCCTTTTTACATTGCCCGCCGTTACCTCTTCTCAAAGAAGAGTACACATGCTATTAACGTTATCAGCCTCATCTCCGTACTCGGTGTGTCTGTGGCAACAATGGCATTGGTCGTTGTATTGATGGGATTTAATGGATTCTCAGACCTTGTAGCATCCTTCTTCACCAACTTCGATCCACAAATTAAGATTGAAGCAGCAAAAGGTAAGGCTATATCGGCTAACGATCCCTTACTTTTAAAGGTCAAAAAACTACCTTCAGTAGAAGTGGCTACAGAATGCGTAGAGGACCAAGCATTGGCAGTCTATCATGACAAACAAGCTATGGTCAATGTTAAGGGTGTGGAGGATAACTTCGACTCGCTAACACATATCAGCAATATTCTATATGGTGAGGGCGATTTTAGACTTCATACAGCCAATCTGCAATATGGCGTTCTCGGTATTAGATTGGCACAAGACCTCGGTACAGGAGTTGCATGGCCAGACTACTTACACATCTATGCGCCCCAACGTGAAGGACAGTATGATACTTCTAATCCAACAGATGCTTTCGTAAAAGACTCTTTGATATCTCCGGGGGTACTCTTTCATGTAAAGCAGTTGAAGTATGATAAAGGATATATTATTACCTCTCTCGACTTTGCACGTCGTATCTTCAACCGACAGGGAGAGATTACCTCACTTGAATTACGCATGAAGCCGGGTGTCGACATTGACAAAGCTAAGGACGAAATACAAACCCTTCTCGGTGACAATTACAAGGTATTAGACCGCTATGAGCAGCAAGCTGACACGTTTAATATCATGCGCATTGAGAAGCTCTTTGCCTACGTTTTCCTCACGTTTATCCTTATGGTGGCGTGCTTTAACATCATTGGTTCGCTCTCTATGCTCATCATTGACAAGAAGAATGACGTTATTACCCTGCGCAACCTCGGTGCAACAGATAGTCAGATACGTCGTATCTTCCTCTTTGAAGGTAGAATGATTTCTGCTGCTGGTGCTGTTATCGGTATTGCACTCGGCTTATTACTTTGCTGGTTACAGCAGACATACGGTCTTGTACAGCTCGGTGATCAAGCAGGAAACTTTGTTGTCAATGCCTATCCTATTAGCGTTCATCCCGAAGATATCATCACAATCTTCCTCACAGTTATCCTTGTTGGCTGGCTTTCTGTGTGGTATCCCGTACGTTATATGAGTCGTAAACTGACGAGGGATTAAGCTATCCCTCGCCTATCGACTAACAACTATAAACCTAAACAATATGACTGAAAACCTAAACGACAAAATTATTATCTACCAAAGTGAAGATGGTAAGACCCAACTTGATGTGAAGTTGGAAGGAGAGACCGTGTGGCTAAACACAAAACAAATGGCAGAACTCTTCGATAAAGAAGAATCAAACATTCGAAGACACGTAAACAATGTTTTTAAAGAAGCAGAACTAACACGAGAGAATAACGTGCATTTTCTGCACGTTAATGGTGTTAAAAAACCTGTCCCATTTTATACTCTTGATGTTATTATATCCATTGGTTACCGTGTACATAGCCACAGAGGGGTACGTTTCCGCCAATGGGCAAACTCTGTTCTTAAGCAATATCTTGTCAAAGGCTATGCTATCAACGAGAACATTCGCAAACATCAGATAGCAGAACTGCGCCAACTCATACAAGTATTAGGCAGAGCCATCCAGCAACAACCCGCAAAGACGACGGACGAAAAGCAATGCACTCTTTGATGTTGTGGTAGACTATACCTACGCACTCGACACACTCGACAACTATGATTACCAACGATTACATATCGCCAAAAACTACCAAAGAAGAACCTTTCCATGCCACATACGAGAATGCTATGCACGAGATAGATATGCTTCGACAGAAGTTTGGTGGTTCTGTACTCTTTGGTAATGAGAAGGATGAGTCCTTCAAAAGTTCTATCGGACAAATCTATCAGACCTTTGATGGCACAGAACTATATCCGAGCGTGGAGGAGAAAGCAGCTATGCTTCTCTATCTTGTCACAAAGAATCACTCGTTCAGTGATGGAAATAAGCGCATTGCAGCCACCCTCTTCCTATGGTTTATGAACAACAATGCCATCCTCTATCGTCCTGATGGCACCAAACGAATTGCTGACAACACCCTCGTTGCCCTCACCCTAATGATTGCCGAGAGCAAAACAGAGGAAAAGGATATAATGGTAAAGGTAGTGGTGAACCTTATCAACCAAGCCAATTAACCTGCATTGCTATAAACTTTTCGTAGACAGATAGTAGTATTTCGGAAAATAATTCATATATTTGTCGTGAATATAATGAACAAAGTATGTCAAGAGAGGAAACAAATCAAATACGCTACATCGTCGCTTTAATAGCAGAATTTGCCAAGAAATTTAATCTTGGTCAGCGACAGGCATACAATTACCTTAAGCGTTTTAAGGGAATAGACTACTTGATGTCCTTTTATGATGTTCTGCACACACAGTCCTTTGAGGATGCTATTCATGACATTTCTATCATCTGTCAGAGGAATGGCGGTGCACTAAAATGATAAAGCCTATGATTCTCTATCATGGTTCTAATATTGATATTGACAAGATTGATCTTACAAAGTCCAAACCATACAAGGACTTTGGCAAAGGCTTTTATCTGTCAGCCGACAAGCAGCAGGCACAACGCATGGCAGAACAAAGAACATCAATCTTACTTGAAGGAAAGCCTACACTCAATAAATACCAATTTGATGAGACAATACTTGATGATAACAGCTTAAAGATTCTGCGCTTTGAAAAATACAGCAAGGAATGGGCTAATTTTGTTCTTAAGAACAGAGACATCAACATAGAACAACCTTGCCATAACTATGATATTGTTTATGGACCTATCGCTGATGATGGTGTAACCTTTCAACTACGACGATATAAAACAGGGATGATAAGTCTGGAACAACTCGTCAACGAACTGAAGTACTCATAAGGTATAACATTTCAATATTACTTCCGAACTGAATTAGCAATATCAAAACTAAAGAAATTATGAAACTAACTGACGAACAGATTGATATGATGAAAGAGGATGTATGTGCAGAACTTATAGCCTTATTGATGAAGGACAGACATTGTACTATGTCCGAAGTTTATTGATATGTCTCTATAACCTGACACTTACAGCCGTATTCAGGACCAATCAACAGGATTGTATTATCAAAAGTCCGGGCTATACATACGCTTTTCTACAACAGGAATTATTGACGGTGACTATCGAAGGAAATGTTGTCTAAAGAAACACAGAACAAAGCGTAAAGTTTTATGATATAAAGCTAATTGCTGACTTTTTCACCCTAAACTAATAAAATTATAGTATAGAACATATCACTGATAAATTTATATATTTGCAACAGAGTATCAAAAAGCACAAGCCAATGAGTTGGACAAGAAGTGCCAATTACTAATTATAACACAAAAACGAGACAATGAAAAAGACTATTACAATCGCACTTCTTACTGCAGCAGTAATAGGTGCAACATCTTTTTTTTCATCATGCAGTAACAAAAACGATGATGACTTGATTATTGACGGCTGGCCAGATCCTGTAACAATTGACCTTTCAAAGGTATTCACTAATGGCATACCTAAAGAGGCGATAGTATGACTATCCAAACAGATGACAGAGGATTGGGTTAGCAGGTATTCAGACTAGGTGATGAAACGGTATTCTTTCAACATGCAATAACACAAAAACACGTGCTATTGTAATCCCAAATGTCTTCATGAAAGTAGAATGTAATGGAGATACAACGTTCTACAGAATGTATCTGAACCACAACGGTTTTGTTAGAGAATGCATGATACAGCAAAAGGGAAATACAAAGGAAGATACATGGAGGTTCACTTATAACGATAATGACCAACTAATTAATATAATCCATTCAGCAGATGACTCACAAAGAATTTACTTGACTTATAAAGATAGCAAATATCTCTGAAATAGAGACAAAACTATCGTCCTGGCCAAACAACAACAAGAGATACTTGCAGAAAGTTGCTTATCGTCAACTGCCACCCTACTCCTCTAGTGAATAAGGGTAACATTTATGCTCTTTCAACACAACGTTTGCGTATTGACATTGGCGCAATGAAATACGCCTACTATGCAGGATTGTTGAAAAGCAACCAAGAACTTGCCTGTACAGCTTATTAATAAGAGCAGCAACAAAACCAACTTTACATGGATTTCAATAGTAATGGCTTCCTAAACTGCAATGACAAGCGGTAGCCATCAACACAAGTTCGATGGTAAAAAGTATTTTATATCATTACATATATGTATCATCCCCTCTATAAAGTACACTCGAAAGTAAATCAATTGGGGTTACTTTTCAAACCATAGCTCTCAGATCATACCCCCACTGGTCTGAGAGCTTTTCTTTACCCTCTACCTACCCATCCCAAATCTACACCCACGCAAAAATAGCACATACAGACATTACTACATAGCTTATACTGCCAAGCAAACCATTGAAACAGTAGCTTACAGATGAATCACGAATTATTTTCATGAAAAGAAAATATTTTTCTTCATGAAAAGAAATATTTATTTTCACGTGACACTTTTTCTTTCTGTGAAAAGAATTCTGCCTAAGCTCAAAAGTATGTGATTATAGAGACTCGTTTCACACACTAACGGCTCACGGAAAAGATGATTATTAACCCTTATTACAAACGTAAAGCGACTGTAAATTACAAACTATTAAGAACAAGCGGTAAACTCTGCACAACGTAAAGCACCAAGAATCAAAATTTAATAAGAAAGAAGTCACAGGAATAGAGAGAATCTGTCAGCATATCCAACAAGTTGCTACCGCTTAAAGCAGCCGACATTCTCGGTACTATCTCGGCATTAAAAACAGAATTAGTAGAGGAGCTGAGGGAATACGGTTCATCTGCCGGGCATTGATTCTTCACTTGCTCCTTAAGGCGACATGTACGAAGACCCTAAGACGCATCGTCACCATTCGTAATGTTGCTGTGCACAAAATTAGATTCCGCCCCGATATGACTTTTTCACGAAAGTTGTTAGGAAAGATGGATTTTGAAAACAAACCCATAAAAGACGGTACATCCACACTTCCTATAAAATCAGTCGTTAACGCTGCACCCAAAAAGAGTTGTTTGCTAGAGAGTCCGATAATCACCGTTAACGACCTCCGTCGCCGTTCGAACCTTTCACAACCTACGCCTCATCAACTTACAGCACAGTTAGAACGTGAAAAGAAGATTATCAATATCGGTTCACGCTATCGCAAAATATATAAAAAGCGTGCAGAAGGCGGTAAACAAATGGTAAAACATATCGAGGGAAAAGGCACATTACCATTGTAAATTAGATTGCCCAGCGATAATTCAATGGCATATAATGATGAGTGCCATCTCCCAATACTTTACAGCATTTAGGAAATGGCTTTTTATTATAGATTAGTCCCTAGACTGTTCTTATCTCAATCCACTTCTTACATAAGAGAAGTCCTCACGATGTGGCAGAGGTCGTTCTTAGGATACACATGAACAGTGTACTTGAAAGCACCTGCTACAGTTGCACCAAAAGTAGCCTCGAAGGTATAGCGTGATTACCTCTGTCTTCACCATCTTGAATGGATTACCTTGTGATGTTTACGTCATCAACAGGTGTATTCTTCAAGAACACCAACTCAAGACCCACTGCATCGTTCAAGCCCTGCTCGATCGATTGTGTAAGTAACCTTAATCTTAAGGACCTGTGCAATATCCTGCAGTGCATCCTCATCCTTTGAAACAACATAGATGTGTCCCAACGCTCAGCAACAGACCTTCCAAAGAGCAATTTCTATAAGTTTATTGTCATTAGCCTCGAGCTTATGAGAACGCTTAGCCTGACTCTCATAGAACTTGTCATAGTAGTCATCAGCTGACGCTCATTGTATAGTGAGGAGCTGATAGTAGTGATAGAGTTCTTCACAACCTTACCCAGTCCTCTGAGTAGCCCTTCTTAGCATCCTTATTGAAGCAAAGAGGTAATACGTTCTCGAGAGACCGTAGATAGTTGCTGCATCGGTTTCCATCCTGATAGCCCTGGTTCTGATAGGTGCGCCTTCAATGGGCGCCCATCCTGCACCTCGCGGTAGCCTCAACCCACGCTAGCCATCGAGTACTGAGAGGTTTACAACACCATCTCATCTCCTTCTCACCAGATGTACCACTTGCCTCGAGGATGAGTTGGTGTATTCATCCAGATATCAACACCAGATACGAGATCGACGAGCTAACTGCATATCGTAGTCCCCGGCGAAGATAATCTTACCGAGAACGTGCATACGGAAATCTAAAAGATACGCTTGATAAGTCCCCTGACCTGCGCCATCAGCTGGTGAGTTTTACCTGAGAAGAAGAACAGAACAGGACGCTCTGTTGCTTTTACAATCTTCCAAACGCTCAAGGTCAGTGAAGAGCAAGTGTCACGCTTATAGGTTGCAAAGCGACGCAGAAACCAATCATCAATGCATTAGGGTTGATATGTTCAAGGATAGAAACCACCTTAGCTGGATCACCCTTGCACAGGAGCCACTCGCTTAGTGAACTTATCACGGATATACTTTGATAAGCTCCTGCTCCACGCTCATACGTGTCTCCCCAGATTTCTGCATCTGGAACATTGTAGATAGTACGCCAGATAGACTCGTTGCTCTGGTCACCCATGAAACTCTTTGGTCAGCACTTATCGTAAACCTTACGCCACTCTGTTGCTGTCCATGTTGGGAGGTGTACACCACTGGTAACATAACTCTACAGCATTCTCCTTCGAAGGGAAACCTTCCACAATGGAGCAAACATCTTCTGACTTACCCAGCCGTGAAGTTTTGAGACACCATTGATTTCTGACAGGTGTTACAAGCGAAAGGGATCATACAGAAAACGCTCACTGCGTATCGTCTGGATTTGCACGTCCATACCGATGAACTCATCCCAAGAGATACCGAGCTTGGCAGGATAATCAATCATATCTTGCCGAAGAGTTCCTCGTCGAAGTAGTCGCGACCTGCTGGTACTGGTGTGTGAACGGTAAAGTGAAGAAGACGCATAGTCGAGTAGAATGATTGACATGTTTCACCATCGATGTAGCTCGCAAAAGCTGAGGTTGCAGAGTGCTGCATGACCTTCATAGTGATAGATATCCTTCTTGATACCCAATTTCTTCAAGTGAGCATACCACCGATACCGAGCAGAATCTCTTGCTCAAACGGTTCTCCCAGTCACCACCATAGAGTGATGGAGTGATAGGGCGCATCGTATTTGAGTTCATATCGTTGTCGTACGGAGGCAGCTTTAATACGCTCAACGTTTACACGCCATACAAGCGCGTGTACCATATAGTTGCGGTGAAGGCACGTCAACAACTACCTGATTGCCGTTCCCATCAAGCTTCACGCTCGATAGGAAGAGAGTTAAAGTTCTGTGAATCGTACTCGCAATCTGCTGACCATCCATTGAAAGGCTCTGCGTGAAGTGAACCAAAACGATAAAGGAAACCTACAGCACAGAAGTTTACATTTGAGCTGTGAAAGCCTCAGAGGTAGTCACCAGCAAGAATACCAAGACCACCAGAATAAATCTTCAATGCCTGATTCAGACCAAACTCCGTACAGTAAGTAAGCAACAGAAGTCATGCTTAGCATTAGGCTTAACGTCCATGAGTAAGCACGGAACTTCTATACATCACTCACCTGCTTTCATCAACTTCTGTCCTTTACGATGGCCTCACGCGTCATAGCTAAGACGCTCACATGAGCTGAACAGGATTATGTCCAACCTCTTCATAGAGTTCCTCATCAAGAGCTTTGAACATGTTGCGTGCTCTGTAATTCCCATGCCCACCACATATTGTGAGCAAGCTCATCAAGACATGCCAGTTCCTTTGGCAGAGTTGACTTTACAGTTACCTCTTTCCACTGAGGTTCGTTGGAATAATCTGATTTAATTTTCATAACTTATTATAGTTTTGACTGTTATTTTCTATTTCGTTAGCTAAGCAGTTATCACTTGTTTCTTGCAGCTGCTTTTATTTAATGCTATGTCGTAAAGCCTGCTCATAATAGATGATAAACTCACTCCAAAGAGCTTTACGAGAGAGCTCTCGGCATTTGAACGACACTTGTTCACCTCTGTCTTCGTAGCAAAGAGTAACGGGCCATGGTATCCTTACGTACCATCAGCCACCTCTAGAATAATTGATAATCAGTACGATGTAATACCTTAACACCGTCTTCATCTCGCTGTATTTTCCCTTCTCGTATTTGCTCACAAGCCGAAAAACCTCGTAAAGGCTCGGTTTGTACATACGTACCTTAAAGGCTACAGCCTCCAGAGGTGTATAAACCCCCATGGCTCATAGTAAGATGGAGTAAACACAGAGGTTGGCTGCCCAATACGAGATCATAATAGCTCATATTCATAATGCCATCATCACCCGTCAGATAGCAAGGCAAGAGGATTACCTTTACCTCATCTCCTTGTACATTGTTTATACCGAGAGAACTGCAGCATATTCAGTACATTGTCATGGTCCATATTGTGGAGCCAATGCGTAAGCACAGGCTCCTCCAATGATGTATCAAACTGCTTTGCCACTGTTGAGACGCCTCAACAAGGTCCTGACGAGGACCTGCTACCCAACCTGGAACCCTCAATGAAGGCTACAACCCGTCTTCTTCAAGTTCTCATCATAACGCAAGCGGTTCATTGATTCAATGAACACATCAATTCCTTTTATTGCGGAACTCATAACGTCCGCTGGTTGACATTACGATTAACGCATCATCTTGATATCATCACCCGTCAGTGCATTAGCAACGTCGAGCAAACGCTACGTGCTGCCTTACGCTTTCTTTTGTGAAGGTTGCACCCTTTGGTACAAAAGTCGTTGTCAAAAACCATTTGAAAGAACTCAAATCTACTGGTTTATCAAGCAACTCTTTACACTCTGTTGCGGTGATATCACCACTGTTGTAAAGCAATCAACATGGTGAGCTGTCTGCTCTCAATGGAATGCTTACCTCCATATTCAACTCCGATGCCATCCGATCACCATTATATGCCCAGAGATATTCGTGTTAAAAGTGTTTGTTATTGCCCGCAATACTGCATGACCAATACCTGTTGCATGAGTTGTAAAGATAGATGCTATCTGTGGCTGACGATGCTGCAATACGAGTGCTGCAAAGCCTGTCTGCCATCTCATTTGCATGGAAGACAACCTTATCTTTCTCGCTTAGATAGAACTTTGAGAAACTCTCTACGACAAGTGCCGTAGCATAAGCAAACATAGCTGATTCTGTCATAACTCACCGTAAGCATGAAGACTATCAACGCGATAATACTCCCAAAAGCTTACTGTAAAAATCTTCCTTATGAGCAAAGTATGACTGAAAAATCATCAAGCATAGCGATTGGCTCACTAGGAATATCCCAACGGCCGACCTTTACCGACAGCCCCTCAGAAGCAGCTTTCTGCTGCCACGCAGCAAATAGCTTCTATCCTCCTTAAAAGTAAGGGACGGTGTCTCTTGCCAGCAGTCAGGACCAAGAAAGATAATACGATCTTTTATCTTATCTCGAATGTCTTTGCATCATGTAGAAAGTACTGTATAAATTCCTCCGACCTTATTACATACTTCCCAGCTGGTCTCAAAAATATAATCTGGAAACAACATCTTCTCCTTTAAAATATTTGATACATACCGCTACAAAGTTAATACAAAAATAAGTAAAGCAACAATTTAATCCCACAGATGTATGGAATGCATAGTATTAATTAATTAAAAACTCATTAACTTTGCAATTGACCAACATTCATAGACATGAAACAAAAGATTGTACTGACAATAATGGCTATGTTGGCTTTTTCAACCAACATATTAGCTCAAAGCAACTTACCCACTACAAAGACAGAAACGTCGTCTTCAAAAAATGGTAAGATAGCACAGAATAATGACTCTATCTTCAAGGCACATCTCGTTAATGATGAGTTCCAAGTATGGATAGTTATAGACTTCTATCATAACAATATTACTGTGCCGCGACAAGAGATATTCGGAGAGGTTCCTGGCTACTTCGGTGCAGTGCGTGATACACGTAAGTGGATTATTTCTGATGCTGTCATTAAAGGCAAGAAGGCTCTCCTAACCATCATCAATGACTATGGCAGCGAAGACCTCAAAGCTGAATTGAAACGCAATTCGGATGGTACCTATACGCTAACCCGACTTAGTGGTAGCACAATGAAAATCGTCGTTGACAACAAGTGGGTAAAGATTCCAAAGGATATAACCTTCTACGTTAAGCAAAAAAGATAGTTTAAAATCTATTTTCACGTAGCTTTAATAAGGAAACATAACATATAAGACAATACAAAAATAGTACGGATAGTCAATAATCCTCACGATGATAAACAAGTTATCATCGTGGAGGATTATTTCTTTTCATAAAAATAAACTGCAGAATATAGCTACTGCATTAAAAATATACAATTAGCTATACGAACCGCTAAAAAAGCCTATCAGCCAATGAAACATTGTGATAAGCAAACTCCAAGTCCATTCCGTTACTCCTATCAGTAATCTGAAAACAAAATAAATAATCACACTGAGTACAACAATAAGAAGCCCTGTTACCAAAACTTTTGACCTCACCTGTCTAATTGTCTTCTTATCTCCTTCTACATAACGCGTAATCAAATCTAAGTTCTTTACATGTGCTTTGCTGAAAAATCAATAGCATCACCAATAAAGAAAGGAATACTTCCCAAAAGT